>Ga0302279_10002726_pt1 | contig 22962 bp, 8 predicted proteins | sample III_Bog_N3_3_FD_194541 | JGI IMG/M metagenome (GOLD analysis project Ga0302279, IMG submission 194541) | Peat permafrost microbial communities from Stordalen Mire near Abisko, Sweden - III_Bog_N3_3 | ecosystem: Environmental > Terrestrial > Soil > Wetlands > Peat | place: Sweden: Abisko...
ATTCACATCGCTAAATTGGAAAGTCTCGGTCAGAGCCGGCCGCGTCGAGCGCCGCATCGCCGTGCGCACTCGCGCCAGAAGTTCGCGCGGACTGAACGGCTTGGTCACGTAGTCGTGCGCGCCCAACTCAAGCAAGAGCACTTTGTCCATCACTTCGGTCTTCGCACTGAGAATGATAATCGGCAACGAAGGCGCTGCCTGGCTAATCTCCCGGCACACATCTTGCCCGGGAGTCCCTGGCAAACTCAAGTCCAGCACGAGCACGGACGGAGCCGCTGCCCGGAACATCTCCAGACCGGCGGCGCCGTTGCCTGCAACATCGACGGCGAACCCTTCGGCTTCGAATAATCGTGTGAGAGCTTTTTGCACGGCGCGGTCATCCTCAATCACCAGAATGCGCTCCGAACCGGCCGGTACCGTTGCCACCGCTGCCCCCACTGCTGAGGTAAATCGATTTGCCGCCGCCAATGTCCGCTGGTCAGAGATCATACCTCTAAACTCTAGCCTGATATCGGGTTAATCGGTGGTTTCGGGCTAGAAAGTGACAGGAATTTGACAATTTGTTGACAGGTGAAGGGTTGATCGGAAATCGGATATCCATCATTCTCTCGCGCGATTGAGCCAGCGAATACGACTCGCGGTCGCACACGCCGGCGGTTTCTTAACGGCCCGCAGAAGACTTGCTTGCGTTCCAAGAAACCTTGCTATAATTCCGCAAGGTTTTGTGTCGTCGCCACATGTGGGGTGGAAGCAACGCAAGGAACGATTGCCAAATGACTGAGAAACCAGGGACCGGAAGACGGACGGGCTGGCTGCTGGGATGCGGCTTGCTGATTGGTCTCGTGGCCGCTTTCACCGGGCATCAGAGCGTGAACTACACCTCGACGGATACCTTCTGCAATCAGGCTTGCCATTCGCACCCGCACGCGACGCGATTCTGGGTTCAGTCCGCGCACTATTCCAACCGGCACGGCATTGTGGTTCACTGCACAGACTGCCATTTGCCCCCAGGCGGAATCGAATACCTCGCGGAAAAGGCCCGGCTGGGCACCCACGATGCCTACGCTCAGATGTTCCGCGACGTTTCCAAGGTCGACTGGGCAAGAGAACGCAAACTCGACCGCGCGGTCACCTTCACGTACGACGCGAGCTGCATCCGGTGTCACAGTAACCTGTTCACCGCGGGGCTCTCCAACATTGAGGGCAAGCTGCCTTCCGGGGATCAGGAAACCGATGCCCACCAAGTCCGTGAGATGAAGATTGTCGCGCGCAGAATGGAAGCACACCTCTACTACCAGCGCAATCGGGAACGGTTGCACTGCGTAAACTGCCACCTGTTCGCCGGACATTCCATGGAGAAGAACACTGCTCCTGAAGCCATGGCCGCAGTCGAGGATTCCCGGTTCCCACTCGCTGCCTCGGGCTTTCACGACTATACGGAAGCGGTTCCGGGCGTGGCCGTCAAGTTCCACATGATCGCGGTGGCCGGTGGAACGCTCGCCGCGGGCAGCCCGGAACTGGGCGCTTGCCGCTTACGGGACGCGGGACCTGTGCACGCGGTGAACGTGAGCCCGTTCTGGATGGCGCAGGCAACGATCAGCGACCACGACCTCGAATTATTTTCCGCCCAGCGCAAATTGCAGGAGAAGCCCATCGCAGTTACGGCGCAGATCGCCGAGGCCTATGCGCAATGGTTGTCGCAGGCAACGGGGAAACAATACCGCCTTCCCACAGAAGCCGAGTTGGAATATGCCTGTGTCGCGGGAGGAACCATGCCGGCCTGGGACCGAACGGACAGCCGTGCGGATTCGCATGTTCCTGGCACGGCTGTGGTCAATGCCTGGGACTTCTTCGACCTGCCCGACAGCACACCCGAGTTTCGACTGGACGGTCCCGAGGAATCGGATGGCACACGCTCGAACTTTGAACTTGTCCGCGCCGGCGCCAGTTTCCGGGTGGTAAGGGAACCTGTGGAGAAACCGGCTACCCGCGCCAGCATCGGGCCCAGCATCGGGCAATGAAGGCGTCGAAGCAACAGAAAGAGCTGAGATCTATGAAGGATCCGCGCGATCACGAACTGGGGATGGACCGCACCATTACCCGCCGCGATTTTCTGAACGGAGTCGCGGTTGGGATTGGTAGCATGGCCCTCGGTTCCATCCTGACTGGGTGTACGCGGCGCGGCGAGTCGGATTCCAGCGCGGCACAGGATGGCGCGGGTTACGACCCTCCAGCGGCGAGCGGGATGCGCGGCGACAATGTAGGCTCGTTTGAAGCCGCGCACGGCTTGCGCGACGGAAGTTTTTGGCAAACCGCCGGCACGGCCACTCCCACGGATGCCACCTACGATCTGATCGTGGTGGGCTCGGGCATCAGCGGATTAGCGGCGGCCCATTTCTTCCGCAAGCAGGCTGGCGCCAATGCGCGCATTCTGATTCTCGAAGCGCACGATGACTTTGGCGGGCACGCGCAGCGGAAGGAGTTCCACGCGGGAAACCGGATGCTGCTCGGTTATGGCGCGCAGTCGATTGAAAGTCCATCGCTCTACAGCGCGGAGAGCAAGGGCTTGCTGGCCGACATAGGCGTCGACGTACAAGAATTCTACCGCTATTACGACCAGAGTCTGTTTCCCTCGCTCAAGCTGGGAAGCGGCATGTTCTTCGACCGGGAGACGTTCGGACAGGATCGCTTGGTGACAGGCTTTGGCAAGATTCCGCATGGAGAATTCTTCGCCAAGGCTCCGCTTTCCGAGCAAGCGCGCAGGGATATCGTGCGCCTTTACACGGAAGAAGTGGACTACTTGCCCGGCCTGACGCTGGCCCAGAAACAAGCCGTGTTGGGCAAAACCAGCTACGCTGACTTTCTGGCCAGAATTGTGAAGGTCGCTCCCGAGGTGCTGCCCGTCTTCCAGACCCGCACGCATGATCTGTTCGGTGTGGGCATTGACGCGGTTTCCGCGCTCGCGTGCTTCGAAGAGGGCGACGACTATGGCTATGGGTACCCCGGGCTATATAGCATGGGGTTGGGCCCGAATGGAGATCGTGGCGAGCACAAACCAGATCCTTACATTTTCCACTTTCCCGATGGCAATGCTTCTATTGCTCGCTTGCTGGTGCGGTCTTTTATTCCGGGAGCGATGCCGGGGCACACCATGGAAGACGTGGTCATGGCCCAGGCCGACTACAGCCGTCTCGACCGCGATTCCTCCCCCGTGCGTATCCGCCTGAACAGCACTGCCGTTGGAGTGCGGCACGACGGCGACCCCAACTCGGCAAGCGAAGTGGTAGTAACCTACGCACGCAATCGGCAACTCTTTCAGGTGCGCGGACGCGGTTGCGTGCTGGCTTGCTACAACGGCATGGTCCCCTACCTTTGCCCCCAACTTCCCTCGACGCAGAAAGAAGCGCTGGCTTATGGGGTAAAGACTCCGCTGGTGTACTCGCACATTGCCCTTCGCAATTGGCTCCCATTCCAGAAGCTGGGCGTGCACCAGATCGCAGCCCCGGGATGCTATCACCCGTACGCAGCGATCGATTTTCCAGTGAGCATTGGAGAATACAAATTCCCAAGCCGTCCCGAAGAACCGATGGTCGTGTTCATGGTGCGCACTCCGTGCCAGCCGGGGTTGTCGGAACGGGAACAGCATCGCATTGGGCGGGTGGAGCTTTACGACACGCCCTTTGAGACCTTCGAGCGCAATATTCGCGACCAACTCGCGCGCATGCTGGGCCCGGGAGGCTTTGATCCAGCCGAGGACATCGAGGGCATCACGGTGGGGCGCTGGGCGCACGGCTACGCCTACGAACTGAACTCCTTGTTCGACCCCGACTTCGCCGAGGGTGAAGCACCCAACGTGGTGGGACGAAAACGGTTCGGCCGGATCGCGATTGCCAACTCCGATGCGGGCGCGGTCGCCTACATGAATGTCGCCATCGACGAGGCGTATAGGGCGGTGCGCGATCTCTCTCCACAGCGGAACTGAAGAAGAGGTTCCCAGCTCTTGGAGTTGGACCATAGAGCAGCATATTTATCGCATTCGTCGAGATCGCAATTCGTCCACCGCGCCGTTCATGAAGCCGATACTACGGTTTGAGATTCCGTGGAACCAACCCACTGGGCAGCGAATCGAATAGGGCTAGGTAGTCATGCAATGACAGCCGGTTCCGATTTCGCGCCACCCCAGCAATCTTCCCAGGCTGAACGTAAACTCGTTCCCGAAGAGGGGCGCTCAAAAGGAGAAGCCGTGCTCGCGCGCATCGGCAACACGCCCTTGCTGCGGCTGGATTCGCTGGTACGCCACCTTCCCAACGTACAAGCTCACAATGGGCAACCTGCGACCGTAGAACTCTTGGGCAAGGCGGAATGGTACAATCCCGGCGGATCCGTCAAAGATCGAGCGGCCGCAAACATTGTGGTCGAGGCGCGGAGCGCGGGGAAACTCGCTCCCGGAAAAATTCTGCTCGATTCCACCAGCGGCAACACCGGCATCGCCTACGCCATGCTTGGCGCCGCTCTCGGATTTCCGGTCACGCTCTGCGTGCCAGAAAATGTTTCCCTCGAACGCAAGCGGATTCTACAAGCATACGGAGCAAATATTCTCTACACCGATCCAGGGGAGGGTTCCGACGGCGCCATCAAGATCGCGCAACAATTGGCCGAGCGCCATCCCGACCTTTATTATTACGCCGACCAGTATTCGAACGAAGCCAACTGGCGCGCGCACTATGAAACCACCGCGAACGAAATCTGGCAGCAAACCGGGGGACGCATCACGCACTTCGTCGCGATGCTGGGCACCACGGGAACTTTTGTCGGCACTACGCGCCGTCTGAAAGAGCTGAATCCCAGCATCCGCTGCATCTCGCTGCAACCCGATTCCGCCTTTCACGGCATCGAAGGCGCAAAGCATCTGCCCTCGGCGATCGTGCCGCGGATTTACGATGCATCGCTTGCCGACGAAAATCTGGAGATCGTCACCGAAGACGCGCACGCGATGGCCCGGCGGATGGCGCGCGAACAAGGACTGCTGATCGGGGTTTCCGCCGCAGCGGCGATTGTGGGCAGCCTGCAAGTGGCGGAACGGCTGAAGATCGATCAACGCGCCACGATCGTCACCATCCTCTGCGACTCGGGCGACAAATATCTGAGCGAGAAATTCTGGAATGAGGGATGATGCTGGACAAGAGCGCCGCTTCGGAGATGCTGCGGCACCTTATGCTCGAAAAACGCAGGGCGAGCGCTTTACCCTTCCTCGCAACTCGACGCATGTAAGCTGCCACGAGGCACACTCATAGCCCGCCGCACGCCGATTTCAGCGAACACGTCAAAACTTAGGAGACACTCCAGCCGGCGAATGACCACTGTCCCTCGCGGCTTGAGCCTAGTGCTGGTCTGCGGAAGCCCTCCGGACCATCACACTAGGGCGCCGGATTCACCACCAGACACACCGAAGCCATTTCAGAAGTGTAATCCGCATTCGACGATGGAACAAACGTGACCTTCAGCGTATCGCAGGTCGCCGGTGGTGTCGGCACCCTTGGTGTCGACCCTGCCGCCGGATTGTATGTGAAAGTGCCAGCGACCGGCGAACTATTGTAACTGGCGGTTGCATCCAGCTGCGTAGCGCTCAACTGCGTCCCATACGTGATCGGCGCTGGCGTGGGCCAGTCGATCACCACGACCGCTTTCTCAGCGGGCACTGCCAAGCTGTCAGTAGCGGCGGAATACGGACCAGCCGCCGCCCATCTGGCCAGCGGTTTACAAGTGCCAGACCCACTGGACATGGTGATCGTGGCACTGGCGCTCGCGCCCGCATTGGTCGGAGGACCGGCCGTGCAGGAGCCCGATGCCGTGATCACCGGAGTAGCGATTTCGCTGCCAGTCTCATTCGACGATGCGGTCACGACGAACGTATCTCCGTAGGTCGCGTTGGCCGGCTGTCCCGTAAAGGTCACGATGGGTGCAACGGCCGCGTTTATGGTCGTCACAAACTTCAAGTGCGGCGCCCACCGCCAGTTGGCGTTACCCGCCTGGCTCAGCATCCCATCGCATTGACCCGATGTTCCAGTAATCGTGTAGATTCCTGAGGTGAGACCGGCAGTGCAATGTCCGGAAGCCGTATACGTGACCGGCAATCCGGAACTCGCAGTGGCCACGACCGTGAAGCTGGTGCCATTCACAGCCGTCGCCGGAGCCGGTGTAATCAACGTGATGGTCTGGTTGGCCAGCAGAGCCGTCACCAAAGACGTAACCTCAGTCGCAGGCAACCAGTAGGTATTGCCCGCCTGGTCGGCAATCACCGAGCAGTTTCCGGTTCCGCTCGTCATCGTATAAGTCGCGCTGTTGGTCGCCATACCCGTAATGCTGCACACTCCGCCCGCCGTGAAGGTGACGGGGTTGCCGCTCGCGCCACCGGTAGCCGTTACGGTGAAGGAGCCGTTGTAAGCCGCACTTACCGGCGGAACCGTGGTGAACGTGATGGTCTGAGTACCCGGAGTCGCGGTCACAGTCTCTGTTACTGTCGCTGCCGCAGAGTAGAAGCCGTCCCCCGGCTGGTTGGCCGTGATCGAGCAGGTTCCGTCGCCTGTCATGGTCATGGTGATGACCGTCCCACTACCGCTGCCGTACCCGCTGCCGCTGCACGAATCTGAAGACGTTATGACCACGGGTAGGCCCGAAGTGGAGGTTGCCGTCACCGTGAAGGTGGAGTTGTAACCGGCATTGGCCGGTACGGTGAATGGGTTGATGGTCTGTGAGCTCTGTGTCACGCTCGTCCACACGCTCGATTCCACCAGGTTATACGCGTTGACGGTGCCCAGCCCGGTCGCCAAATCATAGCCAGGAGCGGCGCCGTATGCCGGCTGGTACGTCGAGGGGGCGGTTGCAATGCTGGTGTTCGCTACCGCGATTGCGCCAGTGCCGCTTCCGGTCAGCGTGATCGGAGTCTCCGGCTGGTACCCAGAGCCCGCCACCGATATCGTGATGCCGCTCACGTAATTCGGGCCTTGGCCCTTGGTCGTATTCGTGATGTAGACGTCGGAGGCGCTGTACTCCGTGTTCGGGCCGAACTCCGTAATGAAGTTGCCAGCCGCGCCTGTCGCCGTCGCGGTTAACGTCACCGTGTGGCCCGAGTAGGTTGCTGTTGCCAGCGAGCATGCGCTGCTCGCGATTGCCGCCTGCAGGGCCGATGCGATGGATGTCGCGGACGTTCCAACCAGCGTGTATGGCCCACAGCTAGGCGACCCGCCGGGTGCCGCCAAAAGAATCTCGATCCCTGCCCCGTTGGTGCTTTGAACCGCAACCGTCCAGACGGCTGTGGTTGTGCCGGTGCTGACCGCTGCCGTACAAGTAGCCTGAGTGCCGCCCGCATAAAGGGTGCTGCCAGTCGGCGATTTGTAGGGCGAACTATTGCTCGGCCCCGCGATGGTGCAGGTAGGCGGGGCGGTGTAACCGCTGCCTCCGGTGATAACAGTGGCAGCGGTGATCACGTCGGTGCTGTCCACGCCGAAGGTGCCGGAGGGTAAATAGCAATGGGCTTTTTCCAGACTGGCGTTATCCGTGCATGCCAGGTCGATATCGCCCTGGGTTACGTCGTTGAAAGCGCATCCGCTGCCCGGGCCACCGGAGCCGCTGGAATTACAGCTGCCGCCGAGGAAGGTTCCGCCAGAGACGCCGTACTCGTTTTGCGCGATCTGGTAGTAGATGGGGTTGGGGTTGCCCCAGATCTGATTGGTCTGTTGATTCACCAGAGCTTGGATGCCTGCCATGGCGGGAGAGGCAACCGAGGTTCCGCCCAACCCGGACCATGTACTCGGGGCGCCGCTGCAAGAAGCCGCTCCGTGCGAGGTTTGGCTCGGGTCAGACCAGCAAATGGTTTCGAAGTGCCCCCAAATACCGTTGCCGGCGAAAAGTGAAACGTCAGGAATATCGCGCACGCCGTCCGAGGGTTGCCCGTATACAGCTTGACCGCCTGTCAGCGAGGAACCCGACTGCCAGGAAGGTTTGGCATAGCCCTGACACTGTGGGTCTGACACGCCGTCGGCACCCGCATCCAGGCCCCCGGCTCCCGTCGCACAATTGCTCGGGCCTCCGCCGGCGGCGCTCGCAACCAGGTACGAGCTAGTGGCGTTGAAAGGACTGGTGTTGCAGGTACCGCTGCTGCCATAGGTTGTGAATGTGCTGTGGGCGATTTCGGAGATCAGGACGTTGGCGCAGGAATCGTCCCAGGGTATTTCCGGAACGTACTGCAAGGCCGAGCCGTAGGACGAGGTATTCGTCGGACTCCAGTAGGTGCTCAGGGGGGTTCCCCCCTTGTCGGCGTTATAGACGTCCTCGAAATCCGTTCCACCGACGGCAACGTTGAACGGCGTTTCGGTCCATCCGCTAACGCTGAGGCTGGCTTCGTTATATTCCGTCTGCGTACCGTTAGTGAGGTCGGCGGAGCAACTGGACGGGCCTCCATCGCCCGTGGCACCGAAAACCGAGACGCCCTCGGCGGCGGCTTGTTGAAATGTGTTGTAGAAGGCCGCATTGCCTCCGTTACCGTTAATGGCTTCGCACTCGCCATAGCTGACGCTGACGATGGCTGGCGGCAGTCCGGCCCCGTTGATCAGATTTTGCAGAGCGATCAGGCCGCCGAAAGTGACCGTGCTCGACGGACACGAGATGTTCTCGATGGCAGCGTTCGGCGCAAACGCGGTAGCCAACTCCACGTCGATGGCCGCTTCGCCGTCGTCGGCGTTCGTGCCGGGATCAGCGCAGCCGCCAGGATGAACCTGCGTGTAACTTCCTGAAGGGTAGGCGGTCGACAGTCCGAAAGCATTACGATAACTCGTCCAGTCTCCCGTGCCGTTGTAGGTGTCACTGTCCTCGATCACCGCGATCGTCTGGCCCAGTCCCGTGATGCCGCCGGTGAAGAGCGGATTCAAGTTGTAGATGGTGTAGTTGTCCTGCGGCGTGACCGCGTAGCAAGTACCGGGTTCGGTTGGCACCGACGCAGAAGAGGCGCAACCGGCGAAGGTATAGTCCGGCTTCGCCTTGTACATGGCACGGGGCTTGAAGTCGTTGAGCGAGGCAAAACCCTTCACCACGGGCGCCAGCGCCAGCGGAATTCGCGGATCGCTTATGTTGGAGAAATGCATCTGGCCGTTGACGTCCAGCTGGTGCATCTCGGTGTGGAAGGCCTCGCGCAGTTGGCCTGCCGTACCCGAGAAGTCGATCAGAATTCTGCTGAGGTAGACCTGGTTGACGCGAAAGCCATGCGACTCGAGCCAGTTGGTGATGGTGTCAATATCTTCCTGCGCCACTCCAAACCTTTGCCCAAATTCAGCCGCGGTCAGCCAATGGTGGAAATTCGGCGACTTCCTGTCGTTGAGTTGGTCGATCAGTTTGTCGAGCGCCTGTTCCTTCTCGGGAGAGCGCTGCAACAGGAGGAACATGTGATCGATGTCGAAGCTGTCCGAGACCGGCCCCCGATCGTTCTTGGCGTTTGCCTCCGGGCGCGTGTTGTGAGCAAGCCGCACCGTCTGGTTATCGTCAATCGACTGAGAGATGCGAACAGAGGAACCCGTTCCACTATGTTCGGACGCGAAAATTGTTTGCGGCAACAGGGCGAACGCCAGAGCAAACATGGCGACAAACAGATTTGTGTGAATACGGCGGGCGGGTACCATGACTGTTTCCTCCGGGAGGCGAACAACGACAATCTAACGAAAACTGAGATCGACAGATACTAACAAAGAAACAGGGGAAAGTCAGTGAAAATGAAGGTATCTTGATCGGAATTCCGTCTCAGCTTCAAGGCCGATAATGGGCTGGCGAACGGGCGATTTTCACAGCTCGGTACTGTGAAAAGACTTTCATCTGAAGTGCAACGAATCGGTGTGCGACACGAGCCGACGCAGACGGAATGCTCGCCACAAAAAAAAAGCGGCCCAGATTTCGCTGGGCCGCAATCGTTAGCGTCGCGAGCACTCGTCCGCTGTATCGCTCGTTACGGATTCACGACCAGACACACGGTCGCGGTTTCCTTGGTGTAGTCGGTCGCTAGACTTGGAGTAAAGGTGACCTTCAACGTGTCGCAGGTCGCCGGGGCCACCGGTACTTTCGGCTTCGTCCCCGCCGCCGGGGAATACACGAACGTGCCTGCAACATTGGCGGTCGCGTCCAGTTGCACGGAACTCAACAACGTTCCATAAGTAATCGCGGCCGGCGTGCTCCACGCCAGTCCGCTCGATGCCTTCGCCGCGATCGTCTTCTGCGTCGCAGTCGCCGCCTTATACTTATCGTCCGCTGCCCACGCTGCCGTCAGCGTACACGTCCCCGTCCCGTTCACCATCGTGACCACGTTGCCGCTGATCGTACACACCGTGCTCGGCGCCGCCGTGATCGTCGGAGTCGTGCTCGCGTTCGTCGTCGTCGCCACCGTGAAGGTAGACAAGTACGTATCGCTCGATGGCGCGCCCGTGAAGGTCACCGTCGGCGCAATCGCCGCCGCTACGTTTGTCAACTCCGTAACCGACGCTGCCGCATAGTCGGCATTGCCCGCCTGGCCTATCCCGACCACGCAAGTCGCGCCGACTTTCGTGGAGTTCATCGTATACGTCGCGCCTGCGTTAGTACACGCTCCAGCGCTGGTGAACGTGATCGCCAACCCCGAACTGGCGCTCGCCACCACCGTGAAGCTGCTCTTGTTGGTTGCAGTTGCTGGAGCCGGCACCGTCACCGTGATCGTCTGGCTGGCCTGATTCACCACCTGCCCGCCCGCCAACGTCGCCGAACTCCCGTTGTGGTTGCTGTCACCCGAATACGTTGCCGTGATCGCGTAGGTCCCAACCCCGAAACTGGAGGTCGTGCACGTCGCCACTCCCGGATTGCCCGGCGTCACCGTCGTCGTGCCACACCCCGTATTCGTGCTCCACGTCACCGTCCCGCTTACGTCTTGCCGTTTCCTGCCGTTCGACTTCACCAATCCGTACTCGCCGCCAATCGTCGCCGTCAACGTCACCGACTGCGCATACACCGACGGATTCACGCTGGAACCAACCGTCATCGTAACGCTGGCCTGATTGACTACCTGCCCTCCGCTCAGCGTGCCCGTACTCGTCCCGAACCCGACTACGCCCGCGTACACTGCCGTCACCGTGTGCGTGCCCTCCGCCAGCGTCGAAGTGCTACCCGACGTTGCCGAACCCGATGCCAGCGTCACCGGCGAACCGAACGCGCTGCCATCGATCGAGAACTGCACCGTCCCCGTCGGAGTCCCCGCTCCCGACGCCACGTTGGCCGTGAAACTCACCGCCTGGCCATACGTCGAAGGATTCAGGCTCGAACCCACCGTCGTCGTCGTGCTCGCGGTTGCCGGATTCACCACCTGGCCTCCGCTCAACGTACCCGTGCTCGAGCCGTGGTTGCTGTCCCCCAGGTAAGTCGCCGTAATCGTATCGTTCCCCACTGGAAGAACAGTCGTGGTGCACGTCGCCACTCCCGGATTGCCCGATGCCACCGACGTTGTGCCACAGCCCGTGTTGCTGCTCCACGCCACCGACCCGGTTACATTCTCCGGTTTCGCCGATCCGTTGCGCTTCACCTGCCCGTTCTCGCCGCTGATCGTTGCCGTCAACGTCACCGACTGCCCGAACACCGACGGATTCACGCTCGAAGTCACCACCGTCGCTGCCGTCGCCTGACTGACCACCTGGCCTCCGCCCAGCGCGCCCGTGCTGGTTGCGAAGTCCGTGTCGCCCGAGTACACCGCCGTGACCGTATGCGTCCCTTGCGTCAGCGTCGCGATGCTGCCCGACGTGGCCGATCCCGAAACCAGCGCCGCCGGCGAACCAAACGCGCCGCCATCAACATTGAACTGCACCGTTCCCGTCGGAGTCCCCGTCGCTGTCGTCACGTTTGCGGTGAAGCTCACAGCTTGGCCATACGTCGAAGGATTCGCGCTGGAACCAACCGTCGTCGTCGTAGCCGCTGTCGCCTGATTGACAACCTCGCTCAACGTTCCCGTGCTCCCGGCGTGGTTGCTGTCGCCCGAGTACGTCGCCGTGATTCCATCGGTCCCCACTGGGAGCGTCGACGTCGTGCACGTCGCCGTTCCCGGATTGCCCGACGTCACCGTCGACGCGCTGCATCCCGTATTGCCGCTCCACGCCACCGTCCCGGTTACGTTCCGCGATTTTGCCTGTCCCTTCCGTCCCTTCACCAGTCCATACTGTCCGCTGATCGTCGCCGTCAACGTTACCGACTGCCCCGAGATCGACGGATTCGCGCTCGAAGTCACCACCGTCGCTGCCGTCGCCTGATTGACCGTCTGCCCTGCGCTCAGCGTTCCCGTGCTGGCCGCGTAATCCGTCACGCCCGAGTACACCGCCGTGATCGTGTGCGTTCCCTCCGCCAGCGTCGAAGTGCTTCCCGACGTTGCCGAACCCGAAGCCAAAGTCACCGGCGAACCGACGTTGACGCCGTCAACTGTGAACTGCACCGTTCCGGTCGGCGTTCCCCCCGCCGGTGCTACCGCTGCCACGTTGGCCGTGAAACTGACCGCTTGGCCATAGGTCGAAGGATTCAGGCTGGAACCAACCGTCGCGTTCGTGCTCGCCTGACTGACAACCTGGCCGCCGCTCAGCGTGCTCGAGTTTCCATTATGGTTGCTGTCGCCTGAGTAGGTCGCCGTAATCGCATCCGTCCCCACCGCGAGGCTCGACGTGGTACACGTCGCAGTCCCCGGAGTACCCGACGTCACCGTGGTCGTGCCGCAACCCGTATTCCCGCTCCACGTCACCGTCCCGGTTACGTTCTGCGGTTTTGCTTGTCCCTTGCGTCCCTTCACCTGCCCGTACTGTCCGCTGATCGTCGCCGTCAACGTCACCGGCTGGCTATACACCGACGGATTCGCGCTGGAACTAACCGCCGTGCTCGAAGTCGCCAGAATCGCCGTCGTCGTTTCCGTCACCTGCGCTGCCGCCGCGTAGTTGCCGTTCCCCGCCTGATTCGCGATCACCGAGCACGTCCCCGTGCCGCTGGTCATCGTATAGGTCGTGCCCGAGTTGCTGCAAGATCCGCTGCTGGTGAAGACCAGCGCATTGCCGCTCGCGCCACCGTTGGCTACCACCGTGAAGCTGTTGCCATAGCCTGCACTGGCCGGTGCTGGCGTGGTAAACGTTATGGTCTGCGAGGCCAGCGTCGCGTTCGTCGTCTCTGTCACCTGCGCTGCCGCCGAGTAGTTCGCATTGCCCGCCTGATTCGCAATCACGGAACACGTGCCCGCACCGCTCGTCATCGTGTAGGTCGCGCCCGAGTTGCTGCACGATCCAGCACTGGTAAAGGTAACTGCCAAGCCGGAGCTGGCCGTAGCTGCTACTGTGAAGCTGCCGTTGTAGACTTTGCTGGCCGGTGCGTTGGTGGTGAACGTGATCGTCTGGCTGGCCTGACTGACGACCTGACCTAACGTGCCCGAACTTCCGCTGTGATTGTTGTCACCCGAATAGGTCGCCGTAATCGTATCGGTCCCCACTGCTAGGCTGGAAGTGGTACAGGTCGCTGTCCCAGGATTGCCCGATGTCACGGTGGACGCGCTGCAACCCGTGTTACTGCTCCACGTCACGGTCCCGCTTATGTTCTGCGATTTTGCCTGGCCTTTGCGCCCCTTTACTTGCCCGTACTGGCCGCTAATTGTCGCCGTCATGGTTACCGACTGCTCGAAAACCGACGGATTCCCGCTGGAAGTCACGACCGTGGTGGTGGTTGCCTGATTGACGATCTGGCCTCCGCTCAACGTCCCCGTGGTCCCGTTGTAGTTGCTGTCGCCGGAATAGGTTGCCACAATCGCGTTCGTCCCAATTGCCAGCCCAGCTGTCGCGCATTGTGCTGTACCACTCGTCAGAGTTACCGCAGTGCACCCGGTGATGCCGCTGCCGTTTGCGGTGAACTGCACGGTGCCGGTTGGCGCCGGGGAATTCACCGGAGTCACGGTCGCGGTGAACGTCACAGTCTGGCCGAAGATCGACGGATTCACGCTGGAACTCAAGGCTAAGGTTGTCGTTGTGCCGGATCCTACGTCGCAGGGCGAAGCCGCCGACGGAATGCCGTTCCCCACTACATACAACTCGCACGGCCCGCTCGGCATGCCGGCTGGCACATCGAAGTTGGTGGATACGATCGTCGAGCCGGTCGCCACGCCCATGGTGCTGTGGCCGTGAGTCCTGGCGTAGTAAACATCTCCAGTGCCATTGTTTACGATGCGCACCAGGGGATAGTTGGTGTTGTCCTGAAAATCGTCGCCGTAGGAGGCCCCTGTCGACACGCCATTAAATTGCGTTCCCGAAATCGAATAAGTCTGCCCGGCCGTCAGGTTGAACGGGGCGCTGCTAATCGTTGGCTGCCACGCTGATTCGTAAGTGCCAGCACTGGTCAGAATTTCGACGGTGGTCGAAAAGTCCGTGAACATGATCTGTCCGGTGGGCAGCACCAGCAAGTGAGTCACATACGATGAGTCCGACGAAGCGCGGCTCACGTTGGGGAAGGTGCTTAAGGTGGTGCCGTTCCACTCGTAAATCGTGAGGGGTGACGAAAATGTATTGGTATAGGGGCTGGTGACTACGATTGCATTGCCGTTGATCTCCGTCGCGCCCGGCGCATCGTTGGCCGCATTTTTGTTGGGGAACGTCCCTTGAGCGGTCCACGTGTTGGTGCTCCAGTTGTAAGTTGCGATGTTGCCGGCTTCGCACTCGCTGGCGCCGGTGGCAAAAAAAGTTCCGTTGGGCATTAGCATGATCGGCCCAAGCTCATAGCTGGCCTTGCTGGAATTCCCGCAACCGCTGTCCCACAGTTGTACCGCCGTACTTGAGTATTGAGTCCAGGTGTTGGTGCTGGGGTTGTAGATGGAGTAGCCATCGGCAGTCCCCGAGCCGTACTGCCCAAGGTAGACGTTGACCATCAGCACCTCTCCGTTAGGCATCAAGTTCCAACCGGATTCGTCGAATTCGGTGGTTTCACCGTCGGAGGCGCTGGCTTCGTTGGTGAAGTTCAACGAGCTTTCGTTGAAATAATAGTATTCCGGGAATGAGGCATGGCCGCTGTAGTACGCGCAACAGGCCGCGGTCATCCAGGTTCCGTTCGGCAGCACTACCGACTGCGCGTCTCCATCAGCCTCATAGGAGCTCGTGATTTCCGGCGTGATGGCAGTCCAGGTGTTTGCCGCCGGATCGTACAGTGCTCCGTTACTTTGCCACGCGTCCGCGCAGTTCGCGCTGGGGCAGTTGTATTCGCCTCCTTGAATCGCCACTTTCCCGTCCGGCAACACGGCGGAACTGAAGAACAACGGTGCATAATTGGTCGGACTGGTCGGAGTCGACGCTACCTGGGCCCAGGTCCCATTGATGTAGCTACCGGTCGAATCCGGGGTCAGCGTGTACCAGTTGTTGTAGGCATTGGTAGTGCTTACGCAGCCACTACCGCTGCAATTCGGCTCTTCATGCACAAGCACGCGGCCGTCGGTGAGCAACAGCATGGCGCCCACGGATACTGGAGGGGCGTTGTTCAGTGGCGTCCAAGTTTGGCCGTCGGATGTTGCAACCGAGCCGAGCACCGCAAGAAATACAAGAGAGATTGCACACACAGACGAGAGCTTCTTGGTCACCCTGACTTCCCCCGAAATCTAGACTCGAATTTACCTTTTTCGACCCCAACAGGCGGCCAGCAATTGTCTTAGTAATGTCGATCCGTGTCAATGTGAAACCATCTGCACATGGACAGCCCGCCAGCAGTCCCTGCCCCTTCGCGAGGCTGTATAGTCTTGCGGGTCGAGGCTACAATGAAGTGAGGCAACCGAGGGAAAGCGGCGACTGGAACGGAGTCTGGCGAATCCGTCCTTGGCGGCATCAGATTGAAGATCGCGTATTGCAGCACAACCTCTGAATTTCGCGCCGAGTTTCATTCTAAGGAGCAATAGCGATAATGAAAAGATTGTTCTTGCTCCTGACTTGGCTGACGATGATGCTTTCGACCCCCGGAGCGTTTGCCGCTCCCCCTCCGGCCGCGATCGGCTACCTGGTCACCAATGACGACTATGGCCTTGGAGCGTCGGACACCGCCACTTTCTTCACCATCGCCGCCAACGGCACGCTGAGCAATCCAACGCTGGTCAATCTCGGCGGGGAGGGCACTGGAGGCGGGTATTTTGCGTCGAGCCGGGTAAGCGTGCTGAATAGTGCCACCACTCCGTGCGTCTATCTTTCCGCCGGGTCCACCAACACAATTGCTGGAGTTGAGGCCCTGACGCAAACAGCAGTTGGCGATTTTCCGGCCTCCGCCACCGACAACGGCGCCGACAACGGCATCGGCATGGTGATGAATGGCAGCTATCTGTATGCCAGTTTCTCGACCTCCGCAACTCTGGCAACTTTCGCGGTACAGCCGGGGTGCGGACTGCAATTCCTCAACGACATATCTCCGGCCGGCTTGAATGGCGGCACGGTTAAGGGAATGGCGTTGAATGGCGATTTGCTGGCTGTGGCCTATGGAGACGGCTCCATTGAGTCGTTTGATATCTCTGGCGGTTCGCCCGTTTCCAACGGCGACCAGCAGAATTCCACAGGTTTCGCGAGCGATGATTTCCCCAGTGGCGTGGTCATCACACCGGACGGCCATTACGCCATCTTTGGCGACGACTCCAGTGGCGCAGCCGTCGAAGTGTCCGACATTTCGTCAGGCCAGCTGACCTCAACCGTGCTCTATAGTTTGCGGTCCGGTTTCAATTCCAACAACATTCTTCTCAGCCCCGATGGGACGCTGCTCTACGTCACCAACAATACTTCCGGTCAAATCAGTGCCGCGTTCTTTGATTCAGTCACCGGAACGGTTTCTGAGGGCTGCATATCCCGCAAGCTTAGGGGCTTCGATTCCACATTTTCCTTCCTGTCAACCCTGGCAACGCAAATGTCGACGGGCACAGGCTCCGTGCTATACGTGGCGGAGTTCGGCCAGCCATCTGCGATTGGCGTCATCCATGTGCGCGGCGGCGGCGGGAAGTGCACTCTAAAGGAAGGTACCCGATCACCGGTAGTCGACCCCAACAGCGAGAGTTTGCTATCCATTGGAGTCGTGCCAACGCTACCGCCGGGTTTGCACAGCCCAACTCCAGGAGCAAGACTGGCGGGCAGCAAGAGCAAGGAGACTCGATGATGCGCAGGTTGTTCATGTTTGTGATCGCAGTGCAAGTCGTCGGACTGGCGCTGGTTGCGGCCTCGGCGCAGGTGGGGAACTGCCCTTCGCGTCCGGCTCCGGGTACGCCGATTACGAATCCGCTGGACCTCTACAGTCAAAATGGCACGCTCAACGTCGCATTGGCCTTGAACAATGGCCTGGATTCCGACGGATACACCCACGATTGCTACAACTACACCACCAGCGGCGGCACGATCGAGGCTCCGACGTTGCGCCTGAACCCCGGCGATAACTTGACCCTCACCTTGACCAACCAACTCAATCTTCCCGCGAACGCCGCCCGCATGAAACACTCGATGCACATGGGCGCAATGAAAATGGGCGCAATGAAAACGACCAAGCCGCCCTTGGATACTTCCTGCAATGGCGGCACGATAACCGAGAATTCCACCAACCTGCATTTTCATGGTCTCAACATTCCCCCGGTCTGCCACCAGGACGACGTGATCAACACGCTGATCCAGCCCACGGATCCGCCATTTCAGTACCAAATTCGAATCCCCGCCAATGAACCGCCCGGTTTGTACTGGTACCACCCTCATCCGCACGGGTTTACCACCAACCAGGTGAACGGCGGGGCGTCCGGAGCACTCATTGTTAGCGGCATTGAGAATGTAAAGCCGCAGGTGGCGGGACTTACGGAGCAAGTGCTCCTCGTGCGCCAGCAGTTTCTGAATCCCGGTTCGTGGCTGCCGGGTCCCTATGAAATGACGCTCAATTTCGAGACCGTGGTTACGCCACCACTGCACACCCTGCCCTTGATTGTCGCGGACCCAGGGGAGCAACAATTCTGGCGCGTGCTGAATGCTTCCACGCAGGCTTTCGTTACGTTGCAGCTTTTGTATAACGGCGTGCCCCAGAACATGGAGTTGATCTCCATCGACGCCGTCCCAGTCACCGGCGATCCGTATGTGACGACGATCAACATCCCTCCGGCAGGCCGCGCCGAATTTGTGATGACCGGACCGTCCGAGGGCACAAACGCGATTTTTGTCAACCAGGGATTTGACACCGGGCCGGTCGGGAACGTCAACCCAGCGCAAGCGCTCGCCAGTATTATCTCAAGCGATGATGCGCGCAAACGCAACTATCACGTTCCCCCAAAGTACCGCATTCCCGCCGCCAAGGTTCCCCCCGTCACAAAGCCCCGATTCGCCGGTCTGGCCAATGCCAATGTCACGGCGAAGAGAAGCCTGTACTTTTCCGAAGCTACCGAAGGCACCAACGGCCCCACCAACTACTTCCTCACAGTCAGCGGACAACAGCCCATGGTGTTCAATCCCGCTCTGCCTCCCGCCATCGTCACCAATGTGGGTGCGGTCGAGGATTGGACGATTGAAAATCACAGCTCCGAGGAACACGCATTTCACATGCACCAGATCCATTTTCTAGTGATGGAGATCAACCGGAAGGCCCTCGATCCTCCCGTGATGCAGGACACCGTGCTTATCCCCTACTGGGACGGCAAGTCGCCTTACCCCAGCGTGAAAGTCCGCATGGATTTTCGCGATCCCGAAATCGCAGGTACGTTTGTCTATCACTGTCACGTCCTGGACCACGAAGATGGCGGCATGATGGCCGAGATCCAGGTTAATCCGTGAGTTTCAAACCAGTGTACCGTTGCCTTCTGCCACAGGCCTTCTCGCACTCATTCATTGCTCAGACGAGCGGCGAGTCGTTTACCTTCGGCTCTCTCTCGCGCGGCATCTGTTTCCCGCCCCAATTGGCTGTAGGCCTCCGCCATAGCCATGTGCGGCTCCGCCTCTTGCGGCAAAATCGCAGCCGCCTTCTTCAATTTCGGCAGGCCGGCTTCAGGATGCTTCGACAGAACCAGAGCTCGCCCGTCCAGCAACAGGGCCCCGTAGTTCTCGGGAGCTACTTTCAGCACCTTTTCGGATTCGGCAATGGCTTCCCGCGCGTGGCCAGTCTTGATGTAAGCAGTCGCCAGGAAGAGATGCGCTTGCTCCCAAGTCGGCGCCAGGACGACGACTTTCTCGAACTCCGGCACGGAAGCCGCGAACTCTCCGCTTTGGTATAACGCCATGCCCAGTTCGAAATGCTCTTTCATCGAATCCGGACGCAACTCCACGGCCTTGCGCAATACCGGCACCGCCTTCTTGAAATCGCTCCGCACCATGTAGATCTGTCCCAGTTGCCGGTAGGCAAGGAATATGTCTGGATCCTTGGCAATGACTTTCTCAAGCATTGCAATGGCTTCCTGGTAGTGCAGCCCTTGCCCGAGAAGTTCGACGCGGTGCAACATGTTGCTGATCTCGATCTTGTCCTTGGGATCGATGCCACTGGCTCTGGCCCCGGCCGCTTGCGAAGCGTTGTCCGCGAAGTACCCCAACGAGGCCAGTTTCGCCTGCTGATCTTCATCCAGATGCGCCGCAGGCGCTTCCCGGGACGTGCTCGTCTTCTGCCGGAACGCATCGAGTTGACCTTCCAGCGTGTCAGCCACGGCCTTGGACTCAGGCGCCAGGTTGCGCTCGGCCTGCGGATCCGCACCCTGGTCATACAACTCCCGCCGCGGCGCCTCCACGAACAGATACTTCCCCGTTCGTAGCGCCCGCAGCGGACTCCATCGATACGAGGTATACGGATAATCGGATTCCGCATAGATCGGCCGGTCGGCGAGTTGGGAATCTTGGTGCTCTTCGGCTGCCGATCCAGATCCTGCCTTCTCAGCCGAGGCAGACTTCATCATGTTCAGCAACGATTCCCCTTGCACCTCTTGCGGAACCGAAATGCCCCCCGCCTGCAACATCGTCGGCAGCACATCCACCAGTCCGACGCGCCCGTCAACTCGCTCTCCCGCAAACGCCTCTTCCGGCAGCTTGAAGAGGAGCGGAACGTGGATGGTTTCGTCATACAGAAACATCCCGTGGGTATCCTCACCGTGGCCGCCCAGCGCCTCGCCATGATCCGACATGACCGCAATCACCGAGTTGTCGTAAAGTCCTTGCGCGCGCAATTGGCCCAGCAATTTCCCCACGGCTGAATCGGCATAGGCAATCTCGCCGTCGTAGGGTGCGGACTTGTACCGGCTCTTATAGGGTTCGGGAGGATCGTAAGGATCATGCGGATCGTACAGGTGCACCCATATAAAGAAAGGACCGTGCGCGTGCTTGTCCAACCACGCCATGGCGTGCGCTACGACTACGCCCCCACGGCGCTCCGCCGTATGGTAACGATCTCCTCCAGGCGGCATTACGCTGAAGCCGGCGTCGTAGGTGTCAAACCCCCGGTCAAAGCCGGGAACGCTCCGCGCCACTGGGTCGAGAACCAGCGCACCGACAAAAGCTGCGGTGTGATATCCGTGCGCGTGCAGGATTGCGGGTGCATAAGGCAAGGTGGTCGCCAGCGGCACGCCGAAGTTGTTCACCTGGTGAAATTGGGGGTACGTCCCCGTCAGGATGGTCGCGTGCGAGGGCGCGGTCAGCGGGACCTGCGAATATGCCCTTGTGAAAACCACCGACTGGCGGGCCAACGCATCGAGGTTCGGCGTCAGTCCACGCTCGGAACCCAGGAACCCCATACGGTCGGCGCGCGTTGTATCCACTGTGATCAGCACAATGTTGGGCGGCCCAACCCCCGCCGCGAACGCGCTCGCCACCAACCATGCAACACACATCCAACGGACAGTCGCTGACATAGGCAGGACTTTATCACGTCGGAAGATGCGACAACCAAGGCTCGGTCGGCTGTGTAGAATCGGGGAGACGAAATGAGCCGCGCCAAGAATCTCCCGAAAACACTGGCCCAATCCCGCAAGAGGCCGCAGCCAAAAGCGCTCCCGGAAAGCGGACTTTTCCTCCCCGGCAGGAACCTTATTATCTTTGTCAGCGCTCTCCTGGCAGCGGCAACGATAACGCTTTACAGCCCCGTCATTGGGCACTCATTTGTCGTCTTGGATGATCGTGAGTACGTCACCGCAAATCCACACGTTCATGGCGGCCCGGCTTGGAGCACCATCCAGTGGGCATTCACGTCAACCGAGGCTGCGAACTGGCATCCGCTGACCTGGCTGTCGCATGCTCTCGATTATCAAATCTTTGGGCTGAACCCGGCCGGCCATCATTTCGACAGTGTTTTGATCCACGCCGTCAATGCTGTGTTGCTGTTTCTGCTGTTGCAGTTGGCTACAAAGCGAGTGGGACCGAGTCTGTTGGTGGCCGCTCTGTTTGCCCTGCATCCGATCAACGTAGAGTCGGTGGCATGGGTGGCGGAACGGAAGAATGTTCTGAGCACGCTGTTCTTTTTCTTGGCGATCGGCGCCTATGCGTGGTATGCCCAAAAACCGGACTGGCGGCGATATCTGCTGGTCGCAGCCCTGTTCGCTGCGGGCTTGATGGCCAAGCCGATGGTCATCACGCTCCCTTTTGTACTGCTACTTCTGGATTATTGGCCGCTGGAGCGAACGCCGCTCAACGAAACCCAGAGCGGAGCGGCCACCTCCAACGGCCTACCGCGGGTGGGGTTCTCAAGGTTGCTGTTGGAGAAAGTGCCACTGCTGTTTCTTTCGGCTGCCAGCGCATGGATCACTCTCATCGCGCAACGATCCGCAGTGCGTACTCTCGAGGAGTTCTCCTTCGCCAGCCGAATTGAGAATGCCCTGGTCGCGTATGGGCTCTACCTATGGAAAATGCTCTGGCCAGCAAAGCTGGCGCTCTATCCCCATTCTGTAACTTCCCTCCCAGCATGGCAATGGGTTCTTTCGGCGCTGGTCCTGATAAGTGTCACCGCGCTCGTTATCATTTTTCGCAGCACGGGATATTTGCCGGTTGGCTGGTTCTGGTTTCTGGGGACCTTAATTCCCGTCCTCGGCCTGGTGCAGGTGGGAGAGTTCGCCATGGCCGATCGCTATGCCTACGTGCCGCTGATTGGAATCTTCGTAATGATTGCCTTCGGCCTTGCCGATTTAGCGGATGCGAGGCGAGTCCGCACGATTTGGCGCGTCATTCCGGCATTGTGTGTGTTGACCGCGTTCGCCTTCGCCACCTTTCACCAGATGGGTTATTGGAATAGCGATTACGACCTGTGGCTGCACACGCTGGAGGTCGCGGAAAGTCCTATGACGCATAACGCCCTGGGGGTTGCGCTCATGCACCCCGAGTCGGAGCTGACGCAGCTTGACCTGGAGAATGTTGGTACAGAGCAGAACCGGATGGACGAAGCCCGCCGGCACTTCGAGCGAGCTTTGGAACTGCGCCAACCACTGGCGCAGCAAGACCCAGGCGCAGGCCTGCCGGACATGGCCAGGACCTTGAACAATCTGGGGAACCTGGATCGACTCCAGAACCGGATCGACGAAGCTCGCCAGCACGATGAGAGCGCTCTAAAAATTTACCGGCAGCTCGCGCAGCAGAATCCGGATGTGTACGTATCGAACGTGGCGGCCACTCTGAGCAACTTAGGGTCGCTGGATCGACTCCAGAACCGGATGGACGAAGCTCGCCAGCATTACGACGAGGCCTTGAAGATTGACCGGCAGTTGGCGGAGCAGAATCCTGCCAAGTACCTTCCAAACGTCGCCATGACGCTGAATGAGTTTGGATTTCTCGATGCAACCGAGAACCGGATGGAAGAAGCCCGCCAGCACTATGAGGCGGCCTTGAAGATTGACCGGCAACTCTCGCGCCAGAGTCCCGTCGTGTACCTCCCCGATTTGGCCATGACGCTCAGTGACTTTGCGCGCCTGAATGCGATCCAGAACCGGATGGACGAAGCCCGCCC
>Ga0302279_10002728_pt1 | contig 22955 bp, 18 predicted proteins | sample III_Bog_N3_3_FD_194541 | JGI IMG/M metagenome (GOLD analysis project Ga0302279, IMG submission 194541) | Peat permafrost microbial communities from Stordalen Mire near Abisko, Sweden - III_Bog_N3_3 | ecosystem: Environmental > Terrestrial > Soil > Wetlands > Peat | place: Sweden: Abisko...
TACCCGCACGTCGGCGTCGCTCAGATCAGCGGCCGGCATGTTCTCGGCCGCCATCGCGGCGAGGGACAACCGAACCTGCGCCAGTTCCTCGGCGACATAGGCCGGTGACGGACCGCCTGCGCCGCGCATCTTTGGGCGCTTGGGCAATATGTTCGCATACGCTTCGCCCAATCGGGAAAGCGTGCTGCTGCGGCTACGCTGGGCTGCGTCGGCCTCGGCTTTCCTCTCCGCCGCGGGGTCGGCGCCGGCCGCGGCCTGTCCCTTGATCCGGTTTGCCTCGGCTCGCGCATCGTCGGGCGAATGCGTCGCCGGGTTGCCGAGCGTCACCGCCCGGTTGGGCCAGCGGCGTCCGGTCACAGGATCGGTGCCCCGCGGCCGGTATGCATAGCTCCACGCCATCGCCGTCGGGTTCACAATCAACGCCAGGCCCCGGCAGTCCCTATCTCGCGTAATTAGCCGGTGGTCCGCCTTTCGCCGACGCCATGCCGCGTCGATCGTCGCCTTAGTGATCTTGGTCGGGCCTTCGCTGGTAACTTGCATCGCTGTCCTGTTCGCGTCCTGTCAGGCACTTCTCTCTGATAGGACATTGACAGGACACGCAGTGCGTAGGCAAGCGGAAAGTTGCGGCGGACGGCGGAGGGGTATTGCTTGATACTAGGCTAATGTTTGCGCTTTTTAGCAGGCGCAACGGAACCGTGCGGGGGGTAGCGGAATGCTCAACCTCTGGATTCCTAATCCTGGGGCCGTGGGTTCGAATCCCGCCGGGGACACCATTGCAAGTCCAAGCGCTGGGCAAAACGACAGCGTCAGCCAGCGGCCGGGGCCACACCGCGTTGGCTGAAAATGGCAACGCAAGCCCGGCGATAAGGGTGACGGGCCAGCCGATGGTCACCAGCATGATGTTGTGGGTCCTGTGGAAGATACAGGCGCATGAGCCGTCGAATTCAGACCGGAAATGCCCCGATTCGAACCGCTCTGCCAGGCCGCGGCGCTTCGTTGACAAGCACCCCGGTTGGGCATTAGTACGCGTTTCCTGGAACGGAGGGGTGCCCGAGTGGCTAAAGGGGACGGACTGTAAATCCGTTGGCTAACGCCTACGTTGGTTCAAATCCAACCCCCTCCACCAGAGCGGCCTGACGCCGCTCCAAAGCCTCCGACCCAAGGTGACGCGACACAGCGGCAACGCAACGTTCGAAGACGTCGAGCGCATCGAACGCGTGGTCCTTGCCGTCATCCGGCAGCACCATGGGATGGCCGCCGCCGGCCAGCACCGCGCCGGGAATCATCAGGTTGTCGGGCAGTCCGAACCCCTCGACGACAATATCCGGCTGCGGATCCGGCAGCGCCTCGACCTGCATGCGGCTGCGTTGGGCGAAGGGTGTCGCGGCATTGGAATAAGCGAAGATCGGCCGGCCGCGGCCGAGGAACCAGCCAAGTTCGACCAAGGTGCCGCTATCGGCCGAGGCGCCCCGAAACGGGGTCAGGTTGGCGATCATGATGTCGCAGGCCTGCATCATCGCGACGTCCTTGCGAAAGATCGCGAACGCGAATGCCTCGTCTGACATGCCAGAGGAGCGCTCGATATCCTCGTTCAACGGGGTACGGCCGACGATGCCATAACGCGCACAGATGGCGATTTTTCGCTGCGCGTGCTCGCGCGGATGCGGCAGGAAGACGTCCGGGCCGGCCAGGTAAGCTTGCAAGACCATGGCTAATCGCGCGCCACCGCGGTTGCGGCATCAAGCCGGTTGCGCAGGGCGATCGCCTGCAGCGGCGCGCCAAAACAGGGCCGCTCGATATAGCGTCCGGCACCGCGTACGGTGCGCAGGTCGCCGTCGGTCCACACCAGCTTGCCTTGGCTGATGGTATGGCGGGCAAGACCGGTGACCTGCATGCCCTCGTAGATGTTGAAATCGACGTTCTGGTGGTGCGTTTTGACCGAGATGGTCCGGCTTGCCTGAGCATCCCAGACAACCAGGTCGGCATCGGCACCGAACTGCACCGAACCCTTGTGCGGATACAGGTTGAAAATCTGCGCCGTGTTGGTCGCGGTAATGCGCACGAACTCGTTGGGGGTGAGCCGCCCGGTGCCGACACCGTGGTGCCACAGCACGCTCATGCGATCTTCAATGCCGCCGGTGCCGTTGGGGATGCGGGTGAAGTCGTTGCGTCCGGCCGCCTTCTGCGGCGCACAGAAGCAGCAATGATCGGTGGCGGTCGTCTGCAGCTGGCCGGATACGAGACCCGCCCAGAGCGCTGCCTGGTGATGTTTCGCGCGGAATGGCGGGCTCATGACATAGGCCGCCGCGGTGGCCCAGTCCTTGGTGCGGTAGACGTCCTCGTCGATCAGCAGATGCTGCGCCAGCACCTCGCCGTAAACACGTTGACCCGTGGCACGCGCCCGGGCGATCGCCTCGGTGGCCTCCGCGGTTGACACATGCACGATATAGATTGGTGCGCCGAGCAAACGAGCGATGGCGATGACGCGGTTGGCGGCCTCGCCTTCGACGTCGGGGGGGCGGGACAGCGCGTGGCCTTCGGGCCCGGTGATGCCGGATGCCAGCAGCTTCTGCTGCAGATGCGCGACCGCCTCGCCGTTTTCCGCGTGTATGTTGCAGATCGCGCCGAGTTCCAGCGCGCGGCCGATGCTGTGCAGCAGCACGCCGTCATCGACCATCAGCGCGCCCTTGTAGGCCATGAAGTGCTTGAAGCTGTTCACCCCATGCTCGCGGGTCAGGATGCCCATCTCCTCGGCCACCTGGTCCGACCACCAGGTCACGGCGACATGAAAGCCGTAATCGGCGGCGGCTTTTTCGGCCTTGCCGCGCCATGCGTGCCAGGCCTCGACCAGCGACGTGCCCGGCGCGGGGATGACGAAGTCGATGATGCTGGTCGTGCCGCCGGCGACGCCGGCCGAGGTGCCGGTGAAGAAATCCTCACTGGCTGTCGTGCCCATGAAGGGCAGTTCCATGTGCGTGTGCGGATCGATGCCGCCTGGCATGACCAGCATGCCGCCGGCATCGACGACGTCCGCCCCCGCCGGGACCTCCAGGTCGGGCCCGACCGCGACGATAACGCCATCCCGGCACAACACATCAGCGCGCACGCTGTGTTCGGCGGTGACCACCGTGCCGCCACGGACCAACAGTGTCATGCGCATCTCCTCTCAGTCATGTTTCCGGTGTCCGAACGCCGCTGCCGTTCAGGACCAGGGCCACCACGGTTTCCGTCGCCGCAGCGAATTCGGCATCATCGATTGCGACTTTGCCCAAGACCGCACGAATCTGCACGTCGAAATCGGCGTAGGTCTGGGTCATCGCCCAGATCGCGAACAGCAGGTGGAAGGGATCAACGGGATCCATCAGCCCGCGCGCGCTCCAGCCCGCGATGACCGCTGCGAGTGCCTCCACCTGGCGGCGCAGTTCGATGCCGAGGTACAGCATGATATGCGGCGCGCCGCGCAGCAATTCGCCGGCGAAGATGCGGGAGGCGTCGGGGCGGAGGCGCGAATGCGCCATCTTGGCCCTGACATAGCCCGCCAGTCCCTCGGCGGGATGGCGTTCGGGGCTGATCCAGGTGGCGGCATCCGCCAGCCACAGGGCCAGGATGCGTTCCAGCACCGCGCGATAGAGGCCGTCCTTGGTGCGGAAATAATAGTGCAGGTTTGCCCGCGGCAGGCCGGTCGCGGCGGCGAGCTGGGCCATGGTGGCGCCCTCGAACCCGTATTGCGCAAACACTTTCTCGGTTGCCGCGAGGATATGCTCCATGCTGGCCTGGCGAATGGAGGCAATTCCTGTATCCATTTTATGCAATCCCGCATGCTCGGCGCTGGTATGCGTGTACTTTGGACAAAGCTGCCCAATTGGTCAAGAAACCCGTTGACAGGGTCTCGCGCGATGCCCTTAGCTTCGATATCAGGCGGCGACCGGACCAGGAGGCAGGACCTTGACCGAAATTGGCGACATCGCCGCGGGTCGGCTGGACACGGCTCAGCTTGCCGCTCATTTCGCCGATGCCCATCCGCCGCCGTCGCCCGCGCAAGCGGTGGTGGAAGCCAACCGCTGCTATTTCTGCTTCGACGCGCCCTGCGTCGAAGCCTGCCCGACCGGAATCGACATCCCCGCCTTCATTCGCAAGATCGCGACCGGCAACCTCCTCGGCTCCGCACAGACCATCCTGACGGCCAACATCCTGGGCGGCAGTTGCGCCCGCGTCTGCCCGACCGAGGAACTGTGTGAGCGGGCCTGCGTCCACACCGCCCAGGAAGGCAAACCGATTCAGATCGGCGCGCTGCAGAGGCACGCCACCGACTGGCTGATGGACCGTGGCATCGCCCCCTTCACGCGCGCCGAACCGACCGGACGGCGGGTCGCGGTTGTGGGGGCCGGACCGGCGGGCCTCGCCTGCGCGCATGGCTTGGCGCTGCATGGCCACGACGTCACGATCTTCGAGGCGAAACCGAAGCCCGGCGGCCTGAACGAATACGGCATCGCGGCCTACAAGGTCGCCGACGACTACGCGCAACGCGAGATCGGCTTCATCCTGGCGATCGGCGGCATCACGATCGAGTACGGCAAGGCGCTGGGGTGCGACATCACGCTGGACGCGTTGCGACAGGATTTCGACGCGGTGTTCCTGGGGATCGGCCAGGCTGGTGTCAGGGCGCTGGGCCTTGAAAACGAGACGATGGCGGGCCTGCGCGACGCCATCGATTTCATCGCCGAACTGCGCCAGGCGCCGAAGGATCGGGTGGCGGTCGGGCGCCGTGTCGTGGTGATCGGCGGCGGCAATACCGCGATCGACGCGGCGACTCAGGCACGCCGCCTGGGCGCCGAAGACGTCACCATCGTCTATCGCCGCGGTCCCGAACAGATGACCGCCACAGACGATGAGCAGGCCTGGGCCCAGACCAACAATGTGCGCATCCGCCATTGGGCCGCGCCGGTCCGCCTGATCTCCGGGGTCGCCCCGGGCACGCAGCACGCGACCGTCACCAGTGTCGAGTTTGCCCGCACGACAATCGATGCCGCGGGCCGGCTGATCCTGACCGATGCGCGCTTCGTGCTGGCGGCGGATATGGTGTTGAAGGCGATCGGCCAACATTTCCGGCCCGATCCCCTCGGCGCCATGCTGGCGCTGCAAGACGGGCGCATCGCGGTGGACGACGACCGCCGGACCTCGCTGCCTGATGTCTATGCCGGCGGTGACTGCGTGCCGGGTCCCGACCTGACGGTCGTCGCCGTCCAGGACGGCAAACGCGCCGCCGCCGCCATTCATCGTCAGTTCGGCGGCTGAACCCGGGATCCTGGAGACGCGTGATGGCCGATCTCAGAACCAGCTTCGCCGGGATTGCCGCCCCCAACCCGTTCTGGCTGGCCTCCGCCCCACCCACGGACAAGGCCTACAACGTCGCCAGAGCGTTCCGGGCCGGTTGGGGCGGGGTCGTGTGGAAGACCCTCGGCGAGGATCCGCCGATCGTCAATGTCAGCAGCCGCTACGGCGGCATCAGCTATAACGGCACCCGGATCGCCGGCTTCAGCAATATCGAACTGATCACCGACCGCCCGCTGCAGGTGAACCTCGACGAGATCAAGCAGGTCAAGCGCGACTGGCCGGATCGCGCGGTGCTGGTCAGCCTGATGGTGCCCTGCACCGAGGAAAGCTGGCAACGCATCCTGGCGCAGGTGGAGGACACCGGCTGCGACGGGGTGGAGCTGAATTTCGGCTGCCCGCACGGCATGTCGGAACGCAACATGGGATCGGCGGTCGGCCAGGTGCCGGAGTACGTCGAAATGGTCACCCGCTGGTGCAAGCAGCACACGCGCATGCCGGTGATCGTCAAGCTGACGCCGAATGTCACCGATATCCTCGCACCCGCAGCGGCGGCACAGCGTGGCGGTGCCGACGGGGTGTCGCTGATCAACACGGTGCAGTCGATCACCGGCGTGGACCTCGACCTGATGGCGCCCGAACCGGTGGTGGACGGGCTCGGCACGCATGGCGGCTATTGCGGGCCGGCGGTGAAGCCGATTGCCTTGCGCATGGTCGCCGATATCGCACGCGCCCTGCCGAGACTGCCGGTTTCGGGGATCGGCGGCATCTCGACCTGGCGGGATGCGGCTGAATTCATTGCCCTGGGCGCCGGCAGCGTCCAGGTCTGTACGGCGGCGATGCATCGCGGGTTCAAGATCGTCGAGGACATGATCGACGGCCTGGCGAACTGGATGGACGGCAAGGCCTATCGGACGATCGACCAGGTGCGCGGGCGGGCGGTCCGCAACTACGTCCACTGGAACGACCTCAATTTGAACTACAAGACGATCGCTCGGATCGACCAGAGCCTCTGCATCAAGTGCGGCCTGTGCCATATCGGCTGCGAGGACACCTCCCACCAGGCGATCGCCGCGCTGCGCATCGACGGCACGCGGCGCTATGAGGTGATCGAGGCGGAATGCGTCGGCTGCAATCTGTGCTATCTGGCTTGCCCAGTGGATGGCTGCATCACCATGGTGCGCCAGGAAACCGGGGACGCGGCGATGACCTGGGAGCAACACCCGAACAATCCGCTGCGCAAGGAGCAAGCGGCATGAGCGCACCCGCCGGCAACATCGCGATCGACGGCGACCGGATGTGGGCCACGATCATGGAGACCGCTCAGATCGGCGGCACGCCGAAGGGCGGGATCTGCCGGCTGACCCTGACCGACCTCGACCGCCAGGTGCGCGACTGGTTCCGCGCCGCGTGCGAGGCCGCCGGGTGTTCGGTCGCCATCGACGACATGGGCAATATCTTCGCCCGCCGCCCCGGCCGCGACCCCACCCTGCCGCCGATCGCGATCGGCAGCCACCTCGACACCCAGCCGACCGGCGGCAAGTATGACGGCATCATCGGCGTGCTGGCGGGGCTGGAGGTCCTGCGCAGCCTGAACGATCAGGGCTACGAGACGAATGCGCCGATCGAGGTCATCGACTGGACCAACGAAGAAGGCTCCCGCTTTGCGCCGGCGATGCTGTCGTCCGGCGTTTTCGCCGGCGTGTTCGATACCGGCTATGCCTATGCGCGCGAGGACCGCGAGGGTAAGCAGTTTGGCACCGAACTGAGCCGAATCGGTTACAAGGGCGATAGTCCCTGCGGGTCCCACCGGCTGGGCGCGCATTTCGAGCTGCATATCGAGCAGGGCCCGATCCTGGAGGCGGAGGCAAAGACCATCGGCGTCGTCACCGGCGTGCAGGGCATGCGCTGGTACGAGGTGACCGTGACCGGCAGCGAAAGCCATGCCGGCTCCACACCGATGAAGCTGCGGCGCGACGCGCTGGTTGGTGCCAGCCACATGGTCGCCGCGGTGAACCGCATCGGCTGGGACCACGCGCCCGATGCGGTCGCCACTGTCGGTTTGCTCGAGAGCCGGCCGAACAGCCGCAATGTCGTGCCGGGATCGGTGTTCTTCACCATCGACCTGCGCCACCCCAGCGATGACGTCGTCGCGGCGATGGAAGCCGACACGCGGCGCCGGCTGACGCACATCGCCGCGGAGTACGGATTGGACATCGCCATCGAGCGCGTCTGGGATTCACCCGCCGTCCGTTTCGACCCGGATTGCATCGCCGCCGTCCAACGAGCCGCCGAGGCGGCTGGATATGCCAGTCGGGAAATCGTTTCGGGGGCTGGGCACGATTCGGCCTATATCGCGCGCGTCGCGCCCACGACGATGGTGTTCGTCCCCTGCGAAAAGGGTCTGAGCCACAACGAGGCAGAGCACGCCGAGAAACGCGACGTCGTCGCCGGCGCCAATGTATTGCTGCGCGCGGTGCTCGATATGGATGAGCGTCTGGCCGAACGCGCGGGCCGTGCCGCCTGAGGCGCCGATCCCGGTGTTCGTGGATGCCCCGATCCGCGAATCCGTGATCCAGGCGCGCGGCCTCGGCCTGACCTTCGCGACGGACGGGCATCGGACCGTTGCGCTGACCGACGTGGACCTGTCGATCCGCAAGGGCGAGTTCGTATCGCTGATCGGCCCCTCCGGTTGCGGCAAGACGACCTTGCTGCGGCTGATCGCGGATCTGCAGCAGGCCAGCACCGGCACCTTGCTGGTGAACGGCACCACCCCGGCCGAGGCCCGCCGGCAGCGAGCCTATGGCTACGTGTTCCAGGCGCCGGCGCTGTATCCCTGGCGCAGCCTCGAACGCAACGTCATGCTGCCGCTGGAGGTCATGGGGCTGCCGCTGGCCGAACGCAAACGGCGCGCGGCGCGGGTCCTGGACCTTGTGGGGCTGGCGGATTTCCGCAAACGGTTCCCCTGGCAGTTATCCGGCGGCATGCAGCAGCGCGCCTCGATCGCTCGCGCCCTGAGCTTCGAGCCGAACCTGCTGCTGATGGATGAACCCTTCGGTGCGCTGGACGAAATCACCCGCGATGGCCTGACCCTGCATCTGCACCAATTGTGGCGCCGCACCGGACTGACCGCGGTGTTCGTCACCCATTCGGTGCTGGAGGCGGTGTTTCTGTCCACCCGCATCGTCGTGATGTCGTCGCGCCCCGGCCGCGTGGTCGCGGTCATCGACAGCGACCTGCCCGCCGAACGCGATCTGGACGTGCGTGAAACGTCGCGGTTCCTCGCGGTTGCGCACGCCGTGCGGGCCGCGCTGCGGGAGGGGCATGGCGATGCGTGACCGCCTGTCCCGAGCCCTGCCGTTGCTGTGCGTGCTGGCGATCCTGATCGCGGTGTGGTTCGCCGGCTCCGTGGCGATGAACTGGGACCAGGCCCAGGATTTGGCCGACGAGGATGCAACCTGGTCCGATATCGCGCAGGCGACTCTCGCGCTCGACCGGCCGCTGCTGCCGACGCCGGATCAGGTCGCCAGCGAGATGATCCGCAGCATGTTCGGCTATCCGCCGACCTCCCCGCGCAGCCTGGTGTTCCACGCCGGTGTGACGGCGTGGGCAGCGATCGTCGGTTTCGGGATTGCGCTGCTGGCGGGCATGGCACTGGCGATCGGGATCGTTCATGTGCGCACCCTGGACAGAGCGCTGATGCCCTGGCTGATCGCCAGCCAGGCGGTGCCGGTGTTGGCGATCGCGCCCATGGTTGTTGTTGTACTCGGCAATGTCGGGCTGACAGGCGTGCTGCCCAAAGCCTTGATCGCCGGCTGGCTGAGTTTCTTTCCGGTCACGACTGGCCTGGTCAAGGGGCTGCGATCGTCGGATCCGATGCAGCGCGACCTGATGCGGACCTACAGCGCGACGGAGGCGCAAGTCTTCGCCAAGCTGCGCTGGCCGGCGGCGATGAGTTTCCTGTTCCCGTCGATGAAAGTCGCGGCCCCGCTGGCGCTGGTGGGGGCCATCGTGGCAGAATTGCCGACCGGCGCGCAGGCTGGCCTGGGGGCGCGATTGCTGACGGGTTCATATTACGGGCAGACGCCGCAAATCTGGGCCGCTTTGTTCATGGCGGCGTTCCTCGCGATGCTGGCGGTGGCCTTGGTGGACCTAACGCAGGCCCTGGCGGCTTACACGCGCGGTGGCCGGCTGTGACGACGTTGCTATTGCTGGGGTCGCTGCTGACCGGCGGATTGGTGCTGGCCCTGCTGGCCCGCGACGACCGGCCGGTGTTTCGCATCGCGACACCGGTCGTGTTCGGGATGCTGGTATTGTGGCTCTGGCAGATCGTCTGCACCGGCTACGAGGTGCCGCTTGTGCTGTTGCCGCCGCCCTCGGCAATCGCAGCCGCCGTCGTGGACCATCTGCCGACTCTCGCGGCCGATTTCCGGCAAACCGTTCTGCGCGCGGTCATTCCGGGTTGGGCGATCGGCAGCGGCGCCGGTTTGCTGGCGGCGATCGCGTTGGACGCTTCGCCCTTCCTGCGCCGCGGCGTGTTGCCGCTGGGCAGTCTGGTCAGCGCCATGCCGATCGTCGGCATCGCCCCGATCATGGTGATGTGGTTCGGCTTCGACTGGCAGTCGAAGGCCGCTGTTGTCGTCGTGATGACCTTCTTCCCGATGCTGGTGAATGCCGCCGCGGGTCTCGGGGTTACTGGCGCGATGGAGGCCGATCTGATGCGCACCTACGCCGCCGGATACCGGCAGACACTGCTGAAACTGCGCCTGCCGTCCGCGCTGCCCTTTGTGTTCAACGCGCTGAAGCTGAATGCCACGCTGGCCTTGATCGGCGCGATCGTGGCGGAGTTCTTCGGCACGCCGATCGTCGGCATGGGCTTTCGCATCTCCACCCAGGCCGCGCGGCTCAACCTGGATGTGGTCTGGGCCGAGATCGTGATGGCGGCGCTGGCCGGATCGATCAGCTTCGCGTTGCTCGCACTGTTGGAACGCGTGGTGACGTTCTGGCATCCATCGTATCACTGAACTGAAAGGGCAGGCTACCATGCACAGATTAATCCTTGCCGCCGCACTGATCCTTGGCATGTCTGGATTGGCTCGCGCAGCCGATCCGCTGACGTTGCAATTGAAATGGGTGGCGCAGGCGCAGTTCGCCGGATACTACGTCGCGGCCGCCAAGGGCTACTACAAGGCGGCTGGGCTGGACGTGACGATCAAGCCGGGCGGGCCCGACGTCAATCCATCGCAGGTGATCGCCGGCGGTGGTGCCGATGTTGTGGTGGACTGGATGCCTTCGGCGCTCGCGGCGCGTGAGAAGGGCGTGCCGCTGGTCAACATCGCGCAGGTGTTCCAGCATTCCGGGATGGAACTGACCTGCCGGAAGGATAGCGGCATCCGCACACCCGCCGACTTCAAGGGCAAGACGCTGGGTGTGTGGTTCTCGGGGAACGAGTATCCGTTTCTGGCCTGGATGAGCAAGCTGGGCCTGAAGACCGATGGCGGGCCCGCCGGCGTGACGGTGCTGAAGCAGGGGTTCAACGTCGATCCGCTGCTGCAGAAGCAGGCAGCCTGCATCTCGACCATGACCTACAACGAATACTGGCAGTTGATCGAGGCCGGCATGAAGCCCGATCAGCTTATTGTGTTCAAGTACGAGGACGAAAAAGTCGCCACCTTGGAAGATGGCCTCTACGCAACCGAGGCGTCGTTGCACGATCCCTTGAAGGCGGAGCGGCTGGCGCGCTTCGTCAAGGCGTCGATCCAGGGCTGGCAATACGCGGTCGAGCATCAGGACGAGGCGGTGAAGATCGTGCTGGAGAACGATACGGCCGGCGCGCAGACGCCGGCGCATCAGAAACGCATGATGTCGGAGATCGCCAAGCTGCTGTTGCCGGCACCGCACGGCATGGGATATCTGGAGGAAGCCGCCTATACCCGCACCGTGCAGGAGCTGATGTCCGGGATGTCCGATCCGGTGATTACGCGCAAGCCGGAGGGTGCCTGGACGCACGCTGTCTGGGACAAGGCCTTCGGCCACTGAAGGGCCTGAGACTGACGCCTGAACACGGGCCCGCCGGGCGACCGGCGGGTCCGCAATAATCAAGCCAGGAGACTTCCCATGCGACTCGGCATCACCGTCGATATGTCCGGACCGGCCCCGAAACTGAACATGGATCGTGTGCTGGAAGCCGAACGCCTCGGCTTCTCCCAGGCCTGGACCGGCGAGGCGTACGGCACCGATGCGGTGACACCCGCCACATGGATGCTGGCGCGCACCACGAAATTGATTGTCGGCACGGGCATCATGCAAATCCCGGCCCGCACCCCCGCCTGCACCGCGATGACCGCCATGACGTTGCAGCACCTGTCCGGTGGGCGCTTCCTGTGCGGCCTGGGCGTATCCGGCCCGCAGGTGGTTGAAGGCTGGCACGGCACCCGGTTCGGCAAGCCGATGACCCGCACGAAAGAATACATCGCCATCATCCGGCAAATCCTGGAGCGCAAGGGCAACCTGACCTTCAAGGGCGAGGAATACGAAATCCCCTACGCCGGACCGGATGCAACCGGCCTTGGAAAGCCATTGCGGAGCATCACGCACGGCGATCCCGCACTCAAATTCTATCTGGCGTCGATTACACCGGCGGGATTGCGTACCGCGGGGGAATGCGCGGATGGCGTGCTGCCGATCTTTTATTCGCCCGAACAACCCGGTATCGTGTCCGATCCGATCCTGGCCGGGAAGCAGAAGGCGGGGCGGCCGGTGTCGATGGATGGTTTCGACGTCGCCCCCTATGTGCGGGTGAAGCTCGGGCCCGACACCGCGGCCTGCCGCGATCAGGTCCGGCCGGAATTGGCGCTGTATATTGGCGGCATGGGTGCCAGAGCGAAGAATTACTACAACGATGTCGCAATCAAGCTTGGGTATGAGGGCGCGGCGAAGGTCATCCAGGACCTGTACCTGGACGGCAAAAAGAATGAAGCCGCCGCCGCGGTGCCCGATAAGCTGGTCGACGAGATTTCGCTGTGCGGGCCCGCGGACCGGATCCGCGATCGCCTCGCGGCGTGGCAGGATGTCGCGAAGTCGGGCCACCTTGGGACGATGGTGCTGAAAGGCGCCAGCGTGGAGGCGATGCGGGTGGTCGCGGAGGCCGTGTTGTAACATTGGATGAAAACGCTGCTGATCGTGTTTCACTCGCGCACCGGCGGCACGCGGCAAATGGCCTGCACCGCTGCCGCCGCCGCGCAGGCCGAACCGGACGTGCGGGTGCGCCTGCTGACCGCCGGGGACGCCCAGCCGGCCGACGTGCTGGGCGCGGATGGCTACATTTTTGCGGCGCCTGAAAATCTTGCCGCGCTATCCGGCGTGATGAAGGACTTTTTCGACCGCGCCTATTATCCGGTGCTGGATCGGATCAATGGCCGGCCTTACGGGATATTGGTGTGTGCCGGCAGCGACGGGGCGAATGCGATCCGCCAGATGGAACGGATTATCACGGGCTGGCGGCTGCGTTCGGTGGCTGATCCTGTCATCGTTCTGACCCACGCCCAAACCCCGCAATCGATCCTGGCGCCGAAACGGATTGCCGCGGACGATCTCGCGCGCTGTGCAACGATGGGTGCCACCCTGGCCGCCGGCATGGCTGCCGGCGTGTTTTGAGGGTCAGGCGGGCGGCTGGGAATTCGACGCCTCGGAACTCCCGCGTCCAAATGCCCGACCGACAACGTCAATGAAATGGGTCAGCAAGTCATGCACCAGGTCCGCTGAAAAACCGCCCAGCAAGGCCAGCACCGGTGGCCCTATCGAGGTCAGAACATTGTCGGCAGGCGGATTCCCAAGCAGGCCCCGGCCGACCAGCTCACCATAAACAATCTGTGACAGAACGGTGCCGGAAATCAGGCCCATGACCAGTCGGGTCCAGTAACTGCTGTCATTTCGAGGATCGTAGGTGCAGGTGGCAACATACCGGTCCAGCCGCTTCAGATTGGCCAACGCCGCGCCAACACCGGCGGCGAAGATCAAAAACGCCTCGTTCACCAACAAATCGAATCCGGACAGGTTGAGTAGGCCCTTGGCCAGGTTCTCGGCCGTCACCTGGTTGAACAGCGCCATGCCCAACAACCCGATAAGCGATACCACCGCGACCGCCATCATGTGCCGCACCAGGGGAACCCCGCCGAAACTGTGCGTCAACGGATGGCGGCGCTGATCCTCCAGCATCAACTGCAAAGACGCCGGACGGGCGGGGGCGACAAGGCGGGTCAGGGCCGCATGCGCGTTCGCCAGTTCGACGAAAAAAGTCTCCGGTTCCGCCGCCAGCGCCGGATCCGATGCTGTCGGCATCGTTACGGTTGCGCTCAACGCACGATCCACCGCATCCATCAGGTCTGGCGGCAAGGCCAACCCGTTTCCGGTGGCGTGGAGGGCCATCGCCTCAACCTCACGCAGCATCCGGTCGTAGATCATGCCGTGCAACCTGGTCGCGAGACCGTCGCTTGCAACGGGGACGGGCTGGCCATTGCCCGGCGCCGGCGGTTGTCGTGTCGGAGAGATAATGTCCATCGGAAGCCCCCGGTATCCGATCCATCTCTAGCAGCGACTCAGGCGATTGCCGAGTCGGAGGACCGCCGCCGCATGGACGCCGCCCGCATCCGGGCTTATCCTCGGCCGCAACCGCAAGAGGAACGCGCCCCATGCCAGACACCCAAGTCGTCCGCCTGGAGAAAGACGGCGACATCGGCGTCATCATCGTCAACTATCCGCCCGTCAATGCGCTTGGGCCGGGCGTGGCGGACGGGATCATTGCCTGCCTGAACCAGGCGAACGGTGACCCTTCGATCAAGGCCTTGGTACTGATCGGCGATGGCCGCAGCTTCATCGCCGGCGCCGACATCCGCGGCTTCGGCACCGGACGCAAGCGCGCGCCGCTCGGGGAGCGCACATATGACGTGATGGACCGCAGCCCAAAGCCCATCGTGGCGGCGATCCACGGCTACGCCCTCGGCGGCGGGCTGGAAAACGCCATGGGGTGCCATTACCGGATCGCCGTGCCCTCGGCGAAGGTCGGCCTGCCCGAGGTGCTGATCGGCATCCTGCCGGGTGGCGGGGGCACCCAGCGCCTGCCGCGGCTGGCCGGCCTGCAAACCGCGCTGGAGATGATCGTCTCTGGCCGGCACGTTCCGGCCCCGGAAGCGCTGAGGCTGGGGATCCTCGACGAAGTCCTGCCGGAGGGCGCCGATCTGCGCCAGTCCGCCGTCACCTATGCGCGCAAGATCGCAAACTTACGCCCGTTGCCGCGGGTGCGGGACAGGGACGCCAAAGCCGATCCCGCCATCTTCGACGCGATGCGCAAATCCATTGCCCGGCGTGCGCGCAATCAGAAGGCGCCGTACAATTGCATCGCCGCGGTGGAAGCCGCCTGCACCCTGCCCTTCGATGAAGGCATGAAGCGGGAGCAGGAACTTTTCCTGGAATTGGAGAACGCCGACGAGGCGAAGGCGCTGCGGTACGCCTTCTTTGCCGAACGCGAAGTCGCCAAACTGCCCGACATGCCGGTGGGCGTTCAGCCACGCGACTTCCACGACCCGGCGGTGATCGGGGCCGGAACGATGGGTGGCGGCATCGCCATGTCGTTTGCGGATTTCGGTTACGACGTGAAGATCATGGATGCGACGGAAGAAGCGCTGAACCGCGGCATGGAGCGGATCCGCAACAACTATGCGACCTCCGTGAAACGCGGCAGCCTGGCGCAGGACGAAATGGACCGCCGCCTGGCGCGCATCCACCCCGTAGCCGGCTACGATGACATCAAGGATTGCGACATCGTGGTGGAGGCGGTGTTCGAACGGATGGACGTCAAGAAGCCGGTCTTCACGAAGCTGGACGAAGTGATGAACCCGGAAGCGTTGCTGTACTCGAACAGTTCAGCACTCGACCTGGAAGAGCTCGCCTCGGTGACGAAGCGGCCCGACAAGGTCGCCGGCACGCATTTCTTCTCGCCGGCGAATGTGATGAAATTGCTGGAAGTGGTGCGTCCGTCCGGCGCCTCGCCGGAGACGATGCTGACGGCGATGGCGATGGGGCGGCGGATCGGCAAGATCTCGGCCATGGCGGGCAATACGGACGGGTTCGTGGCGAACCGCTCGCGCGCACCGTTCAATTCCGAGATGGTCATTCTGCTGGAGGAAGGCTGTCTGCCCGAGCAGGTGGATAAGGTGATGGTCGATTTCGGCTATCCGATGGGCCCGTTTGCGGTGGGCGATCTGGCCGGCCTCGACATCGGCGCCGAGGGACGCAAACGCAGGGCTGCAACCAATCCGAACTACCGCAAGCTGCCAATCGCGGACCGGCTGGTCGAGCTGGGGCGTTATGGGCAAAAAACCAGCGCCGGTTGGTACCGCTATGAAAAAGGCGATCGCACACCCCGTCCCGACCCGGAAGTCGCTGCGATCATCAAGCAGGTTTCGGCGGAAATGGGTGTCGCGCAAAAGACCTTCACCGACACGGAAATCCTGCGCCGGCTGCTGTTTGCGTCTGTTAACGAGGCCTGTCGCATCCTGGAGGAAGGCAAAGCTTACAGAGCCTCGGACATCGACGTGATGTGGCTGCATGGATTTGGCTTTCCGCGGTATCGTGGCGGGCTGATGTTCTGGGCCGACGGCATCGGCGTGCGCGCGGTGTACAACCAGATCGCAAGCTGGCATCAGCAGTATGGCGAGCGCTGGGCGCCGGCGGCGCTGTTGCGTCAACTGGCGGAAAGCAATACGCCGTTCCGCGAGGCCAAACCCGCGCTGTTTGTATAATATCCGGACTGGAGCAGAGATCATGACCGAAGCCCTCGACTCCCTGACCGACGACCAGTTCCGCCAGCATGTGCGCGCGTGGATCCAGGACAATTACCCGCCGGAGCTGCGCAACCCACCGCGGCGGCTGCATTTCAGTGAGAACAGACCCTGGTACATGAAGCTGGCCGAGCAAGGCTGGCTGTGTCCGAACTGGCCGAAGGAATTCGGCGGGATGGGCATTTCCGCCAGTAAGCAGCTCATTTTTCTGGAGGAGAAGGAACGGCACGGCTGCACGCGGCTGAACGATATGGGCATGACGATGATCGGGCCTTTGCTGATCAAGTTCGGCCGCCCCGAACAGCAGCAGTATTTTCTGCCGAAGATCCGGTCGGGGGAGCATATCTGGTGTCAGGGCTATAGTGAGCCGAACGCCGGTTCCGATCTTGCATCCTTGCGCACCGAGGCGGTGTTGGATGGCGACCACTGGGTGGTGAACGGGCAGAAGATCTGGACCTCGCTGGCGATGGACGCCAACTGGATTTTTCTTCTCGTGCGCACCGACAGGCAGGCGAAGAAGCAGGAGGGGATCAGCTTTCTGCTGGTGCCAATGGATATCCCTGGCATCACCGTGCGTCCGATCACCAACATCGATATGGCAGATGAGTTTTGCGAGACGTTCTTCGATAACGTGCGCGTGCCGAAGGACAATCTTGTCGGCCAGATCAACAAGGGCTGGACGATGGCCAAGGCCCTGCTCGGCTTTGAGCGGATAGGGTCGGGATCGCCGCGCCAGTCGGCGTACGCGTTGAAGCGGCTGAAGCTGCTGGCGGAGCGTATGGGCGTGTGGGAGGACGATCAGTTCCAGGACCGCTATACGCGGCTGCGACTCGATCTGGAGGATCACAAGGATTTGTATGAGACGTTTGTCGATAAGGTCCGCCGTGGCGAGACGCTTGGTCCCGATGTGTCGATGTTGAAAATCTATCAGACCGAACTGTATCAGCGGATTACGGAGGCGATGCTGGATGTGGCGGGCGAGTATGGGGGGGATTTCGGACCGATGGACGGGAACCGGGAATTGAACCCGACCGGGTTGTTCTTGCAGTCCCGGCCTTCGACGATTTATGCGGGGTCGAACGAGATCCAGCGGAACATCCTGGCGAAGAACGTCCTGGAACTGCCGGGATAGGCCAGGTGTGTCATCACCCGCTCCCCGCCCCCCAAGCTCGGGCAAAAAAGTGTCGATTGGCACTGGCTGTATGACCGATGTCCCGCATCCTGGTTTCACTGACCGGCAGGGTCAGTACCTGGCGCTCATTTATGCTTACACGCTCGTCAACGGTCGCCCGCCCGCCGAATCCGACATGCAGCGTTTCTTTCGCGTCACCGGGCCGGCGGTCCACCAAATGGTCGTCACGCTGGAGAAGGCTGGTCTGATCGCCCGTCAGCCAGGCGTTCCGCGCAGCATCGCGGTGTTGGCCTCCCGGGCTGCGCTGCCGCCGTTGCTGCCGGCGGGGGAGGTGAATGACCGCCACCACTGCGGCTTCGATCAAGACTCGACCGGGCCAAACCGCCGTTATTTCGACAGCAGACTCGGCGCGGGAATCCGGTCCATCTTCGGCGGCGGCGCAACCGGCATATCTGTCTCCCACCCGCCGCCCAGCGCTTTGTAAAGCGCCACCAGGTTCGACGACACGGTCGTGGTGCTTTGGGCGAGTTGCTGTTCGGCTGCCAGCAACGTGCTTTGCGCCACCAGCACCGTCAGGAAGTCCGCCACCCCCTGCTGATACCGGCTTTGCGCCAACCCGAGGGCACGCTTGCTCTCCGCGACCGCCAGGACGAGTTGGTCGCGACGGTTTTGCTCGGCCTGGTAGGCAGTCAGCGCGTTGTCCACGTCGTGCCAGGCTTGCAGGACCGTTTTCTGGTAGTTGATCGCCGCCTCCTGCTGCTGCGCCTTTCGCAGGTTCAGCGTGCCGCGAAGCTGTCCGGCCTCGAAGAGCGGAATTGTAATGCCGGGGCCCATGGCAAATTGCCGGGACGCCATATTGAAGGCCTGACCGAATTGCAGCGCCTGCAAGCCGACGCTGCCGGTCAGGCTGACGGTCGGGTAGAAGGCCGCCACGGCAACGCCGATATCGGCGGTCGCCGCGTGCAACTGGGCCTCGGCCTCACGGATGTCGGGGCGCCGGCGCGCCAGTTCCGACGGCAGCCCGACCGGCACCCGCGGCGGCACCGGCGGCACCGGTTTGGCAGTCTCGAGCTCCGATCGCAGCGCATTCGGCGGCTGCGCCAGCAGCAGGCTCAACGCGTTGATCGCCTGTGCCTCCTGCTGCTCCAGTCCGGGAATTTGCGCCATGGTGGTGCGGAGTTGCGCGGATTCGTTGGCGACATCCAGATCGGTGGTCACGCCGCCCTCGGCGCGCTGCTGCGTCAGTTCCAGGCTCTCGCGCGCGATGCGGACGTTGTCCCGAGCGATCTGCAACTGGGTCTGCACGCCGCGCAACTGGATGTAGTCCCGCGCGACCTCGGCCAGGCTGGCGAGCAGCGCGGCACGGCGCGCTTCGTCTGCCGCTTCGGCGGTGGCTGTCGCGGACTCGACCGACCGTTTGACGCCGCCCCACAGGTCCACCTCCCACGAGGCGTCGAAGCCGTACTGGTAAACACTGAACGCCGAGATCCCGTGGCCGGACGTGCCGCCGGTGGTCTTGCCGGAGGCGCCATTGGCCCCCAGGGCGGTCGGCGCAGCGGCAAACACGCCGTAGGTGCTGGGTTTTTCATATTCATAGGAGGCGTTGGCGTTGAGTTTGGGAAACTCCGAGGCGCGAGCCACGCTGAGTTGGGCCCGGGATTCAGCCAGCCGGAGGCCGGCCACTTTGACATCCAGGTTCTCGCCCGCCACCCGCCGTTCCAGCGCGGTGAGTTGCGGGTCGTTGAACAGGGCCCACCAGTCCGGACTGACGGGTTCCGCCACCGGGATGCTGGGTGGCGGTTGCACCTTCTCCTTCGGTCCGGCGAACCAGGATGCCGGTGAGGTCCAATCGGGCGATGTGAAATTGGGACCGACCGTACAACTGGCGAGCGCCATTGCCGCAATCAGGACGAGCCGGGGCCGGCCGAGCAGGAAAAAATGCGTCATGCCTGGATCGTATTCCGCTGTATCGTGGTTCGGCGTCTCTGCCTTGCACCAGCCCGCCGGCCGGCGCAAGAGGCGCGCCCCGCATTGCGGCGACCCGTTCCGATCTGTGCCGCTTGCAGGGTATAATGCCACTGCACGCCTCGCCCGAGATGAAACCGGGTTGCACAACCAAGGCAATTCCGCCAAACCATCAGCGGCCGCTGGCTCGGGGGGAGAGGCGGCTGAACCGAGCCGTCCAAACCAGAAAGAACCGGAGCGTTTATGTCCGCCACCAGGCCGCGTACCCTGTTTGACAAAATCTGGGACAGCCACGTCGTCGAACGGCTGCCGGACGGCACGTGCATCCTTTATATCGACCGTCATTTGCTGCACGAGGTCACCAGCCCTCAGGCGTTCGAGGGACTGCGCCTGGCGGGCCGCAGGCTGCGCCGGCCGGACCTGACCATCGCGGTGGCGGACCACAATATCCCGACGGTCGGCTCGCGCATTCCCGCCGACATCAAGGAAGACGACAGCCGCATCCAGGTGCAGACGCTGGAGAAGAATGTCGTCGAATTCGGCGTGCCCTATATTCCGATCCTGGACGTGCGTCAGGGCATCGTCCACATCATCGGCCCCGAACTCGGCCTGAGCCTGCCGGGCACGACATTGGTGTGCGGCGACAGCCATACCTCGACCCACGGCGCGCTGGGGTCCCTGGCCTTCGGCATCGGCACCTCCGAGGTCGAGCATGTGATGGCGACGCAGACCTTGCTGCAGCGGCCGGCGAAGAACATGCAGATCGAGGTCACGGGGACTCTGGGCTTTGGCTGCTCCGCCAAGGACGTGGTGCTGGCGATCATCGGTAAGATCACTACGGCGGGCGGCACCGGGCACGTGATCGAATACACCGGCGACACGATCCGCGCGCTGGACATGGCCGGACGCATGACTGTGTCGAACATGACGATCGAGGCTGGCGCTCGGGCTGGTTTGATCGCGCCGGATCAGGTGACGTTCGACTACGTCAAGGGCCGCGACTTCGCGCCGAAGGGCGCGGCGTGGGACCAGGCCGTCGCCTACTGGAAGACGCTGCCGTCGGATCCGGGGGCACATTATGACACGAAGGTCTCAATGACGACGGCTGAGATCGCGCCGATGGTGACCTGGGGCACGACGCCGGGTGCGGTGGTGCCGGTCACCGGTGTGGTGCCGAACCCGGCGGACGAACCCGATGAGGGCAAGCGGGCGCAGTTGCAGCGCATGTGTGAATACATGGGCGTGACGCCGGGGCAGAAGCTGACCGACCTGAAGGTGGACGTGATCTTCATCGGGTCCTGCACCAACGGCCGGATCGAGGACATCCGCGCGGCTGCCGCTGTTGCCAAGGGGCGGCGCGTGGCCGACGGTGTGCAGGCGCTGGTAGTGCCGGGGTCGGGGCTGGTGAAGCGCCAGGCGGAGCAGGAGGGGCTTGACCGCATCCTGCTGGAGGCGGGGTTCGAGTGGCGGGATCCGTGCTGCTCGATGTGCCTGGGGATGAACCCGGACAAGCTGACGCCGTATCAGCGCTGTGCGAGCACGTCGAACCGGAATTTCGAGGGCCGGCAGGGGCAGAACGGGCGGACGCATCTGGTGTCGCCGGCGATGGCGGCGGCGGCGGCGGTGACCGGCCATCTGGCCGACGTGCGGCAATTGGGGTGAATCAGGAGAGAGAGGCATAGCAGGCTGCAATGGAGAACCAGGCCGCCAGGGAGGCTGTTGTATCCTTCGCGCGATCGGTTCGCCTTGACCGCCGGGCCAACCCCGCCATCGCAGGCGATGGGACCGCCCTGGAGCTGCTTCTGGCGCCTCGCTTCCAGAGCCTGGTCGAAAAACTCCTCGGGCAACGTATGGGCGTGCCTCCGCGTGTGCTTCCGGAATACCGCAGAAGCGGCATCGGCCGGCCCGATCTCGCCTTTGCCCAACCGGCCCAGCCCGCCCGGTCTTTTATCGAACTGAAGGAACCGGGCAAGACTTTGGACACCAAGCGGTGGCGTGGGCATGACGCCAGCCAATATCTACGGTTTTGCGAGCTGCCGTTGTGGGGGCTCTGCAATTTCCATTCGATCCAGTTGCTTCAGCGCGGGGTTATTCAGACACAGGCCGTTGTGCTGCCGGCAATTGTGCTGGATCCGGCAACCACCGATGTAGCGGCGGACCGGCTGGTCGAACGCCATGACCTGACCGGCTTTCTCGATATTCTGGAAATCCTGGCGCGTGCCCAGCCGGAACCGTTACGAAATGCCAAGGAGTTTGCCGCGGCCCTCGCACATGCCGCCCGGCTGCTGCGCCGCATTGTCTCCGACCAGTGTGCCGAAGGGGCACCACCGGCCCTTGACGCGGTCCGGGACGTGTTTCGCGATACCCTGTTCGCCCATGCCGCCGCGGGTGGCTACGATACCTCCAACGAAGACGAGCTGTTCGCGAATGCATTCGCCCAGACCCTGTGTTTCGGCCTGCTGTTGGCGCGCGAGGCAAGCGGGCGCGACGTAGACCAGGACGCATATCGCCAGCTCTCGGACGGTACCTATCCGCTTCTCCGCGCCACTTTGCAGGCCCTGACCCTCGACCAGGTGCTGGAGACCCTCGGCGTCGGCTTCGACGTTATCCGCGATGCGGTCAACCGCTTTGCGCCCGAGATGCTCACCAGCCGGCGCGGATACGACCCGATCCTGTATTTCTACGAGGATTTTCTAGCGGTCTTCGACGAGCATGCGCGCATGCAATACGGCGTGTTTTTCACGCCGGTTCCGGTTGTGCACTATATCGTTGCGTCGGTTGACCGGGCGCTGCGGGATGGCCTCGGCGTTGATGGCCTGCTTGATCGCGAGGTCGTGCTGCTGGACCCTGCCTGTGGCACGGGCACATTTCCCGTCGCGACCGTCAACAAGGTTGCTGCCCTCACCGCGGAGCGTTACGGCGAGGGCATGGTGCCGGCCGGGGTGCTCGATCTGTCGCGCCGGCTGTTTGCGTTCGAGCTGCTGGTCGGTCCCTATACCATCGCGCATTACCGGATGTTGCGGGAAATCGCGTCCCACCACGTTGTCCCGCTTGAGCGGTTGCCGATCTTTCTGACTGATACGCTGTCTCCCTCGGCCGGTCAGGCGCTGGTCCCCAACAGGCTGGATTTCATCGGGGCACCGATCGAGGAAGAGCGCCGAGCCGCCGATGCGGTCAAGTCCGGCCGCCCGATCCTGGCAATTTTCGGGAACCCGCCGTACCGCCGTCTCAAGCGCGGGGAGGCCGAGGCGCTGGTGGGGCCATGGATGAACGCCCTGTGGGAGGACCTGAAACAGCCCGTGCGGGATGCCGGGTTCGGACGATCGCTGAACCCGTTTCCGGATTTGTATGTCGCGTTCTGGCGCTGGGCGCTGTGGCGGCTGTTCGAAGCGCCAGGGGCCGCGAAGCGGGGTACGGTGTCGTTTGTCACCAACCGCGGTTTCCTGGCTGGGCGTGCTTTCGGCGGGCTGCGGCAGATGTTGCGGTCCTGCTTCGACGTCATTGAGGTTGTCGACCTTCGCGGCGATAACCGCGGTGCCCTGCCGGCCGGAACCGAAGCGGACGAGAACGTATTTCATATCGAAACCGGGGTTTGCATCACCACGGCCTGGGCGACCGGCCGCGACGGACACAAGCCGCCCGCGGAAGTGCGCTACGCCGATTGCTGGGCCGCCGGAGCTTATCGTCGT
>Ga0302279_10002730_pt1 | contig 22937 bp, 26 predicted proteins | sample III_Bog_N3_3_FD_194541 | JGI IMG/M metagenome (GOLD analysis project Ga0302279, IMG submission 194541) | Peat permafrost microbial communities from Stordalen Mire near Abisko, Sweden - III_Bog_N3_3 | ecosystem: Environmental > Terrestrial > Soil > Wetlands > Peat | place: Sweden: Abisko...
GCACCGGCGGCACTCTCGCTGGCGTGGCGATGGCGCTGCGGGAAAAGAAGCCGGACATCGCCATCGGCCTGGCCGATCCCGGCGGCGCGGCGCTCTACGAATATTACGCCCACGGCGAGCTGAAGGCCGAGGGAACCTCGATCAGCGAGGGGATCGGCCAGAGCCGGATCACCGCCAACCTCGAAGGCCTGAAGGTCGACTATCCCTATCGCGTCCCCGACGAGGCGATGATGTCGGCGATCTTCGACCTGGCCGAGCACGAGGGCATGGTCATGGGCGGCTCGACCGGCATCAATGTGGCCGGCGCGGTCAGCCTGGCCCGCGATCTCGGGCCCGGCCACACCATCGTGACCATCCTCTGCGACTACGGTTCGCGCTATCAGTCCAAGCTCTTCAATCCGGCGTTCCTGCGCGAAAAGGGCCTGCCGGTTCCTCCCTGGATCCCGTCATGACCCCTCCCCTCGTCACCACTGAATGGCTGGCCGAGCGGCTCGACGATCCCAAGGTGGTGGTGCTGGACGCCAGCTGGCACATGCCGGCCGAGGGGCGCGACCCGCGCGCCGAGTACGCCCAGCGGCACATCCCCGGCGCGGTGTTCTTCGACATCGACCAGATCGCCGACCATTCCACCGACCTGCCGCACATGCTGCCGACGGCGCAGGAGTTCGCCACCGCCGTGCGGCGGCTGGGCGTCGGGCCGGACTCGACCGTGGTGGTCTATGACAGCGTCGGCGTGTTCTCGGCCCCGCGGGTCTGGTGGAGCTTCCGGGCGATGGGCCACGACGCGGTGTTCGTGCTCGACGGCGGCCTGCCCAAGTGGCTGGCCGAGGCCCGCCCGATCGAGACCGGCTGGCGCGAGCCGGAGCACGGTGAGTTCAAGGCCCGCCTGCGCCCCGAACTGATCCGCGACCTCGCCCAGGTGCGCGGCATTGTCGAGGGTGGCGGCGTGCAGCTGGTCGACGCCCGGGGCGCGGTGCGGTTCCGCGGCGAGGCGCCGGAGCCCCGCGCGGGTCTGCGCGCCGGTCACATGCCGGGGGCGAAGAACGTGCACTACGCCGGCGTGGTCCAGGCCGACGGAACGCTGGCGTCGCCCGAAGCGATCGAGGCGGCGTTCAAGGCCGGCGGCGTCGATCTGGCCGCGCCGATCGCGACCACCTGCGGTTCGGGGATCAGCGCCGCGATCCTCGCGCTGGCCCTGGCGCGGATCGGCCGGGAAGACGTGGCGGTCTACGACGGATCCTGGACCGAATGGGGCGGCCAGACCGACACGCCGGTCGCCACCGGACCGTGAGCCAGGTTGTGATCCGCACCGCCCGCCCGGACGACCTGCCGGTCCTGGACGCGGTCGAGGCGTCCGCCAATCGGGCCTTCGACGGTCTCGGTTTGAAGGCGCCGGAGATTCCCGCGCCGCCGCAGCAAGCCCATTGGGTCGAGGCGCTGAACGCCGGCACGCTTTGGGTGGCGGACGACGCCAGCAACGGCGTCATCGGCTTCCTCGCCGCCGAGGTGGTGGGCGACGGGCTGCACATCGCCGAGTTGGACGTGGCCTTCGAGCGCCAGCAGCAGGGACACGGCCGCCGACTGGTGCAAACCGCGATCGACTTCGCCCGGGCGCGGCGGCTCGCGGCGGCCATGCTCACCACCCAGCGCTCCATCGCCTTCAATGGGCCCTTCTACGCCTCGATGGGTTTCGCCGAGCTGGCGTCGACCGAGGCGCCCGCTTGGCTGGCCGCGATCCTGGCGGGCGAGATCGGACGTGGTCTGGAGGACCGTTGCGCCATGCGGCTGGCCCTATGAGCAAGCGCCCGATCAGCGACGCCACCCGGATGATCCGCTCCGGCAAGACGCCCGCCACCCTGGTTCGCACGGTCGGGCCGCCGATCCAGAAAGGCTCGACGGTGCTGCTGCCCAACGCCGCCGCCCTCTACGACGATCGCTCGCCGACCTACGGTCGCGGCGGGCTGGCGGCGCAGGACGCGCTCACATCGGCCCTGGCGGAGCTGGAAGGCGCGGCGGGCGTGCGGCTGTTCCCGTCCGGCCTGGCGGCGGTCACCGGGTCGATGCTGGCCGTGCTGAAGGCCGGCGACGAGGTGCTGGTCACCGACGCGGTCTACAAGCCCGTCCGCCGGTTCTGCGACCATGTGCTCACCCGCTTCGGGGTCGGCGTGCGGTTCTATCCGCCGCGCAGCTCCGCGGACGAGATCCTGGACATGGCGACGCCGGCGACCCGGCTGATCCTGCTGGAATCGCCCGGCTCGCTGACCTTCGAGCTGCAGGACGCCGCCGCCATCGCCGCCCTGGCGCGGTCGCGGGGCGTGCTGACGCTGATGGACAACACCTGGGGCGCGGGGCTGATCTTCAAGCCGCTAGCCCACGGGATCGATCTCAGCGTCCAGGCGCTGACCAAATACGTCGGCGGGCACTCGGATGTGTTCATGGGCTCGGCGGCGGCGGCGACCCCGGCGCTGGCCAGCGCCCTCGACCACGCCATCTGGGACTTCGGCTGGTCGGTGTCGCCCGAGGACGCCTACCAGATGCTGCGGGGGCTTCGCACCCTGCCGACCCGGCTCGGCCGCTGCGGCGCCTCGTCCCTGACGGTGGCGGCCTGGCTGAGGGACCGGCCCGAGGTCGCCGAGGTGCTGCACCCTGGCCTTCCCGGCGCGCCGGACCACGCCCTCTGGAAGCGCGACTACGCCGGGGCCGCCGGACTGTTCGGGGTGGTGCTGAAACCCTGTCCCGAAGCCGCCGTCGCCGCCTTCCTGGATGCGCTCAGCCTGTTCGGCCTCGGTTTTTCCTGGGGTGGCTTCGAGAGCCTGGCGCTGAACGCCGATCCGCAGCTGAACGTGCGCGTCTTCCCGCCGAACCTTGCCGGGCCGCTGCTGCGGCTCAACGTCGGCCTGGAGGATCCCGAAGACCTGATCGCCGACCTGGATCAGGCGATGAACGCATTGCGGGGCGCCAACCGCAGCGCCTAGACTTCCCTCAGACAATCTAGGGGGAGAAAATCTGTGGCGCTGAAGATCGTCGGCAGCGGCCTTGGCCGCACGGGCACCAAATCCATGCAGACCGCGCTCAACACCCTGGGCTTCGGCCCGTGCCATCACATGGTCGAGGTGTTCGCCCATCCGCAGAGCATGCAGCTGTGGGTCGACGCTGCCGCCGGCCGGCCGGACTGGGATGCGATCTTCGACGGCTATCAGTCGATGGTCGACTATCCGGGCGCGGCCCACTGGCGCGCCCTGGCCGCCTACTACCCGGACGCCAAGGTGCTGCACACGGTGCGCGATCCCGACCAGTGGTTCGAGTCCACCCAGGCGACCATCTTCGCCGACCGGCCGCCCGTGGCCGCCACCAGCGACCTGCAAAAGGCCTTCTTCGGCAGCTTTATGAGCGCATTCGGCGACAAGCTGCACGACCGCGCCTTCCTGACCGACTATTTCCGCCGCCACACCGAGGAGGTGAAGGCGACCATCGCCCCGGAGCGGCTGTTGATCTACGAAGTCGGCCAGGGCTGGGCGCCGCTCTGCGCCTTCCTCGGCGTGCCGGTCCCTGAGACGCCCTACCCATCGGAGAACGACCGCGCCACCTTTGTGGCCCGCCGCAACGCCGGGGCCTCGCCGATCGCGGCGACGTCCCACTGACCCAGCGGTTACCGAGGCCGACAAAGCGGTGTAACCGAAGGGCTTGCCTCAGCGAACTACGGATCGCGGCGTGACCGGTTCGGAATCCGTGCTCAAGGGACTGATGCTGCGCGGACTGGCCGGCGACGGCGCCGCGCACGCCCGGATGCTTGGCGCGCTGGGATCGTACCTGCGGGCCTACTTCGCCAGACGGCTGGGCGCCCAGGCGGCGGAGGCGGAGGATTTGGTGCAGGAGACGCTGCTGGCGATCCATCTCAAGCGCGACACCTACGACACCAGCCAGCCGTTCACGCCCTGGGCCTATGCGATCGCCCGCTACAAGCTGCTGGATCACTTCCGCCGCCAGGGCTCGCGCCGGACCGTACCGCTGGAGGACGCCGGCGTGCTGGTCGCCGAGGAGAGCGCCGAGGAAGGCGCGGTGCGGCGCGACCTTGGCAAGCTGCTGGGCGAGCTGCCGGAACGCCAGCGCGGCCTGGTGGAGGACGTCAAGCTGACCGGCTATTCGATCGCCGAAGCCGCCCAGCGTCGCGGCCTGTCGCCGATCGCGGCCAAGGTCAGCATCCATCGCAGCCTGCAGAGACTGGCGCGGAAGGTGGCCGATGAAGACCGCTGAGCTGGTCCAGCTGCTGTCCGAGGACGCCGGCCCGGTGCGCGCGCGGCCGGTCGCGCCGCGCCTGATCGCCGCCGGACTGGTCGGCAGCCTGGTCTCGCTTGGCCTATTGCTGGCGCTGCTCGGTCTGCGGCCGCTCGGCCCGGCGATGGCCACGCCCTCGTTCTGGATGAAAGGTGGCTACACGCTGGCGATCGCCCTGGCCGGTTTGCTGGCCGCTGTGCGCCTTGCCCGGCCGGGCGGACGTATCGGCGCGGCGGCGGCCGTGCTGGCCTTCGTGGCCGTCTGCTGGCTGGCGATGATGGGGATGATGGAGACCATGCGGACTCCAGCGGCGCAGGTTCATCATCTGTGGATGGGCGACACCTGGCGCATGTGCCCGTGGCGGATCCTGATCCTGGCGTTGCCGGTCTGCGCCGCGACGCTGTGGGTGCTTCGCCGGCTGGCGCCGACCCGGCCCGGCCTCGCCGGCGCCGCCGCCGGGGTCTTCGCCGGCGCCGTGGGCGCGACGGTCTATGGGTTCTACTGCCAGGAGACCACGGCGGCCTTCGTGGTGGTCTGGTACACCCTGGGCATCGCCGCCTCGGGCCTGCTCGGAGCGCTCATCGGCGCCCGGCTGCTGCGCTGGTGATGGGGTGGCGACCCCGGCTGGATTCGAACCAGCAACCGTCCGCTTAGAAGGCGGATGCTCTATCCGGTTGAGCTACGGGGTCCCGGATCAGTGGGTCCAGGGTTCTCTGCGGGTGAAGGCGAAGTTGTCGGCATAGGCCCTGGGGACCTTCTTGTGTTCCTTGGGCGCCATCAGCTCGAAAGCGATGCCGTGGCGCTGGGCGTAGGCGACGGCCTCCTCGCGGGTGTCGAACTGCAGCCGCACCTGGCCGTTCATGTCGCTGGTCAGGGTCCAGCCCATCAGCCGGTCCGGCGCGCGAGCGCTGGCCGGCTCGAACTCCAGCAGCCATTCCTTGGTGTTGGCCTTGCCCGACTGCATGGCGTTCCTGGCCGGTCGGTAGATGCGCGCGAGCATGGCGTCCCCTCAAAGGTCGGATCGATGGTCGGGGCGGCGTGATTCGAACACGCGACCCTCTGGTCCCAAACCAGATGCGCTACCAGGCTGCGCTACGCCCCGGGTCCATCGGAGAAGCGCCCTCTTGCCATGAGCCGCCCCGCGCCGCAACGCGAGCGTCCGTCAGCCGGCCCGCCGGCGCATCAGCTTGAACACGCCGGTGGCGCGGGCGAGGCTGCGGCCGCCGACGTGGGCGCGGCCTTCGACGAAGGCGATCTCCTTGGTGGCCTTGGTCAGCGCGCCCTCGCCGATCACCCAGTCGCCGGCGCGGCCCATGTCCAGGTAGTCGATGGAGAGGTGCATGGTGATCGGCGTCGCGCCCGAGCCCCGGGCCGCCGCCGAAGCCAGCACGCCGTCGAGGAAGGCCGACAGCATGCCGCCGTGGATCAGGCCGATGCTGTTGCAATGGCGGCCGAGGGCGAAGAACGCCTGCGAGCCGTCGGGCCCCAGGAAATAGGGGCCGATGTGGTTGGAGAAGCCGCCTCGGCCCCGGGCGCGGTCGAAACCGGCCGGCGGCGGCGGAACCGCGTCCGCCTCAGCCATGGTGGAAAAACCGGTGGCGCACCTGATCGCCCGGATTGGCCCCGATCTCGGCCGCGCGGCCGCCGCGCAGCTCCAGCACGCCGACGATCACCCCGCCGGAGTCGATGCCGGACTCCGAGAACGGCGTGGTGTTGCGGGCGATCGAGAGGATCGTGCCGTCGGCCTCGATGAACAGCATGTCCAGGGGCACGGGGCAGTGCTTCATCCAGAAATCCACCTCCTGCGGGCGGGTGAACTCGAACAACATGCCGCGGTCGGCGGGCAGCGCCGGACGGTACATCAGCCCGACCTGCTGGCGACGGTCGGTGTCGGCGATCTCGACCTTGAAATGGTAGGCGCCGCGGCTGGTGACGATCTCCAGCGGCTCCATGCGCAGCAGCGGCTGGGCGTGGGTGGGGTCGGCGCCGGAATCCTCCGCCCAGACAGGAGCGGCAAGCAGGGCGGCGCAGGCGAGGACGGCGGCGGCGAGGCGCCGGCCAAGACAGGCAAGACTCACGGGCGAGCTCCAGGCGACGGTTAAGCGCCTATAGCGCGTCGACCTCGATCTCGGCCACCACCAAACCCTTTGGGCCCTCGGCGAAGCGGACCATCACGTCGGCGCCCGGCTGCAGGTCTTCCAGGCCGCTGCGGCGCAGGGTCTCGATATGCACGAAGATGTCGCCGGGCTCGGTCTCGCGGACCACGAAGCCGTAGCCTTTGGTGCGGTTGAACCACTTGACCTTGGCCCGCTCCAGGGGACCTCGGGCGACCGGCTGGCGGCGGGGCGCGCGCACCGCCTCGAACCGGCCGGCGCCGGCGCCAGGAGGCGGACCGCGGCGCGGCTCGTCGCCGCCGCGTTCACGCCGGAAGCCGCCATGGCTGTCGCCGTCGAAGGCGCGCCTGGGCCGTTCCTGCGCCGGCGCGGCGGAGGTCTCGTCGAGATTGACGATATCGGATACCTGCCAGCCTTTGGGCCGCTTGACGACGTCACAGACGATGATCGAGCCTTCGAGCGCGTTCTCACGCCCGGCGTTGCGCAGGGAGGTGACGTGCAGCAGCACATCCCGCGAACCCGTCTGGCTGGGATCGTCGGGGATGACGAACCCATAGCCCTTGCCGGCGTCGAACCATTTGACGCGCCCACTGATCCTTACTGGGTCGTCGAACGGTTGCGCCTCCTCGAAATCGGAATGTGACATCGCCCCTCGAAGTCCGTCCCCGCCCAGAGGTCGCTGGTCGGAACATTCACTATAACACTGTTCTTGCTGGGCGAGAGCCGTCAAAATTTAGACGCAAACAACGCCATTACCGGCGGCCGCGCCGCGCGAGTCGGGCCGCTCGGAGGTCACCGCGAGGTGGTAGTCCCTAGGGGAGTCGAACCCCTCTCCCCAGATTGAAAATCTGATGTCCTAACCGATAGACGAAGGGACCGTCGCGGGAAGAGCGGGGGATATATCCGCCGTCGCCGGAGCGCGCAAGCACCGGCGGGCTCAGAGTTCGCCGGAGCGGATTCCGGCCAGGATTCGTTGCGCCACCGTCCGGGCGGCCTCGTCGTCCAGGCCGGCGTCCGCCAGTTCGCCCTCGGCGATGGCGTCGATCAGCCGATCGAGGGTCATCAACGCGGTTCCGACCCAGTCGCCGGCGAGGGCGGCGCTGGCCGGGGCCCAGGCCTTCACCTGGGCGATCCGCCGCAGCCGGGCCTCGGCGACAGCCGCGCGCACGGCCGGGTCGTCCAGCGCCAGCCAGGCGAGGCTGCGGCGATAGTGGCGGCGTTGACGGCGCTGCTCGATGGCGGCCTCCAGCCGGGCGGCCTCCGGCGCGTCGCCGATCAGCAGCCAGCCGATCAGGTTCAGCTCCTCCGGCTCCCGGGCGGCCATCACCGCCAGGAAGATCGCCGTCTTGTCCTTGTGCCAGCGGTAGAAGGTCTGCGGCGCGAAACCGGCCCGGCGGGCGATCTTGTTGGTGTCGGTGCCAAGGAAGCCGTGGTCGTCGAACTCGGCCGCCGCCGCGACGATCAGCTTCTGGCCCGTGCTCAGCGCCGGCTCGTCCACGCTGGTCCACTCCTGTGACGCCCGACGGCGAGATGCGACTCGCCCGCGGACCGGTGTTCGTTCGTCGGTGATTTTCGCATCACCCGCAAGAGGCGGGCTTCAGGACATGCGCGGGTCGGCCAGATCCTCGATTTCCAGCTCGACGCCGCCCCGGCCCTGCCAGTCGTCGGGTTTCAGCCGGCCGGCGGCATGCACCGTCCCGCCGCCCGCGGCCAGGCGGCGGCCGATGGGGGTGTCGGCTGAGCGCCAGGCGATCGCCTTGATCCCCTGCCCTCGCCCGTCGACCAGATCGCAGCGGATATGGCCGCCGTTCATCGGCCGGATGCGCTCGACCCGCACGTCGGCGAGGGCGAACACCGGCTCCGGATTGCCGGGACCGAAGGGCGCCAGCGACTGGAAGCCCTCGTAGAGCGGCCGCGCCGCGGCGCCGGGGGTGACCAGGGCGTCGAGGTCGAGCGCATCGTCGGCCTCGGCGATGACCATCTCGGCGGCCAGGCGCTGCTCGAGGAAGGCGCGGAATTCCGGGATCGCCGAGGGCCGCAGCGCCAGGCCCGCGGCCATGGCGTGGCCGCCGCCGGAAAGCAGCAGCCCCTCCTCGAACGCAGCCTGCACCGCCCGGCCGAGATTGACGCCCGGCTGCGAGCGGCCCGAGCCCTTGCCGATGTCCGCGGCGCGGTCGAGGCCGATCACCACCACGGGCCGGCGATAGCGCTCGCGCAGGCGGCTGGCGACGATGCCGATGACGCCGGGGTGCCAGCCCTCCTGGGCGACCACGATGGCCGGGGCGGCGGGATCGAAGTTGGCGCCGGATTCGATCGCCGCCACCGCCTCGGCCTGGATCTGCGCCTCGACGGTCTTGCGCTCGGCGTTGAGGGCGTGCAGCTCTTCGGCCAGCATCCGCGCCTCGTCGGCATTGTCGGTGGAGAGCAGCCGCGCGCCGAGATCTGAGCGGCCGATGCGCCCGCCGGCGTTGATCCGGGGTCCGAGGATGAAACCGGCGTGGAAGACGCTGGCGGGGCCTTGGGCCGACGCCACCTCCATCAGCGCCTTCAGCCCCGGATTCGCCCAGCCGGACATCACCTTCAGGCCCTGGGAGGTCAGCGCGCGATTGAAGCCGGTGAGCTGGGTGACGTCGCAGACCGCGCCGAGAGCCGCCAGGTCGAGCAGCGGGCGGAGATCGGGTTCGGTGCGGCCCTCGAACAGGCCGCGGCGGCGCGCTTCGCGGTTCAGCGCCGCCAGCAGCACGAAGGTCACCCCGGCGGCGCAGAGCACGCCCTGGCCGGAGGCGTCGCCGGGCCGGTTGGGATTGACCACGGCGCGGGCCGGGGGGGAATCCTCGCGCATCAGGTGGTGGTCGATCACCACCACCTCCAGGCCGATCTCAGCGGCGGCGGCGACGGCGTCATAGGCGGCCGCGCCGCAGTCGAGGGTGACCACCAGCTCGTAGCCGCTTTCGCGCAGCCGACGGAACGCCGCCGGGCTCGGGCCATAGCCCTCGGTCATCCGGTCGGGGACGTAGATCGGCAGCTCGCGGCCCATGGCCCGGAACCAGCGGACCAGCAGGGCGGCGCTGGTGGCCCCATCGACGTCGTAGTCGGCGAACACCACGGTCGGCCGGCCGCTCTCCAGGGCGTCGACCAGCAGGGTCGCGGCGAGATCCATGTCGAGGAAGCTGGAGGGGTCGGGAAACAGCGCCTTCAGGGTCGGCCGCAGGTAGTTCTCGCCGGCGCCGGCGATGATCCCCCGGGACGCCAGCGCCCGGGCCATCGGCTCGTCCAGACCCAGTCTCGCCTGATGTTCGCGCACCAGGCTCTCGTCCGCCGCCCGCGCCCGCCACCGCCGGCCCCCGATCGAGCGGGAGACGCCCAGGAAGTCAGGTTGGCCGGCGCCGTCGGCCACCTACAGCGGCCGTTTCATGCGCACCTGGCGCAGGGTGTGAGTTGAGGAGTTCATCACCAGGCTGTGGGTCTCGACAAAGCCGCCGGCGATCTTCACCCCGTCCAGGAGCGCGCCCTTGGTGACCCCGGTGGCCGCGAAAATCGCCTCGGCGCGGACGATTTCGTGCAGATCGTATTTCTTGTCCAACTGCTTGATTCCAAGACGTTCCGCCCGCGCCTTCTCATCCGCGTTGCGAAACACCAGCCGGCCCTGGAACTGCCCGCCGACGCATTTCAGCGCGGCGCAGGCCAGCACGCCCTCCGGCGCCCCGCCCTGTCCCACATAGAGATCGACGCCGGTCTCGGGGTCGGCGGTGTGGATGATCCCGGCGACGTCGCCGTCGGTGATCAGCTGCACCCGGGCGCCGATGCCGCGCAGCGAAGCGATGATCTCGGCGTGGCGCGGCCGGTCGAGCACGCAGACGGTGATCTCCGACGGATCGACGCCCTTGGCCTTGGCGATGGCCCGGGCGTTGTCGGCGGCGCTGGCGTCCAGGTCGATCACCCCGGCGGGCAGACCCGGCCCGCAGGCGATCTTGTCCATATAGGTGTCCGGCGCGTGCAGCATCGAGCCGGCCGGCGCCCAGGCCATCACCGCCAGGGCGTTGGACATGGCCTTGGCGGTGAGCGTGGTGCCCTCCAGCGGGTCCAGCGCGATATCGATGCGCGGACCGCCCTTGCCGACCTTCTCGCCGATGTAGAGCATCGGGGCCTCGTCGCGCTCGCCTTCGCCGATGACGATGACGCCCTCGATCGGCAGCTCGTTCAGCGCCGTGCGCATGGCGTCCACCGCCGCCTGGTCGGCCGCCTTCTCGTCGCCGCGGCCGGCGAGGCGCCAGGCGGCGATGGCGGCGGCCTCGGTGACCCGCACCGCGTCCATCACCAGACTGCGGTCCAGCGTCGTCGAACTCATCGGGCGGTCTCCAGCCTGGAATTAGGCATTGTCGGGGGATTCTCAGATGCGGGCGATGCGGATCATCCGTGGCGGTTCGATCAGGGCCGGCAGGGCGGCCATCGCGGCGATCGCCCCGCGCAGCACCTGGTCGGCGGCGTCGTGGGTGGTCAGCACGATCGGCACCCCGCCGGCGTCCTCCACCGGCTTCTGCAGGAAGCTGTCGATCGACACCCCCGCCTCGGCCAGGGTCTCGGAAATCGCCGCGATAACGCCCGGTTCGTCGCGGACCAGCAGGCGCACATAGGCCCGGCCGACGGCGGTCTTGGCGTCGATCGGGGTGAACGGCTTCAGCCCCGTCGCCGGCGACTGGAACACCGGCCGGCGGGCGCCGGTCATCACATCGGCGATATCGGCGGCGACGGCGGCGGCCGTGGGACCCGCGCCGGCGCCCGGACCCTGGATGAAGATCCGGCCGATGGTGCGGCCCTCGATGAAGAGGGCGTTGAGCGCCCCGCCGGCCCGGGCCAGGGGATGCTCCAGCGGCGTCAGCGCCGGGTGCACACTGACCGAGACGCCGGCGGCGGACTTCGCGGCGCTGGCCACCAGCTTGATCCGGTAGCCGAGGTCCTTGGCCAGGCGGATGTCCAGCAGTTCGATCCGCTCGATACCCTCCACCTCGGCGGCGGCGTAGGTCGGGGCGCAACCGAACGCCAGGGCGGCCAGGATGCTGATCTTGTGGGCGGCGTCGAAGCCGCCGACGTCCATGGTCGGGTCGGCCTCGGCGTAGCCCAGCCGCTGCGCCTCGGCCAGCACGTCGGCGAAGGAGCGGCCGGAGGCCTCCATCTCGGTGAGGATGTAGTTGCAGGTGCCGTTGAGGATGCCGGCCACCGCGACCACCTCGTCGCCGACCATGGCTTCGCGCAGCATCTTCACCGCCGGCGTGCCGCCCATCACCGCCGCCTCGAACAGCAATGGCACACCCATCTGCTCGGCCAGCGCCGCCAGTTCAGCGCCGTGCTCGGCGATCAGCGCCTTGTTGGCGGTAACCACCGGCTTCCTGGCCCGCAACGCCGCCTCGACGGCCGCCTTGGCCGGCCCGTCGGAGCCGCCGATCAGCTCGACGAACAGGTCGTTGTCCGGCGAGGCCGCCAGAGCCACCGGATCGTCGAACCAGGGCAGGCCCCCGATGTCATAGGGCCTGGGCCGCGAGCGCGACCGGGCAGAGACGCCGGTCACCACGGTGTTCGCCCCGGCCGGCGCGAACCCGGGCCGGTCAGAGAGCAGGTTGAGCAGCCCCGCGCCCACTGTGCCCAGGCCGGCGATGCCGACGCGCCATGTGTCCTTTGTCTGCATTCGGGGACGCTTAGTCGCCTACGGGCCTTAGCGCCAGCCGTTCGGGTCCGGCGGCGGCTGGTGGCTGACGCGCGGCGGCTCCGCGGACGCCGTCCAGAAGAAGCCGGAGTGTCCGTGGTCCACCTGGCGCAACTCCACCTCGGACGGGTCGAGGCCGACCAGCAAGCGGGCGTTGAGGCCGTAGACGGCCGGCGGATCGGCTTCGATGGCTTCCATGTGAGTGACACATCCGCAGGTCTTGCAGCGGTGAAAAGCCAGCTCGCGGTCGCCCCAGATGTAGGTCTCAGTGGCGCCTGAGGTCGGCGGCGCGGTGAGCGTCACCTTCCCCTCGCCTCGCACATAGGCCCAGAGGGCGCCGTAGCGGCTGCAGATGGTGCAGTTGCAATCCAGCACCCAGGTGGGTGGCGCCTCAAGCTCAAAGCGGACAGCGCCGCAGTGGCAGGCGGCGCGGATCATTTGGCCGGCGCCGCGTCCCGCGCCCGGCTGAGCACCTGGCCCGACTGGTCGAGGAAGCGCTTCACGTTGCGCGCCGCCTGGCGGATACGATGCTCGTTCTCCACCAGGCCGATGCGCACATAGCCCTCGCCGTGCTCGCCGAAGGCCACGCCCGGGGAGACGGCGACGCCGGCCTCCTCGATCAGCAGCTTGGCGAACTGCATCGAGCCGGCCTCCTTGAACGCCTCCGGCAGCGGCGCCCAGGCGAACATCGAGGCCGGCGGCGACGGGATATCCCAGCCGGCCCGCTTCATCGAGGCGACCAGCACGTCCCGGCGCGACTTGTAGGTGGCGCGGATCACGTCGATGCACTCCTGCGGCCCGTTCAGCGCTGTCACCGCCGCCACCTGGATCGGGGTGAAGGCGCCGTAATCGAGGTAGGACTTCACCCGCGCCAACGCCGCGCACATCCGCTCGTTGCCGACCACCATGCCCACACGCCAGCCGGCCATGGCGTACGTCTTGGACAGCGAATTGATCTCGACGGCGATGTCCTTGGCGCCTTCCACCTGCAGGATCGAGGGCGGCGGGTTGTCATCGAAATAGATCTCCGAATAGGCGATGTCGGAGAGCACCATCATGTTGTGCCGCTTCGCCAGGGCGATGACGTCCTTGTAGAAATCCAGGTCGACCCACTGGGCGGTGGGATTGGACGGGTAGCTGACCACCAGCACCGACGGCGCCGGGGCCGAATTGCGCACCGCCCGGCTGACCCCGGCCAGATATTCCTCCGGCGACAGGGCCGGCACCTGGCGGATCACCCCGCCGGCGATGATGAAGCCGTAGGCGTGGATCGGATAGGCGGGGTCGGGGCAGATGATCACGTCGCCCGGGCCGGTGACCGCCTGGGCGAGGTTGGCGAAGCCCTCCTTGGAGCCGAGCGTGGCGATCACCTCGGTGTCCGGGTTCAGCTTCACCCCGAAGCGGCGGTCGTAGTAGCCGGCCATGGCGCGCCTAAGGCCCGGAATGCCCTTGGAGGCCGAGTAGCGGCCGGACTTGGGGTCGCGCGCGGTCTCGATCAGCTTGGCAACGATGTGCTTCGGCGTCGGCATGTCGGGATTGCCCATGCCGAAGTCGATGATGTCGACGCCCTGGCCGCGCAGGCGGGCCTTCAGGCGGTTCACCTCCTCGAACACGTAGGGCGGGAGGCGTTTGATGCGGGGAAAGTCGGGGATCATTTGAGGAACTGGAGGGGGTCCGCGGAGGCGCGGATGAGTTCGGCGCGGGATCGCGCATGGATAGACCCCGCGTCGGGGGTCCGCCAAGCCGGTTTCGGGAAAGCCTCCGCGGCCTATTTCGACCGCGGAGGCGCGCTAGCTCGGGCGCGCAGCTCGGCGATCAGGGCGGCGGTGTCTTCGGCGTGTTGGGTGACCGGCGCCGGCGGGCTGGCCTCGGCGCGGGCCGCGGCGGCCCACTCGGCGGTGTCGTCCGGCGCCGGCGGCAGGTTCTCGACCAGGTGCTGAACGTGCACGCCCGCCAGGCGCTCGCGGACCACGGCGGCCTTCCAGTCGGCGGTCGAGCGGACGTCCTTGGGCAGGGCCGGAATGTCGGAGAACTTCGGATAGGCGTCGGGATGGGCGGCTTTGGCGATCACATCCGCCGGCAACGGCGCGGGGTCGGCGAGAGCCGCGCTGGCCCACCCGGCCAGGGCGAATCCCGCCGCCGCGCAGGCGATCCGGACCGCCCGGCGCGGCCGCGTCATTGAAAATTCGCCTGCGCAACCATTCATTTGTCCGCCTCTTATGACATCATGGGGGTCGACGGAAGGGCGAGGCACTCGCCCTGGGCATGGGGGACAGGCCAAACGAGCCCTCGGCCGAGGAGACCTGGATGACCGACGCGCCGACCCGTAATCCACCCAAAACCCGCGCCGCCGGGGCCAGAACCAGCGCGCCGCATCCCAAGGGCGCGATGAAGACCGCCAAGTCTGCGAAGCCCGCCGCCGCCAAGCCGGCCGAGGCGGCCAAGCCCGCGCCGAAAGTGGCCCCCGAGAACCCGCCCAAGCCCGAAGCGCGCCCCTCGGCCCCGAGCGGCGCGACCCTGGAACTGCTGTCGCCCGAGCAGCGCGCGGCGATGGAGAACCTGTCGCTGAACCTGGCCCGCGCCGCCATGACCGCCCAGGGCGCGATCGCCGAGGCCGCCCTGCGCCAGGCCGATCGCCCGGCCGCGCTGACACCGGACCCCTTCCACATCGCCGGCTCGCTCAGCGAAGTGATGGGCCGCTTGGCCGCCCAGCCCGACCGGCTGATGCGCGCGCAGGCCGACCTGTTCGCCCGCTACATGGATCTTTGGAAGTCCGCCGCCGGCCGCGTCCACGGCGAGGACATGCAGGTGGTCGCCGAGCCGGCCAAGGGCGACAAGCGCTTCAACGACCCGGACTGGACCTCCAATCCGATGTTCGACGTGATCAAGCAGTCCTACCTGATCACCTCCGATTGGCTGAACGAGCTGGTCACCGGCGTCGACGGCGTAGACCCGATGGTCAAGCGCCGGGTGCAGTTCTTCACCAAGATGCTCACCGACGCCATTTCGCCGACCAACTTCCTGCTCTCCAACCCCGCCGCCCTGCGCGAAGCCATGGCGACCCAGGGCGAGAGCGTGCTGAAGGGCATGGAGAATTTCGCCGGCGACCTCGCCCGCGGCGGAGGCCAGCTGTCGATCAGCCAGACCGACTTCGCCGAGTTCAAGGTCGGCGACAATGTCGCCACCGCCCCCGGCAAGGTGATCTTCCAGAACGAGCTGATCCAGATCCTGCAGTTCGACCCGACCACGGAGACGGTATGCGAAGTCCCGCTGCTGATCTTCCCGCCCTGGATCAACAAGTTCTACATCCTGGACCTCAGGGTCGATAATTCGATGATCCGCTGGCTCTCCAGCCAGGGGATCACCGTCTTCGTCACCTCCTGGGTCAATCCGGACACCCAGCTGGCCACCCGCACCTTCGAAAACTACATGGACGAGGGCGTCTACGCCGCCGTCAGCGCGGTGACCCGCCAGACCGGCGCGCCGACCGTCAACACCGTCGGCTACTGCATCGGCGGCACCCTGCTCTCCTGCACCCTGGCGCACATGGCCGCCCGGGGTGACGAGCGAATCGCCTCGGCAACGTTTTTCGCCGCCCAGCAGGACTTCTCCGAGGCCGGCGACCTGCTGCTGTTCACCAGCGAGGATTGGCTGAAGGATCTGGAGCAGAAGATGGACGCCGCCGGCGGCGTGCTGTCCGGCCAGGCGATGGCCGACACCTTCAATGCGCTGCGCTCCAACGACCTGATCTGGAGTTTCTTCGTCAACAACTACCTGATGGGCAAGGAGCCGCGGCCCTTCGATCTGCTGTTCTGGAACGCCGACCAGACGCGCATGCCCAAGGCCCTGCATCTCTTCTATCTGCGCAAGTTCTACGGCGAGAACGCCCTGGCCAAGGGCGAGCTGGAGCTGGGCGGGGTGAAGCTGGACCTCGGGCTGGTGAAGACGCCGATCTACGTGCAGTCCTCCAAGGAGGACCACATCGCGCCCTACCGCTCGGTCTACAAAGGCGCGCGGCTGTTCGGCGGGCCGGTGAACTTCATGATGTCCGGGTCCGGCCACATCGCCGGGGTGATCAACCACCCGGACGCCAAGAAGTACCAGCACTGGACCAACCCGGAGCTGCCGCCCACCGTCGAGGAATGGATGAGGGGCGCGGTCGAGCACCCCGGCTCCTGGTGGCCGGACTGGGCCAAGTGGCTGAAGGCCCGCTCCGGCGGCCAGGTCCCCGCCCGCGATCCTTCCAAAGGCCCGCTGAAGCCGCTCGAGGACGCCCCCGGCAGCTATGTGAAGGTGAAGTCCTAGTCCGCCTTGCTATAATCCGCCGAGAGTCGAACGGCGTGGCCGCGTCCGCGTGGCTGTCGAGGGAGGGGCGATGAGCGAGGTGTTCGACGAGCTGGATGAGAAGCTCATCGCCTTCATCCGCCGCCAGAAGCTGTTCTTCGTTGCCACCGCGCCGCTTTCGGCCGAAGGGTCGGTCAACGTCTCCCCCAAGGGCTACGACAGCCTGGCGATCATCGACGCCCGCACGGTGGCCTACGTCGACCTCGGCGGCTCGGGGATCGAGACCCATGCGCACCTGCGGGAGAATGGCCGTATCACCCTGATGTTCTGCGCCTTCGAAGGACCCGCGAACATCCTTCGGCTCTATGGGCGGGGCGAGAGCTGCGCCTTCGACGAGCCGGGCTTCGCGCGGAAGATGTCGCTGTTTCCGAGCTTTGAGCGGGCCCGGAGCGTCATCACGGTGCATATCGACCGGGTCGCCGACAGCTGCGGCTGGGGCGTGCCCTTCTTTGACTATCGTGGCGAGCGCGACCAACTGCGCCGCTGGGTGGACGCGCGGCCGCCCGAGGAATGGGCGGCGCGGCGCTACGAAGCCAATGCGCTGTCGATCGACGGCTTGCCGGGTCTCTTGCCGCCCGGCGACGGTTGAGCGCCGACAGCGGCGATCAGGGGGGTGACCAGCCCTCCGACGGGTCGCCAAGCCCAATGAACTGAAGCTTCAGCGGTGCGAACCGCTTCAACCCCCCTCGATCCGCGACTCCGGCGGCATGTGGCTCAAGTAGCCCTCGAACAGCAGGCCGCCATAAGGAGCCAGCGCCTCGGTCGCGAAGGCAGTCAGCGGCGCCGGGTCCTGGCGGGTGAAGAGGGCGTCGAAGGCGGCCGTGAAGGCGGCTTCCAGCTCGGGGTCCAGCGCCTTCAGCGTGCGGGGAATCCACTGCGCCGTGGCGGCCCAGGCGCCGCGGCCGCGCAGGATCAGGTCGGCCAGGGACGAATAGAGCCAGGCGCCCGTCGCCACCCGGTCGGCCGGGCCGCGCGGGTCCTGCAGGTCCTCGATGCGGCAGGTGATCAGATAGCGGTAGAGGTCTCGCATCTCCTGAGGCATCGGCGGCGGGCCGGCGGCCAGCGCATCCCGCGCCAGCGCCTGCCAGCGGCGCGCCTGATCCTGCCGGGGGCCCACGATGCGGCCCTCCGCGACCATGGTGTGCATGCCCGGCTTGCCCGCATCGCTGTCCACCCTCAACATCCAGCGCAGAGTCTCGCCGTCGTGGATGAACGCCTCGACCGGCGTCCCGTCCACGGTGAAGGACTCGCGCCGGCCGTTCGGCAGGTGATCGTAGAGCACCACGAAATCCAGGTCCGACAGCGCCCGCCCCTGGCCGCGGATGATCGAGCCGGCGGCGAATCCGGCGTCGGCGCCGGGGAAGCGGTCGGCAAGCAACCGCTCGGCGAGCTGCTCGGCCTGGTCGGCGGTCAGCATGGTCTCGGGCTCCCGCGTTGGAGCGGCATGGCTAGCGGGCCGGGCCCTCGCGCGCAATCGCGGCCGGAATGCGACCGGGGAGAGGCAACCTTGAGCTTGTCGGGGCGTTGACTAGCCGCCAACCGCTTCGGTGGCGCCGCCCTCAGACGCGGGTCGGCCTGTTCATGCGGGCGTTCCTTCTTGAGGAGCGCTCAGCGCCACAAACCCAAGGACACCCAGACCCATGACTTCCCACACGCTTCGCAACCTGCTCGTCGTCGGCGCGGCCATGGCGGCCATCTCTGTCGGCGCCTGCAAGAAGAACGACGACGCCAATGTCGCCGATCAGGCCAACGCCACCGCGGCCAGCGCCAACGCAGCCGCGGAGAGTTCCAACGACGCCTCGGCCGCGGCCGCCAACTCTTCGATGTCGGCGTCCACCGCCAGCAACGCGGCGGCCAACACGGTCACCAACAGCAGCACCACGACCACCACCACGACCACGCAGTAGGCCACGGTCGGCGCCCGTCCGCGCGCACTCGGACGGGCGCCGAAGCCGCTCTGGCGGTCGACTAGCGGCTGGCGAAGCGGCTGTCGCGCGACGACGCCAGTTCCGTCTCCGCCCGGGTGACGGCTTCGCGAACGCACTCGGGCCGCTCGTAGAACTGAGCCAGGCTGGTGTGCTCGCGCAAGGCCGCGCGGCAGACCTGCTGGGCGGCCGCGAGGATCTTGGCGTGGGTCTGGGCGGAATCCAGGCCGGCGATGTGGATTTTGACGCTTTCTGCGGCGGCCGGCAGGGCCAGGGCCCCCAGAGCGGCGGCCAGTACGATAGTGCGGAACATGTTGTTTTCCTGACTTGAGGTTTTCATGAAAAAACCCCTTGCCGGAACGCTTCCCTCAAAAATGTAAGCTCGTTGTTGGGGTCCAGATGCGGCCAATCGCGCCGACGGGCAACCCAATTGCGTCCTATCATTGCGGCCGAGTGCGATGCAGCATTTTTTTGCTTGCTGAATGGTCACGCTGAGCACGCCGATTGCGCAAAGCCCAATAGAACGTGGGTATTCAGACCGCCGCGGGACTTTCCGGGGCGTGTGTTGCACCGCAGCACGCGCAGGGGGCGTGATTCGCACCGCCCTTCCCGCTAGTCTCAGCGCGGGTCAGACTGAATTCGGCGGCGGCTGGAGTGAGCGGTGTCCTACTTCGATAAAGTGCTGCAGCCCGGCGAGCGGGTGCTGATCCGGGGCCGGTTGCACTGGGTGATCTATCTGCCGGCCTATCTGGCCTTCGCCGCCGCCCTGATTATCGCCGTCGCCACCTATGTGGCCCTGAAGGACCCCAACACGGCGCTGGCCGGCTATGGGCTGGCCGGACTGGTGCTGGTCTACGGGATCGTCGTCTTCATCGGCCGGATGATCCGGCGGATGAGCACCGAATTCGGGGTCACCGACCACCGGATCATCGTCAAACGCGGACTGGTCTCGCTGCACACCATCGAGATGAGCGTCGACAAGGTCGAGAGCGTCGACGTCGACCAGAGCATCCTCGGGCGGATGCTCGGTTATGGGGCGGTGACCATCCACGGGGTCGGCGCGCGCTGGGATCCCCTGCCCGGCATGGCCGACCCGATCGGCTTTCGCAACGCCATCACCACCCGCACGGCGCCGGTCGCCGCCTGATCCACGCCTGGAGCCCTGAAAGATCATGGCCGCATCGACCGAACCGCCGAAAGTCGCCCCGTACGGGACCTGGGCCTCGCCGATCTCCGCGGCCAGCCTCGCCACGGGCTCGGTCGGGGTGATGGAGCCCCGGGCGGAAGAGGGGCGGCTGTTCTGGCTGGAAAACCGTCCCGACCAGGGTGGTCGGATGGTGCTGATGACCGACGAGTCGCCAGGCGCCCGGCAGCTGACCCCGGACGGGTTCTATGTCCGCACCCGGGTGCACGAATACGGCGGCGCGCCCTACCGGGTGCTGGGCAACGTGGTCTATTTCGCCAACTTTGCCGACCAGAAGCTCTACGCCCAGACCTTCGACGTCGATCCGGTGGCGATGAGCCCGAGCGGCTACCGCTACGCCGATTTCGTCGCTGCGCCCGAGGGCGGGCTGATCGCCGTGCGCGAGGACCACACCGACCCGGCGGACGTGAAGAACACCATCGTGCTGGTGACGGGGGAAGCCGACGATCCCGGCAAAGTGCTGTGGGGGCAGAGCGATTTCGTCGCCTATCCGCGCGTCAGTCCGGACGGCACGCGGCTGGTGTGGATGGCCTGGGACCATCCGAACATGCCCTGGGACGACACCACCCTCTATGTCGCCGACATCGGCCCCGACGGCCTCTCCAACGTCCAGGCGGTGGCCGGGGGCAAGGATGAGTCGGTGATGGAGCCGAAATGGGGGCCGGACGAGGCGCTCTATTTCGTCTCAGACCGTAGTGGCTTCTGGAACCTCTATGTCCGCCGCCCCGGCGAGACCAAGCCGGTGATGCCGCGCGAAGCTGAGTTCGCGGGCCCGCTCTGGGGGCTCGGTCAGTCCAATTACGCGGTGATGGAGGACGGCCGCATCGTTGCCACCTACGCGGAAGGAGGGCGCGACCATCTGGTGGTGATCGACCAAAACGGCGCCGCCCCGCGCGAGATCGCCCTGCCGTTCAACGCCCTCGGCGCTGTGCATCGCGTCGACGGTTCCGTGGTCGCCATGCTGGCCGGCTCGCCGATCCAGACCGGCGCGATGATCACCATCGACATCGACACCGGCGCCCACACCCTGATCCGCCGTCCCTCGCCGGCCGCGATCGATCCCCTCTACATCTCCCAGGCCGAGCACATCACCTTCCCGAGCGCCCATGGCCTCCCCGTGCACGCCCTCTACTATCCGCCGGTGAACGGCGATTTCGCGGCCCCGGCCGGTGAGAAACCGCCGCTGATCGTGCAGGTGCACGGCGGGCCGACCGGCCAGGCGTCCGCCTCGTTTAGCCTCTCCAACCAGTTCTGGACCAGTCGCGGCTTCGCCATCGTCGACGTCGACTACGGCGGCTCGTCCGGCTACGGCCGCGCCTACCGCCAGCGGCTGAACGGCCAGTGGGGGATCGTCGACGTCGAGGACGTGATCGCGGCGGTGAAATACCTGGTCGCCGAGGGGCGCGCCGACCCGAAGCGGGTGGCGATCCACGGCGGCAGCGCCGGCGGCTTCACCGTGCTGGCGGCCCTCGCCCAGAGCGACGTGTTCACCGCCGGGGCCAGCTTCTACGGCGTCGCCGACCTAGGCGCCCTGGCCCGCGACACCCACAAGTTCGAGAGCCGCTACCTGGACAACCTGATCGGCCCCTATCCGGCCGACAAGGCGGTCTACGACGAACGCTCGCCGCTGAACCACCTGGAGGGTTTCAAGAGCCCGCTGATCATCTTCCAGGGCTCGGACGATCCGATCGTGCCACCCAATCAGGCGCACATGATCCGCGATGCGCTTCGGGAGCGCCAGCAGCCGGTGGCCTATATGGAATTCGCCGGCGAGAGCCACGGCTTCCGCAAGGCCGAGACCCTGATCGCCTCCAAGGAGGCCGAGCTCTACTTCTACGGTCGGGTGTTCGGCTTCAAGCCGGCGGACACACTGCCGGAAATCGAGATCGAGAACCTGCCGAAGGGTTAGCGTGTGCGTCCTTCGAGACGGCCGCGTGCGCGGCCTCCTCAGGATGACGATGAGGGGGCTTCAACAAACCCCGTCATGGTGAGGAGCGCTCGCTAGAGCGCGTCTCGAACCACGCACGCCCTCTACCTGCCCGGCTGGGCGGCGTAGACGGCTGACTGCTGCTGCGTCGCCATCTGGCTCGGCGGCGAACCGACCAGCAGCCAACCGACGAAGGCCATGATCACCACCAGGCCGACAGCGCTCCAGACCACCGGACCCCAGACGGCGCGCTCCGGCGGCATGTCCATCGGCGACAGGTCGGCGAGGCTCCGGCCGATGCTCTGCATCTCGCGGTGTTCAGTGGTGGGCGCAGGGTTGATCCGTTCCATACGGGCCATAAACCTGAGCCGGGGCGCCACTGCATTGACCTCGATCAAGGACCACGAATGACGCTGTCCCGCCGGATCGTCGTGCTCGGCTGCTCCGGCTCAGGCAAGTCGACCTTGGCCGCCCGGATCGCCGAACGCGCCCTCCGACGATGGCGCCCGCCCTGACGGCTAGGCTAGGATCGCCGCAAAACGGGAGGATCGGCATGATCGAACAGCAGCTCGACATCAAGACCGCGGACGGCGCCACGACCACCTTCGTCGTGCACCCGGAGCGCGGCGGGCCGCACCCGGCGATCCTGTTCTTCATGGACGCGCCGGCGATCCGCGAGGAGCTGCGCGACATGGCCCGCCGGCTCGCCACGGCCGGCTACTATGTGGTGCTGCCCAACCTCTACTACCGCGAGGGCGTGATGGAGATCGGCCCGCTCGGTGATCCGGCGGTGCGCGAGCGGATGATGGCGCTGATGGCCGGCCTGAGCATCGACATGGTCATGCGCGACACCAAGAGCCTGATCGCCTGGATCGACACCCAAGGCGCGGCCTCGAAGGGGCCGATGGGCGCGGTCGGCTACTGTATGAGCGGCCAGTTCGCCATCAACGCGGCCGCAAGGTTCCCGGACCGGATCAAGGCGGCGGCGTCGATGTACGGCACCTATCTGGTCACCGACAAAGCCGACAGTCCGCACACGATGGCCAAGCGGGCCAAGGGCGAGCTCTACTTCGGCTGCGCCGAGACCGACCGCTGGGCGCCGATGGAGACCGTGCGGGGCCTGGAGGCCGCCCTGAAGGCCGACAAGGTCCACGCCGAGGTGGAGCTCTATCCCGGGGTCGAGCACGGCTTCGCCTTCCCCCAGCGTCCCGCCTACGACAAGACCGCCGCCGAGCGCCACTGGGAGCGGCTGCTTGCCCTCTACCGGCGCAATCTCGGCTAGGCTGGCAAGGCCGCTGGCGATCAAGGGCGCCAAGGGCGCAAAAAGGCCGGCTCAAAATCAGCTGTCATCCCGGAATCGGCGCAGCCGATGTCCGGGACAACTGAGCAAAGGCCGGCGATGCGGGGTCCCGGTCTTCGACCGCTTCGCGATCGAAACCGGGATGAC
>Ga0302279_10002732_pt1 | contig 22925 bp, 16 predicted proteins | sample III_Bog_N3_3_FD_194541 | JGI IMG/M metagenome (GOLD analysis project Ga0302279, IMG submission 194541) | Peat permafrost microbial communities from Stordalen Mire near Abisko, Sweden - III_Bog_N3_3 | ecosystem: Environmental > Terrestrial > Soil > Wetlands > Peat | place: Sweden: Abisko...
CTTCCTGCACTGGGTCCAGTGGTTCGGGGCCGAGACCAAGATGACCCCGGTCAGCCAGGCGGACGCCACCGCCAACCCGGAGACGCGGTTCATCGACTACCTGCCGCCCGATCAGACCCTGCTCGGTCAGGTCAGCGACGGCACCGTCGGCCCGCTCGGCTTCGCCAAGATGGTCGTCGCCTCGGGCGCCTTCGACAAGTGCGCGGTGAGGCACCTGCACGAGCGGTTCGGCGGCCGCGCCATCAACCCCGCGACCGAGGCCGGCTACCTCGACGCGCTGGTCGCCACCTTCGTCGCGGGAGGTCGCCAGGTGCGGCCGTTCATCAAGAATCTGACCCACACCGACGTGTTCCGGAGGGGACTATGAGCTCGACGATTCGACCCGGGCCCCTGGCGCTCGCCGCAACGCTCCTGGCCACTCTGCCGGCCTGCGGCGGCAAGGGCGGCAGCGACAGCGGCAGCGGCGACGGCAGTGCCTGCTCGGCCAACGACACCGTGATGACGGGCCTCGCGCCGACCTGCGCCGGCTGCCACACCCAGGGCTCGCAGCCGTTCTTCGTCTCGCTGGCCAGCTTCAACGCGCTGCTGGCCTACAACACCACGTACGTCGTGCCCGGCCATCCCGAGCAGAGCTACCTGATCAAGCTGCTCCAGGGGCAGGGCACCGGGACCTACACGCAGATGCCCCTCGCCGGCGACCCGTTCGTCAAGCTCGAGGCCGCGGGGAACACCTCGATCTCGCTCGCGCAGATCGAGACCTGGATCACCGACCTCACCCCGATGACCGCGGTCACCACGCCGGATCCGACGGCCGTCACCGTGCAGCGCGTGAGCGCCGAGCAGATCCGCAACACCCTCTACGCCCAGCTCGGCCTGGCCCAGGCCGACTTCTACACGACCGGCCCCACGATCGAGAACTACGGGGTCCCCGAGATGAATACCCTCGGAGAGGACAATTACCCCTTCGCCGGCGCCGACGATCTCCCCGGGTCGTACACCCCCGAGCCGGTGCAGCGGCACGCCGAGCTGGGCGGCTCGCAGACGCTCAACAGCAAGGTGCGCGATCTCAGCCCCTCCCCGCCGTTCGCCGAGGCTCTGGTCTCGCTCTCGCAGCGCTGGTGCAAGATGGGGATCGCCAAGCCGAGCAGCGCGGCGCTGCTCTTCCCCTACGTCGATTCGGCGGCGACGAGCGCGGCCTCCGCCGACGCCATCAAGAAGAACCTCTCCTACCTCAACCTGCACTTCCTCGGCGAGCCGGCCGATCCCGCGGACATCGACGATGTGTTCCAGAACGTCTTCGTCCCGCTCGAGGCCGAGGCCGATCCGCCCACCGCGTGGGCCGGCGTGTGCTCGTACTTCATCCGTCATCCCCGCTGGATTTTCTACTGATCAAGGAGCCCCTCCCATGAAGCTCTCACGACGTATGCTCCTCGGGCTCGGGGTCGGCGCGACCCAGCTCGCGCTCCTCGAACGCTTCGGCTTCAATCGCGCCAGCGCGGGCCCCCCGGCGGGCGGGCCGACCAAGCTCCTTTCCATCTGGATCCCCGGAGGGCTCAACCACGAGCAGATCTGGTGTGCGCTCTCCGACGCCGGGATCGCCAAGTTCATCCCCACGCCGACCGGGGGCGACGAGCCCTACTTTTACAACGCCCAGATGGTGCAGAACTACGACGGCACCACGGGCGGCGACGGGGCCTACCAGAAGATCCGCGGGCCCATCTGGTGGAACCAGCAAATGCCCTCCATGAACGATCTCAAGACGGTCAACCCCGCCTCCGGCGGAGCGCAGATCTACGTGCCCTGGGGGTACTCCTGGGTCAGCAAGGATCTCAGCCCCACGGCCGTCTTCGAGCGCGCGGTGATGATCCACGGCATCGACCAGGGGACCGCGGCACACGGGAGCGGGCAGATCGCGTCGATGTGCGGCCTCGCGGGCGCGCTCTTCCCGGCGCCCGCCATCGCCGCGGTGGTGGCCAACGCGATGATGGCGTCGTTCCCCGATCGGGTGCTGCCGAGCGTCTCCATCGGCGGCGCGCTCAACCCCCAGGCCATCTCGACGACGGCGAACCCCATCGCGGGCGCGGCCAGCCCGATCTACCTCAGCTCGACGGCGGGCCTCGCCTACACCATCTCCGACCATCCGGACTCGGCCTGGGCCGGGCTCCGCGCGCGGCAGAGCATCCCCGAGCTCGGCTTCGACGGGACGCCGACCGGCAAGCAGCTCCCGGTGACACCGATGGACGCCCAGTCGATGAAGGCCCTGCGCGCCCTCAAGGGCGCCTCGTCGGCGGGCACCGACGCGCTCCTCTCCCAGCTCCACGAGACCTATGCCGGAGTGAGCCGCGCGCTCGCCGCCGACATCGTCGACACCATCCAGAACATCCCGGGGGTGCAGCACCTCCCCGCGACGATGCCGTGGGCGCCGAGCGTCGGCCAGTTCGGCTACACCCTGGGCTACGCCGACGGCGGCAACAGCGTCGACTGGAGCTCGGACTTCGATCTCACCCTCCGCCTGCTCAAGTCGGAGCTGGCCACGTCCATCACGCTCCGCGTCGCTGGAGCCAACGGCTTCTCCTACGACACCCACGATCCCCCGGCGGCCAACCCCCACGTCAACAACCTGCGCGGCACGTTCGAGGTCATCGGGCGGCTCGTCCTGGAGATGATGTTGACGCCGAGCACGACCCAGGCCGGAAAATCGCTGCTCGACGAGACGGTGGTGCACATCTTCAGCGATTTCGGGCGGACCTTCGCGACGCCGCAAGGCGGGACCGACCACAACCCGGCCACGACCATGATCCTCCTCGGCGGCAACGTGCACGGCAACCGCATGATCGGGGGCTACGACGAGACGACGGGCCCCACGCCCCTGGGGGCGCCGGTCAACGTCATCAACATCGCGGACGGCAGCGGGTCGATCTCCTCGCGCGTACCCACCGCGGCGGATGCGGCGGCGACCGTGTACCGCGCCTTCGGGCTCCAGGCCGAGAGGGACTTCTCGATCCCCGGCGGCTACGGCGAGATCCAGGGCGTCAACAGCTGACCGCCTCGGGGGCCGCCTCGGGGGATCGAGGACGAGCTCGCGCGGGAGAGGTGCGACGGGCCGCTCCGGCAGCGATTCGACCTTCCACCGGGAGTGGAAACGACGTCACTGCTCGGTAGCGTGCTCGTGTAGCGCTGCAGCGCGATGATGCTCGCGTGCAGGGTGACGATGCACGACGGCGGCGCCATCGTGCCCGCGTGCAGGGTCACCCTGCACCCCGGTAACGTGATCGGGTACGCGTGCAGAGTCACCTTGCTCGCGGTAGCGTCATCCCGCGCGACGGTCGCGTCATCGTGGTCGCGTGCAGCCGCACGCTGCACGACGGTCGCGTCATCGTGCTCGCGTGCAGCCTCCCGCTGCACGACGGTCGCGTCGTCCTGCTCGCCTGCCGCGTCACGCTGCACGGCGGTCCCGTCATCCTGCTCGCGTACAGCGCCACGCTGCGCTCGGTCGCGTCATCGTGCTCGCGTGCCGCGTCACGTTGCGCGACGGTCGCGTCATCGTGCTCGCGTGCAGCGTCACGCTGCACGACGGTCGCGTCATCCTGCTCGCGTGCCGCGTCATGCTGCACGGCGCTGGCGTGACGCTGCGCGACGGCGGCGTGACGCTGCACGACGGCGGCGTGACGCTGCACGCGAGCCGCGTGTCGGGACTCGAAATCAGCGTGAATTCCCTCGAGTTTCACGCGCCCTGGAACGCCGCCGAAGCACCTGGAGGGGCGCGCCGGCGACGCGGGCGGCGGCGGTCAGAGCGCCGCGCGGATGGCGAACATGCCCCGCGTCTCGTCATTGTAACCCACGAAGAGATCGACCTCCGGGAGGTAGGCGCAGCGCTGGTACGGCCCGTTGGGATGCGAGGAGGTCGGCGTCACCCCCGTCGTCGGGACCGAGGCCCAGGCGTCCGCGTCCGGATCGTAGCTCCACAGGCGCTGATCCCCGATCCAGCCCAGCATCTTCCCGGACTTCGCGTGGTGGATGAAGCACGCGCCGGTGGTCATCTCCGTGGGCGGCTGCGAGCTCGAGTCCGAGGCGACGGCGATCGGGTCCGCGTCGATGTCCACGGACTCCACGCAGAATTTCCCGTAGTCGGGACCGCCGGAGTGCGCTCCGATGACGAAGAGCCGACGGCGCACCGGGTCGATGTCCGCGACGACCTCCTCCTCGCCGTAGGTCGCCTCGTTGTTGCTGACGCGGGAGTAGGTCAGCGAGACCGGATCCAGGGCCGAGAACCCCGTCGAGCCCGCGCCGAAGACGATGATGTCGCCGGTCAGCGGATCCTCGGCGGTGTGCATGTAGTTGTACTGCATGTTGCTCGGGCACGGGAAGGTCTTCCAACCCGTCTTGGGGTCGGCGTTGGCCAGCGGCCAAGCCCAGCAGAGGCTGCCCCCGGGGCCGCCGAGCTGGAGGAGCTCGTTGGCCTTCTTCGAGTGGACGACCATATCGTACTGGTGGAGCGCCTGAGGACCCCAGTTGGGGACGCAATCGTGTCCCGCGCCGCTCGCCACGCAACCGTGCACCGGGCTCGGATCATAGAGGCGCGACCACGAGAGCGACGTGAAGTCGTACGCGTACAGCTCGTTGCCGTTGTAGCCGCCGTGACCGCCGGCGTCGCCGACGTAGAGCTTCTGGCCGTCGAAGGCGCCGCTCCCCCAGAGGGAGAGGGCCCCCGCCGGGCCGGTGACTTGCCACAGGTTGGGGTCGATGGCGTCTTCCTGGGCGTGGCTCAGAAAGACGCTCTGCAGGGGCGCCGTCACGATCTCGTGCCACTCGTTCGCGGCCCAGCCCGTCGCCATGGTGCCGAGGGTCGACAGGTTCCCCGCGTCCGGGAGCCCCGCGTCGGGCGCCCCGCCGGTGCCGCTCGTGGACCCGCCGACGCTGCTCGTGGACCCACCGGCGCTGCTCGCGGACCCGCCGGCGCCGCTCGTCGAGCTGCCGGCGTCGCTCGTCGGGCCGCCCGGAGATCGGTTTCCCGTGCCGCACGCCGCAGCGCCGAGGATGGCAATCGTGGAGGTCAGTGTCTGCACGTGGAAGCGCATGAGATGGTCCTCGTCGGTGACGCCAGGTTGGAAGCGGACCCGGCACCACGGGCGTCACGTGGTGCGCCGAGCCCGCCAAACGAAGCGGGAGGCACGGATTCGATTACACCGGTTGCGGCGCGCCGGTCTTACCGAGCTTGCGCGGATCGAGCCGACCCTCAGGGGCCGCAGCCGGCCGTGCGCTTGTAGAAGTGCACGTCCTCGTCCCAGCGGTTCACCAGCACGAACACGTTGTACTGCGGGATGTAGCGGAAGCGCCCGAAGGTGCCGTTGGTCACCGCGGCGGGCGGCGCGCCCACGGCGCTCATCGTCGACCACTGCTTGGTCGTCGGGTCGAGCACCCGCGCGGCGCCGCCGGACCACGCCACCAGGGCGTCGCCGGCGGCGTCGTAGTCGGCGCCCGGCGCGACCCCGCCCGCGATGTCGTCGCCGCCCGTCGTCACCCAGGCGTCGTACACAGGCTGGTCGGCCACGGCGTCCCACGCAAAGAAGTCCGGCTTGCCGTCGCTCGTCTTCCCCCCCATCGTGAAGAAGATCCTGCGCTTGGTGTCGAGGACGCCGCGCCGGTAGTTGGTCTCCGACCAGGTCGGGTAGAGCGGAGGCTCCCCGGCGCTGGTGATCCGGGTCCACGTGTTGGCGGTGAGATCGTAGCTGGACACGCCCGTCTCGTTGCGCATGAGCACGCGGTGCCCGACCCCGTCGTACGCCGTCCCCATGAAGAAATAGCCGTCCGTGTCCGCCGGCAGCGTGTGCCCCGGATCGACCTGCTGCCAGCTCTGGTTCTCCACGTCGAGCTCCCAGGTGAGCGGCGCCGAGGAGGCGCTGGGCAGCTCCGAGCCGCCGAACGCGAACAGGCGATTTTCCGCCTGCAGGTACGCGAGGCCGTCGTAGGTCGCGCGCGAGGAGGGCGTACCGTCCGCGAGTGGGTCGGTGACAGGGGCGACGGAGCCGATCGGGGACCCGGGGACGAGGAGCCCCCAGGTGAAGGTCTTCGTGGAGAAGCCATAGACCTCGTTCCCCCAGTAGTCGTTGCCGCCTCCGCCCCAGAGGATCATCTGCGCGTGGACGGGGTCCCACGCGCCCCCGCCCCAGGCCTTGATGATCGAGAGGCACCCGCTCACGGCGTGCGCGCCCGAGGGCTCGTTGGGCGTGCAGAAGTCCAGGAAATGGGTGTTCGGCACGTCGAGCCAGGTATCGGCCGGCAGCCCGATGAGCTGCTGCTCCTGCGGGGTGAGCGAGAGGTCGTTGAAGCAGCCGACCGAGGTGCCCGGCGGCATCTTGAAGGCGACGCAGACGCCGTTGGTGCACGTCTGGCCGGTGGGGCACTCGATTCCGATGCAGAGATCGGAGAAGTAGAGATCGACGTCGACGAGGGTCTGAGCGACGAAGGAGAGCGTGGCCGCCTTCTTGTTGAAGGCGACGCTGGCCTGATCGATGAGCTCGGCGAGGATGGTGAAGGTGCGGGTGCTGTCGCCGTCCAGGGGGACGACGGGCACGGTGGTGGGGAGCTCGACCTCGGGCGGAGTGCCGACGAGCGACGCCATTCGATCCAGCCGGGTCACGCCCTCCTGATCGAGGATGAGCACATGGAGCTGGCGCGCTCGCTGGCGGCTCAAGGTGTCGGCGTCGACGTGGACCAGCACCTCGGTGGGGATGAGGGTGGAGCAGGCGAGCAAGGTGACGAGGCAGGCGAGGAGCGGCGCGCGACGCATGATCCGGGGGTCTAGCGTAGATCGGACGGCGCCGCGGTTACCGAGCCTGCGCGGATCGCCACGGTGACGCGCGGCAATCGTCAAAACCGAAACGCGGCCGTGGTGGCGCCCCAGAACGGCTCGGTCACCGGAGCGGCGTAGCGCGGCCGGGTGGCGAGGATCGCGCCGGTGACGCCGCCCGCGACGACGACGCCGGCCGCGACCCAGAACCAGGGGCGCTGGACGATCGATCGGGTCGGGGGATCGAGGACGAGCTTGACGGTGCGGCCCGAGGGCACCACGAGCCGGACCTTGCGCTCGCCGGCGGCGGAGACGACGCGCACGGCGTACTCGCCCGGGGGGAGATCGCGGGTGAGCCGGCCCAGGGCGGAGCCGTTGCCCTCGATGGTGATGGTCGCGCCCGCGTCGGCGCACTCCAGGACCACGTGGCCGGGGCGCTCGTCGCGCGCCACGCGCAGCTCCAGCGCGAGGGAGGAGGAGGAGCCGCGGGCGACCTCGACGGCGCGATCGACGGTCTCGTGATCACGGGCCGAGGCGACGACGCGGTGCAACCCGGGGTTGACCCGGGAGACGAGGCCCCCACCGGGCGTCGCGGCCGTGACGACGACGCCGTCGACGCGGACCTCGACGCCCTCGGCGCCGGTCGCGACGATGGTCAGCGTCGCGATCTCGGCGGCGACCTCGGACCGCAGGGTGCCGAGCTGCTCGCGCCGGGCCGGCTCGATCTCTCCGAAGCCGCCCGCGGCGAGCTTGTCGAAGATGGCGAGGGCGGCGACGGCGTCCCCGGTGCCGCGCAGGGCCACGGCGAGGTTGAAGGCGGTGGCGGGGCGGGGCGCGAGATCGAGCGAGGCGCGGAGCGCCTTGACCGCGTCGGAGAAGCGGCCGACCTGCAGGGCCCTCGCCGCCTCGTCGAAGAGCGCGCGGGCCCGCGCCACCTCGGCCTCTCCGGAGGCCGCGGCGCGCGTGTCACCGCGAGGTGGATCGTCGGCGCGGGCGCTCGCCGGGAAGCTCAGCGCGCCGAGGAGGACCACCGTGATCGGGCCGCGTGCTCTCATTTCCAGTTCCATGTGGGGATCCCGCGCGCGCTGGGGTGTGGCCCCGACGCGCTGCTCCCCCGCGGCGCCGGGTGCCTGGCTTCGGGTGCGGAGCTCGCGGCGGCGCCCCGAGGCGCGGTCGCCGAGGCGAAGGGGGCGGCCGGCTCGGCCGGAGGGGCAGAGGATGCGGCGACCGGCGCGCTCGCGTTCAGGGACGCGCTGGCCGCGGGGGCCTTCACGATCGCCTCCTCGAGCTCCGCGCGCGAACGCAGCCGCGCCGCGCCGGCCGTCAGAGCGACCGCCGCGCCGACCGCAACGACCACCGCGCCGGCGGCGATCCGCAGCGCGCGGCGGCGCGCCGGGAAGGAGGCCACGACGCCGGTCGAGGCGGGCTCGACCACGGTCTGCGCCTCCCGGGGTGGCGCCGGCGCAGGGGTCGTCTCCACCAGCTCCCTGGCCTCCGCGCGGGCGACGGCCTGCGCCACGGTCTCCGCCTGCGCGCGGCGCTGGTCCCCGAAGACGCGATCCATGTACCCGGCGAGGAGCATCGGCTCCTCGTCGCGCAGGAGGCCGACCACGCAGTCGTCGAGCCGCGCGGCGACGACGCGCGCGGACTCGGGGCGATCCTCCCGGCGCTTCGCCAGGAGCTCGAAGAGCAGCTCGGTCAGCTCGGGCGGGACGTCGGCGCGCTCGTCGCCGATGTCGGGGGGCGGCTCCTGGAGGATGCGGAGGGGCACCGGCACCTCGGTCGGGCTCCTGGAGAGGCTCTTGTAGAGGCGCTTGCCGCTGAGCAGCTCGTAGAGCACGACGCCGAGCGCGAACAGATCCGACCGCGCCGAGGCCTCCTCGAAGCGGAGCTGCTCGGGCGCCTGGTAGCCGAGCTTGCCCTTGATCACGCCGTCGGCCGTCAGCTTCGAGCTGCGGCCGAGGGCGCGGGCGATGCCGAAGTCGGCGAGGCGGACCTGCCCGTCGAAGCCGACCAGCACGTTCTGCGGCGAGACGTCGCGATGGACGATGTCGAGGACCTGGCCGTCGTGCGCCGTCAGCTCGTGTGCGACTTGGAGCCCGCGCGCGATGTCCGCGCCGATGCGCGCGCAGAGCTGCACCGGCAAGAGCTGCTCGTGGCTCGCGTGCCGGTGGAGGATCGCCGAGAGCGTCACCCCATCGACGTAGTCCATGACCAGGAAGGGGCCGCTCTCGTCCTCACCGACGTCGAGGACCGAGACCACGTTGGCGTGACGGAGCAGCCCCGCGATGCGGGCCTCGTCGACGAACATCGCCCGCAGATCCTCGTCCTGGAGGAGATGGGGGTGGAGGCGCTTCACCGCGCAGAGCCGGCGAAACCCGCCCTCCCGGCGCAGCGACAGCTCCACCGTGCCCATGCCGCCCTTGGCGATGTCGAGCAGCTTGACGAGGCCGGATCGCGGGCCTCGGAACCCGCTGGAGGGCGCGGCGCTCGGGGTCATGGGCGACCCACGGTACCATGGTTTCGGGCCTCCTCGCCGGGCGTTCAAGTATAGTCCCGACCCACCGTGAGCGCGCGTCTACGAGCTGCGATCCAGGGGCTCCGCGGCGACGAAATCAGCGGGTTGCTCGGCGTCGCTGGGCTCGCGCCGGCCGGCGATGCCGTGCTGCTGCAGGCGCTGGCGAAGGCGCTCCTCGGCCGCACCGACGAGGCGCAGCGCGAGGCCGCGGCGGCGCGGACGGCGGCGATCGCCGCGGGCGACCCGGCGGGGGTGTGCGACGCGGCGTCGATCCGCGCCCTGGCCACCGTGAACGCGGGCGACCTCGCCGAGGCGACCGAGCTGTCGCGTCACGCCTCGAGGATGTCGCGCACCGAGGCGCTGCGCGAGCAGGAGACGCTGGCCAACCTGGTGCTCGCGCGGGTGCGTCGCCTCACCGGGCGCCCCTTCCTGGCGACGCGGATCCTCGGCGCCCTGGCGCGCTTCTCGGCCCCCGCGTGGCGGCCGTGGATCGACTGGGAGCGCGTCATGGCGAGCGGCGCGGGCGGCGCGCCCGACGGCGACGACGCGGCGGCCTGGCTCTCGCGCGCGCTCTCGAGCGCGCGTCACGGCGATCACGCGGGCTTCGGCGCGGCCCTCGAGCGCAGCCTCGCCTGGGTCCGGGGCCTCGCCGGCCACGTCGCCGATCTCCACGCGGCGCGGCAGGCGATCGAGCCCGACGCCGACGGGGGCGCCCTCGACGGGCCGATCGCGCGCTGGCGTCGCGGGCTCGACCACGAGGTCCCGCGCGGGCTCATCGGCCTCGCGACGTCGGCGGATCCCGGCGAGGCCGCGGTCTTCGTGCTGGCTCGTCCGGCGGCGCCCGGGGTCCGGGTCCTTGGCCCCGGCGCCCCGTTCGCCGAGGCGGCGGGGGCCACGCGCATTCCCCAGACGGCGCGGCGTCAGGGCCGCACCGACACGGTCCTGGCGGTGCTCGCCCTCGCGGGCCCGGACGGGCTCCCCGAGGAGCAGCTCTTTCGCGCGGCCTACGGCTTCGCCTTCTCGCACAACGTCCACGGGGGCGTGCTCGACGTGCTCCTCCACCGCGCCCGGGCGCACCTCGGCGACGCGGGCGAGATCACCCGCAGCCGCGGTGAGATCACCTTGGCGCTGCCGACGCCGCTGCTCCTCGTCGATCCGCGCGGGGCCCTCCACGCCGACGATCGCGTGCTCCAGCTCGTCGCCCGCTCCGGCCGGATGACGGCCAAGGACACCTCGCAGCAGCTCGGGCTCCCGCTCCGCAGCGCCCAGGCCGCGCTCGAGGCGCTGGTCTCGACCGGCGCCTGCACGCGCGAGCGCAGCGGGCGGGCGATCGAGTACCGGGTCGACGACACCACGTTCCAGGAGCCGACCGATCAGAGCGGCTGACGAGGCGCTCACCGTCCGTTCCACCACCGCACGCGACGGCGCTCGTGGCTCGACTCCACGCGCCGATGGACTTCGAATTGAAGGTACAAGCCGCCGCGCTTGCGGCATAGTCCGACGGTCCACGGCAGCGGGGGAAGATCACGAGTCGGCTGCCCTCGCGTGTCCTCCGCGCCTGGATGAGCTCTACCCGCGGCTCTGCGATTCCCGAAAGACAATGCCGCTCTGCACTCTCGCCGATCTCCGCGCCGCCGCGGCCACGCTCCACGGCGTCACCGTGCGCACTCCGCTCCTGCCCGCGCCCGAGCTCGGGCGCGACGTCTGGCTCAAGCCGGAGATGCTCCAGCGCGGCGGCAGCTTCAAGCTGCGGGGCGCGTACACCTTCCTCGCGGGGCTCTCGCCGGAGGCGCGGGCGCGGGGGGTGATCGCGCCCTCCTCCGGCAACCACGCGCAGGCAGTCGCGCTGGCGGCGCAGCTCTTCGGCGTGCCGGCCACCGTGGTGATGCCGGTCACCGTCACGCCCGCCAAGCGCGCCGGTGCGGAGCGCCTCGGCGCCCGCGTCGAGCTCGCCGGCACCACCACGCGCCACCGCATGGAGCGCGCCCTCGTCCTCGCCGAGGCCGAGGGGCTGACGCTGGTGCCCCCGTACGATCACCTCACCATCCTCACCGGGCAGGGCACGCTCGGCCTGGAGATCGCCGAGGACCTGCCCGAGGTGGCCACCGTGCTCGTCCCCGTGGGCGGCGGCGGGCTCCTCGCCGGGGTGGCGACCGCGGTGAAGCTGAGCAGGCCCAGGGCGCGGGTGATCGGCGTGGAGCCGGCGGGCGCGCCCAAGCTCACCCGCGCGTTCGCGGCGGGCGAGCCGGTGGAGCTCCCCGGCACGGCGGGGCTCGCCGACGGTCTGCTGGCGGTGCGCGTCGGGACGGTCCCGTTCGCCCATCACCAGGCCTTCGTGGACCAGGTCGTCACCGTCGACGACGGGGCGCTCCGGCGGGCGATGCGCTACCTGCTCGACCGCGCCAAGCTGGTCGCCGAGCCGAGCGGCGCGATCACCGTCGCCGCGCTGCTCGAGGGCGTGGTCAGCGCCCAGGGGCCGACGGTGCTGGTGCTCAGCGGGGGGAACGTGGAGTGGCCGGATCTGCCTGGGCTGCACGATGGGGCCTCCGTCGCCCAACCGCCGGGCTCAGGGCTGCCGGGATGAGCGAGGGCAGCCCGGACACCGGGTTCAACGCCTTCCGGCGGGGCCACGCGGCGCCTCCCCGTTGCCCCGGGTGCGGCCTGCGCGTGCCAGCCTGCCTGTGCGCCACGATCGTGCCCCACCCGGCGCGCACGCGCGTCGTGCTGATCACCCACCACGCCGAGCGCCGCAAGAGCACCAACACCGGGCGCCTGGTGGCCCGGGCGATCGAGGGCGCCGAGGTCCGCGTCCGCGGCGAGCGCGACGCCGAGCCGCGCCCCGCGCTCCCCGAGGGGAGGCTGCTCCTGCTCTTTCCTCACCCGGAGGCGCGCGTGCTCACGGCGGACGACGCCCGCGGCGCCCCGGTGGTGCTGCTCGTCCCCGACGGCACCTGGAACCAGGCGCGCCGCATCCTCCGCCGCGACCCCGACGCCCGCGCCGCCGAGCCGGTGATGCTGCCGCCCGGCGCGCCGAGCCGCTACGGGCTGCGCCGCGCGCCGCGCGAGGGGACGGTGTCCACACTCGAGGCCGTGGCGCGTGCGCTCGCGGTCCTGGAGCCGGACGGCGAGGCGATCGAGCGGGCGCTGATGGCGATCCTGGACACGTTCGTGGAGCGCTCGGATCGCGCGGCGGGGCGGATGAGCTGAGTCCACGTCCCGGCGGCTCGTCGAGGCCGGCGCTACCGGCCGCCCTGCTCGCGGGCTATGCGAGGTGCCATGAGCGACGGCAAGCGGGACGGGGAGGGCGCGCCGCGGCTGCGCGAGGTGCCCATCGGCATCGCGGCGACGGGCGTGCGCCGGGAGACGGACCCGATGGGCGCCGTCGACGTCCCCGCGGACCGCTACTGGGGTGCGGAGACGGCCCGGTCGCTGATCCACTTCGCGATCGGCGACGACCTCATGCCCAAGGCGCTTTACCACGCCTACGGGTACGTCAAGAAGGCGGCGGCCCAGGTCCACGCCGCGCACGGGAGGCTCGAGCCCTGGAAGGCGGCCGCGATCGTCCGCGCCGCCGACGAGGTCATCGCCGGCGAGCTGGACGCGAGCTTCCCGCTCCACGTCTTCCAGACGGGCTCGGGGACCCAGTCGAACATGAACGTCAACGAGGTGATCGCCAACCGCGCCATCCAGCTCCTCGGGGGCGAGCTCGGCAGCAAGGAGCCGGTTCACCCCAACGACGACGTCAACATGGGCCAGTCCTCCAACGACACGTTCCCGACGGCGATGCACCTCGCCGCCGTGCTCGCGCTGCAAGCGCACCTGCTGCCGGCGGCCGGCGCTCTGGCGACCGCGATCGAGGCCAAGGCGGAGGAGTGGTCCGAGGTCGTCAAGATGGGGCGCACCCACCTGCAGGACGCGGTGCCGCTGACCGTGGGTCAGGAGTGGTCTGGCTATGCCCACCAGATCCGCGTGGCGCTCGCGGGGATCCGCCGGTCGGAGGAGGGCCTGCACGAGCTCGCCGCCGGCGGCACCGCGGTGGGCACCGGGCTCAACGCGCCGCCGCACTTCAGCCGGGAGATCGCCGCGCGCATCGCTGAGCTCACCGGGCGCCCGTTCGTGACCGCGCCCAACAAGTTCGCCGCGCAGGCCTCGCTCGACGCCATGGTCGCGGCCATGGCGGCGCTGCGCGGGCTGGCCGTCGCGCTGATGAAGATCGCCAACGACATGCGCTGGCTGGCCTCCGGTCCGCGCTGCGGGCTGGGCGAGCTCGAGCTCCCCGCCAACGAGCCGGGCAGCTCCATGATGCCGGGCAAGGTGAACCCCACCCAGTGCGAGGCGATGGTGATGGTCTGCATCCAGGTCATCGGCGAGGACAACGCCGTCGCCTTCGCGGGGAGCCAGGGCAACTTCGAGCTCAACGCGATGCGGCCGTTGATCATCAACGACTTCCTCCACTCGGCGCAGCTCCTCGGCGACGCCTGCGACGCGCTGCGCCGCTTCTCGGTCGAGGGCACCGTGCTCCGCCGCGAGCGCCTCGCGGGGGACGTGCGCCGGTCGTTGATGCTGGTCACCGCGCTCAGCCCGGTCCTCGGCTACGACGCGGCCTCGGTCATCGCTCGCCGGGCCGACGAGCAGGGGATCACCCTGCGCGAGGCGGCGCTCCAGTCCGGCCTCATCGACGCCGCGCGCTTCGACGAGGTCGTGGACCCCCGCGCGATGGTCGGCCACGGCGTCGGCGGGAGCTGAGCCTCACCCGCTCAGGGCGGCACCACCGGCGTCTTGTACGGCGGGATCCCCGCGAGCACCGACTCGTCGATCCGAAGGTGCGCGCGCACCAGCTCGTGCGGGGTGAGCGCCAGCCAGTGGGTCAGGGAGATGTCCTCGAAGCGGTCGCTCCGGAACGTCTCCAGGAAGCGCAGCGTGGTCGTGCCGGTGTTCTCCACGTAGTGGGGCATCACCTTGGGCACGTAGCCGACGTCGCCCGCCTGGAAGTCGAAGGTGCGGGCGACGCCCGCCGCGGCGAACACCGTCATCCGCGCCTGGCCCTCCAGGTAGTACTGCCACTCGTCGGCGTTCGAGTGCCAGTGCAGCTCGCGCATGCCGCCCGGCTCCACCTCGACGAGGGCGGCGGCGATGGTCTTCGATGCGTGGAAGTTGGTGGAGTCGGCGACGCGGACGGTGCCCCCCCGGGTGCGCGTGGGGATCTGGGCGAGGAGCGGGTAGCTGAACCAGTCGGGGACCAGGCCCGCGCCGAGGATGCGGTCCGCGGTGAGCGGCCCGGGGACGGCCGATGGGAAGATGTAGAGCTCCCGCTCGGGGAGGTGCGCAAAGGCGCTCTCCGGTACGCCGAAGTCCTTGGCGATGATGCGCCTCGGCGTGTGGGCGAGCCAGTCGGTGAGGAGGAAGGTGGCGTCCTCGTCGAAGTTGCCGTCGTCGAAGACGAGCAGGAACTCGCAGCCGTCCCCCTCCAGCCCCTGGATGGAGTGGGGGACGCCGCGCGGGAAGAACCAGAGGTCACCCTCCTTCACGTCGTCGGCGAAGGTGCGCCGCTGCCCGTCGACGGCGGTGATGCGCGCCCGACCCTTGATCATGTAGGCCCACTCGGCCTCCTTGTGGAAGTGCAGCTCCCGCACCGCCCCGGCCTTGAGGCGCATGTTGACGCCCGCGATCTCGGTCGCGATGGGCAGCTCGCGAAGGGTGGTCTGCCGCGCCCAGCCGCCGTCCTCCAGCCGCATGTGGCTGTCGGCGAACGACCAGCGCAGGTTGGCCAGCGTGCCGCTGTCCGTCGCCGGCGGTGAGAGCAGGTCCGGGCTCTCCGCCTCGCGGGCAGGGTTGGTGGGGCCGAGGATCGATGCGCCCTGGCCGTCGCGAATGGGCCGAGGAGGCAACACGGAACGAGGCTGCTCGCGCGTTTCGGTCATCGAGGGTCCTTTCTCCAAGCGAGCGCTCCGGTCCGTCCGGAGGTCGGCCGCTCGCTGCCAGGTTCGATGAGCCAGGGCCCTCCGAGCGTGCGCGCTCGGGCTTCAGTCGAGGGGGACGGTCGCGCCCAGCGTGGGCGCGGCGGGGAGCGTCACCCGGAACGAAGTGCCCTGGCCGACCTGGCTCTCGAAGCCGATCTCGCCGCCCAGCGCGCTGACGATGCTCTTGCAGATGGAGAGGCCGAGCCCGGTGCCGCGTCCGCCCGACTTGGTGGTGAAGAAGGGCTCGAAGAGGCGGCGCTTCACCTCCTCGGGGATGCCGGCGCCGCTGTCCTTGACCTCGATCACCACGCGGCCGAGGTGGTCCTGGCGGGTGGAGACCTCGATCTCGTGGGCCTCGGGGTCGCCCTCGGGGATGGCGTGGGCGGCGTTGACGAGGAGGTTGAGCAGCACCTGGCCGAGGCGCGCCTCGTTGGCGAGGACGGGCGGGGTCTCGTCGTAGCGCTTGATGAGGCGGGCGCGCTGGCGGATCTCGCCGCGGGCCATGTTGACGCAGGAGTCGAGGACGCGGCGCGGGTCGACGCGGCTCTTCTCCTCGGTCTCGCCGCGGGAGAACACCTTGAGATCGCGGACGATGTGCCGCACCCGATCAGCGCCCTCGCGCGCCTCGCGGAGCATCTCGATGATGTCGGCGATGTGGTCGGGGCTGCTCGCTTCGGGCTCGGCGAGGCGCTCCAGCGCCAGGTCGACGTTGGCCATCACGTAGGCGAGGGGGTTGTTGATCTCGTGGCCGACGGCGGCGGCGAGGCGACCCACGGAGGCGAGGCGGTCGGCCATCACCACCTGGGCCTCGAGGCGCTTGCGCTCGGTGAGGTCCCGGGCGTGGACCAGCGTCGCCCGTTCGCCGTCGAAGAAGATGGGGATGGCGGTCACCTCGACCGGCACCGGGGCGCCGTCGCGGCGGAGGAAGCGCTCCTCCGCGGGGGGGGTGGTGACGCCGCGGGCCCCGTGGGCGAGCCGGCGCCGATCGATCAGCCCCCGGTCGTCGGGATAGACGAAGTCCGCCGGGCGCCGGCCCAGAAGCTCGCCGTCGCGCTCGTAGCCGAGGAGCGAGACCATGCGGGGGTTGGCGTAGGTGAGCGTGTCGTCCTGGAAGACCGCCATCGCGTCGGGGGTGAGCTCGATGAGCGTGCGGAAGTTGGCCTCGGTGCGCTGGCGCAGCTCCTCCTCGAAGCGGGCGAAGGTGACGTCGCTGAACGAGCAGACCAGGCGCACGGCGCTCACCGGCGGCTCCCCCGGAGCACCGGCGGAGCCGGGGGATCTCGTCGACGAGGTCGGCGACGTCGTCGGGGAGGTGGGCGAGACGGTGAGCTGGAGCCAGTGCAGCTCCCCGTCGTGGTCGTGGAGGCCGACCAGACCGAGCGGCGCCAGCTGGGCGTGGAGGAGCCCGAGCGAGAGCGGGTGGCGCTCGGCGGGGAGGGGGGCGCCGGAGGCGTCGATGCAGCGCCACTCCGGGCCGGTGAGGGTGCGCCCGAGGAGCGCGCTGGCGGGCAGGCCGAGGATGCGCTCGGCGCTGGGGTTGGCCGCGAGGATGCGCCCCTCCGCGTCGTGGAGGGTGATCCCCTCCTCGAGGCTCGCCACCACCGCGCGATAGCGCTCCTCGCTCTCCGCGAGAGCCGCCTCGAGTCGGGCGCGCTCGTCGGGATCGTCTTCTGCCGTGTTCACTTCGGCTACCCAGGTCCCTACTTGAGCAGGATCGCGCGCTGCGGGGAAGGCTCGTCCGTTCAATCGACCGAGGGCACGTCCATCGTCACCGCCTGATCGAGCCCGCGCCCCCCCGCCGGAGCCCGGAAGCCGACGATGCTCAGCTCGCGGGCGATGCAGCGGGCAGCGTCGGCGAAGCGGGCCTCCCTGGGGAGGGCGAGGATACTGGACGGCACCACGTAACCCTCCCGGTCGAGCTGGAACGACAGGTGGACGACCTCCGGCGGCAGGAAGGCCCCCCCATCCTCCCGGCACCGCTGGACCAGGGGCCAGTAGAGCTGGGCGCGGGCCGCGCGCTCGAGGCTGGCGCTGGCCGCTCCCCGCTCGTGGGTGACCTTGCCGATGGTGATCACGGGACGGCGGCCACGCTCCGCGGGCGGGCCATCGGCGCCGGGATCGACGGAGGCTTCGGGATTGGCGTCCGGGGTGGGGGCCAGGCCGGTGTCGGTGCCGAGGAGCGGCTGCGGCGCGGCGCCGCCCTTCGCCACCGGGGGGGCGGCGGCGAGGATCTCCTCGAGGGTCGCGGGATCGGCGATCGCCGGCACGGGGGGCTGGCCGGCCCCGGCATCGCCCGGCGCCGGGGCGAAGGCCTCGCGCGAGAACGTGGAGGGGTGCCCCGCGCTCCCCGCGCCCGCTCGCGGCTCGTCCGGTGCGTGCGAGCACGCGGCGGCGACGAGCGATACGAAGAGGAGGGCAGCGCGCGCGGACACGCCGGGAGCTTCGCTCACCTCGGCGAGGTCACCAAGAACTTCCCGCCCGGACACTTGTCGCTTCCGGCTCTCGACGTTGTGCTCTAAGCGACTCGGCCCATGGATCGACTCTACCGGGCGCTGGCGACGATCCTCGGGCGCGTCCGCTCCACCGTGCGGGGGGGGCTGGCGGCGCGGGTGGCGGTGGTGATCGGCTTCGCGTCGCTCACGGGCGCGACCGCCGGGGTCTTGCCGGCGCTGATGGGCGCGGCGCTCGATGCCCTGCTCCACCGCCCGGGCCGCCCCTCGCCGGGCGCGGCGGGGGCCTTCACCGCGGGGCTCCAGGGGGCGCCCGCCTTCGTGGTGATCCTCGCCGCCTTCGTGGGAGTCCTGCTCACCGTCGGGGCCGCCGCCACGTCGAGCCGCCTCGGCTCCGAGCTCTCTGCCGACGTGACCGCCGCGCTCCGCATCGAGCTCCTGCGCGCCGTCCTCCACGCCTCGCCGCGCGCCGTCGACGAGGCCGGGCGCGCTACCATGACCGGAGGCAAGGGTGGGGGTGGGGGCGGCCCTCCCCGCCCGCCGGGGGTGCCCGCGCCGCCGCCCGTGCGTGGGGCCGAGATCGTCAAGCTCGCCATCGCGCGCGAGTCGGGCCTCTGCGCCGAGTTCATCGTCGCGCTCCTGGGCGGCCTGCCGCAGGCGCTGGTCACGCTCGCTGTCGTCGCCTGGGAGCTCGCCTCCGGGGGCGCCGCGGTGGTGCTGGGCGGGGGGGTGTTGCTCTTCGGCCTCTCGCGCCTGGCCGCCGACCGGGCCTCGCGCCGGGTCAGCCAGGCCATGGCGCGCCTCCAGGAGACCGACGCCGCCGTCTTCGCCGGCCTCGGCGAGATGCTCCAAGGTACGGAGGAGCTGCGCCTCCTCGGCGCCCGCGGCCAGGCCGTCGGCGAGTTCGCCGCCGCCGCCAACCGCGCCGCCGAGGCGCGGCGCCACTTCGCCGGTGCGCTCGCGGTCTCGGGGCAGATCAAGAGCGTCTTCAGCGCGCTCGGGCCCCTGCTGATCCTGGTGGCGCTCACGATGTCGTCGCACGCCGCCGAGCCGGGCGAGGTGGCCAAGCTGCTGCTGGTGGTCCCCTTGCTGATGGCGCGTCTGGAGGCGCTCGACGGCCTGCGCTCAGGGCTGGTCGAGCGCCAGGCCCTGCTCGAGGCGACGGCGCGCCTCCTCGCGCTGCCCGAGGCCCCCTCCGCGGCGCCGCATGCGGTGGGCGTGGACGCGCTGGGGCCTGGGGAGATCCACTTCGAGGGCGTGCGCTTCACGCCCGAGGGAGCACCGAAGCCGGTGCTCGACGGCCTCTCGCTGACGGTGCCGGCAGGGGCGCTGGTGGGGATCTGCGGTCGCTCGGGCTCGGGCAAGTCGACGCTGGTGCGCCTGCTGCTGCGGCTCGACGATCCCGACGAGGGCGCCGTGCGCGTCGACGGCACGGACGTGCGGCGCATCGATCCGCGGGAGCTGCCGCGCGTGTTCGGGGTGCTGGGGCAGGCGTCACGCCTCTTCGAGCGGAGCGTGGCGGCGAACCTGGGGATGGGGCTCGCGGCGGCGCCGGACGGGGTGAAGATCCAGGAGGCGCTGGCGCGCGTGGAGATGGCCGACCTCGCCTCGGGGGAGGGGAGGGGGCTCGACACCCAGGTGCGGGCGGTGCCGCCCAATTTCTCGGGCGGCGAGCAGCGCCGGCTGCTGCTGGCGAGGATGATGCTGCGGGACGCGCGGGTGCTCGTGATCGACGAGCCGGAGGCGGGCCTGCCGAGCGCGACGGCGGAGGCGATCCTGGCGCGGGTGGCCGAGGTGGCGGCAGGCAGGACGACGCTGGTGGTGACGCACGCGCCGCACCTGCTGCGGTCCGCGTTCAACGTGGTGCTGGACGGGGGCAAGGTCGCCGCGATGGGGACGCACGAGGAGCTGGTGGCGGGGTCGGAGATTTACCGGTCGCTGCTGGCGGAGGGCTTGAAGAAGGGGCCGGAGCCGCGGCGATCGTGAGCGAGCCGAGCTCGCTCGAGCTGGCCCCGCGGTCTACTGGGGGCGCCGCGCGTGAGGTCGAAGTGCGGGGCGGAAGGCCCCCAGAATTCAGCGGAAGGCCGCCGCGTGATCGTGGACCCAGGCGTCGAACGTGCGCGCCGGGCGGCCCAGCACGGTGGCGACGGCGGGGCTGATGGTCGCGCCGTGCCCGGTCCGGACCGCGGCCATCAGCTCGAGCAGAGCGTCGACCAGGAGGGGGTGCATCCCGGCCTTGAGCATGCCGTCGCGGGCCGCTTGCGGGGGGACATCGACGAAGCGGAGCGGCCTTGCGATCGCCGCGCCGATCTTCGCCACCTGCTCGCCCGTGCTGAGCAGCTCGGGGCCGGTGAGCGTGTACGCCTTCCCCTCGTGGCCCGGCGACGTCAGCGCCTTCACGGCGACGGCCGCGATGTCGCGCGGATCGATGGGCGCGCTCTTGCCCTCCCCCGCGGGCGAATAGACCACGCCCTGGGCCTTGATCATGGGGATCCAGCCCAGCGCGTTGGAGGCGAAGGCCCCTGGCCGCAGGAAGGTCCAGGCGAGCCCGGACGCCTCCAGCTTCTTCTCGCTCTCGCGGTGCCAGCGGGCGAGCTGGAGGCCCGGCTCGATCTCGGCGCCGAGCACCGAGAGCGTGACCACGTGCGCCACCCCCGCCGCTCTGGCAGCGTCGATGGCGTTGCCGTCGAGCCTCGCCAGCTCGGGGCCGGTCGACAGCACGAACGCCTTGGTGACGCCCGCGAACGCAGGGCCGAGGGTCTCGGGCGCGTCGAGGTCGCCGCGGACGACGGTGACCGCCGCGCCCAGCTTGGCCGCCGCCTTCGCGGGGTCCCGCGCGAGCACGCGCACCGGCGCGCCCACCTCCAGCAACTGCTTGAGCACCTCGCCGCCGATGTTGCCGGTGGCTCCCGTGACGAGAATCATGATGTCTGCTCCTTTTCCCCTGCGTGCGGTCCCGGAGTGGAGCCCGACCCCGGGGCGACCGCAAGCCGTGTCGGTGAAGCGAGGGGCTCAGTGATGCCCGTTGCCCGGCTGGCCTCCGCCACCGTGGCCTCCGCCATGGCCGTCGCCGGGCTGGCCTCCGCCACCCTGGCCTCCTCCGCCGTGGCCGTCGCCGGGCTGGCCTCCGCCACCCTGGCCTCCTCCGCCGTGGCCGTCGCCCGGTTGCCCTCCTCCGCCGTGGCCGTCGCCCGGTTGCCCTCCTCCGCCGTGGCCGTCGCCCGGTTGGCCCCCTCCGCCGTGCCCGTTGCCATGGCCGTCACCAGGCCCGTCGGGCCAGCCCGGATCGCCAGGATACCCACCGCCCTCGACCGCGGTCGCGAGCTGGTCCTGGATCCACGCGTTGACCAGGTCGACGCGCGCCAAGAGCTCGGTGCCGTTGGCGCTGCCCGCGTTGACCGCGACGAGCGTGTGCGTGCCCGGGAGGAAATCGGGGCCGCCGGAGTCCCCGTGCTCGATGACTCCGCTGGTGGCGTAGTCGTAGAGGTACCCGTCGCCGGCGGCGCTGTGGACCGCGACGGGCGCGCTCAGGTACACGGTAGAGCCGGAGGCCTCGCCGTCGAGGACGCGGCCGACGCTGACCACCTCCGCGCCGTCCGCGAGCGGCGCGGTCGCGAGCGTGGGATACGAGCCCAGCGGGATCGACGCGTCGAGGAAGACCAGGCCGATGTCGTGCTCGCTGGTGCTCGGCGCGTCCGCGGTCTGATCGTAGTCGTAGACCGCGGAGCCCACGCCTCGCGCCCAGTCGCCGGCGCTGAAGGTCGTGCGCGCGGTCCAGCCGTCGAACTGGGTCGCGCAGCGGCCCGAGGTGAGCACGGCGCGGGGGCCCACCAGGGCCCCGGTGCACCCGGTCTGGGTCTGGCCACCGCGGGTCACGTCGAGGAGGATGGCCTCCGGGTACGCGTCGGCGGCGGTGCCGCCCTGGATACGCTCGGAGCCGGCGGCGACGGGGTCCTGATCCGTCGACACGGGGACGGCGCACGCGGCGGTCGCGGCCGAAAGGGTCATCAGCGCGGTGAGGGAAAGAGCTCTCGATTGCATGGTGTCCTGTCTCCCGAGGGGGGGCGCCTGCGCGTGAGCCGCGGGCGCGGTGGGTGACAGGCTGTCTAGCGACCTCAGCAGGGAAGCGGTCGCGCGATCGGGTGGCCTGGTTCACGTCGTGCGTCGTGAGCTCCGGGGAGCGGTGAGGCGCGGTACCGCCGGGACGGGGGGGCCTCGGAATCGATGCGGCACCGCATTGCCGGGAGGCCCCGTGCGCACGCAAAAAATCGCGAACCTCACCGCTCGCGCCCGATCAAGAACCATCCCCGCTGGGTATAGGGTGGATGGCCAAGGTGCGCTCCGCTGCAGACGACACTCCGCCCGGAGGCGCGCTCGCCCAGCGCCTGCTCTTCCGGACCCTCGTCGCCCTCGTCTGGAAGGCGCTCGAACGGTCCCGTCTCACGCTTGCCGATCGCGACGACATCGCGCAGAACGTGGCCCTCCGCGCCTTCCTCCGCCGCTCCACCTATCGCGCGGAGCGCGGCAACCTGGAGCAGTGGCTCTCTGGCATCGTCCGCAACGAGGTGCGTCGCTTCCTCCGGGCTCAGGCCAGCCAACCGGCGCCGGGGCTCGGCGACGCGCCGGTCGACCCCGCGAGCGAGGCTCCCACGCCGGAGGAAACGGCGTCGCTCGGCGATCTCGCCGACCATGTGTTCGCGATTGTCCCGGCGGAGGAGCGGCGCGTGGTCATCCTCCACGACATCGAGGGGCACACGTTGCGCGAGGTTGCCGACATCGTGGGCATCTCCCCCTCCACCGCGCACGACCGACACCAGCGCGGGCTCACCCTCCTCCGCGCTGCCGCCGCCGAGGAGAAGGTCCACAGTTTAGAGCCGCTCGTCATCATCCTGCGGAACGCCCGAGAGCGTTCCGCGACCATCCTGCGGAACGCCCGAGAGCGTTCCGCGACCATCCTGCGGAACGCCCGAGAGCGTTCCGCGACCATCCTGCGGAACGCCCACGACGCCGATCGCTGGTGGGTCCCGGGCGTCTGCGGCGGTTCCGGTGCGCGGAGGGAGATTGGGCGCCCTCGGTTCGAAGGCGCAAGTGCGAGCGTGTTCTCATCGACGGTGCTAGCCCGTGCGTCGTTCGCGCCGGTGGCGCGACGGATCGGGCCGCCCAGTCGCGAGGACGACGGCCTTCGCGCCGAGCAGGCGCTCATGGAA
>Ga0302279_10002733_pt1 | contig 22920 bp, 19 predicted proteins | sample III_Bog_N3_3_FD_194541 | JGI IMG/M metagenome (GOLD analysis project Ga0302279, IMG submission 194541) | Peat permafrost microbial communities from Stordalen Mire near Abisko, Sweden - III_Bog_N3_3 | ecosystem: Environmental > Terrestrial > Soil > Wetlands > Peat | place: Sweden: Abisko...
GGTGGCATCGGGGCTCCCGGAGGGTGTCGGTCTTCGCAACCCAACACTCTTCGGTCACGGCCCCGGTGTCGCCTGCAATCTGCAAACGTATTTAATCTCGGGCACTTATAAGATCCGACCTATGAGCCGCGCCTAGAGCCGCTCACTCGGCATGTCGTCCCCTGCGTCGGCCTTGGCAGGTCTCGATCCTCCGTGCGGCCTCGTGCCCGCGGGCTTGGTCGTCGGGGGCTTGGGCGCTTCTGCGGTGGGGCCGGGTGGCGGCGGATTCTGCGCGGTGATCATCGGCGGCGTCGTGGGCACGTCCTGCTTCGCGGTCTCCGCGACCGGTGGAACGGCCGTGCTCGTGCTCACCGTGGGCGCCGCGGGGCCCGGGTTGGACGAGGGGGACGACGTGTCCGTGCGGGGGTGACGCGAGGCCGCATAGAAGCCGCCGCCGGCCGCGATGCCAACGAGCACCACGAGACCACCCGCCAGAGCGATGCGCCGCCCGTGGCCTTTCCTCTTCTGACCTGCGGCGATCTCGGTCTCGGCCCAGGCCACGCTCGTGCCTCCGGCGCCTGAATCGCCCGGCGGTCGGAAGGAAGGCCGGTCGGGCGGCGCGAGCCTCGAGCCAGGCGGGCGCGAGGCGTCGGCGATCCGGCGGACGCGCTCTGCCAGCCCCCGCGACTGCGGGGGTGCGAAAGGATCGAGCGCCGTGGCCAGCGCGGCAACGTTGGGAAAGCGCTTCGTGGGCTCCTTCTCGAGGCACCGACCGATGACGTGCACGAGCCCCTGCGGGAGATCCTTCCGGAGATCCGACAGCGGCCTCGGCGCCTCCATGAGCACCAGCGCCGTCAGCTGGGTCAGCGTCTCCGCGACGAAGGGCACCTCCCCGCCGAGCAGCTCGTAGAGGATGCAACCGAGCGCCCAGATGTCGCTGCGCTCGTCCACGTCGCGCGACGCCTTGAGCTGCTCGGGCGACATGTAGTTCGGCGAGCCGATGATCTCGGTCGTGCGCGTGAGCGAGAGGTCGTTGGCGCCGCCCGAGACCTTCGAGACGCCGAAGTCGAGCACCTTCACGACCGAGTTGCCGTCGTTCCCCGTCGTCAGGAAGAGGTTGCGCGGCTTGAGATCGCGGTGAACGATGCCCAGCGCGTGCGCCTCCGCGACCGCGTCGCAGACCTGCAAGACGTAGTCGATCGCGTCGTCCACCGAGACGGGCGGGCCCTTGCCGCCGGCGTGGTGGATCAGATCGTGGAGATCGATCCCCTCGAGGAACTCCATCACCATGTAGGGCGAGCCCGACTCGAGCACCCCCACGTCGAGGACCCGCGCGACGTGCTCGCTCTTGAGCTTCACGGCCGCCTTCGACTCGCGGGAGAAGCGCTCGACCGCCATCTCGTTCTGAAGGGCGGACGGGAGCATGAACTTGAGCGCCACCCGCTGATCGAGCTGGATGTGCGTTGCCGCGACGACGACTCCCATCCCGCCGACCCCGAGAACGCGGTCGACCCGGTATTTCCCCGCCAGGACGTCCCCTGACCTAACGGGGGCGGTGTCGTTCAGGTTCATCCGTCCGGCAGTATAGCCCACCTTAGGGCGAGGCATCGTTCGTCAGCCACGGAGGCATGCCAGGAGCGCGAGCGCGAAGCCCGCAGCGGCGACCGAAGCTCCGATCCCCAGCTGCCGCCGCGTCGTCCCCGTCGGCAGGAGGAGCAGCCGGATCACCCCGGCGAAGAAGGCCGAGGCACCCACGCCAAGCAGCACGAACGTCCACGGTGACGGGCGATCGTCACGCGCGAGCGTGGCGAGCATCAGAGCCCGCGTGGCCTCCGCCGTCTCGGGCTGGACCGTCCTCGGGTGGGCCGCCACGCGGGCGATGCCGAGGTTGGCGTCCGCCGCGTGCTGGCGCGCACGGGCGCCTGAGGGGGTCTGGGTCGCCATGGCGGCCGCGCGGATCGCCCGCCAGGCGGCGGTCGCCGTCGCGTCGTCCCCACGCGTCTCGGCCGCCTGCGCGATCTCGACGAGGCGAGCATAGCCGCGCTCGGGGTAGGGGCTCCCCGGGGCGGTGGCCTCTGCGGCCTCGCGCGCGGCGTCGATGGCGCCGGGGAGATCCGCGTGCGCCATTGCCTCGCCGCACGTCTCCATCGCGGACGCGCCGAGCGAGAGCTCCCGCAGCAAGACGGCCACGAGCGTCCCGAAGACGAGCACGAAGGCTGCGAGCGCGAGCCGCTGCGCCGGCCTCTCCGTGAGCGCCCCCGACGCGATCCGGGCGTCCCCGGGCGGAGGATGGCTCACTGGAAGTCGCGCTTGCGAAAGACGAGCGCGCTCACCGTGAGGAGCGCACCCGCGTAGAAGAAGGCCTGCGCCGCCGAGCTCGCCATGTAGCCGGGGAGCGAGACGTCGGTCACCTGGCCGATGAGGAGGCTCCGAGGGGGCACGTACACGTGCAGGTTCGGGAAGACCCGCGCGAGCCCGGCGCCAAGGTCGTGGGCAAGCTCGCCGTAGGACTTCTCGGGGAGGTTTGCCAGCGTGTCCGCCGACCGGCCCACGACGAAGACCCCGACGGTGAATGCGGCCGTGAGAAACGGCGACGAGAACGAGGAGAAGAGAGTCGCCACCGCGGCGACGATCCCGACCTCGCACAGCGTGAGCAGCGCGGAGAGCGCCACGAGCTTTCGCTGGTCTCCCGCCGGGGCGGCGAGCAGGGCCATCGCGGCGAAGAACGCGACCGACCAAGGAATCACGACGAACGCCCGGGTGAAGCGGGCCCGCAAGAACAGAACGCAGAGGATCGCCAGCAGGAGCGCCACCACCGCACCGACGACCTTCGGCGACTGGTCGGACTCGAGCGCCAGGAGGCCCAGGACCGCGCCGCCGTCGATGGCGATGAAGACGGCGAGCGTAAGGAGTGTCCCCAGGTACTTGCCGAGCAGGTACTCGTGCCGCGCGATGGGGCGCGCGAGGATAGGGAAGATCGTCTTGTACTCGAGCTCGCGATGGAGCGAAGTCGCACCGAGGACGATGGCGACCACGACCGCGTAGAGCGAGATGCTGCCCGAGCCGATGTCCGCGATGACGCGCGGCTCGTTGTGGAGTGACAGCGTCGCCACGAGCAGCGAAAAGAGACACGTGCCCAGAGCCAGGGCGAGCAGCGCGAGGAGCACCCGGGCGCGTACGGCCTCGCGGTACGTGTTCATGGCGATGGCGTTGATGCGCGCGAGCATACGGGACGCTTCTATGTAGCAAAAATGCCTGCCGATTGCGCCGCCGACGAACCGAGCAGGAAGGTCGCCCTCGCGGGCTCACGCTAGGATGCGGCGATGCCTCCCGCGACGCCGAACGAACCAGGGCCCAAGGACACCTCCTCGCCATCGAACGAGCGCCCGACCCTGGCGGCCGAGACCTTCACGGACCAGGGCGAGATCATCCCCATCGACCCCGTGGGCTCGACGAAGCGCTACACGCTCATCGAGAAGCTCGGCGAGGGTGGTATGGGGGAGGTCCGCCTCTGCACCGATCAACGCATCAGGCGGCAGGTCGCGATGAAGGTGATGCGCAAGGACCGCGCCTCGCTCGACGATCAGCGCGCGCGCTTCTTCCGCGAGGTCCTGGCGCAGGGGCAGCTCGAGCACCCGTCGGTCGCGCCCGTCTACGACGTGGGGACGGACGAGAGCGGCGCGCTCTACTTCACGATGCGCCGCGTGCGCGGCGTGACGCTCGACGAGGCGCTGGACGGGCTCCGCCAGAAGAAGGAGTCCTTCGAGAAGCAGTACTCGAGGCACAAGCTGCTCACGGCGTTCGGCAACGTCTGCCTCGCGGTGGACTTCGCCCACACGCGCTCGGTATTTCATTGCGATCTGAAGCCCGCGAACATCATGCTCGGCTCCTACGGCGAGGTGTACGTCATCGACTGGGGGCTCGCGACCCGCGGTGGCTTCGAGGCACCGCCGCCCCGGAAGGTCGTCGGGTCTGGGCCCGTGGGGACGAGCGACACGAGCAGCGTCAGCGGGACGCCCGGCTACATGGCCCCGGAGCAGATCCGCGGCGAGGACGTCGACGCGCGCTCCGACGTCTACTCCCTCGGCTCGGTGCTGTACGAGATCCTGACCCTCCAGCCGATGCATGTGGCGAAGACCTCGCGCGAGGCGCTCGTCTCGACCCTCGCCGGCGGCGTGGATCGACCGTCGGCGCGAGCGCCCGAGCGCGACGTGCCTCCGGAGCTCGAGGCCATCTGCATGCGTGCTGCCGCGCTCGAGCCGAAGAACCGCTACCAGAACGCGCGCGCCCTTTACGACGACCTCGAGAAGTACCTGGCTGGCGACCGGGACATCGAGCTTCGCCGGACGATGTCGCGTGAGCACGCACTGCGCGCCGCCGTCGCGCTCGGACTGACGCACGGCACCGGCGCGGCCGCAACAAACGCTCGAGGCGAGGCTCTCCGCGCCGTCAGCCGCGCGCTCGCGCTCGACCCGGACAACGCCGACGCGCTGCGTACGCTGCTGCACCTGCTCACCGACCCGCCGCGCGAGCTGCCGCCAGACGCCGTGGCCGAGATGCACGCTTCCGAGCGCACCTTCGAGAAGGTGAGAGCCCGCGTCGGCGCGATGGCGTTTCTCACGTGGCTCCTGTTCGTGCCGGTGTTCGTGTACCTCGGGATCCGCAGCATCCCGTCGCTCGTCGTGAGCACGGCTGCGTGGCTCGCGGCGGCGGCGGTCCTTCTCTACCAGTCCTACAGGCCCTCGAGGGACGGTCACGCCCCCGTCGCCGTACCCATCGTCGGCTCGATCGCCATCGCCTCGTCGAGCGTGATCCTCGGGCCGCACGTCCTCACGCCGACCTTCGCGGCGCTCTTCGCCCTGGGCTTCACGATGGCGATGTCCAGGCGGCGACGCTGGATCCCCATGATCTGCGGGTGCCTCGCGCTCGTGGTCCCCGTCATGCTCGAGTGGGCGCACGTCATCCCGACGTCGCTCGAGCTCAAGGGAGAGCTCCTCTGCATCGCCCCTCGCATGTTCCGGTTCACGAACCAGACCGCGTTCCTGCTGGCCGGCAACGTCGCGGCCGTCGCCATGGCGTGCCGGTTCGCGATGCGCTTCCGCGAGACCTTGAGCGTCGCGCAGCGGCGCGTCTACCTCAACGCGTGGCAGCTCCGGCAGCTCCTGCCGAAGCAGGCAGGCCCACAGTCCTTGGCTCCGCCAGCGCTAGGTTGAGCACGTCGGCAGGGGGCGATGGGCGCGCGGCCGCCGCGGTGGCGGACACGTACGCCTGCAGCCGCTGCGGCACCGAGAGCATGAGGCGCCTGAGCTTCTCCTCGAAGAGCGCTCGCGCGAGCCCGGGGCCAAGATCCAGGAGCGCGCCGTAGGTGACGAGGGCGCGCGGGCCCGTCCCGATTTCCTCGAGCGGCGTCGCGCGGAAGAAGCCCCAGGCGTCCTCGATGCCGTGCGGCCGGGTCTTGTCGAGCCAGAAGCGGACGGTCGTGCCGTCCGCCTCGCTCCGCATGTGGAGGGTGTACGACGTCTCCACGACGCCGTTGCCCTGCGTCAGCTCGACCCAGGTGTCGGCCCCCTTCTTCGCCACGAGGCGCGCCGACTTCGTCGCCGGCAAGATGCGGGCGTAGACGGTCACGTCCGCGAAGATGCGCGCGAGCCGGGGAAGGGGGGCGTCCACGATCGTGTACGTCACGCCGCCGACGTAGCGACGCTCCTCGTTGTCGATCGTCTGGTCGTAGGTGACCGTCTCGCCGCGCATGAGGCGCGTCCCGTCCTCGTCCGTACCGGCGAGGGCAGGGGGCGCGCTTAGGACGCTGCCCGCCAGCAGCACGGCTCCAAGGAGCCCCGGTCGCCACGCCTTCATCCTGAGAAGGCTAGGCACCGACCTCCGCCGTCACAATCCGGCGATGACAATTGCGACAATTGCGACGGGGACCGGAGGCCCGGGTGTTTACGGCGCCACGACGATCTTCACGCGGGGGCCCACGGCGACCTCCAGGTCGCCAACGACCTCATGCAGGTCCCCGTCGATCATGTAGCGGGTCGTGCCGTCGGCGCTCGAGATGATGGCGCGCGAGGTGACGGCCTCGAGCGTCCGGTTCGGGCCCATGGGCCGGGCGCGGGCGATGCGGGGGAGCTCGCGGACGAACTGGAAGGGCGAGGCGTAGATGCCGAGCAGGTGGAACGCGCTCTCGCGTTCGCCGTAGCGGTAGAAGGGCCGGAAGTTCAGACCGATCTGGTCGATCGTCCCGCCAGCCACGGAGAGGTAGTCGCGCGTCTCCCACGTCTTGCCGTCGTCGAGCGAAACGGAGCCTCGGAACGGCTTCGCCATGCGGCGGATGGTCTCCCCGCCGACAAGCGTGCTGCCGACACCGCGCGCGAGCGTCTTCGCGGCGATGAGCGGGGAGGGCTCCCCGTTCCTGTAGTACTCGGCGAGGTAGCCGTAGACGACCCCGGTGCCGAAGAGAAAACCGTAGTTGACCCTCGAGTCATTCGCGGCGGCGCCCACGGGGCCGATGCGCATCACGTGCCGCTCGACGTTGGCGAGCGGCCGCACCGCGCGCTCGGCGTAGCCCCGGATGACGCGACCGAGCACCCCCTCCGGCTTGCCGCGGGCGATACCGACGGCGTTCGCCACGGTGTTCATCGTGCCGCCGCGCAGGAAGGCGAGCTGCGGGATGGGCGTGGGCGAGTAGACGCTTAGAAACCCCGTGATGGTGACGTGGTTCGTGCCGTCCCCGCCGCTGATGCCGAGCACGTCGATCTCGAGGCGCTTGAAGTCCTCCGCGGTGCGATGAAGATCGTCGATCGATTTGACCTCACGGACGATGCCGTGATCACCGAGCGCGCGGGCCAGACGCAGAGCGGCGTCCGGGTCACGCAGGTTTCTGCGGCTGCGCGGGTTTAGGACAACGCCAATCGACATGTCACCCACGATATGCTTGAGCGTGCGTGGTTCGTCAAATAGGTGTGGGCCGCGAAGAGCGCTACTCACTGCGTAAAAACGTGGTTACCAAGGACTGTGCCCATGACCTCTTCCACCGACAGCGCCGTAACCGTTGAAGACCCGTCCGCCATCGCCGGGCGCGTCGCCCGAAACGGCGCCCTCGCCGTACCGGCACCGGAGCTCGCTGCGTTCGTCGTCACCGGCGGAGACCGGCTGACCTGGCTCAACGGCATGCTGACCTGTGAGCTCAGCGGGAGGAAGCCAGGCGACGCGATCTACGGCCTCCAGGTGGCGCTCAAGGGACGCATCGTCTCCGACGTCATCGTGGTCGTGGGCGAGGAGCGCGTGCTCTTGCTCGTGCAGCGCAAGGCCACGGGCGTCGTGACCGAGATGCTGGACCGGCACCTGATGATGGAGGACGCGCTGGTGCAGCCGGCGTTCGACAGGTTCACGACGTGGCTCGTCCACGGTCCGCGCGCGGAAGACGTGCTCGTCGCCGCGCGCAAGGCGGGCGCGACGGGTGGGCTTCTCGACCGGACGGGGCTCGGGGGCGCGGTCATCGTCGCGGAGGAGCCCGTGGCCGCCGTTCACGACGCGATCGGTGCTGCGCTGGCTGCCGTCTCGGGCGCGTTCGGGGACGAGGCGGGCTGGGAGGCCCTCCGCGTCGAGCGCGCCGTGCCGAGGTTCGGCGTCGACTTCGACGAGGAGAGCTACCCGCAGGAGGCGGGCCTCGAGAAGACCGCCGTGTCGTTCTCGAAGGGGTGCTACCTGGGGCAGGAGGTCGTGTGCATGCTCGAGCTGCGCGGCCACGTGAAGAGGAAGCTCGTCCACCTCGTCGTCGAGGGTTCCCGGAGCGAGGTCCCCGCGCGCGGCGCGGCGGTCACGGAGGAAGGGGGCGCGGCAGTGGGCGAGGTGAGGAGCGCCGCGTGGAGCCCGACGCAGGGCAAGGCGGTCGCGCTCGCCATGGTGAAGTGGGCGCGCGCGAAGGAAGGCGGGACGGTCCGCGTGGGGGGGCGGAGCGCCACGATCGAGCCTGGCTGAGGGCGGCCGTGCCCCGCCTAGGTAGCGGGCAGGTGCAGCGTGACGCGGGTGCCGTGCTTCTTGGCCTCCGTGGAGCTCTCGATCTCCATTCGGCCGCCGTGCGCGGCCACGACGTCGTGGAGAAGCAGGAGCGCGAGGCCCGTCGTTCGTTGCGTATCAGGGTCCCGCTGGACGAGCGAAGGGAGCTTCGAGGCTGGGATGCCGGGGCCGTTGTCGCTCACGGAGATGACGACGCAGCGCGTGTGGTCGTCGTAGTGGGCGCGCACGGACACGAGCTTCTCACGAGACTCGTGACCGCCCACGTGGCGTAGAGCGCTTCCCACGAGCGCGGCGACCCCCCACGAGATCTTCTCGCCGTCGACGTGCAGCATGTCCGGCATGCCATCGTCGGTCTCGACCTTCAGGTTCACGAACGTCGCCCGGGCCTGCTCCATCAGAGTCTCGGTCGTCCGCGTGAGCAGCTCGTTCAGCGGCGTGGCCGTGCGGCGCAGAGGGACCGCCTCGACGAGGAGGATCTCGATCTCCGGGCGCGCTTTGCCCTCGGCCGGCACGGTCCCGCGGAAGAACCACGCCTCTGCCTTGGCGTTCCTTGCCTGGGTGAGCAGCGCCCGTGCCGCCGCGCGCACGTCCGGCGGGACGACGTCCCCGTTCTGCACGCTCGTGGCCGCCCACTCTTCGGGAGCGCCGCCGCTCACCTCGACGACCACGCCGTCGGGCCGGAGCACGATGACCCAGGATGCCTTTGCCATGGGCGCACCCTAGTCCAGGGTCGCCCTCCCTGCATCGACTTGGTTACAATCGGGGCATGCGCGAAGCCATCGTACGGTCCGGCAGGACGCCATACGAACAGAACATCGAGATCGGGTCCCACGCGCTCGTCGCGGATGCTCCGCTTGACCACCACGGCGGGGACCTCGGGCCCGAGCCCCACGAGCTCTTGTGCGCCGCACTCGCCAGCTGCACGAGCATCACCCTGCAGATGTACGCGGCGCGAAAGCGGTGGCACCTCACGCGCGTCGAGGTGCGGGTCAGCATCGAGAAGGTGAGCGATCTGCATCTGCTGCGGCGGCGCATCCGCCTCGACGGCAACCTCGACGCCTCGCAGAGAGAGCGCCTGCTCGACATCGCCGGGAAGTGCCCGGTTCACGCCACGTTGACGGGTAACATCTCGATTGAGAGCGCGCTCGACGAGCCGTAGGTCAAGCCGGTCACCGGCAGCGGGCTGGATTGTTCTTGAAGTACCTAGGCTTGCCCATGACGGTTAAATGCGCCGCTTCGCGTATGGCGACGGCCGAGGCCATGGGCTGGACACCCTGACGCGGTCTTACAGGCGCCGATCGAGCCGGTACCTGCGCGTCTCCCCGTCCGTCGTGAGGAGCGTGACCCGCAGCATCTCGAGGGCGATCTCCTTGATGCGGCCGTCCTTGTGGACGCGCAGGTGGAGGCGGTCGCCGTCGGTCTTGATGACGTCGCACGTGCCGAAAGCGAAGTGCTCCACGACGTCGCTCACCTCGGGGAACGGGCCATCGGGCTCGGTATCTTCCACGACCGGGCGCGCGATGCGCTGCGGCATGACGGCCGAGGGGGCCGGCGGGCTCACGACGTTGTAGCGCGGCGGGCCCTGCGGGAGCGGCTTGCTCGCGCTGGCGCTCACGGACGCAGCCTCCGTCCACGCCGGGCTGGGCTTCGAGGGTGCCGGCGGCGGGGGAGCTGCGGCCTGGTGCTGGCCACGCGCGCCGTCCTGCGGCAGCGACGGCGCCGACACGGGGTGGGCGCCTCCGCGCGAGAGATCGACCGGGGTGTCGCGCGTGATGGCGAGGGCCGACCCTTCACCGAAGAGCCACACGCCCGCGTCGGGATCGAGGGAGCGCGCCATCGCCAGATCGTCGAAAACCGTCACGACGCCTTCGACCGCCACGACCCTCGCGGTCACGATCTCGCCGGAGAGCGTCTCCATCCCGCGGTCCGTCTCGCGCGCGAGGACGGCGCGAAGGCCGACCGATACGTCCCCGTCCGTCAGCCCCACGCTGCCCTCGATGGTGAGCGCCTGCACGGGCCCCGTGATGCGCCGCTCGGCCCCCGGGCCACCGACGTCGGAGCCGTATGCCCGGAGCTCGACCTCCGCCAGCACACCGCTCGCCCGCATCCACCCGCAGGTGACCGAAGCCTCGCGCATCGCACGAACGATGCCGTCGGGGATGGCCTCGTCGCCGAACAGACGGAACACGATGTGGCGGGTCGACGTGCTCGTCAGAAGTTTCACCACGGTGACCTCATCTATTGGGTTCGACGGGAGCTTGGTCGGGGGCAGGCGGGGCAGGGGGGCTCGTGCTTGCGGGACCGGACAGGTCCAGTCTCTCATGCTCGAGGGACGGTGGGCAGCCATCCCCGCCCTTCCCGCCCTTCACGCCCTTGATACCGGGGCAGGCGTCGTCCTTGTCGAGGATGCCGTCGTGGTCGCTGTCGCGGGCGACCGGCTCGTAGCGGATGCCGAGCGAGAAACGGAACCGGGGGTTCGTGATCGCGCTCTCGCTCGAGAAAGGTATGGGCCCTCCGCCGGCGAGCTGGATGGCGAAGTCACCGCCGCGCAGAGGCGCACTGCGCACCGAGACTGCCCACTCGGCGGGCGCGATGATGCGGCCGTTGGGGGTGCTGACGAGGCCGTTGGGGTTCTCCTGCGTCGTGCTCTGCTCGGCGAACCCGGGCAGGGCCCGGACCTCGACCATCGCGCTCAGGAGCTCGCGCGGGAGGATGTCGTAGCCTCCGCCCACCGCGACGGCGACCTGCGAGCCGACGCGTGCCCCGGCGAGCTCCGAGATGGGCCGCAGGCGGGCGCCCACCTCGGCGCCGGCGAAGATGCGGTTCCTGCGGAAGTCGGCCGCGACGCTAGGGATGTAGACCGCGGAGCTCTCCCCCGCGAACTGGTTCTGGTCACCCGTGGGCGCCGACATCTCGAGGCGCGCCGTCAGGCCGAACATCGGGTAGCTGGGCCGGGGCAGCGGGGCGCCCGAAGCGTCGACGTTCGGCCGGGCGCGCGGATCGACGCGCGGGCGCGGCAGGAGGGAGTAGGCGAAGCCGAACCGGAGGTCGCGCACCGCGGTCGTCTGGATGGCAGTCTGCGAGCTCGCGCCGGTGATGGGGGACGTGCCGCCGCCGTTCTGGGCGAACGTGATGGGGAGCGCGGCGTCCAGCTCGAGGCGGTTCGTCAGGCCATACGACCAGAGGAAGGTGCCGTTTGCCTGGTTGTCGATGGCGTTGGCGGTGCTGCCGTTCGGACCGGGGGAGGGGAGCTGCAGCGTGACGGGGCGCGACAGGTAGCTCGTCACGAGCCCGATGCCGATCTGGCCCTTCGCGACGGTCTCCGTCCCGCCGATGGCCATGAACTGCGACGGGCCGGCGTGGGGCCAGAAGTTGTCGTCGTTGATGCACGTGCTGAGGAGCGGCGCCCCGCAGCTGTCGGCGCGGGCGGGGGCGGCAAGGAGGACGGCCGCGGCGCACGACGAGGCAAGCGCGAGAATCGTTGCGCGACGCCAGGCAGCCATGCGCCCGGAACCTATCATGGCGGGCCAGCGGAGATTCACAGGAAGACGAGAAGACCCCAAGGAAAGAAGCTTCACGTCTTCCTGTGAATCCCTCCGTCGGGCAGACTGCGCACCCCATGCCCCTGTCCCTCGAGAACCCGCTCGTCCTGGGGAGCGCGTCGCCCCGGCGCCGTGAGATCCTGGCGAGTGTGCGGGTGCCCTTCGTCGTGGCCGCGGCCGACATCGACGAGGCGGTTTCGGCCGGGGAGCCGCCGGACGTCTACCTGCGGCGCGTCGTTCAGGCCAAGCTCGAAGCGGTCCGGACGGCGCTCCGGGCCCCTTCGGAGGCCATCCTCGTGGCAGACACATCGGTCATCCTCGGGACGGCGATCCTCGGCAAGCCCGGCAGCACGGAGGAGGCGCTCTCGATGATCGAGCGGCTCGCCGGGCGGACGCACGAGGTCCACACGCGCTTCGCCATCGGCGACGCGCGGATCGGCGAGCCGGCATCCCACGCGGAGACGGTCATGACCCGTGTCACGTTCCGCGCGATCCCCGCAGCCGAGGCCCGCGCCTATGCGCAGGGCGGCGAGGGGCGCGACAAGGCCGGCGGCTACGCCGTCCAGGGGCTCGGAGCCTCGCTCGTGTCGCGCATCGACGGCTCGTACACGAACGTCGTTGGCTTGCCGGCGTGTGAGGTCGTCGTCGCGCTCCGGGAGCTCGGGCTCTGGGACGTCGCGGCCGCCACGCCGCCGCAAGGTCGTCGCTAGGTGCCGGGCTGGCGCAAGACGTGGGCGCTGGGCCTCGCGGCGCTGGTCGCGCGCCTCCTCGTCGTCCGGTGGGCAGCGCCGCGGTTCCCGGCTGCAGCCGACGGCTTCTACTACGACACGCTCGCGCACCGGCTCGCCGCCGGACAGGGCTACACGTGGCTCTGGCCCGACGGCGCGGTGACGTACGCCGCGCACTACCCCGTTGGCTACCCCCTGATGCTCGCAGGCGCATACCGGCTCTTCGGCGCGTACCCGGCCGCGGGCATGGCGGTGAGCGCGATCCTCGGCGCCGCGGCGACGATCGCGATGCACCGCCTGGCCCTCCGTCCGACGCCGACCTGGCGCGCGGACGCGGCGGCCCTCGTGGTCGCGGCGCACCCCGCGCTGGTGCCGTACACGGCAGCCTTCATGACCGAGGCGATCGCGGCGTACTTGCTTGTCATCGCGGCGTCGCTGGGCGCCGTCGCGCGCGATCGCCCACGGCGGTGGCCGTGGCTCGCCGGTGCCGGGCTCGTCCTGGGGGTGGCCACCCTGGTGAGGCCGCAGTGCCTTCTCTTTGCGCCCGTTCTCGGCCTCCTCGCAACGCCCCCAGGCAGCGCTGTGGGGCGTGCGTGGGCCGCTGCGCTCGTCACCGCGGTCACCCTCGCCGTGTGCGCGCCGTGGACCGTGAGAAACTGCGTGCGGATGGAGAGGTGCGCGCTCGTCAGCGTGAACGGCGGGTGGAACCTCCTCATCGGAGAGCAGACGACGACGGGCGGCTGGGGCGAGGTCAGCGTGCCACCCCCGTGCCGCGAGGTCTGGGCGGAGGCTGCGAAGGATGTGTGCTTCGAGCGCGCGGCGCGAGCGGCGATCCTGGAGCACCCCGGCTCGTGGCTGGCCAAGATGCCCGGGAAGCTCGCCGCGACGTTCGACTACATCGGCGCGTCTCCCTGGTACATGCACACGTCGAACGGCGCGGCGTTCGGTGACGACGACAAGCGCCTGGACGGCGCCCTGGAGACGCTCGTGACGCGGCTGCTGCTCGTGGGTGCGCTCGTCGCCTGCGCACGCATGCACGGGCCGCGGGTCCGCGCCCGCGCCGTGATCGCGGCCCTGGGCGGCCTCTCCGCCGTGACCCTGCACGCGTGGATCGGCTACGTGGCCATCGTCGCGGCGCTCCTCGCGCTCGGCGTGCGGGCCCTCGCCCGCGCGCCCGTGCTGGTCACGTGGACGTGCGCCTTCGTGCTCGGGACCGCCGCGACCCACGCGGTCTTCTTCGGCGCGGGCCGCTACGGGCTCGTCGTCTTGCCGTTCGTGGGGGCGCTCGCCTTCGTCGACGGCGGCCGCGCTAGCCCGGTCCCCCCCGAGCCGATCGCGTCTGAGAGAAGCTCCCGGAGCTGAGGCTCGCTCTCGTCTCCGAGCGCCTTCCGTAGCTGCGCCATCGCCCCGGGTGACCCCAGCCGCGCGAGCGCCTTGTACTGGAAGAAGCGCACGAACGGGTCGTCGTCGAGCGACAGGGAAGAGCCCGCGTCCCACGGGTCGCCGGGGCCGGCCGCCATCGCCACGACGTTCCACGCCGACGCGCGCGTCGTGCTGTCGGGATCCTTCAGATCGGGCAGGACGGGGGCGACGCCGTCGGGCTTCTCGGCGAGCGCCGCGGGGCCGAGGGGTGAGTCGTCGATGCCAGAGAAGATGCGCGCGGCCGCCTCGTCCCGGAAGACGCGCGCCGACGGGGACGCCCCCAGCCCGAGCGCCCGCACCGCGAGGTCGCTCGCCAGCTCGCGCACGGCGTCGCCGAACATGCGGTCGGTGCGGCTCTGGAGCGACCCATCGTCGCCCGCGAAGATCACGGCCGACCTCGACGCCGTCCGCGCCCGTAGCTCCCCTTGCCAAACCGGCGCGCGGTCCTGCTTGCGGAGCGCCGTGCACGCCAGGTCGACGTACATCGTGGTGAGCGACGTGGAGGACGTGGCGAGCGAGTGCGTCCGGATGGCGAAGCGGTTCACCGTGCAGCGCGCGACGTAGCCGGCCGCCTCCCCCTGGAGGGCGCGCCCGTGGAGCTCGGAGCTCATGCCCCCCGTGAGGACGTCGGCGATGGCCTGCCTGTCCATCGGGACGGGCGCCACCACGGCCGCGCTCGACGCGGGTGTCTCGATGGGGTCCATGTCGATCTCGGTCGGCGTCGTGCGGGCGCACGCGGGCGCGCACTCGGGAGCGTGCAGCGCGAGGGTTCCCGTGCCGCACGCGGAAGCGAACGCGAGGCCCGCGAATGCCGCGATCGCAGCCGTGCCCGGTACCATCGACTTCTCTGCCATGCGCGTCGCCATCCTGACCCGGAGTCTGCCAACGTTGCGTGCGCCTGTCGAAAATGGGAGAAATCTCCCCGTCGACGCTGCGCAAGCGATCGCCGGCTCCAAGGGGGTAGTCGACCCGAGGGGCGGGAGGAAAGTCCGAGCTCCAAAGAGTGCGATGCCGGGTAACGCCCGGTGGCGGAAACGCCGAGGAGAGTGCCACAGAAAAGAAACCGCCCTCCTTCGGGGCAACCTGACGGAGGGTAAGGGTGAAACGGCGGGGTAAGAGCCCACCGCGCGGGCGGTAACGCCCGTGGCAGGGCAAACCCCATCGGGAGCAAGGCCACGTAAGCAGGCGACGGCGAAAGCGCCGGAAGGGCTACTCGCCCGGGGCCTGCGGGTAGGCTGCTTGAGGCGATCGGTAACGATCGCCCTAGAGGAATGACCGCTGCCGCGCTCGAGGTGACTCGGGCGCGGAACAGAACTCGGCTTACGCGCAACGTCGACCCGGTGCCCGTCTCGCTTCGGCGAGCGGGCATCGTGCTTTTGTCCTCTTCCAGGTAGCCTCCCACGGCGCCAGAGTGGGCGGCGGGAGGCGGGACCATGACGACGGAGTCGCGAGCTGTCTTGGGGTTCGGTGTGCTTGGCGTGGTCCTCGTCGGGGCCTCGCTGGCAGTGACGCGGCTCGTGGGGGACCAGCCGGGCGTTAACACGCTCTCCGCGGTGCCCACGGTGCCCTCGGGCACGGCGCCGGTCATGGCGGCTGCGCCCCCCTCCTCGGCCGCCGCCGCCGCCGCGCCCCATCTCTTCCAGCAGCCCGCGCTCTCGAAGACGCAGGTGGCCTTCTCGTTCGCGGGAGAGCTCTGGACGGTCCCGCGCGACGGCGGGGACGCGCGGCGCCTCGTCACGGGGCAGCTCCGAAACTACCGGCCCATCTTCTCCCCGGACGGCTCGCAGATCGCGTTCACCGGCATCTACGACGAGAACGCCGACGTCTACGTCGTCCCCGCGGCGGGCGGCGAGCCGCGTCGCCTGACCTACCACCCCGGCGGGGACGTCGCGGTCGGGTGGACGCCCGACGGCAAGAGCATCCTCTTCCGTTCCACCCGGACGACGGTGCGCGACCTGCCCAAGCTCTTCACCGTCCCCGTCGCGGGAGGCATCCCCGACGAGCTACCGCTCCCGTCCGGCACCACGGGGAGCTACTCGCCGGACGGCAAGCGCGTCGCCTACGTCCCGTTCCAGCAGTGGGAGCCGGGGTGGAAGAAGTATCGCGGCGGGCAGACGACCCCCATCTGGATCGCCGATCTCGACGACTCGCACATCACCAAGGTCCAGCGCACCGACTCGAACGACCGGACGCCGATGTGGGTCGGCGACACGCTCTACTTCCTCTCGGACCGCAACGGACCGTTCACGCTGTTCTCGAGCGACACGAAGGGCGGGCCGGTGCGGGAGCTCGTCCACAACCCGGACGGCTTCGACATCCGCAGCGCCTCGGCCGGACCTGGCGGGATCGTCTACGAGCAGCTCGGCGAGCTAAAGCTCTACGACCTCGCGTCGGGGACGTCGCACAAGGTGCCCATCACGGTCTCGGCCGATCTGCCGCAGGTGCGCCCCGGCTTCGTCGACGTGGAGCCCGACCAGGTCCTTCACGCGGCCGTCTCGCCCACGGGCAAGCGGATCCTCCTCGAGGCGCGGGGCGAGATCCTCTCGGTACCCGCGGAGAAGGGCGACGTCCGGAATCTCACGAGGACCCCGGGCGTGGCCGACCGCGACCCGGCGTGGTCGCCCGACGGCAACTGGATCGCCTGGCTCTCGGACCAGGACGGCGAATACGCCCTCTACCTGCGCGCGCCGGACGGCCTCGGGCCGATCAAGAAGGTGGACCTCGGCTCGCCGGGCTCCTTCTTCTATTCGCCGCGGTGGTCGCCCGACAGCAAGAAGATCGTCCTCTCGGACAAGCGGCTGAACCTCTGGCTCGTCGATCTGGACCACCCGACGCCGGTGAAGATCGACACGGGCAGGTTCGAGGACGCGCCCTTCGACGCGTCGTGGTCGCCCGACTCGCGCTTCGTCGTCTACGCGAAGCAGATGCCGAACCACCTGCACGGGCTCTACGTCTACGCGCTCGACGAGAAGAAGACCCACGAGCTGACGGACGGCCGGAGCGACGCCTCCGCGCCGCGCTTCGACCGTGGCGGCAAGTACCTCTGGTTTCTCGCGAGCACGGACGTCGGGCTCGCGCAGGGCGGGGGCGGAATGACGGCGATGGGCCGGCCCGTGACGAGCAGCGTCTACGGAATCGTCCTCCAGAAGGACCAGCCCTCACCCATGGCTCCGGAGAGCGACGAGGAGGGAGACGCTGGCGCCCCCGAAGGCGCCGCCGCCAAGTCAGACAAGGGGGACAAAGCCAAGGGCGGGGACAAGCCGGACAAGGGCGCGAAGACGCCGGACGCGCTCAAGATCGACTTCGACGGGCTCGAGCAGCGGATCGTGCCGCTCCCCATCGACCGGGCCAATTACCAGGGTCTCGAGGCAGGCGAAGCCGGCGTGTTCTTCCTCCTGCAGGCGCCGCTCGCGTTCTCCGACGAGGACTACGTCGAGTTCGACGACGACAACCCCGCGCCCCTCGACGTCCTGCGCTTCGAGCTCAAGACGCGCAAGGCCGAGCCGTTCGTCACGAAGATCGACGGCAGGAACGAGAGCCTCGCCGCGACCTTCCTCGTCACGGCCGATGGCTCGAAGGCGCTCTACACGCAGGACAAGAAGTGGTTCCTCGTCAGCGCGGACAAGGCGCCGAAGGACGGCGACGGCAAGATCAAGACGGGGAGCGTCCAGGTCTGGGTGGACCCGCGCGCCGAGTGGAAGCAGATCTTCCACGAGGTGTGGCGCATCGAGCGGGACTTCCTCTACGACCCGAACGCGCACGGCCTCGACCTCGCGGCCGCCGAGAAGGTCTACGCGCCCTTCGTCGACGGCATCGCGGGGCGCGAGGACCTGAACGCGCTGCTCGAGGACGCGCTCTCGAACCTCGTCCTGGGGCACGTATGGGCGCGCGGCGGCGCAGGCCCCACGCAGAGCCACGTGAGCGTGGGCCTGCTCGGCGCCGACTACAAGGTCGAGGAGGGCCGCTACCGCTTCGCGAAGATCCTGGCGGGCGAGGGCTACAACCCGGGCCTGCGCGCGCCGCTCACGCAGCCCGGCATCAACGTGAAGGAGGGCGATTTCCTCCTCGCGGTGAACGGCCAGGACCTCCGGGGCGACGACGACGTGAGCCGCCTGCTCCTCGGCCGGGCCGGCAAGCAGACGGTCATCACCGTGGGCTCGCGCGCGGACGGCAGCGGCTCGCGGCAGGTGACCGTCGTGCCGGCGCGCTCGGAGGGCACGCTCCGGCTCCGGACGTGGATGGAGGAGAGCCGGAAGAAGGTCGACGAGCTGTCGCACGGGCGCGTCGGGTACGTGTTCATCCCCGACACGCAGGGCGAGGGGCTGACGAACTTCAACCGCTACTACTTCTCCCAGGTCGGCAAGGACGCGGTCGTCCTCGACGAGCGGTTCAACCACGGCGGCCAGATCGCCGACTACATCGTCGACGTCCTCAAGTGGCAGCCGCTCATGGGCGCGTCCAGCCGCGAAGGGGAGGACACCGTCATCCCCGCGCAGGCGATCTTCGGACCCAAGGTCATGATCGCCAACCAGATGTCGGGCTCGGGCGGTGACGCGCTACCGTGGCTCTTCAAGAAGGCGCAGATCGGCCCGCTCGTGGGCGTGCGGACGTGGGGCGGTCTCGTCGGCATCGGCGGCTACCCGCAGCTCATCGACGGCGGCAAGGTGACGGCGCCTCGCTGGGGCCTCTACGGCACGCAGGGGCAGTGGGAGGTCGAGAACCACGGCATCGCGCCCGACGTCGAGGTGGAGCAGGATCCCGCGCTCACGCGCAAAGGACACGACCCGCAGCTCGAGAAGGCCGTGGCGCTCGCGCTCGATGCCCTGGCCGCCCACCCGCCGGCGAAGCTCGTGCGGCCGCCTTACCCGGACTACGGGCCACGCCTGCCGAAGCCGCAGCAGTCGGCCGCCGACGCCGTCGGAGGTAAGTAGAGCGCGACTACGCGGTGCGAGCGTACTCGCGGCGCTCGTCCGCCTCCTCGGTCGGGACCTCGTCGAGGTCCTGATCGAGCGACCCGGCGGAGGGCGCCGTGGCCACGCGCACGTTGCGGCTCGCTGGCTCGGCAGCGAGCTCGGCGGGGTACGACCGGGCAGCCGATGGTGCTGCCTCGGCCGGGGCACGGCGGACGAGGACCGGCAGAGCAAACATGAGGCCGGGGATCGCGAGGGCTCCGATCGACATGGCCTCGTCGCCGCGGTGGAACATGGCCACGATCCCGACGGCGACCGCGTTGGCCATGCCGAGGAGGAGGCCCCACCCGCGCATGCGGACGACGGCGATGGCCGACGCGAGGAGGCTCGCCCCGAGGACGAAGATCGCCGCGGCGGGCGCGTACTCTCCATCCGCGACGCCCGCCACCGAGGCGATCGCGCACGCGGAGGCTGCGGCGACCGACGCCACCCCGCCCGCGAGCAGCCAGCGGCGGTAGACGACCGGGGCGAACTCGGCCCGGGCGGTCTCGGTGTGAAGCATGGGGCGCGCGAGCCGGAGCGCGAGCGCGGAGGTGGCCGCGAGCCCCAGGATGCCCAGGTCCGGCCGCCAGCCGTAGTAGAGGAGCAGCGAGGTCGCGAGGAGCGACGGGGCGCATAGCGCCCACGCCGTGCCCCGCGCGAGGACCTGGGCGACGACCGAGCGCCGCCCGAGGCCTACCGCCGCGAGGGCGAGCGCCGCGGAGCCGCCCAGGTACAGCCACCAGGGCTCGCTCCGCGCGATCCCGAGGGCGGCGACCCCGCCTGCACTGGCGACGAGTGATGCCTTGGCCGCCAGCAGACGTGCGCTCGAGATGCCCGGCTTCGTCATCCCCTGAGTGACGCGCGCGGGAGCGACTTTGTTCCACGGGTCGTGCACCATGCCGACATTGAAGGCGACCCGGACCATCACGCATCGTGGGAGCGTCACCCACCTGACGTTCGACGAGACCGCCACGCTGCTCGACGCCGTGCGCCAGGGGCTCGGCGTGACGTCCGCCTCGAAGGGCTGCGAGGATGGCTCGTGCGGCGCGTGCCGCGTCCTGCTCGACGGCGAGCTCGTCAACGCGTGCAGGTTTGCCTGGGGCGACGTGCCCGCCGAGGCGCGCGTCGAGACCTACGAAGAGCTCGAAGCGTCCCCTGCGGCGACCCGCGCCGTGCAGGCGTTCCACGCGGAGCGGCCGACCCGCTGCGCGCTCTGCGTGGGCGCGCTCGGCGTCACGGCCGTGGCGCTCGATCGCGCCGGCAAGAGCGGCGATCCCGACGCCATCGAGGTGACGCTCGCCCACGCGACCTGCATGTGCACGGGCCGCGGCTCCTGGCGCCGCGCGCTGTCGACGAAGCCCTGACCCTCAGGCGGCCTTGGGCTCGTACAGTATCTCCGTCATGTGGGGCTCGCTCGCCAGGTGGCGCTTGAGCTTTGCCTTGGCGCGCGCCTCGAGCTGGCGGGCTCGCTCCCGCGAGACGCCCAGGCGGCGCCCGATCTCGGCGAGCGACAGCTCGTCGGGCCCGTCGGCCATGATGCGCGTCTCGACGATGTAGCGCTCGCGCGGGTCGAGCTCCGCGATGGCGTCACGGACGCTGACGCTGAGCTCGCCGGCGCGCTCCTCCGCGAGGAAGCGGTCCTCCTGGGAGGGGTTGGGGGACGCCATCGTCTCGAGGACCGTGGCCACGCCGTCGTCGCGCACCGCCGCGTCGAGCGAGACGTCCCTCGCCTCGAGGCGCTGGCCGAAGGCGTTGATCTTCTCCGCCGTCGTCCCGAACTTCTGCGCGAGCTGCTCGTTGGCCTCGTCGATGTCGCTCGTGCTCGCCATGATCTTCGCCTTCTCGCGGCGAAGCCGGAAGAACACCTTCGACCGGAGGGGACCCGAGCCGACGCCGACGAGGCTCCACGCGCGGATCACGTGGTCGAGGATGAGCGCGCGGATCCAGTGGGCGGCGTAGGTCACGAAGCGGTTGCCCCGCACCGGGTCGAACTTCTTCAGCGCGGTCATCAGACCGACGTTGCCCTCGCTGATGAGGTCGGCCATGGGGAGGCCGTAGCGCCGGTAGGAGAGCGCGATGGCGACGACGTAGCGCAGGTTGGCCTCGACGAGCTTCGCGGCCGCAGCCTGATCGTCCTTCTCCTTCACCTTCACCGCGAGGTCGTACTCCTCCTCACGCGTCAGGCGCGGGATCGTCTGCACGTGCGCGATGTAGCGCGCGATGCTGGAGGGGAGATCGTTCTGTTGCTTCATGACGGCCACCGGGTGCTCGCTTCCTCGCTGCATGCCGGCCTGGGACGTTGGCCGGACATGGCTTGGAGATAGAACCGAATGTAAGGACCAATGCTTCCCCGACAATCGGGGCTTTGCGACGGCCCAACTACTTCGATGCTGCAGCGGTTTCAGCGGTGGCGTTGCTACCGGGGCGCAATTAGGAGCGCGGCGGTCTTCGTCGAGGGCAAGCGATGGCTAGGAAGGCGAGGTGCCGTACTCCTGTACGGTGACGAGCCTGACGACGCCAGCGCGCCGCCATCGGCGAAGAACGCCGTGCTCCTACGCGGAGAAAGAGGAGCCGCAGCCGCAGCTGCCTTTGCTGTTGGGGTTGTTGAACTTGAAGCCGGAGCCGTGGGCGCCCTCGACGAAGTCGATCTCCGTCTGCTCGAGGTACTGGAAGCTCAGCGGGTCGACGTAGAGCTTCACGCCGTGGGACTCGAACGTCTCGTCCATCTCGCCCAGCTTGTCCTCGAAGTAGAGGTCGTAGGTGAAGCCGGCGCAGCCGCCGCCGACCACGCGAAGACGCAACCCCTGGCCCTCCAGGGCCTCGGCCGTGGCGATTTCCTTGACCTTCGCGGCAGCTTTCTCGGTGATCGTGATCATCTAGGGGGGACTCCTTGCGGGCAATATACGCCTCGCCATGCCCCGTGGCCAGTGGCGGCAGCGCTAAGGTCCAGCGACCTTCGCGATGGTGCCGTTCGCGCACGCCACGACGAAGCCTCCCGGCCCTGCGGGGGCGAAGCCCGCGAACGCGGGCCCGGAGCGGGGCGCCGCCGTCGGCCACCGCGGGCGCGACGAGCCGCCGCCCTGGCACACCGGCTCGCCGAGCGTCTCCACCGCGCCGTCGGGGGCCACGACGCCCACGCCCCCGTCCGGGGTCCCGAACGCGAGCGTCCCGGCGCTGTCCACGAGGGTGGGGGTGAAGGAGGGCGCCACCAGGGGGGCGACGCCGCCGTCTGCGAGGAGCGTCGACGCGGTGGTCGCGACCGTCGTCCGCATGATCTGCTGACCGGCGGGGTCCACCGCGACGGCCACGACCGAGCCCAGGACGAGCTCGAGCAGGTAGGCCGCGCCGCCTCGCATCGACGGGGGGCCGAGGAGGATGGTCGCGGTGCCGGGCGGGACCGCGCCCCGGACGACCGTGACGCCGTGCTCGAGGTCCACGGCGTCGAGGCGCGAGCCCTCCACGACCGCGAGGAGCGTGTGGCCGTCCGCCGCCGTCACCCCCCCGAGGATGGGGCCCCCGAAGGAGCCCGCCAGGAGCGGCTCGCGGCCGGGCGTCCAGAGGTAGATGGCCCCCTGCGCGGTCACGGCGGCAACCTTGCCCTGCGCCGCGACGAGCGGCCACACGGCCGGCTCCGGCAGCGTGGCGCGCGCGCGCACGCCTCCGTCCGCGTCGAGCGCCGCGAGCTCCGCCGCGACCGCGACGACCACCCCGCCGTCCTCGAGCGCGAGGGGCGCCGCCTTCTGCGCGGAGTTGCGCTCGCCGACGCGCGTCCGGAAGCGGACGGCGCCGCGCCGGAGCCCGACGGCCTCGCCGTTGCCGTCGACCACCACGACCGTCCCGTCCGAGAGGAGCGCGCCGGGCCCCGGCGTGCCGAGCCCCGCCGATGTGCGGAAGCGCTCCTGCCCCTCGGGCGCGAGCCACACCACGTCTCCGCGGGAGGCGATGACGACGATCTCGCCGTCCGCGCCGACGAGGGGCGCCTCGTCGACGTCGACGCCGATGGAGCGGTGCCAGATCGCGCGCAGCGCCGACGTCGGCAGGGGCCCGCGGGAGTAGCCCGACCGGCGCGCGTCGACCCGGGCGGCGGGCGAGTCCCCCTGGGGAGCGCCCACGGTGAACGTCTGCGGACGGCGCGCGTCGAAGCGCTGGGCCACGGCGACGGCCGGGACGAGCAGGGCCGCGAGCGCGAGGCAGCCCAGTGCGGCCGGCAAGAATGCTCGGGCTTTCAATGGCCCGGCTTTGCGTGCCGAGCGGACCGGCGTGGCGTGGCCCCCCTCC
>Ga0302279_10002734_pt1 | contig 22909 bp, 22 predicted proteins | sample III_Bog_N3_3_FD_194541 | JGI IMG/M metagenome (GOLD analysis project Ga0302279, IMG submission 194541) | Peat permafrost microbial communities from Stordalen Mire near Abisko, Sweden - III_Bog_N3_3 | ecosystem: Environmental > Terrestrial > Soil > Wetlands > Peat | place: Sweden: Abisko...
CCGGGCTTTTTGTTGCGACGCCCTGGACAAACGGGCCCGCGCGACGTGCTACTGGCCTGGGCCGACCCGTTGCGCGCGCAGGTTCAGCACGTACTCGAGTTCGCGCTGGGCCTTCTGGTCGTTGGCGTCGAGCTCCAGGCAGCGCCGGTACATGGCCTCGGCCTCGTCCAGCTTGTCCAGTTCCACGTCGACATAGCCGATGCCGCGCAGCGCTCGCGTGAGCTCCGAGACCTTTGCGTCTTCGGGCGCATACGGGGTGGCGGCATCGCGGGCACGTTCGTAGTAGCCCATCGCGGCGGCCCAGTCATGACGGCGCGACTCGAACTCGCCCATCTCGGACAGGTAGTGCGGATTGTTCGGCGCCATCCCGATCGCCCGCTTGAGGTCGGCTTCGGCAGCGTCCGGGTTGCCGAGGTCCACGTAGGCATAGCCGCGGAAGAAATAGGCGTCGCACAGATCGTTGGCATGCAGCACGAGGGCGTCCTGCTTGGCCACCGCGGCCTGCGTCACGTAGCTCAAGGCCTCGGTCTGCGAATAGGCGCAATAGAGCTGACGGCCCGGCCTGGCATGGCGCTTCTCGAGCCGGGGGATCAGCTTGTCGAGCATCGCCGTCGCCAGATCCGGATGGCCTTGCCGGATCATGCTGATCGCAGTCTGGAAGGCGACCTGGTTGGCGGATTCCTCGGGGTCGGTGGCGGAGATCGTGTCCGCACCCGTTCCGGGATGAGGCAGGGCACTGGTGGACGGCTGCGGCGCCGAGGCGGCGAGTTCGATGCCCGTGGCGACGGCCGCGGCCTGCGCCAGGGTCGAGCCGGCCAGCAGCCAGCCCGCGATCGTGATCAGGCGCATGTTGCAGTCCCTCCCCAGGGCCGATGTTGTCTTGTCCGGGCGATGGTGGCACGGCCGGGCTGCGCGGGCCGTGAGGGATTTACCGGAGGTTCGGAACGCATGCGACAGGTGGGCGAGGGGACCGACGGGCCGCTCGCGCCGTGTCATTGCGCGGGCTCGGCAGCCTCCTGCTCGCCCGGCGTATCGCTGTCCAGCGCGATGGCCAGGCGGCCGCGATCGAGTTCGCGCTCCCAGGCCGATACCACCACGCACGCCACGCCGTTGCCCACGATGTTGGTCAGCGCGCGGCATTCGCTCATGAACTTGTCGATGCCCAGGATCAGCACCATGCCCGTGACCGGCAGCGAGGGCACGACCGACAGCGTCGCGGCCAGCGTGATGAAGCCCGAGCCGGTGACCCCGCTCGCGCCCTTGGAGGTGAGCATCGCCACCAGCAGGATCGTGCCTTCCTGCTCGAAGCTGAGGTCGACGTTGAGCGCCTGCGCGATGAACAGCACGGCCAGCGTCATGTAGATATTGGTGCCGTCGAGGTTGAACGAGTAGCCGGTGGGCACGACCAGGCCGACCACCGATTTCGAGCAACCGATGTTCTCCATCTTGGCCATCAGCTGCGGCAGCGCGGCCTCCGACGAACTCGTGCCCAGCACGATCAGCAGTTCTTCCTTGATGTAGACCAGGAAGCGCACGATGTTGAAGCCGACCGCGCGCGCCACCAGGCCGAGCACCAGCAGCACGAACAGCAGCGAGGTGACGTAGAACGTGCCCACCAGCTTGAGCAGCGGCAGCAGCGATCCCAGGCCGTACTTGCCGATCGTGAACGCCATCGCGCCGAAGGCGCCGATCGGGGCGAGCCGGGTGATCAGCGTGACCATGCGGAAGAAGACGGCCGAGAACTCGTTGATGATGCCCAGCAGCGGCGCGCCCTTGGCGCCCAGGTGGGACAGGGCGCTGCCGAACAGCAGCGCGACCAGCAGCACCTGCAGGATCTCGCCCTTGGCGAAGGCGTCGACGAGGGTGGCCGGGATGATGTGCAGCAGGAAGTCGACGGTGCTCTGGCCCTTGGCCTGGGTCGCGTAGGTGTCGACGGCATGGGAGTCGAGCGTCTTGGGGTCGACGTCGAAGCCGGCGCCCGGATGCAGCAAGTGCGCCACCAGCAGGCCGACCAGCAGCGCGATGGTGGACATCACCTCGAAGTACAACAGCGCCTTGCCGCCGACGCGGCCCACCTTCTTCATGTCGTCCATGCCGGCGATGCCCGAGACGACGGTGCAGAAGATGATGGGCGCGATCACCATGCGGATCAGCGCGACGAAGCCGTCGCCCAGCGGCTTCATCTTCACGGCCAGTTCGGAGTAGAAGTGGCCGAGGAGGACCCCCACCACGATCGCGAACAGCACCTGCACGTACAGGATCTTGTAGACGGGTGTCTTCATGTCTCGGCTCTCGCTGGGGTGGACGCTCGCGGTGATTCTGCGGCGCGTTCGGTCACCATGCCTGAGGGCGCGACGCCGCGCGTCGGGACGAACCCGGATGGCCTTGTGCGGCCCGCGAATCGGGCACCGGTTCAGGCCGCGGCCGGATCCTGTTGGAAGTATCCGGCGAGCAACTCGTACATCGCCGGCGATTCGCGCCTGAACGGCACGGCGGCGACGAAGAACGCCTCGACCGCCACGGCGAAGAACTCCTCCACCGCCTGCGCGCCATACGGGTCGACGACGGTGTCTGCGCCGCTGTCGACGAGCTCGCAGAAAGCCTCGTACGCGCCGTCGATGGTCGCTATCCAGCGTTCGCGTGACGCGGCATCGGGCAGCGGCGGCACGCCGTCGGCCAGGCCTGCGGCCATGTCGATCACGTGCGCGAACTCGTGGATGACGACGTTGTAGGCCCAGTCGGCGGCCTCGGCGGCGTCCTGCACGTCGGCCCATGCCAGCATCAGCGGGCCACCGCTCATCGCCTCGCCGGTGAGGTTCTCCTCGTACTCGTGGACGACGCCGTCCTCGTCCATCACGCTGCGCTGCGCGACGACTTCATCGGGGTGCACCACGATGCCGACGAAACCTGCGTAGTACTCCAGCCCCAGGCGCAGCACGGGCAGGCAGGCCTGCGCGGCGATCAGCAGCGCCATGTCGTCGGTGACCTCCAGGCCGCCGACGCCATGGAACTGCTTGCGGTCGAGGAACAGGCTGCACAGGCGCCGCAGCTCGGCGCGGTCGGCATCGTCCAGGCGCGCGAGGAAGGGCAGTCGCAGCAGCGTCAGTTCCCACAATGCGTCGGGGATCGCACGCCGCTCTAGCGCGCGTTGCTCGCGCCACGCGCCCAGGCGCGCCAGCGGCGCGCGCCACCACGCGGGCGCCTGCGTCACGCGTGCGCGGGCGCGAGGCGCTCGAAGCCCGCGGCCGTCCAGCGCAACACTTCCGCGCGGCGCGCCTCGGGCCGGGGTCGGTCCTGGTCCCAGTCGGTGAGCACATGGCGCGTCCAGCCGTCGCGCAACTGCGTGCCCGGACGATGCGTGTGGCCGTGGATCATCGTGTCGGTGCCGGCGCGGGCGAGCCAGGCCTTGGCCATCGTCTCGTCGACGTCGGCGTAGGTGACGGGCTCGTCATGGCGCGCCATGCTGGCCGCTCGCATCTTGGCGGCCAGCGCCAGGCGTGCCTCCAGCGGCTGCGCGAGCAACTGCTGCTGGTAGGCCGGGTCGCGCACCTGCTGGCGGAACAACTGGTAAGGCACATCGTCCACGCACAGCTCGTCGCCGTGCGTCAGCAGCACGGTGCGGCCGAACGCGGTGACGGACGCCGGATCGGCCAGCAGCCGCGCCCCGGTGGCCGCGGCGAAGTCCGCGCCGATCAGGAAGTCGCGGTTGCCGTGCTGCAGCCAGACCGGCACGCGCGCGGCGGTGTCGGCAATGACCTGCGTGCAGCGTGCTTCGAACGAACGGGTGCGGGCGTCGTCGCCGACCCAGACCTCGAAGATGTCGCCGAGCAGGAATACCGCGTCGGCGCTTGTCTGGGCCATGTACGCGGCCCACGCGTCGGCCGTGGCTGGCATGGTCTGGGCCAGGTGGATGTCGGAGATGAAGTCGACGACGCGGATGTCGTCGCCGAACTTCAGCTCCGAATCGAACGTGGCCAGGCTCAAGCCTGGACTTCCTCGGCCTTGACGATCTGGATGTCGTCCACCGGCACGTCGTCGTGGAAACCCTTGCGGCCGGTCTTGACGGTGCCCAGATCGTCGACCACGGACTGGCCTTCGACGACCTTGCCGAACACGGCGTAGCCCCAGCCGTCCTGCGCCTGGTCGTTGTTCAGGAAGCCGTTGTTGGTCGTGTTGATGAAGAACTGCGAGCTGGCCGAATGGGGCGCCGAGGTGCGCGCCATCGCCAGCGTGTACTTGTCGTTCTTCAGGCCGTTCTTGGCCTCGTTCTGGATCTGCGCGTCGGTTTCCTTCTGCTTCATGCCGGACTCGAAGCCGCCGCCCTGGATCATGAAGTTGCGGATCACGCGGTGGAAGATCGTGCCGTCGTAGAAGCCCTTGTTCACGTAGGACAGGAAGTTGGCGACGGAGATCGGGGCCTTGGCGTCATCGAGCTCGATGCGCAGGTCGCCCTTGGTGGTGGTCAGCTTCACGAATTTGGTCATGCTTATTTCTCCAGGGTTGCTTTTTTGATGATGACGGGTGCGACAGGCACGTTCTCGTACGGGCCCTTGGTGGTGGTCTCGACCATCTTGATCTTCTCGACCACGTCCATGCCCGAGACGACATGGCCGAACACGGCGTAGCCGCCGCGTCCGCCCGGAGAGTTCGAGGCGTCGAGGAAGGGGTTGTCCTGCACGTTGATGAAGAACTGCGCCTTGGCCGAATCGGGGTCGTTGGTGCGCGCCATCGCGACCGAGCCCTTGACGTTGTTCAGGCCGTTGGCGGCCTCCAGCGGGATCGGCGCGTGCGTCGGCGTTTCCTTCATGCTGGGCAGCATGCCGCCGCCCTGGATCATGAAGTTGGGAATCACGCGGTGGAACACGGTGCCGTCGTAGTGCCCTTCCTTGACGTACCGCTCGAAGTTGGCGACCGATTTCGGCGCCTTCTGCGCGTCCAGCTCGATGACGATCTCGCCCATCGAGGTCACGAGATGCACCTTGTCGGCCCAGGCCGGGGCGCTGAACGCCGTCAAGCCGGCCACGGCCAGCGCGGCCCATCGGGTTTGTTGGGGGATGCTCATCTGAGGGTCTCCTTGGCTATACTTCGTCGATTCTACCGAGGGCAGCCGAGCCCGCTCGTTCGGCACTGCGTTGCCGGCTTCGCGTACTCTTCGGTGCACCTGCCCGAAGCGCTCTTGTTCGCGGCAGTCGGTCCCGATTTCTCCTTGTCGCCTTTTTTCGGCTGCTCCGGCTTCCGCGCGAAGCCCGACCACCGGCCCCTGTTCCCGCCGATGACGCTGCGTCTTTTCAACACCCTCACCGGCCAAGCCGAAGAATTCGTTCCGATCGTTCCGGGCCACGTGCGCATGTACGTGTGCGGCATGACGATCTATGACCTGTGCCACATGGGCCATGCGCGCATGATGATGGCGTTCGACGTCGTCTACCGCTGGCTGCAGGTGCTGGGCTACGAGGTCACCTACGTCCGCAACATCACGGACATCGAGGACAAGATCATCCGACGCGCGGTCGAGCGCGGCATCACGATCCGCCAGCTGACCGACGAGATGATCGCGGCGATGCGCCAGGACATCGGCGCCATCGGCATCGAGCCGCCCACGCACGAGCCGCGTGCCACCGAGTACGTGCCGCAGATGCTGTCGATGATCGCCACCTTGCAGGACAAGGGACTCGCATATCAAGCCGACAACGGCGACGTCAACTACGCGGTACGCAAGTTTCTCGGCTACGGCAAGCTGTCGGGCAAGTCGCTCGACGACCTGCGCGCCGGCGAGCGCGTGGCGGTGGCCGATGGCAAGACCGATCCGCTCGACTTCGTGCTGTGGAAGTCGGCCAAGCCGACAGAGCCCGACGACGCCAAGTGGGACAGCGCGTACGGCCCCGGCCGTCCGGGCTGGCACATCGAGTGCTCTGCGATGTCTTGCGCCGTGCTCGGCGAGCGCTTCGACATCCACGGCGGCGGCATGGACCTGCAGTTTCCCCATCACGAGAACGAGATCGCGCAGAGCGAAGGCGCGTTGGGTCATCCGTTCGTCAACTACTGGCTGCACAACGGGTTCCTGAACGTCGACAACGAGAAGATGTCGAAGTCGCTCGGCAACTTCTTCACCATCCGCGACGTGCTCGGCAAGTTCGACGGCGAGACGCTGCGCTTCTTCATGCTGCGCACGCACTATCGCAGCCCGTTCAACTTCAGCGACGCGCATCTCGAGGATGCTCGCTCGGCGTTGCGCCGGCTATATACCGCTCTGGATGCCGTCTCGCTGCCCGGCAGCGGCGGCGGTGCTGCCGAACAGCCGGTCTACGCGCACGCCATCGATTGGACCGACCCGCGTGCGTCCGCGTTCCGCGATGCGATGAACGACGACTTCAACACGCCCGGCGCGCTGGCCGTGCTGTTCGAGATGGTCACCGACCTGAATCGCACGAAGTCGGTCGAGACGGCCACGTTGCTGCGCGCGCTCGGCGCCACGCTGGGCGTTCTGCAGCAGTCGCCGCAGGCCTTCCTGCAGGCCGGCGCCGCGCTGACCGAAGCCGAGATCCAGGCCCGCATCGCCGCGCGCGCGCAGGCCAAGAAGGATCGCGACTTCGCCGCGTCCGACCGCATCCGCGACGAACTCGCGGCCCTGGGCATCACGCTGAAAGACAGCGCCCAGGGCACCACCTGGGTGAAGGCCTGACATGGTCGCCACTGCGGCTGAAAGCCTGCCCGAATCCGCCCGCGACGTGCCCGGCTACTGGGACGACGCCTGCCGTCACCTGGTCAAGCGCGACCGCGTGATGAAGAAGCTGATCCCCAAGTTCGGCGACGCGCGCCTGCAGAGCAACGGCGACGCGTTCACCACGCTGGCGCGCTCCATCGTCGGCCAGCAGGTGTCGACCAAGTCTGCACAGGGCGTCTGGCGCAAGCTGGTCGCGGCCGTCGATGGGCCGGATGTTGAGCTGCTGCAGCCCTCGGCGGTGCTCAAGCTGGCGCCCGAGACGCTCAAGGGCGTCGGGTTGTCTGCGCGCAAGGTCGAGTACCTGGGCGACCTGGCGCGGCATTTCCGCGACGGCACCGTGCACGTCACGCAGTGGCACGGCATGGACGACGAGGCGATCATCGAGGAACTGGTGGCGATCCGCGGCATCGGCCGCTGGACGGCCGAGATGTTCCTGATCTTCCATCTGCTGCGTCCGAACGTGCTGCCGCTGGACGATCCGGGCCTGATCCGCGGAATCAGCGAAAATTACTTCAGCGGCGAGCCGGTCTCGCGCGCCGAAGCCCGCGAACTGGGCGACGGGTGGGCTCCGTTCCGTTCCGTCGCCACGTGGTATCTCTGGCGCAGTCTCGACCCGATGACCGCCGCGCAATGAGGAACTCCCTGATGACCAAACGCCATTTCCTGGAATTCGAGCAACCGATCGCCGAGCTGGAATCGAAGATCGAAGAGCTGCGCTACGTGCAGAACGAATCGGCGGTCGACATCTCCGAAGAGATCGACCGGCTCGACAAGAAGAGCCTGCAGCTGACCAAGGACATCTATTCGAGCCTCGCGCCGTGGCAGGTCTACCAGATCGCGCGCCACCCGCAGCGCCCGCAGACGCTTGACTACACCGCCGAGGTGTTCACCGAATTCGAGGAGCTGCACGGCGACCGCAGTTACGCGGACGACGCGGCCATCGTCGGCGGCCTGGCGCGCTTCAACGGCCAGGCCTGCATGATCGTCGGCCACCAGCGCGGCTACGACACCAAGGATCGCCAGCTGCGCAACTTCGGCATGCCGCGTCCCGAGGGCTACCGCAAGGCGCAGCGCCTGATGAAGACGGCCGAGAAGTTCGGCCTGCCGGTGTTCACCTTCATCGATACGATGGGCGCCTACCCCGGCATCGGCGCCGAGGAGCGCGGCCAGTCCGAAGCCATCGGCTCTAGCATCTTCGAGATGGCGCAGCTGGAAGTGCCCATCATCTCCACCATCGTCGGCGAAGGCGGTTCCGGCGGCGCGCTGGCCATCGGTGTGTGCGACCAGTTGCTGATGCTGCAGTTCTCGGCCTATTCGGTGATCTCGCCGGAGGGCTGCGCGTCCATCCTGTGGAAGACCTCCGAGCGCGCGGCCGACGCGGCCGAGGCGCTGGGCATCACCGCGCACCGCCTGAAGGCGCTGGGCCTGGTCGACAAGATCGTCAACGAGCCGGTGGGCGGCGCCCATCGCGACCCGAAGGCGATGGCCTCCAGCCTCAAGCGCGCGCTCGGCGACGCGCTGCGCCAGGTGGCCGACTTGAAGCCCAAGGAGCTGCTGGCACGCCGCCAGGAGCGCCTGATGGCCTACGGGCGTTTCGCCGACACCACCGACCGCTGAAGCAGCACAGCCGTGACCGATCGCCCCGTCGTTGCGGTTGCCTGCAGCGGCGGACGCGACTCGGTCGCGCTGTTGCACGCGACGCTGCGGTCCGCACACGCGCTCGGGACGAGCGTCGTCGCGCTGCACGTCCACCACGGCCTGATGGCCGATGCCGATCGCTGGGCCGGCGACCTGGAGGCGCTGTGCGGGCGCTGGAACGTCGCATTCATGTGCGAGCGGCTGCAGGGCGCGCCGCAGGCCGGCGACAGCGTCGAGGCCTGGGCGCGCCGCGGGCGCTATCGGGCGCTGGCACGGATGGCGCGCGTTGCGGGTGCCGATCTCGTGCTGCTGGGCCAGCATCTGCATGACCAGGCCGAGACGGTCCTGCTGCAGGCCTTGCGCGGGGCGGGCGCGGCAGGGCTGGCGGCGATGCCGCGAGTCATCGTGCGCGACGGCTTGACCTGGGCGCGGCCCTGGCTGGCACGAACGGGCGCGGAGATCGACGCGTACGTCGCGGTGCTGGACGTCGAGCTCGCGCTCGATCCGAGCAATGCCGACGCGCGCTTCGCGCGCAGCCGCCTGCGCCACGAGGTGATGCCCGCGTTGCGGGGCGCGTTTCCGGACGCCGATGCCGCGCTGGCGGCCGTCGCGCGGCGCGCGGGCGAGGCCAGGGCGGTGCTGGACGAGGTCGCCGCCGAAGACCTCGCGCGCATCGGTGCCGATGAATCGCTGCCGCTGGCGGCGTGGCGCACGTTGTCTGTCGCACGACGCGCGAACGCGCTGCGCGCCTGGCTGGGCCGCGCGCTGGCGGGGCCCGTGCCGCAGACACTGGTGGACCGGCTGCTGGACGAGTCCGGCGACGATGCAACGAGGCGCTGGCCGCTGGACGGCCGCGTGCTGAGGTCGTGGCGCGGGCAGCTGCGCGTGGTCGCGTCGGCGCGCGCGCGCGTGACGCCCGCGGGCGTCACCCTATCGCTGCTGCGCTGCGATCGCTACGCGCTCGACGGCTGGGATGGCGCGCTCGAAGTGTTCGCGACTGAACAGCGCGGCGTCGCCCCGCACCGGCTCGCGCAGGTCGTCGCGCGCGTGCGCGCCGGCGCAGAGCAGTTCCAGCTGCAGCCGGCCGGCGTCGCACGTGGCCTGAAGAAGCAGTACCAGTCTCAAGGCATTCCGGCGGACGACCGCGACGGCCCCTTGCTGTTCGATGGCCAGGGCGCGCTGCTGTTCGCTCCGGGGCTGGGTGTGGACGCGCGCGCCTGGGCGCCGGCCGGCGCGCCGCAATGGGGCCTGCGCTGGCATGCGGGCGGCGCTGCACCTGCGTCGACAGTGTCGGCCGCGCCCGTCTAGACAAGCAGGGTTTCGCGTCCGGGGAAGCGCAGCGCCGACGACCGGCGACCGGCTCGTTCTCGGGAAAACCCCTTGGCGCGCGGTATACTGCTCGGTTTGGGCGGACAGGCCTCGCCTGTCCTCAGTCAACCAGGCGATCCAGACCATGGCATTGATAGTTCACAAGTACGGCGGCACCTCGATGGGCTCGACCGAGCGCATCCGCAACGTCGCCAAGCGCGTCGCCAAATGGGTGCGCGCCGGTCATCAGCTGGTCGTCGTGCCGTCCGCGATGAGCGGCGAGACCAACCGCCTGCTGGGCCTGGCCAAGGAGTTGTTCCCCGGCATGGAGACCGCGGCGTCCAACCGCGAGCTCGACATGATCGCGTCGACCGGCGAGCAGGTCTCGGTGGGCCTGCTGTCGCTGGCGCTGCAGGCCGAAGGCCTGGAGGCCGTCAGCTACACCGGCTGGCAGGTGCCCGTGCGCACGGACTCTTCATACACCAAGGCGCGCATCGAGAGCATCGACGACGTGCGCGTGCGCGCCGACCTGGCCGCGGGCAAGGTCGTGGTCATCACCGGCTTCCAGGGCATCGACGAGGTCGGCCACATCACGACGCTGGGCCGCGGCGGCTCCGACACCTCGGCCGTGGCGATCGCCGCCGCGATGAAGGCCGCCGAGTGCCTGATCTACACCGACGTCGACGGCGTCTACACCACCGACCCGCGCGTGGTGCCGGAAGCGCGCCGCCTGCAGACCATCTCTTTCGAGGAAATGCTCGAGATGGCCAGCCTGGGCTCCAAGGTGCTGCAGATTCGCTCGGTGGAGTTCGCCGGCAAGTACCGCGTGCCGCTGCGCGTGCTCTCGAGCTTCACGCCCTGGGACATCAACATCGACGAAGAGGCCCGCTCGGGCACGCTGATCACTTTCGAGGAAGACGCCAACATGGAACAAGCAGTCGTATCGGGCATCGCGTTCAACCGCGACGAGGCCAAGGTCACCGTGATGGGCGTGCCCGACAAGCCGGGCATCGCCTACCAGATCCTGGGCGAGGTGGCCGAGGCCAACATCGACGTGGACGTCATCATCCAGAACGTCTCGCACGACGGCAAGACCGACTTCTCGTTCACCGTGCACCGCAACGACTACGCGCGCACGATGGACCTGCTCAAGAACAAGGTGGCGCCTGCCACCGGCGCGGCCACGGTGCTGGGCGACCCGAAGATCTGCAAGGTCTCGATCGTGGGCATCGGCATGCGCAGCCACGCCGGCGTGGCCTCCAAGATGTTCAGAACGCTCAGCGAAGAGGGCATCAACATCATGATGATCACCACCAGCGAGATCAAGACGTCGGTGGTCATCGACGAGAAGTACATGGAGCTTGCGGTGCGCGCGCTACACAAGGCGTTCGATCTCGAAGAAGCTGCCGCGCCGGCCGCCTGAACCGTCAGATTTCCAGGCTAGAATGCCAGCTTAGGTTGGAGATGTGGCCGAGTGGTCGAAGGTACTCCCCTGCTAAGGGAGCATGCGGTGATGAGCTGCATCGAGGGTTCGAATCCCTCCATCTCCGCCAACTGATGCGAAGCCCCAGAGAAGCGAATCTCTGGGGCTTTTCTCATTCAGCGGGGTGACCTGTTGGACGAAGTCGATGCTCCGGGCGAGCGTTCCTCGAGCCTCTGAGCGACGTCGACCGTCATGCTCCGAGATCGAGGTGGCGCGCGCAGAAATGCCTTCCCGCTTCGGTCAGCGCCGCCGTCCAGCGCTCCTCGACCTGCGTGACGCGAACCCACCCTGGCCCATCGACGCCGCCAATGCGCGCATGACCCATTGCCGACAGCGCGCGCATCAGCACGCTCACGCCCAGCCCCAGGTGCTTGCCCAGGCGCGGCAGCGACATGCCGGCATCGCCCGGCGCCGCTGCCAGTTCGCGCAGGATGGCGACGGACAGCTCGTCCAGTTCGGGAACGTCGTCGCTCATCGTGACCCTCGCGTGCGCGCGTGACGCGCGCGAGCGGGCGCAGGGGCCCGCGCGCTCACGCGCCCGCGAACGTCGTGTCGGCCTGCTGGGTGGATCCCGCGGCCTCGTGGGGCGTGAGTATGACGGGAATCGACTTGGACGTGGGCGTGCCGGCCGCGATCGCCGTGGACGACAGCGGCACCAGCGGATTCGTCTCGGGGTAGTAGGCCGCGAGGTTGCCGCGCGGGATGTCGTAGGCCACCAGCTTGAAGCGGTCGGCGCGGCGCTCGACGCCGTCGCTCCACGCGGTGTGGATGTCGACCCAGTCGCCGTCGCGCAGGCCCAGGTGCTTGATGTCGGCGGCGTTGATGAACACGACTCGGCGCTGGCCGAACACGCCGCGGTAGCGGTCGTCCTGGCCGTAGATCGTGGTGTTGTACTGGTCGTGCGAGCGCGTGGTGAGCAGCGTGAAGACGACCTGGTCGAGCTGGCGCGCGCGGGCGCGGTGCACCGGGGTGTCGAGCGGCACCGCGTGCGTGCAGAACGAGGCCTTGCCATTCACGGTGGCCCAGACGCGCTCGCTGGCCGTGTTGCGCAGGCGAAAGCCGCCCGGCTTGCGCACGCGCTCGTTGAAGTCGAAGAAGTCGTCGAAGACGGCCTCGATCTTGTCGCGGATGCGGCCGTAGTCTTCCACCAGCCACAGCCACGGCGTCCGGCTGCGCGCGCCCAGCGTCGCGGCGGCCAGGCGCGCGACGATGGCCGGCTCGGACAGCAGGTGCTCGGAGGCCGGCGGATTGATGCCCGACGACATGTGCACCATGCTCATCGAATCTTCCACCGTGACGCCTTGCGGGCCGGCGGCCTGCACGTCGATCTCGGTGCGGCCCAGGCAGGGCAGGATCAGCGCCTCGCGGCCGTGGACGACGTGGCTGCGGTTCAGCTTGGTCGTCACGTGCACCGTGAGGTCGCAGCGGCGCAGGCCTTTCCAGGTCTCGTAGGTGTCGGGCGTCGCGGCGGCGAAATTGCCGCCCAGCGCGAAGAAAACCTTGCCGCGGCCTTCCAGCATCAAGCGGATAGCCGCGACCACGTCGACGCCCGGCGCGCGCGGCGGTTCGAAGCCGAACACGTCGCGCAGGCGGTCGAGCAGCGCCGCGGGCGGCTTCTCCCAGATGCCCATGGTACGGTCGCCCTGCACGTTGCTGTGGCCGCGCACGGGGCATGGGCCGGCGCCGGGGCGGCCGATGTTCCCGCGCAGCATCAGCAGGTTGGTGATCATCTGGATCGTCGCCACCGAGTGCTGGTGCTGCGTGATGCCCATGCCCCAGCACGCGATCACGCTGTTGGCATCGAGGTAGACGTCGCCGGCCGCGCGCATCTGCGCCTCCGACAGGCCCGACTCCTGTTCCAGCAGCGGCCAGGACTCGGCGCGCACGTCATCCAGCAGCGCTTCGATTCCCGTGGTGTGCTCGGCGATGAAGGCGTGGTCGAGGACGCCGCCGCGCACGTCCTCCTGCTCGACGACGTGCTTGATCATGCCCTTGACCGCCGCCAGGTCGCCGCCCACGCGCAGCTGGAAGTAGTGCGTGCTGATGGGGGTCGAGCCCATCGTGGCCATCTCGAGCTTGTCCTGCGGATCGGCGAAGCGTTCCAGGCCACGTTCGCGCAGCGGGTTGAAGCTGACGATCCTGGCGCCGCGCTTCGAGGCCGCGCGCAGTTCGCCCAGCATGCGCGGATGGTTGGTGCCCGGGTTCTGGCCGAAGATGAGGATTGCGTCGGCCTGCTCGAAATCGTCCAGCGTGACGGTGCCCTTGCCGACGCCGATCTGCGGGCGCATCGCCGAGCCGCTGGGCTCGTGGCACATGTTGGAGCAGTCGGGGAAGTTGTTGGTGCCGTATTCGCGCACGAACAGCTGGTACAGGAACGCGGCCTCGTTGCTGGCGCGGCCCGAGGTGTAGAACATCGCCTGGTTCGGGTCGGGCAGGGCGTTCAGGTGGCCTGCGATCATCTCGAACGCCGCGTCCCAGTCGATGGGCACGTACTTGTCCGTCGCGCGGTCGTAGACCATGGGCTCGGTCAGGCGGCCCTGGTCTTCCAGGAAGAAGTCGCTCTTGGCGGCCAGTTCCGCGACCGTGTGCCGGGCGAAGAACTCGCGCGTGACCCGGCGCGCCGTCGCCTCGGCCGCGACGGCCTTGACGCCGTTCTCGCAGAACTCGAAGGTGGACGCGTGGTTGCGATCGGGCCAGGCGCAACCGGGGCAGTCGAAGCCGTCGGGCTGGTTGGCCGACAACAGCGTCTTGGCGCCCTTGACCGGGATGTCCTGGGCCAGCAGCGTCTTGCTGACGCTCTTCAAGGCGCCCCAGCCGCCGGCCGGGCCCTTGTAGAACTCGATCTTCTTCTCGCTCACTCGACGACTTTTCTTGCAGGGTGGGCGGGGCGTCAATACCCCATTGGGCATAGTTTGCCCGACTGCTCAAGACCGTGTGATGTCGTGGTGCACCGCAACAACGGGTCAATTGCAACGATCGGTTGCCGTCGAGCAGGCGGACGACGAAACCTCAGATCAGCTTGGCGTCCAGCAACTCGCTCTTGAGGTAGGCGTACCAGATCGGCGCCGCCACCAGGCCGGGGATGCCGAACAGCGCCTCCATCACCATCATCGCGATCAGCAGTTCCCAGATCTGCGACTTGATGCGCGAGCCGACGATGCGTGCGCCCAGAAAGTATTCGAGCTTGTGGATCACCACCAGGAACACCAGCGAAGCCGCTGCCACCGCCGGCGAATGCGCCAGGCTGACGATCACGACGATGCTGTTGGACGTCAGGTTGCCGATGATGGGCAGCAGGCCGACGATGAAGGTGATCGCGATCATCGTCTTGGTCAGCGGCAGATGCACGTCGAACAGGTGCAGGCCGATCAGCAGGTAGATCGCGGTGAAGCTGGTGTTGAGCGCCGAGATCCACAGCTGGGACAACGCGACGTTGCGGAACGCGTCGGCGAAGCGTTCCGCGCGCCTGGTCAGCGCGACCGCGAGCGGGCCGGGCGAGTTGTGCGGATCGACCTCGCGCAGCGACAGCACCACGCCGATGACCATCGCGATCAGCGTCTCGGCGACGGTGACCAGCGTGTGCGTGCCCATCAACTGCAGTTCGGCCACGTGCGCGCGCAGCCACTCGAGCGCGTGCTGCTGCAGGCCGGCGATGTCGTCGGGCAGGTACGCGGCCATGAACGGCGGGATGCCGTCGCGCACGCGGTCGAGGATGTCCGACACCTTGGCCAGCAGCCGCGGCAGGTTCTCGATGTCGCTGCGAAAGAACGAGATCAGCCCGAACACCGCGCCGGCGATGGCCGAGATGACCACGGCGGCGAACAGTCCCACCACCACCATCTTGGCCAGCTTGGTGTTGAAGTAGCGCTGGGCGAACGGCGTGATGAACAGGACCAGCTGGTACACCAGCAGCCCCACCAGCAGCGGCACCAGCAGGTGCAGCAGCAGCACGCCGACGAGCGCCACGCCCGCCAGCACGTAGGAGGAGATGCGGATGACCTGGTCGCGCGATGTGGCGTTCATGGTGTCTGGAACGTGAGGGTGGCGGGCCGCCGGATCAAGCCCTGGCCTTGCCGAGGTAGGTTTCTATCACGCGCGGGTCCGCGGCCAGTTCGGCGGCCGGGCCGGACAGCGCGATGGCGCCGGTCTCGAGCACGTAGGCCTGGTCGGCCACGGCCAGCGCGGCGCGAGCGTTCTGTTCGATCAGCAGGATGGTGGCGCCGGTCTCGCGCAGCCGCTCGATGATGCGAAAGATCTCCCGGACCACCAGCGGCGCCAGGCCCAGGCTGGGCTCGTCGAGCATCAGCAGGCGCGGCTGGCCCATCAGCGCGCGGCCGATCGCCAGCATCTGGCGTTCGCCGCCGGACAGCGTGCCGGCCGCCTGCGCCCGGCGCTCGTGCAGGCGCGGGAACAGCGCGTAGACCTCGGCCAGCCGCGCTGACTGCTCGGCGCGCGGCGCATGGCGCTGTCGATAGCCGCCCAGCAGCAGGTTGTCGGCGACGGGCATGGTGGCGAACAACGCGCGCGTCTCTGGCACCAGCGCGATGCCGCGTTGCACGCGCTGTTCCAGCGACAGCCTCTGCACCGGCGCGCCGTCGAACAGGATCTCGCCACGCGACGGCAGCACGCCCATCAATGCGTTGAGCAGGGTGCTCTTGCCCGCGCCGTTGGGCCCGACGACGGCGACCACGCTGCCGGTCGCGGCCCGGATGTCGATGCCGGACAGTACTTCGGCGCGGCCGTAGCCGGCGTGCAAGGCGCTGACCTGAAGGAGCGGTGTCGTCGCCATCAGTGCTCCACTCCGAGGTAGGCCGCGCGCACCGCGGGATCCTCGCGCACGGCGTCGGGCGTGCCCTCGGTCAGCCTGGTGCCGAATTCGACCACCACGATGCGGTCGGTCAGCGTCATCACGAAGTCCATGTCGTGCTCGACCAGCAGCAGGCTCATGCCTTCGCCGCGCAACTGCGCCAGCACCGCGCCGAGCGCCTGCTTCTCCTTCAGGCGCAGGCCGGCCGCGGGCTCGTCCAGCAGGAGCAGCGCGGGGTCGGTGCACAGCGCGCGAGCGATCTCCATCAGGCGCTGCTGGCCCAGCGCGAGGTTGCCGGCGGGCTCGTCGGCGAGCGCGCCCATGCCGATGCGGTCGAGCTGTTGCCAGGCTTGCGCGAGCAGGCGCCGTTCGTCGCCGCGATCCAGCCGGAGCATGGCGCGCAGCACGCCCGCGCCGCCGCGCCGGTGCGCGCCGAGCGCGACGTTCTCCAGCACGCTCATGTCGGGGATCATGCGCACGTGCTGGAACGTGCGCGACACGCCGCGCCGCGCGATCGCGCGCGCGGACTGGCCGCTGACCCGTGCGCCGCGGTAGTCCACCTGGCCCGCAGTCAGCGGCAGCACGCCGGTGATCAGGTTGAACAGCGTCGACTTGCCCGCGCCGTTGGGCCCGATCAGGCCGACGATCTCGCCGGCGCGCACGTCGAAGCTGACGTCGTTGACCGCCACCAGCCCGCCGAACTGCTTGCGCGCCTGGCGCACCGACAGCACCGTTTCGCCGCGTGCGGGCCGCGGCGCCATGGCCAGCGGCGCGGCATCGGCCCAACTCGACGGATCGTGGCGGCGCGCCGGCAAGCGGCGCGTGACCAGCGACCACAGCCCGTCGGGCGTCACCTGCAGCACGAGGATCAGCACCATGCCGAACACGACCAGCTCCACCGGTCCGCTGGTGCCCAGCAGCGCCGGCAGCCAGTTCTGCAATTGATCCTCGGCGATCTTGACCGCCGCGGCCCCGGCGAAGGCGCCCGCGACCAGGCCGACGCCGCCCAGCACTGCCATGAACAGGTACTCGATGCCCATCTGCAGCCCGAACGGTGACGGGTTGACCGAGCGCTGGTAGTGCGCGAACAGCCAGCCCGAGATCGAGGCGTAGATCGCCGCGATCACGAACGCCAGCAGCTTGTAGCGCCAGGTGGCGATGCCCATGGCCTCGGCCATCAGCGTGCCGCCCTTGAGCGCGCGGATCGCGCGGCCGGGACGCGAATCGAGCAGGTTGCGCAGCGCCAGCGCGCCGAGCATGGCGACGATCCAGATCAGCTCGTACGACGCGCGCCCGCTGCGCAGCTCGACGCTGCCGACGGCCACCGGCGGGATGCCTTGCAGCCCGTCGAACCTGCCCAGGAACTCGAGGTTGCCGACCAGGAAGAACAAGGCCAGCCCCCACGCGATGGTCGCCAGCGGCAGGTAGTGCCCGGACATGCGCAGCGTGACGCCCGCCAGCACCAGGGCGACGACCAGCGTCAGCGCGACGCCGCAAAGCAGCCCCAACCAGGGCGAGGCGCCGTGCGCGGTGGTGACATAGGCCGATGCATACGCGCCGAGCCCGACGAACGCCGCCTGGCCGAACGACGTGAGCCCGGCGACGCCGGTCAGCAGCACCAGCCCCAGCACCACCATCGCATACAGGCCGATGTAGTCCAGCTGCGTGATCCAGAACTCGGGCACCGGCAGCAGGGGCAGCGCGAGCAGCAGCACGACGCCGGCCGCGGCGGCGATCTTCAGGGCGGGCATTCGCGCGTCACTCATCGTCGTCGTGCCGGCGGTCGGCAAGCGAGCGCAGCAGCAGCACCGGGATGATGGCGGCGAACACGATCGCATCCTTGTAGGCGCTGGCCCAGAACGAGCTGAACGAGTCCAGCAGCCCCACCAGCAGCGCGCCGCCCACGGCCAGCGGGTAGCTCGCGAGGCCGCCGAAGATGGCCGCCACGAAGCCCTTCAGGCCGATCAGGAAGCCGCTGTCGTAGACCATCGTGGTGGCCGGGCCGATCAGCAGCCCCGACAGTGCGCCGATGAAGGCCGCCATCGAGAACGCGCTGCGCCCGGCATGCTCGGTCGACACGCCCATCAGGCGCGCGCCGAGGCGGTTGATGGCGGTCGCGCGCAGCGCCTTGCCCGCCAGCGTGCGCGAGAAGAACAGGTACAGCGCCGCCATCAACAGCGCCGAGACGGCCAGCGTCACGATGGCCTGGCCCGAGATCGTCACCGCGCCCGCGGCGAAGCTGGCGTCCCAGAACGGCGGCGTGCGATAGCCCTCGGCGCCGAAGAACACCAGGCCCAGGCCGACCAGCGTGAAGTGCACGCCGACCGAGACGATCAGCAACAGCAGCACGGAAGCGTCGGCCAGCGGCTGGTAGGCCAGGCGGTAGACCAGCGGGCCGACGGCGGTCACGAGCACCAGCGTCAACAAGCCTTGCAGCGCCAGCGGCCACGCCTGTCCCGCGGCGACGCCGGTGAGCGCCGCCGCGGCGACCGGCAGCGTGCACAGCCGGACGATCTCGCGCGCCGTGGCAGCCCAGGCACGCTGGGCGCGCAGGCCGTCCCACAGCTCGCGCAGCACGGCGAGCGCGGACAGCAGCAGCGCCAGCCACACGGTGCCCGGTATGCGGCCCAGCTGCAGCATCGCCAGCGTGAGCGCGCTGTAGGCGACGAACTCGCCCTGCGGGATCAGGATCACGCGCGTGACCGCGAACACCAGCACGATGGCCATGCCCAGCAGCGCGTACACGGCGCCGTTGCCGATGCCGTCCAGCAGCAGCACGGCGGCGATCGTCGAATCCATCCCGTCCTTTCCCGTTCTGCGCGCGCCTTGTTGGCAAGCGTCGTCCAGTCCGCGAATTTACCCTGCTCGTCCGTTGTGCGCGTGGCGGGATCATGTCTTGCCATGAACGGGCATCGCGCGGTGTCTTCGTCGCGCTCAGGAGCACGACATCATGGACATGAACCCGGGAACCGTCACGGTCTGGCAATCGGGCCGGCTGGCGCCACACGTCGCACTGCGGCGCTTCGATTTCAACCGCGAACAATGGCTTGTGGCCGCGCTGTGGTTGCTGGCGGCCGTCCTGATGACGCTCTACGTTGCCGTGCTGGAGCGCGATGTCGGCCGCGGCCTGATGCAGCACGAAGTGCAACGCGCGCGCGCGGTCGCCGAGGGGCAGTGCGAGGCCGACCAGCCCGCCGAGCTGCGCGGGCGCTGCATCGCGCTGTTCAATGGCGACGAGGCGATCGCTCCCGCACCGGAGTCCGCAGCCGCCGACGCGTCCGACGAGACCGTCGCGGAAGAGAACGCGGCGCGCGCCGCGACCGTGTCGCTGCTCGCCGCGCGCTGAGGCCGTCATGGAGGCGACCGACTACCTGACGCGCCAGCACCGCGCCATCGAGCAGGCGCTGCGCAAGGCCCTTGACAGCGAGGACGCGGCGGCCAAGCGCAGCCAGTTCCTGGACATCGCCGACGCGCTCATCCTGCACATCGCTTCGGAGGAGCAGGTGTTCTATCCCGCCGTCCACGACGATCCGAACGAGGACGTGCTGCTCGAGTCGCTGGAGGAACATCTGGCGCTCAAGCGCCTGGTGGCCGACCTGCTGGTGCTGCCCGGCGACGACGCCACCTTCCAGCCCAAGCTGCGCGTGCTGCGCGAGCTCTGCGAGCACCACCACAAGGACGAGGAGCGCAAGCTGTTTCCCGAGGTGCGCAGCAAGCAGGACGAGACGCGGCTCGAGGCGGTCGGCGCCGAGATGGACGCGTTGCAGCTTCGGCTGCAGGCCGGCGGCAAGCCGCGGCGCGCGGTGCGGCGGCAGGTTGCCGCCGCGGCCCCGTTGCGGTGAGTCGCAGGCTCAGTCGTCGAGCAGCCCGCGCTGCCACATCGCGTCGGCCTGTTCCAGTGGCGAGGCCGTGCCGGCGAAGGCATCGGCGGCATGCGCCAGCGCCAGCCAGTGGCGCGTGTCGTGGAAGCCGCGCGGCGTCTCGTCGGAGCGCGCGGCATCGAACCAGGCCAGCACCTGGGCGAACTGGTCGGCATGATGCGCGTGCGTCCAGGCCAGGCCGACCAGGTCGGCGAAGGCTTCCTCGCGGCGCGTGACGCGCATCTCGCGGGCCATCGCCTGAAGTTCGGGCGTGGGCTGGCGCGACTCGATCGCGTCGGGCTTGTCGACGAGTCCGCCGGGCAGGCTGTTGAACGCGCCGCTGCGGTGGCGCTGGCAGTGGCCGATCTCGTGGGCGGTCATCGCCTCGATGGCGGCCTGGAGCAGCGGTGCCGGAATCGCGGCCAGCGTGGATTCGGCAGCCGGGTTGCCGCGCATGGCAAAGACCAGCTTGCAGCGGCCGTCGGCGTCGTAGCCCATCGCGATCGGCGCCGCGCCGGGCTGGGCATGCGGCAGCACGACGATGTCGATGGGCATGCCTTGCCGGAGCGCCCAGGCCACCGGCGGGGTGGCGCCGGCGAGCCAGCGGCGCTCGGTGTCGGTGAGGTCGGGGGCTGCGGGCGCGCCGTGGGAGGCGAGGAGCAGGGCGGCGAATGCGGCCGCGGAAACGATTCTGGCGGCCAAGTCGGCTCCCCGTCAGGGTGGGGTGGCTTGCTTACTTCTGGCGTGCCTGGCGGCACGAGGCCAGCGTGCGCTCCAGCAGCGAGCGCGCCTTGTGCGCCGTCGCGTTGGGTTGCAGCAGGTGGCCGGTATCCTCGAAGAAGCGGTTGGACAGCGCATGTACCACCTGCGGATGGGCGCCGCCCTGGCGCTCCAGCAGCGCAGGCGTGGAGGCGCCGATCAGCGCCTTGCGCAGCATCTTGGCGTGCACGCGGTAGCGAAGCGCGTTCATGGGCACGCGGCCGACTTCCATCGCCTGCAGTTCGCCGGCGAGATGTTCGATGAAGAGCTGTTTCGAGTCCATGGCTGCAAGCATGGCATCGACAAGCGCGAATGTTCGAGGGAACACGAGGTGCAAACGTGCGTTTTTCCCGGCGGGGACGGGAAATCTGGCGCAGACGACACCTCGATGCGAGGTTCAGCTCGACAGCTCGTTACACGGCTTGCAGACGGACAAGCCTGGCCTGGGTCTTGGCGGTGCTCGACGGTTGCGGCAGCACCTGTCGAGCTGTGCATCGGCATGGCGTGCCGTGCGTGTCAATGAAAACGCCCGCACGGCGGCGGGCTTCGGATACCTGGGCGGGCATGCCCGCCGACGTGGCAAGGTCAGATGTGCGCCGCGCGCGCCTGGTCGCGCAGCGCGCGCACCTGGGCGTGGTTGCGCTTGACGCCTTCGTACTGGCGCTCGATCAGCATGCGCACGTCGTCGGGCAGTGCTTCGTCAAGGGCGTCGCGATAGCGTTCCATCGCCGAGTCCTCGCCCTTCTCGCAGGCCTCGAGCAGCGACTTGTCGCTGTAGCCCGACAGCGTGCCCAGCAGCGACACCCAGCCGCGATGCAGCGCGCCGCTGGCGCTGCCGCCGGTCTCGGGATCGCCGCCCAGCTGCAGCACCTGCGCGCGCAGGTCGGCGCAGGCCTGGCGGCACTCGCTCGCGCGGGTGGCGAACAGGGTCTTCAGGTCGGCCGAGTGCACGTGTTCGGCCACGTTGCGAAAGCCACGCTCGCCGTCGTTGCAGGTCTCGATGAGCGTGTTCAGAACATCGATGGTGTCTTGGTTGTCCATGGTGAGAGGCCTTTCAGATTGACGGTGTAGTAGGCCGGAGGCGGCACATCGCGTGCCCGTCCAAGGGTAACGGGAACTCGTGCTTGCATGCAAGTCAGAGGAAGAATTCGAAGCGGCGCGCGAGCGTCTCGACGACGCGCTGGCGCCAGCCGCGCCGGGCCCATTCCTCGCGCAGGATCGTCCTGGAGCGCGCCACGTCGGCCAGGAACACGCGCTCCATCTCCTGGGCGAGCGTGGCGTCCAGGACGATCAGGTTGGCCTCCGCGTTGTGCAGGAAGCTGCGCCAGTCGAGGTTGCTCGAGCCCACCGTCGTCCACATCCCGTCGATGACGCAGGTCTTGGCGTGCAGCAAGGTGTCGTGCAACTCGTGCAGGTGCACCCCGGCGCGCAGCAGGCGCGCATAGTGCGAACGGCCGGCCTGCAGGGGCGCCCAGAAGTCGCTGACGCCGGGCAGCAGCAGGTGCACGTCGACGCCGCGCCGTGCCGCGCGCAGCAGCGAGCGCATCAGCCGCCGCGTCGGCACCAGGTAGGCGGTGGTCAGGAAGATGCGCTGCTGCGACGCGTCGAGCGCCGACAGCAGCGCCCGATAGAACGGATTGCGGCGCCGGCCGGCATCACAGGCGGCGAGCGCGACGCGCTGTCCGCCCACCGGCGCGAGCGGCGGAAAGTAGTGCGTGCCGCGCAGCGCGATCGACGAGTGCTTGCTCCAGTGCCGCATGAACAGCCGCTGCAGCTGCGCGACGATGGGGCCTTCGACGCGCACGTGCGTGTCGCGCCAACCCGGCTTGGCCGGCGCGGCGCCGTCGTTCGCACCGGCAGCTTCGGAGCCGGCCATCGCGGCAAGCGGCGACGATCCGGCCGAATAGACCGAGCTGATGTTGACGCCGCCGATGAATCCGATGCGGCCGTCGACCACCATCAGCTTGCGATGGTCGCGCAGGTGCAGCGCGCGGCTGAGCAGGTTGCCCAGGCGTCGCAGCGGGTTGTACTCGCACACGTTGACGCCGTTGGCGCGCAGGTGGTCGAAGTAGCTGGCCGGCGTGCCGATCGAGCCGAAGCTGTCGTAGAGCACGTTGACGCGCACGCCTGCCTTGGCACGCGCGATGAGCCGCCGCGCGAACTCCTCTCCCGGGCCTTCGGCTTCGAGGATGTAGCTCTCCAGGTTCACATGGTCGGCCGCCTGGTCGATCGCCTCGAACATCGCCGCATAGGTGCCCGGACCGTCCTGCAGCAGGTCGACCTGGTTGCCGGTGACCAGCGGTTCGCACAGGCCGGCAACGAGTGCGTGC
>Ga0302279_10002736_pt1 | contig 22902 bp, 18 predicted proteins | sample III_Bog_N3_3_FD_194541 | JGI IMG/M metagenome (GOLD analysis project Ga0302279, IMG submission 194541) | Peat permafrost microbial communities from Stordalen Mire near Abisko, Sweden - III_Bog_N3_3 | ecosystem: Environmental > Terrestrial > Soil > Wetlands > Peat | place: Sweden: Abisko...
TCGCCGGATTTCTATGTGGGATATGGGTGGTATCGGCGGCACATTCGCGTGGATGCGGCGGTGGTGAAGAGGCAGGCATCGCTGGAGTTCGAGGGCGTATTTCAGGACGCCGAGGTTTGGGTCAACGGGAAGCGCGCTGGCGAACACCTTGGTGGGTACACCGGATTCTCGCTGGATATTACCGGCGACCTGCACGCGGGCGACAACGTAGTTGCGGTGCGGGGCAACAATCTTTGGAATGGGCAACTGAATCCGCGCTCGGGAGAGCATGTATTCAGCGGCGGCATCTATCGAGACGTCTATCTGGTGACGACGGCGGCGGTGCATGTGCCGTGGACCGGGACGTTTGTGACGACGCCGAAGGTCTCGAATGATGCAGCAACAATCGACGTGAAGACGGAGGTGCGGAACTCGTCGGGTGCGGCTGCGACTGCGGTGTTGAAGACGGTGATTCTGGATCCGGCGGGGAGGCAGGTTGCCCAGTATTCGACGGAGCAGAAGATCGATGCGGGCGCGTTGGTGACGGTGGAGCAGAGCGGCGTGGTGAGTGGGCCGAAGCTGTGGTCGCCGGAGACGCCGCGGCTCTATATCGCTGTGAGTCGCATCGTAGTGAAGGGCGTGGTGCAGGATGAGTTTCGCACGCGCTTCGGAATTCGCTGGTTTACCTGGACGGCGGACGATGGGTTTACGTTGAACGGGAAGCACCGCTACTTCCACGGGGCCGACGTGCATCAGGACCACGCGGGCTGGGGCGATGCGGTGACGGACGCGGGCGCGCGGCGCGATGTGGCGATGGTCAAAGAGGCGGGATTCGACTTCATTCGTGGGTCGCATTATCCGCACAAGCCGGCGTTTGCGGATGCCTGCGATGAGCTGGGCGTGCTGTTCTGGTCGGAGAATGACTTCTGGGGGATCGGCGGATACAAGGGCGATGGGTACTTCAACGCCAGCTCGTATCCGACGGTGGAGGCGGACCAGGCCCCGTTTGAGGCGCATGTGTTGCAGAGCCTGGCGGAGATGATTCGCATCAACCGGAACCATCCGTCGATCATTGTGTGGAGCATGTCGAACGAGCCTTATTTTTCGCCGGCGGCGGTGATGCCGAAGGTGCGCGCGCTGCTGGCCAAGGAGGTGGCGGAGAGCCATGAGCTGGACCCGACGCGGCCTGCGGCGATTGGCGGGGCGCAGCGCGGAGGGATCGACCTGATCGGCGATGTGGCGGGATACAACGGCGATGGCGCGCGGCTGTTTATTCATCCGAAGGTGGCGAGCGCGGTCACGGAATACGGATCGGCCAAGGAAGATCGACCGGGGACTTACGATCCGCATCTGCGCGATCTGGCGGGGCAGCCGGAGTTCGCGTGGCGCGGCGGGCAGGCGATCTGGAGCATGTACGATCACGGGTCGGTGGCGGGAGCAGAGGGGACGACGGGAATTGTGGACTACTTCCGGTTGCCCAAGCGGGGCTGGTACTGGTATCGCAATGCGCTGGCGAAGATTCCTCCGCCAGAGTGGCCAGTCGAGGGTAAGGCCGCAGGGCTGAAGCTGACGGCGAGCAGTCCTGTGATTGCTCATGCGGATGGGACGGACGATGTGCAGGTGATCGTTACTGTGGTCGATGCGGCGGGCAAGCAGATCAGCAACACGCCGGATGTGACGCTGGAGGTGGCGAGCGGGCCGGGAGAGTTTCCGACGGGCAGGTCGATTGCGTTCAAGAAGGGGACGGACATTCCGATTCTGGATGGGCAGGCGGCGATCGAGTTTCGCTCGTACTACGCGGGGACGACGGTGATTCGGGCTACATCGCCGGGACTGCCGGCGGCCCGGCTGACCGTGGTGTCGAAGGGCGCGCCGGAGTACGTGGCGGGCAAGTCGCCGGAGTTTGCGCCGGGGCCGTATGTGCGATTCATCGGGCGAATGCAGACTGTGGCAGAGCAGGTTGCGAACATCGCGCTCGACCGGCCAACGAATGCGAGCAGCATGGCGGCGGGGCACCAGTCGAAGCTGGCGACGGATGGCGACAATGCGACGTACTGGGCCGCGGCGGCGGATGCGAGCGGGCCGCAGTGGTGGGAGAGCGATCTGGAGGGCGTCTACGATGTGAGCGCGGTGAGCGTGCGCTTCGCGGGAACGGGGAGCTATGGGTATGAGATTCAGGGCTCGACCGACGACAGGATGAGTTGGAAGACGGTGGCGAAGGGGACGGCGGAGGCTGCGGGAAAGGCTGTGGCGATCGCGCTGCCTGCGGGGACGCGCACGAGCGGGATTCGCATTGTGCTGGATGCGGTGCCGGAGGGCGCAGTGCCGGGGCTGGCCGAGGTCGCGGTACGAGGAGCGCGGGCGAAGTAAGGCTACGTGTAGGCTTCGCAGATTTCCCTTGCTCCCAAATTGGGAGCAGAGTAGGATTGTGGAGTGAGAGTTGTAGCGCGAAGCACTCTGACGGGGTTTGTCCAGAACCGGGTTCCACGCGGGCAGAGGCGGCTTGTTGCGCAGCATCTGGAGGCATGGTTCAAGCTGGTGAAGGCGGCACGCTGGGCGAGTTCGGCGGAGATGAAAGAGCAGCTTCGCTCGGCGAGTGTTGTCTCAGCGCAGAGAGCGGTCTTCAATATCAAGGGCAATGAGTACCGGCTGGTTGCGGGGACCAACTATCAGAGCCAGGCCATCTTCATCAAGTGGATTGGCACACACGCCGAGTACGACAAGATCGACGTTTCGACGGTGCAGCATGAGGAGGAACGCTATGGGAATCTATCCGATCAAAGATGAAGCGGCCCACACACGCGCGCTGCGCAGGATTGAGGCGTTGATGGATGCAGAGAGCCTGACGCCGGAGCAGGGCCACGAACTGGATGCGCTGGCGACGCTTGTGGAGGCTTACGAAGAGAAAAACTTTGCGATCCGAGAGGCATCCCCGATTGCGGTCATCGAGTTCATGATGGACCAGCGAGGACTGTCGCGAAAAGATTTGCAGCCGATGATTGGCAGTCGGGCAAGGGTCTCCGAGGTGCTGAGCGGGAAGCGACCGCTGACGCTGGCGATGATTCGCGCACTGTCGAACGCGTGGTCGATCTCGGGGGATCTGCTGCTGGGCGAGACGGTCAGGCAGAAGCATCGGCGCGCAGGGAGTGCGAAGGACTCTTCGCGCAAGGTGCCGACGAGAAGTGCGGGGCGGATGAAGAAGGCTGTTGCGGCGTAATTCTAGCTAATCCTAGCCGCAGGGGTTGGCGAAGAGGGGGAAGGCTTCGGCGGGCGGGGCTTCCTGCGTGGGCTGGTCGAGGCGGTTGGCGAAGAAGGATTCGACGGCGGCGAGGACGGCGGGGCCGGTGCGGGATTCGAAGATGGCGCGGCGGAGGGTGGAGCCGTTGGGGATGCCGTGGGTGAACCATGCGGCGAACTGCTTCATCTTGCCGATGGCGTCGCGCTGGCGGAGGTCGCGTGCGATCTGGCCGGAGGCGATGATGGCGGCGGCGCGCGCTGCTTCGGCGGCATCTTCCAGTGCGATCTCATCGACGAGCATCTGGAAGTAGGTGCGAATCATGCGGTAGCGGTCCTGATTGGTGGGGCGGTCGTAGGCGCCGACGCCGGTGGCTTCCTTCGACGCGGTGTACTGTGCGATCTGGCGGAAGATCCAGGGGTTGGCGGGCGCGCCGCGGCCGATCATGACGGCGTCGCAGCCGGTGGCGTGGACCATGGCGGCGGCGTCCTCGGGGGTGCGGATGTCTCCGTTGCCGATGACGGGGATGCGGACGGCGTCCTTGACGGCGGCGATGTACTCCCATCGCGCCTGGCCGGTGTAGCCGTCTTCGCGGGTGCGGGCGTGGAGGGCGACGGCGTTGAGGCCGCAGTCTTCGGCGAGGCGGGCGAGCTGGACGCAGACGATCTCTGCGTCGCTCCATCCCATGCGGAACTTGACGGTGAAGGGAATGGAGACGGCGGCGCGGATGGATTTGAAGATGGTTTCGATGAGCGGGAGATCGCGCAGCAGGCCGGAGCCTCCGTTGCAACTGACGACGCGCTTGGCGGGGCAGCCGAGATTGAGATCGACGAGGTCGAAGCCGTAGTCTTCGACGATGCGGGCGGATTCTGCGAGGGAGGCGGGGTTGGAGCCGAAGAGTTGGGCGGAGATGGGGTGCTCGTCGTCGTAGTAGGTGAGGTAACGCTTGCGCTTGGATTCGCGTGTGCGGGAGAGACCGTCGGCGGAGGTGAACTCCGTCATGATGAGGCCGCAGCCGGATTGCTGGTTGGTGGTGGTGGCTTCGACGTTTGGAACCCACGTCTCAGAAGCGAGACGTGGGGCACCCGCTTCTGTGGTGGGGGAGAAGAGGCTGGCGTTTTTGATGAAGCGGCGGAAGACGGTGTCTGTGACGCCGGCCATGGGCGCGAGGACGGTGGCGGGCGCGATGCGGACACTGCCGATGGCGAAGCTGGCGGGGACGCGCGTGTGCTCGGGCATCCCGTGATCGGTGGGCGCGTCCCAGTGCTTCTGCTCGAGGGTGTAGCGCTTCTTCATGGGCGACTGACTCTAATGCTAAAACGAAAGGCCTCCGCGGTGACGGAGGCCTTAACGCGGTGAATAGTCAGAGTTACTTGGCTGCGGTTGCTTTGGCTGCGGCAGCGGCTTTGCCTGCGTCGGAACCGGCGATCTTGCGGCGGAAGCGCTCGACGCGGCCTGCGGTGTCGACCAGCTTCTGCTTGCCGGTGAAGAAGGGGTGGCAGGCGGAGCAGATTTCGACGACCAGGTCTCCCTTGTTCGTGGAGCGGGTCTCGAACGCGTTGCCGCAGGCGCACTTGACGTGGATGGTTTCGTACTTTGGGTGAATTCCTTCTTTGGGCATGGTTCTCTCTCTCTTATCTCGAATGTTGCCTGCCGGCCCGCGGTTCGCTTGCAGCGGGAGTGGTCACCGTCACATCGATCGGCCTGTCGCGGAAGCCCACAGAGCCCCGATGTGTTTCAGGGGCACGATGGCTAACTGTTGTGATTTTATCATGGGGAGCTGGCATCTATTTGCCGTTGCCCGGTTTCCTCTTTTGGCCGTGGATTCCCACACGCGGCAATTCGATTGAGGTCGGCGGCGAGGGGCGGGTGCTGCGATACTTGGGGGATGGGGTTGGCGGCTATGGAAGAGATTTGCAGTTTGTGCGAGGGGTCGGGGCTGTGCATTGTGGAGGAGGGCGGGCGGCAGGTGGCGCGGCCGTGCCAGTGCCGCGTGGCACGGCGGGCGGCACGGATGCTGGAGCAGGCGAAGATTCCGCGGCGGTACGAGAACTGCACGCTGGAGAACTACGAGGCGAAGTATGACGGCGCGGACAGGAGCCTGCAGTCGGCTCTGGTGCAGGCGCGCGGATTTGTGAAGGGCTATCCGGTGGAGACCGACGGCAAGGGACTGCTGCTGGTTGGGCCGGTGGGCGTGGGCAAGACGCATATCGCGGTGGGGATTCTGAAGGAGCTGGTGCAGGAACGCGGGGCGCATGGGTTGTTCTATGACTATAGGGAGCTACTGAAAGAGGTGCAGAACAGCTACAACCAGAAGGTGGCGGCGACCGAGCTGGAGGTGCTGAGGCCAGTCTTCGAGGCCGAAGTGCTGGTGCTGGACGAGCTGGGCGCGGCCAAGCCGAGCGACTGGGTGTGGGACACGGTGGCGCACATCCTGAACAGCAGGTACAACGACCGGCGGACGACGATTATTACGACGAACTATCCGAATACGGAGGCGCTGGGGGCGATGCCCGGTCGCCGGACGGGAAAGAAGAGCGCCGAGCAGGAGGACGCCGAGCGGGCCATGAGCGGAGAGACGCTGGGCGACAGGATTGGGGAACGGATGCGGTCGCGGCTGCAGGAGATGTGCGTGGCGGTGGAGATGCGCGGCAAGGACTTCCGGCAGAGCGTGAAGCGGGCCAGCTTCGGGTAAGGCGGAAGCGGAGCTGCTCAACGGGGCCTGCGCGGTATAGAATTTCGGCTTATGAGCGAACAGGAAGATACCCGAAGCGGCGATCAGAGCGGCATGGGGAACGCTGCGGCGAATGGAGCCAGCGGCGAGGCGCCGATCTTTGCCGAGGAGCCGGAGGAGCGCGGCGGGATGCCGGTGGCGGCGTGGGTTGTGGCTGCGCTGATCGTGGTGGTGCTGGTTGGCGCGCTGGTGTTCTTCGGATGGAAGAAGCCGGCGGAGGTGCCCAACACGCTGCTGCCTGCCGATGCTTACGCGGCCAGCCTTCCTCTGACGCAGTTCGCGATGAGCGAGTCGGAGAACCTGACGGGCGGCAAGCAGACGTATCTGGATGGGCAGATCGGCAACACGGGCGGCCACACGGTGACCTCGGTTACGGTGCAGGTAGTGTTTCAGAACGATGTGGAGCTGGCACCGCAGATCGACACGGTTCCGCTGAGGCTGATTCGCGTGAAGGAACCGTACATCGACACGGAGCCGGTGAGCGCGGAGCCGCTGAAGCCGGGCGACGAACGCGAGTTCCGCCTGACCTTCGAGACGGTGCCGGAGAACTGGAACCAGCAGATGCCCGAGGTGCGTGTGATCCGCGTCGGAGTGCGATAAGAGAAGGTTGTTGGTTGCTAGTCAGTGCAAGACTGAGAACGGGCCAGGGAAAGCCTGAACACTTCCTCAACATTCCCTCGGGGGCTAAAGCCCTGCTCATTTAGCAGCATTTATGGACGGGCTGAAGCCCGTCCCTTTCAAAACTCGGACTTGTGCAGAAATTTCCTAAGCGGGGGTGGTTTCTTGGAGCGGGGGAGCGGACTCGCCGGTGGCGGGCGCGGGCAGCTTGCTTTTCTTGGCGACCGAGGGTTTCGCGCTTTGTTCGGTGCTATAGGATATTGTGGCGGCTGCCCGCAGATCGGCCTCGAGGGGGACGGCTTCTTCGGGAGATATCTGGGGGAAGTAGGCGTTGGAGTAGTACTGCGCCAACATGCGGTGGGTGTTGAAGAAGGTGCCGTTGATTCCGATGCAGTGCTGCTGCATGCGCGCCCATGCGTTGGGGCGTTGGTAGAGGGGCGCGATGAGGTTTTCCAGCTTGTCGTATAGGCTGGCTGCCTCGCCGTCCTCGGTGTCTGCCCTTTCGATGGCCCATCCGGTGAGGTTCTCGGCGCAACCCTCTATCCACCATCCATCGAGGACGCTGAGACTGGGCACTCCGTTGAGCGCGGCCTTCATTCCGGAGGTGCCGGAGGCTTCGTAGGGGCGGAGCGGAGTGTTGACCCAGAGGTCGACGCCCTGGGTGAGCAGCGCGCCCAGCTCCCAGTCGTAGTTCTCCAGGTAGAGCATATTGACGCTGTCCACCTTGAGGCTGGCTGCGGCGGTGAAGACATCGCGGATGAGGCCCTTGCCCGCGGCGTCCGCGGGGTGGGCCTTGCCGGCGAAGAGGATCTGAATTCCGCCGATCTTCTTGGCGATCTTTGCCAGACGCTTGGGATCGGAGAAGAGGAGGCTGGCGCGCTTGTAGGTTGCCACGCGGCGGGCAAATCCGATGGTCAGGACATTGGGGTTGAACTGCTTGCCGGTGCGCAGGGCCACCTCATCGAGCAGGCGCTGTTTGCTTTTGGCGTGGCAGTTGGCGATCCTGGTGAGCGAGACGCCGTAGATGGAACGGAAGTACTGGTTGTCTCGCCTCCACTCTGGAATCTCGGCGTCGAGCAGGGCCTGCAGTGGCTCGGAGATCCAGGTTGCGGCGTGGACTCCGTTGGTGATGGAGTGGACGCGGTACTCGGGGAACATCTGCTGCGAGACCTTGCCGTGCTCCATGGAGACGCCGTTGACGTAGCGCGAGAAGCGCAGGGCGAGATAGGTCATGTTGAGCAGCGCATTGTGCAGACATCCGAAGCGTTCGATGGTTCTGCCGCGCTCTGCGCCGAGCACGGCATACATCTGGTCTGTGGCGAACTGGTCGTGCCCGGCGGGGACGGGAGTGTGGGTGGTGAAGACGCAGAGCTGGGCGATGGCGTTGACGTCTTCGTCGGTGGCCTGGTCGAGCGATGCGGACCCCAGGCGCTCCTCCAGCAGGCCAATGCCGAGCAGCGCGGCGTGGCCCTCGTTCATGTGGTAGACCTCGGGCTGGACGCCGAGCGCGCGCAACATGGCGACGCCTCCCATGCCGAGCACCGTCTCCTGACAGAGGCGGTAGTATGTGTCACCGCCGTAAAGGTGGTCTGTGAGGCGGCGGTCGTAGGGGTCGTTGCCCTCGAGGTCTGTGTCCAGCAGGAAGACCGGGATGATGTGACCGGCGGCCCCCAGTACATCGAAGCGCCATGCGCAGATCTTGATTTCGCGCCCCTGCATGGAGAGGGTGACCACCTGCCCGGCGCTGGGGAGGGTGGTTTCGGGCGACCAGGGCACGTCTGACTCCGTCTGCTGTCCGACCGCGTCGAGGTGCTGGCGGAAGTATCCGCGGCGATGCACCAGCGAGACGGCGACCATGGGCGCGGCCATGTCGGCAGCGGAGCGCAGGGTGTCGCCAGCCAGCATTCCAAGACCGCCGGAGTAGGTTGGCAACGCCGTAGAGAGAGCGATCTCCATGGAAAAATAGGCGATTCGGCGCGAGGAGAGGTCGGGGCTGTCAAGATCGAGTGCGCGGGAGGGGGTGGTCGGCAGACTCATGAGAGATTCGTCCTTTTGATTTAAATACTGCAAGTGCTGCAATATCCGGATTGGATGTCCGGATTCGAGACCGGGGCGCAATGAAAGTGCTTTTGTCTGTGCCGGGTACAACCTGTCTATCGGCGGAGTTGCCGCCGGCGGTAGCATTGTGAGGGCCGTTGGCTGGGATCACAAGCTCCAGTTTAGCAAACGCAAGCGGGGCGGATCGTGCATAGCGGCAAACGTCCGCCGGTCATGGGGCTGAGAGAGACCAACAAATTCCCTGTTGTGGCCTACCTGTCGAAGGACATGAAGCCGAACTTCATGACAAGCCCGGCGACTGCGGCCAGCGCCAGGGCCAGCGCTGTCCACGGGGCGGCGGAGCGAATGCGCTTGCGCAGGGCCTCGATGAGGAGAATCAGGACGAGGAGCGCGAGCATCAGGAAGACGCCGTCCCACTGGAAGCCGCGCGTGCCATCCGCCCACCTCGAGATGAACGAAGGAAAGCCAAAGATGGGCAGGACGCCGCCGGCGGCAAACAAAATCAGGAACAGCACAAACTGCAACAGCGTGAAGATCACTTTCTTGATCAAAGGGCTCCTCCGGATCGGTTTCGATGGACTCAGTTGTCCGCACTTCGATCTTAGAACGTGCGGACTGAGGTTGCGAGGGGGGTGGGACTCAGGGCTTGGTGAAGCGCGTCTGCTGCTTCTCGCGGTGGCGCTCCAGGGCGAGGGCGATGAGGCGGTCGATGAGCTTGCTGTAAGGAATGCCGGTGGCCTGCCAGAGCTTGGGATACATGGAGATGCTGGTGAATCCGGGCAGGGTGTTAATTTCGCTGACAAAGATGTGAGGCTTCCTGATTTTTCTTCCTTTGGCGTCGCGTGCCGGCTCCATGAGGAAATCGACGCGGGCGAGGCCGGAGCAGTCGCAGGCGCGGAAGGCGGCGAGCGCCATTTGTCGGACCTGCTTCGATTCGGACTGGGTGAGCTTGGCTGGGATGATGGGGATGGAGGGTGCTTCGGGCGAGTCGGCGTACTTGGAGTCGTAGTCGTAGAACTCCTTGTTGGGGACGATCTCGCCGACTACGGACGCCTGGGGCTCGTCGTTGCCCAGGACGGCGACCTCGAGTTCGCGCGGCTTGACGCCGGGGCCACCGACTCCCTGCTCGACGATGAGCTTGCGGTCGAAGGAGGCTGCGAGGTCGAGGGCGGCGGCGAGTTCTGCGCGGGCGTGGACCTTGCTGATGCCGACCGAGGAGCCGAGGTTGGCAGGCTTGACGAAGAGCGGGTAGGCGAGGGATTTTTCAATGAGGCGGGTGGCGCGTTTGGGGTCGGCGCGCCACTGGGAGCGCAGCAGGGCGACGTGCGGGGTCTGGGGCAGGCCGGCGGCGGCGAAGAGACGCTTCATGGCGTCCTTGTCCATGGCGGCGGAGGAGCCGAGGACGCCGGAGCCGACGTAGGCGATGTCTGCCAACTCGAAGAGGCCCTGGATGGTCCCATCCTCGCCGAAGGTGCCATGCAGGACGGGGAAGACGACGTCGAGCGCGGCGGCGAGCGGGTTGCCGGGCTGCGCGAGCTCGGCGCCGGTGCTGCGGTCGAGCTGGTCCGTGGCGCGGCGCATCGGGTGCGGGGGCGACTGAGGGATTTGGAGCGGCTCGCCGCTGCGCAGGACGGCGGCGGCAGTGGCGAACTCGATGTCGGCTTCGGACACGTCTTCATACGAGGCGCTGAGCAGAGCCGGCGCGGGGCCTTCGAGCAGGCAGAGGGCATCGGCGGCGCAGAGCCAGTGGCCCTGCTTGTCGATGGCGATGGGGACGACGTCGTAACGCTTGCGGTCGATGGCCTTGAGGACGGAGGCGGCGGAGAGCAGCGAGACTTCATGCTCGCCGGAGCGGCCGCCAAAGAGAATGCCGACGCGGAGTTTTTTCTTCATGGGCTATTGAGAGAGCCGGAGCAAGATCAGTATAAGCGCAGCCGGATTTGAGGTGCGTCATTTACTGGTGTGGGAGTGGGGGATGCGTGGAGTGGGATAGACTTAACGATTGTGTTGAACAAACTGATCTTCGCGAACCTTACCCACCGGCCGGTGCGGACTTTATTGAGCGTGCTGGCGATTGCGGTGGAAGTGACCATGATCCTGACCCTGGTGGGCGTGAGCCACGGGACGCTGGACTCGACCAAGGAGCGGGCGCGTGGGGTGGGCGCGGACATTGTGGTGCGGCCACCCAACTCGACGGTGATGTCGTCGCTCAGTTCGGCGCCGATCAGCGACAAGCTGCCCGCGGTGCTGATGCAGCAGCCGCATGTGGTGCTGGCCACCGGCACGGTGATCCAGGGGCTGACCTGGCCGGACTCGATCACCGGGCTCGACTTCGCCGGGTTCAACAAGATGAATGGCGGCTTTACTTATCTTTCCGGCGGCGATCCCGTCAACGACAACGACATCATCGTGGACCAGTACTACGCGCAGCACAAGCATCTGCATGTGGGCGACACGCTGCGCCTGATCAACCACGACTGGAAGGTTGCGGGCGTCTTCGAGGGCGGCAAGCTGGCCAATATCTGCGTGAAGCTGACTACGCTGCAGGAGATTACGGGAAGCCCCGGGCATCTGAGCCAGGTCTACGTGAAGCTGGACGACCCGAAGTTGGCCGACCAGATGGTGGATGAGCTGAAGGCCAAGCTGCCGAGCTATCCCATCTATTCGATGGAAGAGCTGACATCGATGCTCTCGATCAACAACATCGGAATGCTGAAGGACTTTATCTGGGTTGTGATCACGGTGGCGGTGATTGTGGGCTTCATCGTGGTGTTTCTGGCGATGTATACGGCGGTGCTGGAGCGGACGCGCGAGATCGGGATTCTGAAGGCGGTGGGCGGCGGGTCGGGGTTGGTGCTGGACCTGCTCTTCCGCGAGACGCTGCTGCTGGCGCTGATGGGGACTGCGGTGGGCATTGCGCTGACCTATGGGACGCAGTGGCTGATGAGGCACCTGGTGCCACCGCCGCTGGTGCAGGAGACGGTGTACTGGTGGTGGCTGTACGCGGGCGGAATTGCGATTGTGGGCTCGATGCTGGGCGTGGTGGTTCCCGGAGTGAAGGCCGTGAAACAGGATGTGACCGAGGCGCTTTCGTATGAGTGAGGGCAAGATGGGGACGGAGCCGATTATCCGGGTGCATGGGCTGACCAAGGTCTACCATGTGGGCGACGTGGAGGTGCATGCGCTGCGCGGCGTGGACCTGGAGATTGCGCGCGGCGAGTTTGTGGCGATTGTGGGCGCGTCGGGTTCGGGCAAGTCGACGCTGTTTCATATTCTGGGCGGACTGACGCCGGCGAGCGCGGGGACGGTGGTGATTGACGGCAAAGACCTGGCGCTGATGTCGAACCGGGAGCGGACGGACCTGCGCAAGACGACCGTGGGGTTCGTCTTCCAGAAGTACAACCTGCTGCCGACGCTGTCGGCGGAGGACAACATCAAGATCGTGGAGTTCATCGGCGGGCGTTCGACTGAATTTACGCCGGAGTTTGTGGAGGTGCTGAAGCTGCTGGGGATCGACGACCGGCTGAAGCACAAGCCGCGGGCGCTCAGTGGCGGGCAGCAGCAGCGGGTGGCGATTGCGCGCGGGATTGTGAACCAGCCGGCGATCCTGCTGGCGGACGAGCCGACGGGCAATTTGGACAGCCAGAACTCGACCGCCGTGCTGAAGGTGATGAAGGACCTGAACGAGCGCACGGGGCAGACGATCCTGATGATTACGCACGACCCAGAGGCTGCGTCCTACGCCAGCCGCAAGGTGCATATCCGCGACGGACGGATTGTGTAGGGGCGACGCGGCGCAGGAGCCACTAGAACCGGTCTCATAAACCATCTGCATCGACACGCGGAGTTCATGAGACCCGCCTTGAAAGCGGGTCTCACAGTCGACCAAAAGAATCCGACGGTATTTATGAGACCGGTTCGAGCTTTGAGGAGAGCTTTGCAAAGACGATTGCCATCTCCCGGAAGCGACACCTCCAAGTACCCTTCTGCATTGTTTTTTGTGTACCTGCGAATGCAGTCTTGCGTGTCCATCCAATCGGCTTACTGCGAACTCACTTCCGCCTGGCGGTTTTCGGTTTCTTGCTGGACGGCGTGTTTCGACTGCCTCTCGGCACTGACGGTATGGCGTCGCGCAGCTTCGGTTCCTCATTGGCGACCAACGAACCTGCCGTGCGCATGTTTAAATGAGCCTGCAATCGTTTCCGCTCGAATGCATACAAACCTGTGAGCAGAAGGAACGCAACTGCGCTCACCCAGCGCCCCGCCACTACATCGCCGGTTGTTGTCCAATCAACCGATACCTGAACCTTTCCCTGCGGGACCGGTATGGCCATCAAACCGCGTTCCCGCTCGGCCCTCGGCGTCACCGGAATTCCATTCACCTTTACGCCCCATGCCGGGTAATATCGCAGCCGCAAGATGAGGTAACCTGCGTGTTCGGCGACTCCCACGATCCGTCTCTGCTCTTGCATATACGGGGCTGCGTCCGAACCGAATGGACCGCCGAGCAAAACCGGTTGTTGCCAGGAGGAACTGTTGCAACTGGCTGCTTCCCCGTCCCACGCAGGAACTAAGCCAGCTTCACTCTGGAGTGATGCGACTGGCGGACTGTCCAGCAGGCAGGCGCTATGCACGATGCGGTCCACCTGCGGAAATCGAATACCGGGCGGCGCGTATTCGGGCTGGCCAAGAACGCCGACGTTCTCTCGTACGGATTTCTGGATTGCGGTTTCAAGCGACGCGCCTTCGACAAACCACAACGGGAATGACACCAGGCCGATTGCCACAAAGAGGGCCGCACACGCGGCCAGCATGGGAATGCGCAGGGCCTTGCGGTCGAACCAGGCGGCCGAGGCAAAACAAATCGCCATCGGAGCTTCGAGAACCACGAGCCAGCGCCAGGGAAACGGCAGCAACCGCAACTCCGGCAAACCATTCCAAACCGGCAGCGAGACCGGAAGAAGCAGGAACAGGACTGCCGGCGGAATGAGAGCCAGCGGGAGCCACCATCTGCGCTCACCGGGCACGACGCCGCGAAACCAGGCAATCGCGCCTGCGGCGAAGGCGACCACGAGCATCTCGACAGCGACCAGCGAGACCTGGACCAAAAACACGTCGTGAGAAAGCATGCCCGGATCGGCATGACGGGCGAAGAGCCAGCTATTTTCCACCACTAAATGACTGAGGGTGAAGGCCAACTGAATGCTTACCCACTTCCTTTCCCAGACGGCTGGAATCAGATAGAACGACGCCAGCCCCATTCCCAAGATCGTACCCACCGCGGCGCGCAGCACCGGCACCAGCGACTTTTCCATCAGAGCAGAGACCAGCATGACGGCAGCCAGCAGATAGCCGGCCATGATTCCCAATGGGCCGTTGCTGAGCCAGATTCCGGCCACAATCAGCGCCAACGGCGCGGTCGAGCCGTCGAAGGCGCGATCCCAGAAGTTGCCCGAAGGATTACGCCTGCGCAACGCAAAAAGAAGCAGCAAAGGGATCCAAAATCCCCCCGCCATCTCTGCGAAGGCACAGCGTTTATATACGTTGAACAACGCGTAACCGAGGAAGATTGCGGCACAACCGGCCAGGGTTGCGGGGCCATCCGCCATGGTCTCCCTGGCCAACGCGCGAACGGCCAGACCGGTTGCGGCAAGCAACAGAATGGAGAGGACGAGCGGAACAACACTCCACGGCAAGAGCATTCCCAAGACAGCTCCCGCCATCCAACTGATCGGGGGATAAAGAACAAATCGAGGTTCGCCCGCTCCGAAGTTCGGGCTATAGGCCCAATGCGGATAGAGGAAGCCCATCGACATGCCCTGCCTGGCATCGATCCAGGAGATGAAGTGGAAGCGGAGGTCGTTGCCCAGGGAGGAGGAACCATGCCAGAGGAGCGGGCCCATTGCGATAAAAGCAGCCACGAGGATGATGGCCGGCCCCGCCCAACGATTTGGGCGCGACAAAACATTCGCAGTGGTTTTCGATTGTTTACCCGCGCGTGATCTGCTGATGATCGGACCTCCATCCATGTGCGATGCCGGCGTGCGGAAGTCTCGCGCTGAAGGGGTGCGAGCTTCGTCGACTGAACTCAGGATAACCCGTTCCATGCTCATGGAGTGGCCGGCGTTTATTGTGCATGTGGAGAAGAGGAAACCGCTCCGCACTTCCCACTTCTCCACATGCGACGCACCCTCGATGCAACGGGCGGTCCCACCTGGATAACGCATGAATCTGAAACGAACTTCCTGCAATATGGTGTTATAGGGAACTTAGTTCGCCGCGGACTTCAAATTGACCCGCCACGGGCCATCCAGAACGCTTTATCTCGCTGGGGAAATCTGCGAGACTGGAAGTATGAGTGCAACCATGACCAAGGGTTTGACGGACCGGATCAACCGGATTGAAGTTTCAGCGACCATGGCGATCACAGCGGAGGCGCTGAAGATGAAGGCGGCTGGGATCGACCTGGCCAACTTCGGCGCGGGCGAGCCGCACTTCAACACGCCACAGCACATCAAGGACGCGGCCATCGAGGCGATCGAGAAGAACTTCTCGCGCTATACGGCGGTGCCCGGCATTCCCGAGGTGCGCAAGGCCATTGTGGAGCGGCACGCGGCGGACTTCGGATCGAACTTCGCGGTGGACGAGTGCGTATTTACCTCCGGCGGCAAGCTGGCGCTGTTCAACGCGATCCAGGTGCTGGTGGACCACGGCGACGAGGTGGTGCTGCCGGTGCCGTACTGGGTGTCGTTCAAGGACATCATCGAGTACGCGGGCGGCAAGGTGGTGTATGTGGAGAGCGACGAGCGCGAGGACTTCCGCATTACGGCGAAGATGATTGAGGCGGCGATTACGCCGAAGACGAAGGCGATCATTCTGAATACGCCGTCGAACCCGTCGGGCGCTGTGGTGTCTGCGGCGGACCTGGAGGCGATTGTGCGGTTGGCGCACGCGCGCGGCATCTATCTTCTGCTGGACGAGTGCTACGCCTATCTGACCTATGCAGGCAAGCCGGTGAGCGGCGGGACGTTTACGGATTGCAAGGAGCATGTGGTGATTCTCGGATCACTCTCCAAAACCTACGCGATGACGGGCTGGCGGGCTGGGTTTGCGATGGGGCCGAAGCAGGTGATCGGGGCGATGAGCAAGTTGCAGTCGCAGAGCACGTCGAATGCGACCAGCTTTGTGCAGAAGGCTGCGGTTGCGGCGCTGACCGGCTCTCAGCAGTGCGTCAGCGAGATGCGGGGCGACTTCCTGAAGCTGCGCGACCGGGTGCTGGCGGGGCTGAAGACGATCCCAGGGATAAGCTGTTCGGTGCCGCAGGGCGCGTTCTATGTGTATCCCAATGTGAGCGCGTTCTTCGGCAAGGGCGGCTTGAAGACGGCGTCGGACGTGGCCGCGAAGCTGCTGAGCGATGCGCGCGTGGTGGTGGTTCCGGGCGAGGCGTTCGGGACGGCGGAGCACATCCGCATCTCGTACGCAGTCACCGCCGACGTGGTGGACGAGGGAGTGAAGCGGATGCGCGAGTACTTCGGCCAGTTGAGCTAGGCGTTTGTTTGCAGGCCCACGCAGGTGCGAAACGGCATCCAAGTGTATATTGCACGTCAGGCGCAGCACTGTTCCACCTACATGAGGTCCTATGGATTTGGCGAAGGGCAATGCGGGGCCACGATTTGCCCCGATGATTCTGGCGGGCGGCAGCGGGACTCGCTTCTGGCCGCGGAGCAGACAGGCACACGCCAAGCAGGTGCTGGCGCTGGATGGCGAGCTTACCATGATCCAGCAGACGCTGGAACGGCTGCTTCCCCTGGCCGCGGCCGAAGACGTGTGGGTGTTCACCAACAAGCTGCTGAGCGCGGTGATTGCGGAACAGTTGCAGCATGTGCGGCGGGAGAAGATTCTGGCGGAGCCGGTTGGGCGCAATACGGCACCGGCGTGCGCGTTGGCGGCGTTTCTGCTGGAGCGGACGGCACCGGAGACGGTGATCGGCGTCTTTCCGTCCGATCATGTGATCCGCAACCACGTACGCTTCTGTGAGGTGATCCGCGCGGGCATAAAGCTGGCTGCGAGCGGCGAGCGCATTGTGGTGCTGGGTGTGCCGCCGACGCGGGCTGAGACGGGATACGGCTACATCGAACTGGGCGAGGTGGTGGATGCCGCCAGCGTGCCCTGCGGCGATGTGCCGGTGCGCAGGGTGAAACGGTTTACGGAGAAGCCGGATCTGGCGCGGGCGGAGGAGTTTGTCGCATCCGGAAACTACGCGTGGAACGGCGGGATATTTCTGTGGAGCGCGCGCACGCTGGCCAATGCAATTCGCGAGTACTCGCCGGCGATGGCACCGCTGCTGGAGAAGATCGCCGCGGCGTATGCAAAGTCGCAGACGGAGTTCAACCGCGTCTTTGCCGAGAACTACCCGCTGTGCGAGGAGATCAGCATCGACTACGCGGTGCTGGAGCCGCGCTCGGCCAAGGGCGAGGCGGGGTCGGAGATCTACTGCCTGCCAGCGGACTTTGCGTGGAACGATCTGGGCTCGTGGGCGGCGCTCTACGAGCATCGGGCCGGTTATAAGCCGGGAGACCTAGAGACGGAGAATGTGAGCGACGGCGCGAGTACGCATAGCGTCGTCATCGATGCCGAGGGGAACTATGTGTACGCTCTGGGCAAGGTTGTGGCGCTGATTGGCGTGAGCAACCTGGTGGTGGTGGAGACCACGGACGCGCTGCTGATCACGACTCGGGAACGCTCGCAGGACGTGGGCAAGGTGGTTGCGGAGCTGAAGGCGCGGGGCCGCTACGATTTAATCTGAAGACTGTAGATTCAAGGGCTGCATGGCGACACCGTGTTAGCGAAGGACGCGCGCGGGAATCGAAGGAAGAGATGGCGGAGAAGAAGATAGCGGTGAAGTTCGGGACGGACGGATGGCGCGGCATTATCGCCGACGACTTCACGTATGCCAATGTGCGCGTGGCGGCGCGGGCGATTGCGCACTACGTTCTGAAGCATGAGGACGCGAAGCGCGGAGTGTGCATCGGTTACGATACGCGCTTCGGCTCGCGGGCCTTCGCGATGGTGGCGGCCGAGGTGATGGCCAGCGCAGGGATTCCGGTGACACTGGGATCGGAGATTGCGCCGACGCCGGCGCTGAGTTTCGCGGTTCGCGAACGCAAGGCGGCGGGCGGCGTGATGATTACATCCAGCCACAATCCGGCGCAGTGGAACGGCGTGAAGTACAAGGCGAGCTACGGCGGATCGGGCAGCCCCTCGATCATGGCATCCATCGAGAGCTATTTGGGCGATCCGCTTGCCGACGCAGCGGCACCGGCGAAGATCGAAGAGGTGAACTTCAACCCGGAGTACATCACGGCGATTGCGAAGTTTGTTGACCTGGATGCGATTCGTGGGTCGGGCTACAAGTTTCTTATCGACTGCATGTACGGCTGCGGACGCGGCGTGATTGCGGGAATTTTCACTCGCGCGGGGATTCCGTTTGTGGAGATGCGCAGCGAGTTGAACCCGCTGTTTCCGGGGATCAATCCGGAGCCGATTTTGCCGCACATACATGCGACGCAGTTGGCTGTGGTGGCGGAGAAGTGCGACGCCGGGTTTATCACCGATGGCGACGCGGACCGCATCGGCGCGGTGGACGAGCACGGCAATGTGGTGGACGCGCACAAGGTCTTCTCGGTGCTGCTGTACTGGCTGCTGACGCGCAAGGGCTGGCCGGGCGATGTAACCCGCGCATTCAATACGACGAAGATGATCGACCGCATCGCGGCCAAGTACGGGCGCACGCTGCATGAGCACGGCATCGGATTCAAGTATGTCTGCGACCTGATGCTGAAACAAGAGATCCTGATCGGCGGCGAGGAGTCGGGCGGAATCGGCATCAGCCGCCACCTGCCGGAGCGCGATGGGTTGCTGAACGCGCTGCTGCTGGCCAATGTGATGGCGGACGAAAAAAAGACGCTGGGGCAACTGGTGGCGGCGCTGCAGGCGGAGTTCGGCGAGCACCAGTACGGGCGCATCGACATGCACATCGACGAGGAGTTGAAGCAGTCGGCAATTGCGCGGGCGGGCGCGCTGGTTGCGGGAGACACCATGGCTGGCATGAAGATTCTGCGCGTGGAGACGATGGACGGGATCAAATTTTTTCTCGACAATCCTGCCGCAGCGACAAAGAAGAATGCAGCGGAGACTTGGCTGTTGCTGCGTGCGTCGGGGACGGAGCCGCTGCTGAGGGTCTACTGCGAGAGCTGTGCCGTGGAATCCGTAACGCAAGTGCTTGAGGGCGCGCGGGCCTTCGTCCTTGCAGGGAGAGCCGCTTGATCGAGATGGCAGTGGATGAATTGGCTACGGATGAATTACTGACGGTCGAGACCAAGGGGCTTCTGTTCGACATGGATGGCGTGCTGATCAGCTCCACCGGCTCGGTGGTGCGCTGCTGGCAGCAGTGGTGCAAGCTGTACGGCATGCCCAATGCGGACCGGTTTCAGGTGCCGCATGGAACGCGCGCGGTGGATATTGTGCGTATGTTGAAGCCGGAGTTCGACGAGGCGCAGGTGGCCGAGGGACTGCACACGATCGAGGAGCTGGAGCTGGCAGACACGGTCGACCTGAAGGTGCTGCCCGGAGTGAAGGAGTTGCTGGCGAGGCTTCCGCTGGAGCGTTGGGCGGTGGTGTCGTCGGCGACGCGGCGGCTGTTGATTGGGCGGCTGGCTGCGGCGGGACTGCCGGTTCCGGAGCGCGTCATCAGCGGAGACATGGTGCTGCGCGGCAAGCCCGACCCGGAGCCGTACCGGCGCGGCGCGGAGCTGCTCGGGTTTGCGCCCGGCGAGTGCGTGGTGGTGGAGGACGCGCCATCGGGCGTTGGCGCGGGAGTGGCTGCGGGATGCCGTGTGCTGGGCGTGCTGGGGACGCATCCGGCGGAACAGTTGCGCGCTGCAACGTGGATTGCGCGGTCGCTCGAAGAGATCGAGGTGACGGTGAAGGCGGATGGGTTGGAACTGCGATTTAAGCAGGTGGTTTGAGCTTGCATCCCACCCATCGCGATGAAGCTGCGATGGATGGGGCACCCGAGCCTTGGTGTGGGGCGAGGGGAGAACAGGCAACGACAACGACAAATACGGAGATTCTGGCTTCGCCAGAATGACGATGTGTGTCTGAACGATGCACCTGCTCAATGCGGCTATAGGACGGTTGGCAGGCCGGCGAGGGCCATGGCGATCTCCTCGGCGGGGTACTCGTAGTTCTGCAACTTGCCGGCCTGGAAGTCGATGTAGGACTGCATGTCGAAGTGGCCGTGGCCGGAGAGGTTGAAGAGGATGGTGCGCGGCTTGCCCTCGCGCTTGGCTTCGAGCGCCTCGAAGATGGCACCGGCGATGGCGTGGTTGGACTCCGGCGCGGGGATGATTCCCTCGGCGCGGGCGAACTGGATTCCGGCGGCGAAGGCGTCGAGCTGATGCACGGCGGTGGCCTCGATGAGGCCGAGGTCCTTGACGTGCGAGACGAGCGGCGCCATGCCGTGGTAGCGCAAGCCGCCGGCGTGGATTCCCGGCGGCATGAAGGTGCTGCCGAGGGTGTGCATCTTGACCAGCGGGGTGAGATGGCCGGTGTCGCCGAAGTCGTAGGTGAACTGGCCCTTGGTGAGGCTGGGGCAGGCGGCGGGTTCGACGGCGACGACGCGCGCGTGGCTCAGGCCCTTGAGGTTGCGGCCGATGTAGGGCATGGTCAGTCCGGCGAAGTTCGATCCGCCGCCCGCGCAGGCGAGGATGACATCGGGCTCATCGCCGGCCAGGGCCATCTGCTCGATGGCTTCGAGGCCGATGACGGTCTGGTGCAGCATGACGTGGTTCAGGACGCTGCCGAGGGCGTACTTGGTGTGCGGATCTTTCGCGGCGATCTCGACCGCCTCGGAGATGGCGATGCCGAGCGAGCCGTTGGAGTCGGGATGCGCGGCGAGGATGGCGCGGCCGGTCTCTGTCTCGTTGCTGGGGCTGGCTGTGACGGACGCGCCGAAGACCTCCATCAGGGCGCGGCGGTAGGGCTTCTGGTCGTAGCTGACGCGCACCATGTAGACCTTGCACTCCATTCCGAAGAAGGCGCAGGCCATGGCGAGCGACGAGCCCCACTGGCCCGCTCCGGTCTCGGTGGAGAGGCGCTTGGTGCCTGCCTGCTTGTTATAAAACGCCTGCGGGACGGCGGTGTTGGGCTTGTGCGAACCGGCCGGGCTGACGCCCTCGTTCTTGTAGTAGATGTGCGCGGGCGTGTCGAGCGCCTTCTCCAGGCGGCGCGCGCGGAAGAGCGGCGAGGGACGCCACTGCGCGTAGACCTGGCGGACTTCGCCGGGAATCTCGATCTCGCGCTCGACGCTGACCTCTTGCAGGATGAGGCTCATGGGAAAGAGCGGGGCGAGATCGTCGGGGCCGAGCGGCTTCAGGGTGCCGGGGTGCAGGGGCGGCGCCATGGGCTTCGGCAGGTCGGCTGCGATGTTATACCAGGCTTGAGGGATGCGGCTCTGCGGCAGGTTGTATTGAATTGTATCCATGCGCAACATTCTACCGTGTCAGGGCCATGATTCGCCGCGGCAGCGGAACCCGAAAGGAGCACATGGGAATCCTACAGGCAAAAAAACCGCCGGAGCCAAGGGTTCTGGCTCCAGCGATTTTCAGCGAAGTGCAGCATTGTTTGGTCAGCGCGTCGCTTAGTTGAGTACATCCACATAGCGGGCAATCAGGACTGTATTTCCCGAGACGGGGTCCTTGACCAGCAGGCCGACCACGCGCACGTTACCTGTGACAGTGCCGAGCGCGGTGAAGCCGTTACGGAACTTCGTGATGCTGGAGGTGTAGACGGTTACGGCCTGCGGGACGAGCAGTCCGGCGAAGCCGTTGATCGTCATCTGGAAGGTCCCGGCGGAGGTGTTGATGGAGCTAGCGACGAAGGTGCCGTTGAAGCCCCAGTGGCGCAGGACGACACGTGCGGGCGTGACCGTGGAGCCGGAGACTGCCGACGCCGGACCGCCGATGGCTACGGCCTGGCCAGCCAGCAGGTTGCTGGAGTTGAAGAGGAACTGGCTGAGCGTGTTGTGTATCCGGTAGATGAAGAAGTTCTCGCTGCCGTTCACATTTACCGTCGCGATCTGGCCCAGGGTGAGGCTGGTGGTGGTGGGCAGCAGGCCGCGCAGATACAAGTTAAAGCTGGTGGCTGTTCCGGTGGCGGGAGTGACGTAGGTGACCTGTCCGTCGGCGTAGAAGCCGTTCTGCGAGAGGATGGCGACCTCGTCGGCGTCGATGGTTGCGTCGGCCGGGTCGAGCGTGCCGGAGACAGCGACGATGCTGCTGGTGGTGAGCGAGCTGAGGCTCTCGCTGTTGTCCCACGCGGTGTTGCCGGTGACGTTGACGGTGAACTGGCGGCCGTGCGGGCCCTGAACCACAAAGGACTGTGCGGTGGTGTTGACGCTGACGACTGCTGCGTCAAACTCGTCGATATAGGCTCCCGCGTCGCCGATGGCGACCGAACCGACGGTGAAGGTGGGCGTGACCGATCCGGTGATGTTGCCGTTGCCGTCGACCAGGATGGACTTGCGCAGATTGAGGTCGAGGTTGATGCCGACGGGCGATCCCGACTGGGTGACGACCAGCGGCGATGCGAGAGCGATGTTGACGGTGGAGGTGGTGAGGGTCGCGGCTTCAGTGACGATGGTGGGCGCGGAGCCGGAGACCGCATTGAGATAGCCGAGGGTGGCGGAGCCGAGGGTGATCTGTATGTTGGTGTAGGTGCCGGCGGGAACGTCGTTCATGTCGAGCATGGTCTGCAGGCCGTTGAAGCGGGCGAAGTCGACGGTGGGGGTGCCGCTGATCAGCGAGACGGTGTCTCCCTTGGCGTCGATGGCGTTGACGCTGGTCAACTGCACGGCGAAGGAGGTGACAGAGGACATGGGAGCATCGGTGCCCATGACAAAGGACGCGCCGGTTGGTCCCGTGGCTGTACTGGCGGTGGAACCCGAACCGCAGCCCGCGGCGAAGAGCGAGGCAATAGCGAGAGAAAGAAGACAGACTGGAAGTCTGCCGAGGAGTTTCGTAGACGACATGGGACACATCGCTTTCTGCTTGCTCCGCAGCTTATTCGGAACGAGCGCGGAGTTGGCAACTGTGCCACTCTCCCAGGAAGGAATGCGCCTTGCCTGGGCGCGCTCGCGTACGGAGTCATCGCCTGAATCACGTGTATTGGACGGTCGAAAGATCTCTTCGAGTTGTCACGCCCGTCGCATTACACAGAC
>Ga0302279_10002737_pt1 | contig 22891 bp, 18 predicted proteins | sample III_Bog_N3_3_FD_194541 | JGI IMG/M metagenome (GOLD analysis project Ga0302279, IMG submission 194541) | Peat permafrost microbial communities from Stordalen Mire near Abisko, Sweden - III_Bog_N3_3 | ecosystem: Environmental > Terrestrial > Soil > Wetlands > Peat | place: Sweden: Abisko...
TCTGCGACGTTAGCGAGCACTGATTCGGTCCTGCGAGGCACCCTATGCAAAGAAATCCATCGGCCCATCGATCCAACTCCTCCTTCGTCTTCCTCTCACAAATTACTGGATCGGCACGAACGCTGCTGACCTTGGCCTACCTGCTTTTGTCTCTGCCGGTACTCGCAATACCGGCTATCGCACAATCGCGTTTTACTGCGTCCAGCGCAGCGGAGTTAGGCGCTGCCGCATCGACGCAATCAATCAAGGGACTCATTTCAGGGACGGTTGTCGATTCGCAGGGAGCTGCTGTTCCCGGCGCGCAATTGAAGCTTTCGCCTCTGGCGATTACGGTTGTCTCCAACGATCAAGGAGAATTCCGCTTGCCCGAGGTTCCGGCAGGTAAGTACACGCTGACGGTCTCCTACGTTGGATTCCAGCCTCAGACCTCCAATGTTGAAGTGGCTGCCGGGCAGAATCTGAACCTGGCTCTGACGTTAAAAGTTGCCTCCGCGAGCGAGGAGATCATGGTGACCGCTGAGCGCCCACACGGCGAGGTGGAGGCCATTAACGAGACACGCACCGCCGACAATTTATTGCAGGTGCTTCCTGCCGAGGTCATCACCAGCCTGCCCAATGCGAACGTGGGCGACGCAATCGGACGATTCCCATCCGTTACGCTCTACCGGATCGAAGGCGAGGGCGTTTACATTCAGGTGCGCGGCACGGAGCCGCGCCTGACCAACGTCACCGTGGATGGCATCACGATCCCGGCGCCCGAGCCGTCGGTGAGGCAGATTCGCCTGGATGTGATCCCTTCCGACATGGTGGATACCATCGAGATGAACAAGACGCTCTCGGCGAATATGGATGGCAACGGTATCGGCGGATCGGTCAACCTGCGCACCAAGGAAGCCAGTGAGCAACCGACGGTCAGTCTGTATGGCAACGGTGGCTACACCAATATCATGAACGGTCGCGGCTCCTACGCGTTCGGCGGGACCGCCGGAAAGCGCTTTGGGGCGGACAAGAGGTTTGGTCTGCTGGGCAACGCGGTCTTCGATTATAACGGCCGCGGCATCGACAACTTCCAACCGGCGCTCGATCCGCTTTCGACCTTTGCCATGCCGTTCTACGACAACAACACTATCCGCGAGTACCGCTACTACCGCACGCGCTACGGCTTTGACGGTAGTGCGGACTATCGCGTCAACAACAACACAGGCATCTACGCGCACGGCTTCTATTCCGACCTGAAGGATTGGGGCGATAAGTGGTACTACTCGCCGATTTCGACGGCAATCTCAGGCACAGCGGCCAACCCCGTTCTGCCCAACCCCGCAACCAAATCGTCCAGCCCGAAGTTCTACACCTCCAGCAAGCGACCAAATGCATCCGTGGGCACCATCATTCTGGGCGGGCGCACGGTGCATCAGGATTCGTTGTTCACCTATCAGATATCGGCATCGCGTTCCTATGAGGTCGATTCAGCCGGCAATCCGAAGGCGGACTTCTCCTGGGTTGGCCCTACTGTGTTCTGCAACTACGTTCCCTCCGCGCAGACCGACCTCTATCATCCTCACTTCGGCAACTGCGACAACACGAACACATCGCCGTTGTTGAACGCAGCCAACTGGCAGTTCAAGGACATTACCATTTCGCATGGGCTGGATGCGGAACTCGATCTGGCTGCGCAAACCTCGTTTGCCAAAGACTACAATGCCAAGGGTCACTTTGGCGTCTTTGAGACGGGCTTCAAGATCAGCAATGGCCACAAGAGCTCGGACTCAACCGAAAACGTCTACGACGGATTCCCCAGCACGGCACCGCTGATGACGCAGCTCCTGGACACTTTCAACAACACGGATTATTTTAACGGGCAATATTTCGGCGGGCAGTACGGTCAGGTCTCAAACTTCACCTCGGCGGCGAACTATACACTGGCCAACCTCACGGGCAATCTGGATACCTATAAGACGGCTGGCGACACCTATCCCAACCTCTTCCACTATGTTGAACGCATCACCTCCGGCTATCTGATGAACACCATCGACTTCGGCAAGCTGCATCTGCAGACGGGGCTACGATTCGAAGGCACGCAAATGATGACATTTGGCTATAACCTCACCTTCCTGGGAAAATCCAGCGCCACAATGCCAGTCTGCGGTGGAACAACAGTTACCAACTGCTATAGCTTTGCGGGCATCACGAATAATCCTTCCTATGTAGATGTACTGCCGAGTGTGCAGGCTCGCTATGCACTGACGCCTAACTCCGCGCTGCGTGCGGTCGTGGCTCGCGGTGTCGCCCGGCCCGATCCGTATCAACTGATTCCTTACATCACCGAGGACAGCACGGCGAGCCCCGTCAGCGTCACCATCGGCAACCCCGCCTTGCGTCCAGAGCACGCCAATAACTACGACCTGCTTTACGAACATTACCTCAACCCGCTCGGCATGGTGCAGGCGGGATTCTTCTTCAAGCAGCTCACCGCGCCGCAGATCGAAACCAGCATCCCCGGAGGACTTAGTCTCTCGAACTTCCCGGCAGGCTACTTCCCGGTGGCGACTCAGCAAGTCCTTGCGCAATATCCAGGCGACGCAATCACTCAGTATGTCAACGGTCAGAATGCATATCTCTATGGCTATGAACTCAGCTTCCAGCAGCATCTGAACTACCTGCCCGGATTGTTGAGCGGGCTGGGCGTCTCGGCCAACTACAGCTATACCGCTTCGCGCGAAAAGGGACTGCCGCTGCGTACCGATCAGCCCACCCTGATCGATCAGGCTCCGAATACATGGAACATCAGCCCAACGTACGACACCAAGCGGGTTTCAGCACGTGTGGGCCTCGCCTACAACGGATACAGCCTGTTCCAGTACATGTATGTCTCGCCAACGCTTGTATCCGGAGCTGATCCAAGTGGCCTGGGAACGAAGGGACCCTCGGGCGACATCTACACGCTTGCGCACTATCAGGTTGACGCGCAGGTAAGTTATCGCTTCTATAAGGGTCTCAGCGCAGTGGTCGACGGCCTCAACCTTAATAACGAGGTCTTCGGCTACTATCAGGGAAGCACCCAGTTCGTCAATCAGCGCGAGTACTACAAACCCACCTATACAGCCGGCCTGCGTTATAACTTCCAGCGCAAACGATGACTCATATACTCTGCCCCTCGGGGCCAACTATATTATCGGCAAGAATATCTCAGGAGCGAGTGTGAGAAAGATTGTTGCAAGGGCTATGCTGCTGACCTGTGTGTGCGTGCTGGCCCTGGTGTCATCCGCAGCGCAGACGGTGAAACCGGCACAATCTGTCGCTCCCTCATCGAACGATACGGCTGCTGAATTGAAGTTCGTTGTATACCTTACCCGTCATGGAGTCCGTTCCCCCACAGGCCTGCCGGAGCAGTACAATACCTATTCGCTCGCACCATGGCCGGTCTGGGATGTGCCGCCCGGATACCTTACTGCGCATGGCTATCAGCTCATAAAGTTGTTTGGCGCGTATGACCGGATGGAGTTGGCGCAGGAAGGACTCTTGAGCGCGAACGGTTGCAACGATGCAAGCAGAGTCGCCTTTTACGCGGACTCCGACCAGCGCACCAGAGAAACCGGCAAGGCCATCGCCGAGGGACTCTTCCCGGGATGCCACACGAACGTGCAATTCCTGCCGGAAGGCACCAACAATCCGCTGTTTCACTTTCACCCGACTCAAGCCCAACTTGGCACTCAAACACCAGCTCAGGCTACGGCTGCAATTGCTGGACGCATCGGCGGCGATCCGGCCACTCTTACGGAAGCCTATCGTGCGCAACTTGGGACATTAGACGCGATCCTTGCAACCTGCGGCTCCGCAGACTCTCCGCAACAGAAGCGGGTATCCCTCTTCGACATTCCAGTCACACTGGCACCGGGGAGCGGTGGCCATGTTGCCGAGTTGCGGAGTCCGCTGAACACTGCATCGACTCTGGTTGAGAACCTCTTGTTGGAATACACGCAAGGGATGGAGGCATCAAGTGTCGGTTGGGGATGCGTGGATGGTCCAAAGCTTCGGTCATTGATGGAACTGCACTCTGCCGCCACTGACTTCACCGAACGCACACCGATCATAGCTCGGATCGGGGCCTCGAACCTTCTGACCGTAATCGACAAGTCGATAGAGCAGGCGGTTACCCAGAAGGCAATTCGTGGAATCCCCGGCAAGCCAGGAGATCGTGCTCTCTTTCTGATTGGCCACGATACTAACCTGACGAATGTCGCAGGCCTGTTGAACCTGACCTGGATAGCAGATGGGCGGCGCGACGACACGCCTCCCGGCGGGGCGCTCATCTTCGAGCTTTGGCGGAACCGGAGGACAGGACAATTCTCCGTACAGACCTACTTTACGGTACAGACGCTTGAGCAGATGCGGTCATCTGCCACTCTCACCCTGAGCAGTCCTCCCGAACGCGTTCCCGTATTTATTCCCGGTTGCGGCCAGAAGGATTTCTCCTGCCCCTTGCCTGCGTTTATGCAAACCGTCCAACATGCAACCGATACCCGCTATGTAACGGCCAAATAGTTTGGGCCATCCTGTAGAGAGTCAGCCCAAGATAGAGATAATGTTGAATCGGCCATTGATCGGCTCCGGTATTTCTAAACCTTCGTGAGTGTTAGTCGTCAGCTAAATTGAAGAGCCTGTAAAGTCGGCTTCTCGAAAACTATGATCGCCGACTGGTGAGAGCAGGCCAACGCACTCGTCAAGCCGAGACCGGCGAGATGTAGCCAATCCGGATTAGCAACCGTGAAACGGCGCAGGGTGCGATAGACCTAGCTGGATATCGGGATGCATGCTTTTTGCCACGGCGATTGGAGGCCGTATCGACGGCAAAGAGCAAAATGAAGCGCAAACGGGCACCGAAATCGATTCTGAGGCTCCCCGATCTTGAGCAATCCAAGGCAGCAGTTCTGAACAGCCTGACGTCACCAAGTTCACAACGAACCTACGATCACGCAATCAGAGAATTCATCGAATGGTATTGCTCGGAACCGAGGCTCGCTTTCAATAAGACGGTGGTCACCCAGTACAGAATAAACCTCGAACAGCAGCACTACGCTTCAACCACGATAAACCTGCGTTTGGCTGCAATCCGGAGGTTGGCCTACGAGGCTGCCGATTGCGGTCTACTCAGTGCAGACCTAGCTGCTGGCATTCGCCGGGTAAAGGGTGCAAAACGGTTGGGAGTGCGAGTTGGTAATTGGCTTAGTGCAGAACAAGGCAGGCGCTTGTTGGTGACTACAGACGGTACAAGCCTTCGAGGTAAGCGTGACTATGCTACTTTAGCGATTCTGCTGGGGTGCGGGCTGCGCGGGGCGGAATTGACTGCGTTGCGTGTTGAAGACATACAGCAGAGAGAAGAGCACTGGGTCATAGCCGATCTTGTCGGTAAGGGTGGACACATACGAACCATTCCGGTCTCGGATTGGGTGAAGGCCGGAATTGACGCCTGGATGACGGCTGCTGGGATTGCAACCGGCACAATCTTTCGTGCGATCAACAAGGCTGGCAGGATTTGGGGCACCGGATTCAGCCCTAAGGTTATTTGGGGTGTAGTGAAGAAGAAGGCAAAGGACTGTGAGATTCCGTCCTTAGCCCCACATGACCTCAGGAGAACCGGATGCTGCCCTCTGTTTCTTGTTTTCACCACTCTTCACAACGAATCGAACGCCCCGCTGATCTGCTCTGCGCTCGCGCAAGAGCAGGGGCCGCTACTTGGCCGGATCTCCCCACAGCACGCCACGTCCGTTGGTGCCCATGTAGACCCTGCCGAAGACGCGCGGGTCACCGGTGATCTGCTCGATCCATGCGTATCTGTGCTCAGGATCGTCAATGCGCTGCCAGGTCGCGCCATCGTCCAGCGAGCGGTAGATGCCGCCTCCGCGCCCCTGTTCCGCAGCGGGCGTCGCAGCTTCGGGAGTGCCTGCGATCACACCCGCCAGATAGATTGCCGGTGACGCCGCGCCTGGCGCTGCCTTGCCGAAGCCGACCGCGTACGTTGCCGCAACTGTGGTCAGTCGACGAAACCCGATGCCGTGGTCGGGTGAACGCCAGAGGCCGGACGAGGTGCCAATCCAGAGCACATCGGGCGTGTTCGCGGGAATGCGCAGCCTGCCTCCCTTGGGCGCGTTCTGAGTGATAACGGACACCAATCCGTTGCTGTTCAACAAAGAGAGAACGCCGCCTGCGGAGTCGTAGACCCAGAAGGATTGTGCGCTGGTGGGATCGGCCAGCACCTGCAGCCCGCCTCGTCCTCCAGCCTGAAGCGAGAGCGGCTGCCAGTTTGTGCCGCTATCTTTGCTCAGTTGCAGCGGGCCTCCGCGCACTGCCCACAGCAGCAGTGAACCATCGGCGGAGATTGCCGCGTCGCCGCCCTGGTCGCCATGCACGGGCTCGGTGGCGAACGGTGTCCAATGCATGCCGCCATCGTGCGAGACCGCTCCGTGCGGCCCTGGGTTCCACGAACGGCCCACGCGCACCATCTCGTTGGGCCGCTGCGCCGCCAGCGCAATCGTGTCGCAGTTGGATAGCTCGGGATTCTTCATTGCGCCGCCAGCGGGCGAGCGGGTGAGATCGTCGTTGCGGAAGCAGCCGATGTCTCCGAGGCCGGTGAAGAGGTGCGGCCCGGCTGCGGTGGGCAACAATGGGCTCAGCAGCATGATGTCTGCTGTCTCCTCCAGGCCCGGCGCGCCGACCGTCCAGTGAGTGGATGCGCCGCCGTTGACATCATGCGACTCCCAGATGGTCTCGCCCGTGCCATAGAGAACATGGGCCGAATCGAATGGGTCGATCATGACCGCGCCAATCCAATGTCCGAAGGGTGCCCCGGCGACATGATCGGTCCAGGGCGCAAGGCTTGCATCGCGGGACGCGCCTTCCTTCAGCGACTGCCAGTGCGCACCGCCATCCGCCGAGCGGAAGATGGTATCACCGGGGTGCCAGCGGTCGATGGTGGACGCAAGCAGAGTCTGCGGATGGCGCGGGTCAACCGTGACGATGCCGTAGCCGAAGCCTTGCGCGTCCTGCGCGGCTTTGGCATCGTTGGCGTGATCCCGCAGTTCGCCGCTGCTGCCGGGTCGCTGCGGCGTGATGTTTCTCCAGGTGTTTGCAGAGGGCGAGAACGCCCACACCGCTCCATCGCCGGTCCCGTTGGGACCGGGTCGATCGGTGAAGCTCAGGTACATCGTTCCGTCGGAGCTGAAGACGCCGTGATTGGGAAAGAGTCCTTGCGGCGAACCGGAGACCGGCTTCCATGTCTTGCCTGCATTCTCGGAGCGCAGCAGATTGTTGATCGGATCATCGACGCCTACATAGATGACGGGTGTGGGCTGCCCTGCGTGGCCGCTTGATCTGTCGAACGCGACAAAGGTCAAACCGATGCGGTTGGATGGTGGAGCAGAAAACTCCGCAACGCGCGCCCAGGTCAGTCCGCTGTCGTCGGAGCGCCACAGGCCTGCGAGGCGCGTGGCCATCAGCAATGTTTGCGGATGGTTTGGGTCAACCTGCAGCCGCTCGCCTGCGAAGCGGCCATCCTCGTTGCCGCCTATCTTAAACGGTACGCGCGCGATGGTGAAGTGCCTCCCCTGATCGCATGAACGCAGAATCGCTCCGTTGGGCGTGCCATTGTTCACATATGTGCCCGCAGCGATATACAGCTTCTTTGCGTCCGTTGGGTCGATGGCAATACTCTCCGCGCCGAGCAGATTGCGGTCGGAGAATGGCAGCCAGTCCTCGAGTGGGGACCAGCGCTTGGCGGCGCTGTCCCAGCGATACGCGCCGCCGATGTCTGTCCTGACGTAGTAGAGCCCGAGCTCGGATGGATGCGCCACAAAGCCGGTGATGAACCCGCCTGCGATGAAGGTAACGTTATGGAAGCGGTATGGCATCGACACGGGAGATGCGAGGTCGGCGGCACGGCAGGTCAATGACACACACAGCGATAACGCCAACGGCAGGGAGGCAACAAGCCGGAAGAGAGTTTTTCTCATCGGGTAAGAGTACCGCACTCAGTCGAATTCAACGACGCGTAAAGCTCTGCGCGCTCAGTGTGACGGTGTTCATGGTTTTTGCTGGAACGTGCAGGCGATAGAGCTTGCCGCCGGTCTGGAGGGTTGCGTCCAGCAGAAGATCGGAGTCGTTTTCAAATTTGAGGATCTGACTGCCATTAGGGTTGGAGAAGGCGTCGATCTACTGGAATGGGCCGCCGGCGAAGCGGCTAGTGTCATCGATGATCTTGCGGAAGGCGATGAGAGCGGGAGATCTAAAGTTCATCATCTGCATTTGCTATAAACGATCTTGCAATGGAGTAGCCCGACGATTGAGAGTTGAGTTCATCCGCGCCAGCAACGGCTTTGCACAACGATCTTACGGGCTACGAGTATTTCATATGCTGGAGAGTTCGACATCGCGAGCGAGCGTGGAGATGGCGCGGAGGGATGCGTTTTGCGCGCAAGCGATGGTGTCGAGTCCGATGAATCGAGATGATTCTGAGTATCAGAGAGATTCATTACGTGTCATTCGTAATCGAGCGAGTGCATCCAGGTGGTTTCCCGATGTAAAAAAATTCGCGGAAGTAACGATTTTTCTTGACACTGAATTTCATCAAAACTATACATTCGTTAGCTGCATGTTAATGTCTTGCAGCATCGTTGTCTTATCAATAGGGAGAATAGACAAATGGCAACCAAGAAAGCAGCCAAGAAAGTCGTCAAGAAGGCAGCCAAGAAGGCAGCCAAGAAGAAGTAATCCAACCCAAGGCAAACGCAGAACGGGGGACGCGATAAGCGTCCCCCGTTCTGCGTTGGTGCGTTGCCTGTGCTACGAAGGCCGCACCGGCGTTGCCTATTGCGCGGTCTTGGGCATGGAGAGATAGCCAGAGACCTTGTTCTTGTCGATGCTATTAACGACCAGCTCGAAGAGGGCGGGGACTTTGCCGCTGTAGAACTGGATGGGCTCGTCGATGGTCTTGTCCTTCTTCTCGATATTGCGGTCGTCGGAGCTGACGACGAGGCTGAAGCGCGCGTGCTTGTTGTCCACCTTCTCAAGTTTCAGCTTGATGGGGGAGAGCAATGTCGGCTGTGCGCCCTTCTGCAATGTGAACTCAACGTAGGTGCGGTCTCCCTTGTGCTTCAGCACTTCGAGCTGATCGTGGTTGGTGGCGATCAGGCCGCTCATCACCCCTTCGTCACCCTTCATGCTCTGCATCTGGGCCTTGGTTGCCTCGAGGTCGCTGCGCGTGGTTGCGACGTCGGTCTTGACGCCGCCGACATCGGTCTTGACGCTGGCGACGTCGCTGGAGACGGCGCCGATCTGCTGCTCGGAGGCCTGCTGCTGCTGCGCCAGTTTTGCGGTCTCGGCGTTCTGCGACTTTTGCGCCGCGATGATGACCGCAGTTCGGGCGTCGATCTGTTTCTGGGTGGCGCCGACGTTCTGGCCGAGGGTATCGGCGGTGGCGCGCAGCCGGGCGTTGGTGGCATCGAGGCGGTCTCCGAGGTCGACGTTCTTCTTGTCGGCGGCGGTGAGGTTCTGCTCGGTTGCGGTAATGCGGTTTTGCAGGGCGTAGCACCAACCCAGCGCGCCAATCCCAACCAGAAAGGCAACGATGATCGCTGTGATGAATGCTCCCGAGGTGGACCGCTCGGCTACGACGACTGGTTCTGAATCGCTCATGTACTGTTTTCCTCTCGCTGTTGCTTCCTACCTATAGGATGCTGGGGCGTGGGCGTTGGTTGTACAGCAAAAACGCACCGCGGATGCGCAAGTCCCTAAAGAAACTATAGCTCACGTAACGCCACCGTCCGAGACACAGTGAGAAAAGAGGCAGGAAGGTATCTATCTTCGCAAGCCGGTGCAGGGTGCGCGTCCTGCGGCGGGCCTGGCGGGCGGTGGAGGATGGCCTTCTCGATTTCGTGACAAGCGTTTCGCCGCTGCGATATAACCATATTGAACCTCCATTCTTATTTGCAAAGGGCCGCCCATGTCTACCGTTCTTCCTTTGAAGGGTCTTGAAGGCATTATCGCCACGAAGTCGTCAATCTGCTGGATTGACGGAGACGAGGGCGTACTGTCCTATCGCGGTATCGACATCCACCAGCTGGCCGATCACTCGAACTTCGAGGAGACGACGTATCTTTTGTGGTTCGGCGTGCTTCCGACCGTCGCGCAGCTTGCCGAGTTCCGCAAAGAGCTGGCCGCCGCGCGCACGATGAACTGGCGCATCTACGACTTCCTGCGCAGCGTTCCCCACGATGCCACGCCGATGGAGGTGCTGCGCACGGCGGTGAGCCTGCTGTCTCTCTACGACCCGGATGAGAAGGACTCGTCGCACGAGAGCAATGTGCGCAAGAGCTACCGTCTAACCTCGCAGATCGCTATGATCGTGGCCATCTTCGACCGCATCCGCAAGGGCAAGACGATCATCGACCCGGACCGCTCACTGTCGCACTCGGCAAACTTTCTGCGTATGTTGAATGGGGTGAACCCGACGGAGACGGCGACCCGCGCGCTGGATGTTGCGCTGATCCTGCAGGCCGACCACGAGTTGAATGCAAGCACATTCGCGGCGCGCGTGATTGCGTCGACGCTGTCTGACATCCACTCGGCGGTTGTGGGCGCGATCGGCGCGTTGAAGGGCCCATTGCATGGTGGCGCGAACGCGGAGACGATGAAGATACTGATTGCCATCGACGAGTCGGGTGCGGACCCGGTGGCGTATGTGCAGCAGATGTTCGCGGAGAAGAAGAAGATCTCCGGCTTCGGCCACCGGGTATACACCACCGAAGACCCGCGCGCGACTCACCTGCGCAAGATGTCGGAGGACCTGGGGAAGGCGGCCGGAAAGCCGAAGTGGTTCGACATGTCGCGCAAGATAGAGCTGTTTGTAAACGAGGAGAAAAAGCTGAACGCAAATGTGGACTTCTATTCGGCCTCGACATATACCACGCTGGGGGTGGAGATCGATCTGTTCACGCCGATCTTCGCCATCAGCCGCATCGCCGGTTGGACCGCGCATGTGATTGAACAGCTCGACGACAACCGGCTGATCCGTCCACGCGCGGACTACATCGGTCCGCCTTATCCGCAGCCCTACACTCTGATAGAGAAGCGCTAGGGCGCGTTACGTGGCGTTGGACGCTGGCCCGCGGGACATCTCTCCCGCAGATGCGCGGGGCCTGCTGCGTTGCCCTTCCGGTACTCCCGCCCTACTGTAAGGGGATGACCCGCCGGCCGCGTTCGTGTAGATTAATTGTGTTCTTCAGAGGAGTGTCCGCTTGTCCATCTCACGGGTCGGCCGGAGTATGCTGTCAGCACTCTCAGCCGGTCTCTTTATCTCAGCAGCCCTCAGTTTTTTTGTAGCGGTCGTTCCTCCAGGCCATGCACAGGCGACTCAGCCGCAGGTGGCCGAGGCAAGCGATATGGACGAATTGGGAGGTCTCAGCGCCGCCGCGATGACCAACGACAGCGGGCCAGCGGGCATCATCCCAGTGGCGAAGGGCTTCAATGCTTCGATGGGTACGACTTCGCAGCATGATTCAAGCAGTGGATGGTCTTCGCTGCTGACTCCCAACGTCGCCTACCGGCTGAACCGGTACATCAGCGTGGACGCGGGCGTCCCGATGTACATGTACATCAACATCGACGCAAACGTCGGCACCAAGACCAAGCCGGTCTATGTCTACTCTCCAAAGAAAGGGGCCTTCGGGGACACATCGCTCTCCTTCCACGGCGATGCCACTGCATGGACGATCGACTACAACGGGACGGTCTCGCTGGGGCTGCCTTCGGGCAATACAGATTACGGTCTGGGAGCGGGACAGGTCACCTACAACATCAACAACCACTTTGAGAAGAACTTCGACCTGTTCACGCCCGACATCGAGTTCGGGTTCGGCGACACCACCACCCTGGTGAGCCAGCGCGTTCTAAAGAGCTATGTCGCGGTGGGACCGATGGCGCACTTCCAGGCCGGGACGGCGGTCAATCTGCCGTGGCGCATGAGCTTCGAGGCGGATGCGTACGAGGAGCTGCCGCTGGACAAGAACCTGGTGTACTCGACCACCGGGAGCGGAAAGAAGAAGGTGACGACCGCGACCAACACGGATCCTGCCGAGGACAACGGCTTTCTCACGTCGCTGGACATCCCGCTGACGCGTCACGTCACAATGTCCGGGTTCTACAGCAGAAGCCTGCGCGACCACGATGACGTTGGCGGGTTCTCGTTTACGTTCTTGTTGAAGGCCCCGCCTAGGCCTCCCGAGATCGCATTCTAGAGCGCTTGCGATGGAATGCGGCTGCATTCTGGGACTACCTTTGCTGGCCGGGCCTCGCCGGGTTGGTCAGAACGCGCGGGCACCAAGTAAACTTCAGGTGTGCGACGCATATATATGGATGCCAATTCCACGACGCCTCTGCTGCCTGAGGTGGTGGAGGCGATGCGTCCATTCTGGACGGAGCATTTCGGCAACGCCAGCTCCATCCACCAGCAGGGACAGCAGGCGCGCGCTGCGGTGGAGCGGGCGCGCGCGTCGGTGGCCGGTCTGTTGGGCTGCCGCGCCGCGGAGGTGGTCTTCACCTCGGGCGGCACGGAGAGCGACAACCTGGCTCTGTTTGGAACTCTCGCACCGGGCGACCATCTGATCACGAGCAGCATTGAGCACTCGGCTGTGATGCAGGCAGCCGAGGCGCTGGCTGGGCGCGGCATCGAGGTCAGCTTCCTGCCCGCCACGCCGCAAGGGGTGGTCGAGCCAAGCGCGCTTGAGGCTGCGCTGCGGCCCAACACACGGCTGGTGAGCGTGATGCTGGCCAACAATGAGACGGGCGTGATCCAGCCGGTGCGGGAGCTGGCTGACCTGACCCACGCGGCCGGCGCGCTCTTCCACGCCGACGCGGTGCAGGCGGCAGGCAAGCTGGCGATCGACGTGAAGGCCCTGGGTTGCGATCTGCTGAGCCTGTCGGGCCACAAGATGTATGCGCCGCAGGGTGTGGGCGCGCTGTATGTGCGGCGCAACGTGCGCCTGCGACCGATCTTCTTCGGCGGAAACCACGAGCGCGGGCGGAGGCCCGGCACGGAGAACGTTGCTGGAATCGTTGGCCTGGGCAAGGCCGCGGAGCTGGCGCGCGAGTGGCTGGCGAACGGCGAGCAGCAACCGCTGGCGGCGTTGCGCGACCGCCTGGAGCAGGGAATCCTGGCGCAGGTGGAGGCGGCGGGCGTCAACGGCGCTGGGGCGGAGCGCGTGGCCAACACCAGCAATCTGTTCTTCGACCATGTGGAGGCCGAGGCGCTGGTGATTGCGCTCGACCTGAAGGGGCTTTCGGTGTCGGGCGGGTCGGCGTGCCAGTCTGGCTCGACCGAGCCGTCGCATGTGTTGACGGCGATGGGGCTGAGCGCGGCGCACGCGCGGGCCAGCGTGCGCTTTTCGCTGAGCCGGTTGACGACCGAGGATGAGGTGGAGTGCGCGCTGGCGCTGGTGCCCGCCGCCGTGGCTCGGCTGCGAAGGCTAAGCCCCAGGGTCCACAAGGCCGGGCAATCGCAAGAACCGTTCGTTCTGTCGTAGGCTTCCATCTGTCCTGTCCATGCCTCCTTTGTTAGCTGGTTCGTACTCTACCCCCTCCGGTGGCAAATAGCGTAAAGCATTCAAAAGATGCTGGTTAAGCTCGCGCTAAGCGCGCGAGACGTATTTAAGGCAAAGACCCGGCGGGTTGCGGTTGCTTCGGTCATGATGTTCCTCCTCGGTGTTCCGTCAGTGGGGGGTATACCCCCCCCTAAAATGCCTAACATCATCAAAATAAGATAGTTAGATCTAGACCCGATCTGGATCATGTCTGCATGATGTTTATTCCAGATGGTTTAAATCTGTCGATCTTTTGAATCAATGACTTGAGGATAGTAGACAGCGATTAGTGGTGCGTTAAATGCAAAGGCCCGGCGATTGGCCGGGTCTGTTTGGTTATGCTTACTGATTTAATTATACGCGTTGGAGGGAAACTAGTATGCCAAGTATTTTTAAGTTTTAAGTGGTTTGATTGGTGTTGGTTAGGGGGAATTTTGGGGTTCGAGGGGCTTGACACGCGAATTTACGGGAAGATTCGAGGAAAAAATCTTCGCGGGGGTGGGGGTGGAGGGAGACCCACTTATCGCGGCTCTCCCAGGTGCCCAAAAGCGAGGCACCTGGGGCACCCGCACCTGGGCACCCGCACCTGGGGCACCCGCTCTCCCAGTTGGGACACTCGGCATCCGGCGGATGGGCTGGGAACTTACAGGTACCAGGGGATGTTGACGACGATGATGCGCTGCTTTCCCTTGAGCAGGAGGAGGAGCTTGAGCATCTGGACGCGCTGGTTGTGCAGGAAGTACTCCCACCAGTGACGGACGACGAGCTCTGGCAGAAGCACGGTGATCTTGCGGTCCGGGTTCTGCTGCTCGAGTTCCAGGATGTAGTCCATCAGCGGGTTGATGATGAGGCGGATGTTGGAGTGGAGGGTGACGAGTTCCGGCTCGTGCAGGCCCTGGTCGCGGATGGGCTTGAGGACGTTCGCCTCCCAGACGGGGTCGAGCGTCTGTTCTCCGTCTGCGCCGATGACGTTGACGACCTTGATCTCCTTGGAGAGCAGCAGGGCAAAGCGCAGGGCCTTCTCTGTCATGCGGTCCCATCGCGCCATGGGGATGATGACCAGCGGCTGCTGCATGTTGGTGAGGTTGAGCGGGGACATCTCTACGACCTCGCCGTTGACCCGCCGATAATGCTTCTTGATGACCACCATCAGCACGATCAGCATAGGCACCAGCAGGGCGACCATCCAGGCGCCGGAGGTGAACTTGGCGGCCAGTACGATGAGTGTTGTGATGCCGGTGGCGATGGCTCCTGTGCCGTTGACGAACATGTGCCAGAGACGGCCCTTGTGCGCATTCCCCTGCTTCTTCCAGTGGACGACCATGCCGGCCTGGGAGAGGGTGAAGGCGAGGAATGCGCCGATGGCGTAGAGCGAGATGATGTTGTCGATATTGCCGCTGAACTTGATGAGGATGACTGCCGTCAGAAATGTGAGGGCATAGATGCCGTAGGAGTAGAGCAGGCGGCGACCGCGCAGGACGAAGACGTGGGGCAGGAAGTCGTTCATGGCGACGGCGCGGGTGACGCGGGGGAAGTCGGCGAATGCGGTGTTGGCGCTCAGGGTGAGGGCGAGGAAGATGGACCACATGGTGAAGTGGAAGAACCAACTGCGTCCGAAGACAGCCATGACGATCAGGCTGAGCAGGCTCTGGTAGCCCGGTTGGGCAGGGTCCATCGCCATAATGCCATACTGCTTGGCAAGCCATGCTGTGCCGAAGAGCATGATGACGAGGGTGCTCATGATGATGGTGAGCGCCATCTGCGCGTTCCTGACCCTGGGTTCGCGGAAGGCCATCACGCCGTTGGAGACTGCCTCGACGCCAGTCATCGCGGCGCAGCCGTTGGAGAAGGACTTGAGCGCGAGCCATACGCCGAGATAGGTAATGGTGGCGGGCAGAGCGTGCGGCATCTCCGCACGCGCGAGCGGGTGGCCGTGCGCTGCAACTACGCGAAAGGCCCCGAATGCCACGGTTGCCAACACTGTGCCGACAAACAGAAAGGTGGGAAGGATGAAGGCCGCGCCCGTGTCCTTGACGCCGCGCATGTTGACCAAGGCAAGGAACGCCAGCACAAACAGGCAGAGCATCAGGGAGTGCGGCTGCAGCCACTGCAGGTCGGAGACGACGGCCCCGACGCCGGCCGTGATGCCAACCGCGGCGGTGAGGATGTAGTCGATCATCAGCGCGGCGGCGGCAAGCAGGCCTGCGCCGGTGCCGAGGTTCTCCGATGCTACCGTGTACGATCCACCGCCGGTGGGATACGCCGCAATGGTCTGGCGATAGCTGAAGAAGACGATGCCCAGCAGAATGAGAACGACTGTGACAATGGGAATCAGGTGAGCGACGCCGGCGATGCCCAGCGGGATGAGCAACGACAGCGCCGTCTCCGGCCCATACGCGGCAGAGGTCAGCGCATCCAGGCCAAAGATGGGAATGCCGGCGGCCACACCGATGTGCTCGGCGCGCTCTTCGCTGGTGGCCAAGGGCCTTCCAAACAGGGTATCTGCAATGGACATGTAACTTTAATAATAGATCGTCTGGCGAAGAACCCGGTCACGATACTGGATTCCATGGATTTTTTTTGGATCGGGTCTTCCGCGCCGGCATCTCATCCCTGGAGATTTATGTTCCGGGGTTCTGTCCGGAACGGCTGGTTTGGATCGCTCTGAGGCAGCCTGCAACGCCATGAAACCGGCACAACTATAATCGTCGAGAACCTTCAGGAGAGAATTATGCCTACGCCCATCTACGATATTCCCGTTCATACCATCACCGGAGAGGCTACCTCGCTTGCGGCGTTTCGCGGCAAAGTGCTGCTGGTGGTCAACGTCGCGTCCAAGTGCGGGCTGACGCCGCAGTACGACGCGCTGGAGAAGCTCTATGAGCAGTACAAGGAGAAGGGCCTGGCGGTGCTTGGCTTTCCGGCCAACGACTTCGCAGGGCAGGAGCCGGGTTCGAACGACGAGATTGCCACCTTCTGCCGGGCTACGTTTGGGGTGAACTTCCCAATGTTCGCGAAGATTGCGGTGACCGGAGAAGCGACCGATCCGTTGTACAAGGCGCTGATCGCCGCCGAGCCGAAGGCAGCCGGTGCTACGCGCGAGGCGTTCCGTGCGAAGCTGGCAGGATTTTTGGGCAAGAGTGGCGCGACGCCAAACCCGGAGCCGGGAATCCTGTGGAACTTCGAGAAATTCCTCATCGACCGCACAGGCAAGGTGATTGCGCGCTTCTCGCCCGAGGTTGTGCCGGACGATCCGGCGATTGTCTCCGCCATTCAGGCCGCGCTGGCGAGCTGATTCTGGCTGAACGATGCTGGCTGAACGATGCTGCCGGGGCCGCGGGCAAGAACCTGCGGTTCTGGCTTAGCCATTGCAGCGATACTCTTGAGGAAATGCAGATGCTCTCTTGCTTGCTTTGCGGTAAGGCTGGCGAATTCAGGCGCGTGCTGCTGGGGCCGCTCGCGGCTTTCCTCGTTGCCTGTTCGCTGGGCGCCCAGACGCAAGCCCCGCAGACCACGATGACGATGGAGAATCGTGGAGCATCGCAGACGGGGACCGCATGGCCGACCGCGGATGGCGTCTTCACAATCGAGAACTTCCGGTTTGGCAGCGGGGAGAGCCTACAGCAGCTTCGGCTGCACTATCTGACACTGGGAACAGCGCACCGCGATGCGTCGGGACACGTCGACAACGCTGTGCTGTTGCTGCACGGCACGGGCGGGAATGCCTCCTCGCTGTTGGCGCCGCAGTTCTCGGCTGTATTGTTCGGGCCGGGGCAGCCGCTGGATATCACGCGCTATTTCCTGATTCTGCCGGACGACATCGGACATGGCATCTCCAGCAAGCCTTCGGACGGCCTGCACATGCGCTTCCCGAAGTATGACTACGACGATATGGTGCAGAGCCAGCACCGGATGCTGCTGGACGGGCTGCATGTCGATCATCTGCGGCTCATCCTGGGGACGAGCATGGGATGCATGGAGTCGTTTGTGTGGGGCGAGACCTACCCCGGCTTCGCCGATGCATTGATGCCGCTGGCGTGCCTGCCGGTGCCGATTGCAGGACGCAACCGCATGATGCGCTATATGGCGATCAAAGCGATCGAGGACGATCCGCAGTGGCACGGCGGAGACTACACGACAGAGCCAATGGAGGGCCTGCGTACCGCGGCCGAGTTGACACTGGTGATGGGCTCGGCCCCGCTGTACATGCAGAAGATTGCGCCAACGAAGAAGGCGGCAGAAGATTACATCGACGACTATCTTGCGAAACGGGTGAGTCCGCTCGATGCGAATGACATGATCTACCAGTGGGACGCAAGCAGAAACTATGATCCCAGCGCGCATCTGGACCGCATCCAGGCGCCCGTGATGTGGATCAACTCGGCGGACGACTACATCAATCCGCCGGAGCTTGGGATCGCCGAGAAGTTTGCTGCAAAGCTCGCGCACGGGCGGTTTGTGCTGATTCCCATCTCCGACGCAACGCGTGGCCACGGGACGCATACCCAGGCGGCAGTTTGGAGGGACTATCTGGTGGAGCTGCTGAAGGAATCGGAGAAGAAGTAGAGTGGCGGTAAGATGCGTTGACTATTCCTGCATCGATTTCATCGGCCGAGGAACAGGTCGCCGAAGGGCGGGAAGGTGAGCAGCAGACCGAATGCAAGGAAGACGAAGGCGAAGGCGCTGACCTTGCCAAAGGCGAGGGTCTTGTTCCTCCAGCGTGCGGCGAGGACTGCCCAGCAGACGATCCAGAGAGCGATGCTGACGGTGGTGACACCGGAGAGCGGGCCGGAGGGACGGTAGAAGTTCAGTGCGGCGGCGAGGCGCTTGGAACCGTCGGCGACGACGGCGAGGAGGCCGAGGAGAAAGCAGCCGACAGCGCAGGAGAGGACTGCGGCTGCGACGGGGCCGTTGGCGGGATTCTGTGGGATGAGCTTGATCGCGGTCATTTTGTGCTCTCCATGAGTTGAATCGAGCTTCCGCCTTGGACGGGCGCTTTTTTGTCGATCATTGCTCCCCAGCCTCCGGCGATTGCGGCTGCAAGAAAAGCGACGGCGGCGAATCCGAGGACGGTGGTGCGGACCGATCGGGTGGCGTTCCACGCGGCACGGTGTTTGAGCAGGACGAAGGCGACCATGGTGCTGGACATGGGCGCGATCCAGGCGACGTGCTCCTTCCACTCCATGCCAAAGTTGTGCCAGCCTGCGGTGGAGGGGTGCGATGTGAGTAGGAATTTTGGATAGAGCGCGAGGTCGGCACCCACTGGCGCAACTGCGCGGTACCAGGGATAGATGATGTATGCGCCAGAGAGCACGGCGGCCCAGCCAAGGGCAACCATTGCGATGAGATAGGTGGTCTGCCAGTGGGAGGCGGGTTGCGCAGGGGTGGAGTCTGGATTGCTCCGGGCTAGATTGCTCTGATCCAGTATCAGGACGATGGCACCGAAGAGGGCCAGGAGGAAGAAGCCTCCAAAGAGCATTCCGTGAATGCTGGTTACAAGTTCGCGCAGTGTGATTTCCATGGAGGACTCGCTTTCGTTTCAGTTACCGCATTCGCAGCCTGGTCAGGGCAGAGAACATTTTGGAGCCTGTGGCGCTGCTGGCTTGATCCTGACCGCCCGCGCCACCTGTGTCGCCCGCGCCGCCGGGGCCCCAGGTCCAATAGAGCGAAAGGTAGGTGTAGGTCTCGGGCTGACCGTGGATGCTGCGTCCGGCGGCGAAGAGCAGGTCGAAGCCGGGCTTGAACTCGTAGATTCCTCCGAGGTCGAGCAGGGTGGCGGCGCGTGTGCTGGTGGCGGCGGGGCCCTCCGCTCCGTGGCCGAAGAGTTCCGTGCCGAGGGTGAGCTTCTTACTGAGTTGGCGCTGAACCAGCAGGCCGGAGAAGGGATAGTTCTTGTAGCCGGTCTGGGGGACGATGGCCTCGCCGCCTCCGCCATAGCTCGTCCACTGCCTGTCTGACGGGCCCCATGACTTCTGTAGCCAGAGCGGCATACGGTACCAGGTTGCGCCCACGCCGAGTCCTTTGTCCGCGTTGCCGCTGGGCAGTTCGAAGAAGGGGAAGATGCCGACCTCGGGAATGCTTGTGGTCTCTTTGACGAAGCGAATCTTAGCACCGAGTTCGGTGTCGCCGATGCCGTAGTTGGTTGGGCCGCCAATGGGCGCAAAACTGGCGGTGAGCGGCAGGACGAGGTGGAGTTGCACGTTGGGGACGACGCCGTAGTTGACCTCGTAGGCGGGAGCTTCGAGAGCGGTGCCGCCGGCGTTCTTGCCCGTGCCGTCGGAGAGCTCGAAGGCGTACATCTCGAAGTGGCGGAAGGCGACCGGGTCGGGATCGTCGGTCTGGAAGGGAGGGCCGGCGTGGGCGGTTGTGCTCGCAATAAGCGAAATCAGGGCTGCGGTGAGCGCGACGCCGAGGCGCGCGTATCGAAGGTTTGGGCAAGAGAACACCATCATGCGGTTAGATTCCCGCTGGCCGGACTGGGTGCGTTAAAGTTGCGATAATGGAGATGTGAGTGCGATCACACAGACCGAGACGATTGCCGTTGCTATGTCCGGCGGGGTGGACTCCTCCGCCGTCGCGGCGCTGCTGCGGGCGGAGGGGCACACGCTGGTTGGGTTGACCCTGCAGCTTTGGAACCAGCGGCGGCTGGCGGGGCACGAGGGAATGCCAGAGGCGGTGCAGGGGCGCTGCTGCTCCATCGACGACGTGTACGACGCGCGGCGCGTGGCGGAACATCTCGGTATTCCCTATTACCTCGTCAATCAGGAGGAGCGCTTCGAGGCCGAGGTGGTGCGGCCGTTTGTGGACGAGTACCTGGCCGGGCGCACGCCCGTTCCATGCACGTTGTGCAACAACCATCTGAAGTTCGACGCGCTGATTACTACGGCGCGGCAGATCGGCGCGGAGCGCATCGCCACGGGGCACTACGCGCGCAACCGGTACGATGCGGCGCGCGGGCGATGGATCCTGTCGCGGCCTGAGGACAAGTCGAAGGACCAGACGTATTTTTTGTTTGGCCTGACGCAGGAGCAGCTCTCGCGCACGCTGTTCCCGCTGGGCGAGATGCAGAAGCCTGCCGTGCGTCGGATGGCCGCAGACGCTGGGCTTGCGCTGGCGGAAAAGCCGGATTCGCAAGAGATCTGCTTTATTCCCGGCGGGGATTACTCGGCGTTTCTGGCGGCGTATCTCGACGAGCAGGGCGAGGCGTTGCCGGATAGTTCGGGCGAATTGGTGACGGCGACCGGCGAGGTGTTGGGGCGGCACCAGGGAATTCACGGGTTTACCGTTGGCCAGCGCAAGGGGCTTGGCGGCGCACTAGCGGTCGCGGCGAATTCAGGGCCGCGATATGTGCTGGCGATCCATCCCGACTCGCACCGCGTCACCGTCGGCGGGGACGACGAGCTGATGTCGCGCGAGCTGCTGGCGAAGCGGCTGAACTGGGTTTCGGTTCCGGGGCTGGAGGGCGAGATGCGCGTGCGGGTGAAGATTCGCCATCGCCACGAGCCTGCGTGGGCGACTTTGTCGCCGGACGGAGAGGATTGCGTGCGCGCGGTCTTCGATGCGCCGCAGCGAGCGATTACGCCGGGCCAGGCCGCCGTGTTCTATGATGGCGACGAGGTGGTAGGCGGCGGCTGGATCGTCTGACCGGAAGAGAGTGTGCCAGTCGCGGCGCGCGCTGGTAGAATCGTTGAACCAATGAGGTTTATCTTGTCAACTGCGATGTGCGACCGATGAGATGTCCCTACTGCGGCTTCGCGCAGGACCGCGTGGTGGATTCGCGCGAGAGCAAAGAGGCGGACGCGATCCGGCGGCGGCGCGAGTGCGAGGGCTGCAACAAGCGCTTTACCACCTACGAGCGCATCGACGAGATTCCCTACATGGTGGTGAAGAAGGACGGGCGGCGGGAGAAGTTCGATCGCCAGAAGGTGCTGAGCGGGCTGCTGCACGCATGCGAGAAGCGGCCCGTGCCGGCGGCGGCGCTGGAGCGGATTGTGGATGAGACCGAGGCGTATGTGGTCGATTCCGCCGAGCGCGAGCGCTCCACCAGCGCGGTGGGCGAGCTGATTATGTCGCGGCTGAAAGAGATCGACACGGTGGCCTACATCCGCTTCGCCAGCGTCTATCGCGACTTCAAGGACGTGCGCGAGTTCAAGGCCGAACTGGAAGAGCTGTTGGGCGGACGGGACGCGAAGAAGGCGAAGGGTCCGAAGGGTTAGGTTCGAGGACAGGTGAAGCGAGATGAGCTTGCAGGTGTTGATGGTGATTCATTCACTGCCGCTGTGGTTTCTGATCTTCGCGCTGTTTCTGCCGCGGATTGCGCTGTTCGTGCTGTGGCTTGGCGGGCCGATTGCGCCGTTCCACCTGCATGGGATTGTGCCGCTGGTCTTCGCGATCCTGCTGCCACGCGTGCTGGTGCTGTATCTGATCTATATGGACCAGGGCATCAGCCTGTGGTTCATCATTCATCTGGTGGTGGCGCTGATGGTCTGGGGCGGATCGGGCAGCTACAGCGCGCGGCGAAGGCGCTATCGGGATGCATAGCGGGATAGGTTCGGATACTGCTCAGGATACTTTGCGTCGGCGCGTTGCAAGGTAGACGATGGGCGACGTCAGCGAACCAACAAGGGAGTAGAGGATTATGTTCTCTGCAACGAGGATGGAGTAGACCTCCAGTATGTCAAGCATGCTGCGGGGAGTTGGGCCTTCGAGACCCATGAGAAAGATACAGCTTGGCCACAGGATCACCTCCAACTCGCCAAACGACGAGGCGAACAAGTGCGACCGCAGGATCAATAACACAGGCATCGCCAACCCGAGCGCGCCCCAGATCAGAATCCATTTTATGAGTCTTCGCTTCACGCATCGGATGTTAGGTCAAATTGGGTGAAGGTGCAATGCTGCTCAACCGAAAGTTAACAGATTGAGCTTTCCCTCGGGGACTAAAGTCCCGCTTGATTTATGGCCCTGTCGGCGCGGCTGAAGCCGCGCCCTTTCAAAACGTCAATCTGTCCAAGTTCGCTGTTGCGGAGGAATGTGACGGGTTTGGGTGCGGCACGGTATTCTAGAGGATATGGAACGACGAAGAGTTGGAATCCTTGGGGCGACCGGAATGGTCGGCCAGCGCTTTATTCAGTTGCTCAACAACCACCCCTGGTTTGAGATCGCGTGGCTTGCGGCCAGCGAACGCAGCGAGGGCAAGACCTACGGCGAGGCCTGCCGGTGGAAGCTGGACACGCCGCTGCCGCCGCGCATTGCGGCCATGC
>Ga0302279_10002738_pt1 | contig 22878 bp, 19 predicted proteins | sample III_Bog_N3_3_FD_194541 | JGI IMG/M metagenome (GOLD analysis project Ga0302279, IMG submission 194541) | Peat permafrost microbial communities from Stordalen Mire near Abisko, Sweden - III_Bog_N3_3 | ecosystem: Environmental > Terrestrial > Soil > Wetlands > Peat | place: Sweden: Abisko...
CGCCGCCATCCGCACGAGGAAACCGGCATTGACGGTCAGACGTCCGGTGCGTGGATCGTTCGCCATCAATCCGGGCGTGTGCAGATCTCCGGAGTGAAAGAGCCTGCCATCGTAGAAGATCGCCCGGTTGTAGCGAGGCGCGATCGTCAGCACTTTCTCGAAGTAGCGGTTCGACTCGGTCAGGTAGGTGGCGGGCAGGTCCGACGACGGCGGCTCGCCAGCCAGTTCCTGGCGCTTGAGTTCCTGCATCAGCGCCGCAATCTCGTCCATCGGCACCGCGGGCTTGAAGAAGCTGGTGCCGCCCAGGCGCTCGTCCTTGAACAGGTACAGCACCATGGCGGCGGCGCCTTCGCCCTCGGGCAGGCCGTCCATGTCGCGATGCGGCAGGCGCTGGGCCGGCAAGACCTCGTCCGGACGGCGCGTCACCAGCGACAGGCGGCTCATCATCCTGTTGACGCGGCGGGCCTTCAGTGGCGCGCGGGCGTGCAGCAGGAAGGCATCGCGCAGGCGCGCCGCGAAATCACCGCCCAGCGGCAGTTCCGGGCCCGGATAGTAGTTGCGCGGATCGTCATTGAACAGCGCGCGGTTGCTCACCGCATAGTCGATGAGCTCCGTCGGATCCCGCATGAAGTCGTCGACGATGACGCACTGGTGCCCGTCGAAGATGGTCACCACGCTGATGCGCGGGTTGGCGTTGAGCAGCGCAAGCTCCTGGCCCGGCGTGCGATGCGGCTGCGACTCGGAATATTCCGACACGATGGATTCAGGCCTTGCGGGTCAAGATGGCTGGACTATCGTCCCTGCTCCACATCAATCCCGCGCAAAGCGCAGGATGCATGGGGGGCAACTCAGCTCGAGAACAGGAAGTTGAGCACGTCCCCGTCCTTGACGACGTACTCCTTGCCTTCCGCGCGCATCTTGCCGGCGTCCTTCGAACCTTGCTCGCCCTTGAAGGCGACGAAGTCGTCGTAGGCGATGGTCTGGGCGCGGATGAAGCCCTTCTCGAAGTCGGTGTGGATCACGCCCGCGGCCTGCGGCGCGGTGGCGCCGACGGCCACCGTCCAGGCGCGCACTTCCTTGACGCCCGCGGTGAAGTAGGTCTGCAGGCCCAGCAGCGTGAACGCGGCGCGGATCAGCCGGTTCAGGCCCGGTTCGGTCTGGCCCATCTCGGCCAGGAACATCTCGGCGTCGGCCGCGTCCATGTCGGCCAGCTCGGCTTCGGTCTTGGCGCAGATCGCGACGACCGGCGCCTTCTGCCTGGCGGCGAATTCGCGCAGGCGGTCGAGGTACGGGTTGTTCTCGAAGCCGTTGTCCGACACGTTGCCCACGAACATCGCCGGCTTGGCGGTGATCAGGAACAGCGACTTGACGATGGGCAGTTCTTCCTTCGTGAAGTCGATGCCGCGCACCGGCTGCGCCTGGTCGAGCGCTTCGCGGCAGCGCTCGAGGATGCTCACCAGCTTGGCCGCTTCCTTGTCGCCGGCGCGCGCCACCTTCTGCGAGCGATGCAGTTGCTTTTCCACGCTGGCCAGGTCGGCCAGGCACAGCTCGGTCTGGATGACCTCGATGTCGGCGATCGGGTCGATCTTGTTGTTGACGTGGATGACGTTGTCGTCCTCGAAGCAGCGCACCACGTTGACGATGGCGTCGGTCTCGCGGATGTGCGACAGGAACTGGTTGCCCAGGCCTTCGCCCTTGGACGCGCCGGCCACCAGGCCCGCGATGTCGACGAACTCGACGATCGCCGGCACGATCTTCTGCGCCGAGACGATGTCCGACAACACCTGCAGGCGCGCATCGGGCAGCTCGACGATGCCCACGTTGGGCTCGATGGTGCAGAACGGGTAGTTCTCGGCAGCGATGCCGGCCTTGGTCAGGGCATTGAACAGGGTGGACTTGCCCACGTTGGGCAGGCCGACGATGCCGCATTTGAGGCTCATGTCGCTACTTTCGTTGCCGCGCGCGGCGCCACGGGGCGTCCTGCAACCGGCTTTCAGGGGGAAACGACGGATTTTAGACGGTCTCCCACCGTCAACGTGGGTTCACGGTCGTCTACCTACAATGCGTGATGTCCAAGATCGACGTCAAGATCCACGGCAGCGGCATCGTCGGGCGCGCGCTGGCCCTCACACTGGCGCGCCAGGGCCTGGCCGTCGGCGTCGATGCCAAGCCCCGCGCTGCGACGGGCGGCGAGCAGCGCGCCGATGTCCGCGCCTATGCGCTCAACGCCGCCTCGGTGGCGCTGCTGAGCGAGCTGAGGGTGTGGGACGGCATGGCGCCGGACGCGCGCACCCCCGTCTACGACATGCGCATCGCCGGCGATGGCCAGGGCGCGCTCGCGTTCTCCGCCTGGCAGCAGACCGTGCCGGCGCTGGCCTGGATCGTCGATGCGGCCGAGCTCGAGCAGGTGCTGGAGACGGCCATCCGCTTCGCACCGGCGGTCTCCATCGTCGATGCCGACGCCAAGGCCGCGCTGACCGTCATCGCCGAAGGCAAGGCCGCCGCCGCGCGCGAGCGACTGGGCGTCGCGTTCGAACGGCATGCCTACGGCCACAGCGCGCTCGCGGCGCGCGTCGTCTCCGATGTCGAGCACGCCGGCGTCGCGCGCCAGTGGTTCCGCGCGCCGGACGTGCTGGCGCTGCTGCCTTTCGATCGGCCGCAGCCCGAGTGTTCTTACGGCATCGTCTGGTCGATGCCGCAGGCCGAGGCCGAACGCCTGGCGCAAGCGAGCGATGCGGATTTCGATGCCGCGCTCAACGCTGCCACCGACGGCGGCGCTGGAACGCTTGGCGTGCGGGGCGCGCGCGCCACCTGGCCGCTGATGCAGGCCAGCGCCGCCGAGATCGTCGGCCCGGGCTGGGCGCTGGTCGGCGACGCCGCCCACGTCATCCACCCGCTGGCCGGCCAGGGCCTGAACCTGGGGCTGGCCGACGTCGCCGCGCTCGCCAAGGTGGTCGCCGAGCGCGAATCGTGGCGCGCGCTGGGCGACGAGGCGCTGCTGCGCCGCTACGCCCGCGCCCGGCTGTGGCCCACGCGTGCCATGGCCGGCGCGGTCGATGGCCTGTGGCAGCTGTTTTCGGCGCCGGTGCCGGGGCTGCGCGAACTGCGCAACCACGGCATGACGCTGGTCGACCAGCTCAGCCCGCTCAAGCGCTTCCTTGTCTCGCGCGCCCTCGGCGCGTGAGCGTTTCCTGTCGAGATTTCCATGAACACGTTCGCACGCGCCTGGCGCGCCCTTCTTGCCGTTTCGCTGGCCCTGGCTTGCATCAGCGCCTGGTCCGACGACGCGGCCATCCGCAAGAACTGGAACTTGCGCCATCCGAAGGGGCCCGCGATCGACGAGATCAGCAAGACGCCCGTTCCCGGCCTGTACGAACTGCGCATCGGCGACGACCTCATCTACTCGGACGAACAGGGCAACTACCTGCTCTACCCGTCGCGCGAGACCGGCACCGGCCAGCTGCCCGACGGCCACATCCTGGACGCGAAGAACAAGGTCGACGTCACCGAGCAACGCCTGAACAAGCTGATGGCGTCGGAAGTCCCGAAGCTGCCGTACGGCGACGCGCTGGTCTTCAAGCAGGGCACCGGTGCGCGCCGCATGGTCGTGTTCGAGGATCCGAACTGCCACTTCTGCAAGGACGCCGAGCGCAGCTTCATGCAGTTGAAGAACGTGACGATCTACACCTTCCTGATCCCGATCCTGGGCGACGACTCGGAGGCCAAGACGCGCACGATCTGGTGTTCGAAGAACAACGCGCAGGTCTGGCGCAACTGGATGCTCAATGGAGAGCTGCCACCGCGGCCGATGGGCGCTTGCGACCTGTCGGCGATCCAGCGCAACCTGGATTTGGCCGCGCGCCACCACCTGAACTACACGCCGGCCATCATCTTCGACGACGGCTCGCGCTTTGCGGGCAACGCGGATCTGGAGCACCTGACCAAGCGACTGGACGAGGTCGCCGCGGCCAAGAAGGGTTGAGCCTCGGTGCGGTCGTCGGTCAGGTCACAATAGACCGATGACATCCGCCTGCCCGCTGCCGCGCGGCGCTTCCGCCGAATGATTCACTATCGGATCGAGGTCGCCGACGCGGCGGCCCACCAGTTCAAGGTCACGCTGACCGTCGCCCATCCGGCCCCCGAGCAGCACCTGAGCCTGCCCGTGTGGATTCCCGGCAGCTACATGGTGCGTGAGTTCTCGCGCCACCTCAGCCTTCTGCAGGCGCGGCAGGGATCGCAGCCGCGCGAGGTCGTGCAGCTGGCCAAGGATCGCTGGCGCGTCGCCACCACCGGCCACGGCGCGCTGGTCGTCACCTGGTTCGTCTATGCGTTCGACGCGTCGGTGCGCACGGCCTGGCTCAGCGACGACCGCGGCTTCTTCAACGCCACCAGCGTGTGCCTGGCCGTCGAGGGCCGCACCTCCGAGCCGCAGCGCGTCGAGCTCTACAAGCTGCCCGCAGGCTGGGACGTGGCCACCGCCATGACGCGCGTCGATCCCGCGGCGAAGGCGCCGAAGAAGGCCAAGGGCGCGCCGGCGCGCACGCAGGTCTTCGAGTCCGCCGACTATGACGAGCTCGCCGACCACCCGTTCGAGCTGGGCAGGTTCTGGCGCGGCGAGTTCACGTCGGGCGGCGTCGCGCACGAGCTGGTGGTCAGCGGCGCGTGGCCGCAGTTCGACGGCGCGCGGCTGCTGGCCGACACCAGGCGCATCTGCGACGAGGAGATCCGCTTCTGGCACGGCGCCGACAGGCCGCCGTTCGCGCGCTATGTGTTCATGCTGTACGCGACGGAGGACGGCTACGGCGGCCTCGAGCACCGCGCGAGCACGGCGCTGATCGCGTCGCGCAAGGACCTGCCGCGCTTGGGCGTGGCGGGCACCAGCGACGGCTACGTCACGCTGCTTGGCCTGATCAGCCACGAGTACTTCCACACCTGGAACGTCAAGCGCCTGAAGCCGGCCGAGTTCCTGCCCTACGACTACACGCAGGAGAACTACACCGAGCTGCTGTGGTTCTTCGAGGGCTTCACCTCGTACTACGACGACCTGTTCCTGCTGCGCTGCGGCCTGATCGACGCGGCGCGCTACGTCAAGCTGGTCGGTCGCGCGATGAACGGCGTGCGGCAGTCGCCGGGCCAGCACGTGCAGAGCGTGGCCGAGGCCAGCTTCGACGCCTGGATCAAGTACTACCGCAGCGACGAGAACACGCCCAACTCGACCGTGAGCTACTACACCAAGGGCTCGCTGGTGGCCTTGCGCCTGGACCTGGCGCTGCGCGCCGGCGGCAAGGCGACGCTGGACGACGTGATGCGCGCGCTGTGGCACGACGCGCCGGGCGGTGCGGTCACCGAGGCGCTGATCCTCAAGACCGTCGGCCGCCTGGGCGGCAAGGCCATCGCCAGCGACCTGCAGGAATGGGTGCACCAGCGCGGCGCGCTCGACGTGCTGGCGCCGCTGGCACGCGTGGGCGTCGAACCGGAGGTCGAGACGCTGAACCTGGCCACCGAGCTGGGCGTGCGCCTGTCCGAAGGGCCGGTCAGCGGCATACAGGTCAAGGCCGTGCTGGCCGGCGGCGCGGGCGCGGCGGCGGGGCTGTCGGCCGGCGACGAGATCCTGGCCGTCGACGGCTGGCGCGTGCGCCGGCTCGACGACGCGCTGGCGTGGACGCGCACCGGCGCCGCGTTCGAGCTGCTGGTCGTGCGCCAGCAGCGCGTGCGCACGCTGCGCGTGGCCGACCGCGCGAGCGAGCTGCGCGGCGAGGCGGCCTCGCGCGGCTTGAAGCTGGCTGCGTCACCCAACGCCGCGACGCTCGCGCGCCGCGCCGCCTGGCTGGGAAAGTAGATTGCGCTCGCCCTGGCGCGAACCGTGGCGCCGCCGTGCGGCCTGGTTCGCGCTGATCGTCGCGGTGCTGCTGGCACACGTGATGTTCGGGCTGCGCGTGCTCTCCAGCGTCATCGGCTGGAACAGCGCTGTCGAGCCGCGGCGCATCGATGTCATATTCTCGCGCCAGGCGAAACTGACGGCACCTGTGCTTGCGAGGGCCTTCGTGCCGCCACCGCCGCCACCGCCGCCGCCCGAACGGCCGTCGCGGGCCGTGCGCGTGCCGCGCGCGAGCTCGGCGCCCGCGCGTGCGAGCGCACCCGCGCCCGCGCAGGCGGCGTCGCCGTCATCGAGCGCACAGTTGAAGGACGAGGCGCTGGCCTTGGCCGCCGACCTGGAGGCAGCGCAGCGAGCGGCCGCCGCCGCCGGGTCGGCGGCGTCAGCTGCGTCCGTGGCCCAAGGCGCCGCCTCCGCCTCCGCGGCCGCGACGGCGTCGACCGCCGGCACAGGCGATGCCGGGGATGTCTCGCCGATCGCCGGACCCGAGAGCAAGCCGCTTGACTGGCCTCCGTCCACGCGGCTCACCTATACCCTGACGGGCCTCGTGCACGGCGGCAATCTCTACGGCGACGCGGTCGTGGAATGGCGGCGCGATGGTGCGCACTACCAGGTGCAGTCCGACGTCCATGTCACGAACCTGTTCACCACGCGCCGCATCTTCAGCGACGGCGAGATCACCGCTCAGGGCCTGAGTCCGCATCACTTCGCCGAGCTGCTGTCGCCGCCGCTGATGGCGCCACGCAGCAACCATATCGAGTTCACGGACGGCGAGGTGGTGCTGCCCAACGGCACTCGCATGATCAAGTTCCCGCAGACGCAGGACGAGGCGAGCCAGTTCGTGCAGTTCGTGTGGCTGTTCACCGTGCATCCCGAACTGGCACGGCCGGGCACGCTGATCGATTTCCCGCTGGCGCTCACCCGCAGCGTGCACCGCTGGCATTACCGTGTCGCGGCCATCGAGCCGTTGCAGCTGCCGTTCGGCACGCTGGACACGGTGCACCTGGTGCCGGCGTCCAATGACCCTCCGCGACCCGGCGAGTACCTGTTCGAATTCTGGATGGCCCCGACGCTGCAGTACCTGCCGGTGCGGGTGCTGATCCGCAATGACGAGCAGAACCTCGCCGACCTCAGGCTCGACGCGCTGCCGCTGCAGGCCGCGCCCGAGGGCGGCGCTGCCAGCCAGGCGCCGCTTCGCTGAAAGCCTGTCATCCTGTGTGGAGCGATGCGCGGTCGCAGAATCCACCTCGGCCAGGACGCGTGGGTTCCCGACTGCGCGCACGAATCAGAACCTCAGGAGAACGACCCCATGACCTACGAATGCATCCTCACCGAGACCGTGGGCGCCGGCCCGCTCAAGACCGGCGTCATCCGCCTGAACCGGCCCAAGCAGATGAACGCGCTCAGCGACCAGCTGATGGACGAACTCGGCGCCGCGTTGCTGGCCTTCGATGCCGACGACGCCATCGGCGCGATCGTGCTCACGGGCAACGAGCGCGCGTTCGCGGCCGGTGCCGACATCACCCTGATGGCCAAGTACAGCTACATGGACGCGTTCAAGAAGGGCCACATCTCGCGCAACTGGGAGACGATGCGCCAGGTGCGCAAGCCGGTGATCGCCGCGGTGGCCGGCTTCGCGCTGGGCGGCGGCTGCGAGGTGGCGATGATGTGCGACATGCTGATCGCCGCCGACACCGCCAAGTTCGGCCAGCCCGAGATCAAGCTGGGCATCGTGCCCGGGGCCGGCGGCACCCAGCGACTGCCGCGCGCCGTCGGCAAGGCCAAGGCGATGGACATGGTGCTCACCGGCCGCATGATGGACGCGGCCGAGGCCGAGCGTTCGGGCCTGGTCTCGCGCGTCGTGCCTGCCGACGCATTGATGGCCGAGGCGCTGGCCGTCGCCGAGCAACTGTGCGCGCTGGGCATGCCCAGCGTGATGCTGGCCAAGGACGCCGTCAACCGCTCGTTCGAGACGGGGCTGAGCGACGGCATCACCTACGAACGCCGCCTGTTCCATTCGCTGTTCGGCACCGAGGACCAGCAGGAAGGCATGGCGGCCTTCCTCGAGAAGCGCAAGCCGGCGTTCAGGAATCGTTGATCACGGCTTGAAGTCGCGCCGCGTCTCCGCGTCCAGCTTGGCCGGATCGAACGCGAATCCGCCCAGCGCAATGGGCGGGCGCAGCGCCACCTTGCTGGCCTGCTCGACGCGGTTGCGGTGGCCGTGGACGACGTCTTCGATCACGTCGAGCTTGTCGCCGGTGACAAGATTGGCGGTGTTGACATACCGGTGGCTGTCGCCGTCGGCGGTGCGGCTGGACAGCACCGTGCGAACCCCCACCAGGCGCGGCACGCCGGACTTGTCCTTGGGCGCGGCGGCGAACTGGTAGCCGACGATGTGGGTGGCCGACGCATCGGTCACCGTCGTCTGCACCACCAGCGCGTGGTGCGCGATCAGTACCTGCACGTCGCAGCCGTGGCAGGCGTGGATCAGCGAGCCGCTGACGCTGCCCAGCTTGAGGCTGCCGTCGGGTTGCGCGAGCAGCAAGGCCAGCATCGAATCGGCGTCCGTCCCGGGCGGGGTGGCGAGCACGACGGCGATGTCGCGCGGACCGTCCACATGCAACGCGCCCGCGCTGCGGGCCTGGACGGTTGCGCCGGGAAAGCGGGCGTGCAGCAAGGTCGTGGCGGCGGCAGGCAGCGTCTCGGCCGGCTCGAACGCGGAGACCGGCTGTCGGCGCAGCTCCGGGCCCAGCGCCTGCGGCGTGAACGTGAAGGCGTCGAACGCGATGGCCGGGCGCAGCGGCACGGTCGAGCGCAGCTCGCGCTTGCGCGCCGGGTCGCTGGTCGTCGGGTCGAGCGTGTCGACCTTGGCGCCGCTCAGCAGGTTGACGCTGATCGCGTACGCGTGCGCGATCGGGTCGTCGCCGGCCGGCTGTGCCGCGGTGACGCCGACCAGGCGCAGCGCGTCGTCGGAATCGCGATAGCCGAATTGCCAGGTGATGCGCTCGAACTCCGGATCGGACGGCCGCATCAGATGCACCGACAACTGGTGGTGCGCGATGTCCACCGTGGTCGAGCACGACTCGCACCCTGGCGCGACCACGTGGCTGACGTTGGCCACGCGGTACTCCCCCCCGGTACCGATCACGAGCAGTGCGACGAGGCTGCCATGCGACTGGCCGACAGGCGCCATCAGGACGGCCAGGTCGTCGGCGTCGTCCACCTGCAGATGGCCGCTGCCGTGGCCGACCGGGTGCAGGCCGGGAAAGCGCTGGGCCAGCGCGCGGGCGGCCGAGGCCGGCAGGCCGTTGTCGGTGGGTTGCTCGACGGGATGGACCACTGGCGCGGGCGCAGGCGGATGCGTCGTGCCGCAGCCGGCGAGCAGCGCGGCAAGAAGCGCGACTGGAAGGAGACCGCGGACGGGCCAGCCTCGACGAGCGGATACCGAAAATTTCATGCCCGCGATCATGCCTTCTCGGAAGGCGCGATTCGCGTAACGGCAGGTATCCGTCGCGCGATGAAACCCGGCGCTCAGGCCGGCGGCGCAAAGCGGGCGTCGACGTAAACCCAGGCGTCCTGCCCGGACGCCAGCGTTACCGCCACGCGGCGATAGGCGGCGACCTCGTAGCGGTCGGCCTGCGCCAGTTCGGCATCGCTGATCTCGAACACGGTGCCGGCGACGCGGTCGCTCGCGACGCCGCTGTGCTTGACGATCGGGTGGTGCGTCTTGCCGCTGGTGGCCACGACGTCGGGGTCGTCGATGGCGACCATGTCCTGCGAATAACCGGGCAGCACGTCGGCCTGCCCGCCGAGCAGGCGGCCGAAGGTCGAGCGCTGGACGTCGTCCTGCTGGAGCGTTCCGTAGGAAAAGAGGCGGGGCATGGACGCGAGCTTACAGCGCCGCGTCCGCCATGCTCAAGGGCGGCTCAGGCCTGCACCCAATGCGATCGCGCGCCGCTCAGCACCGCACGCCGGTGGCCGTGGGGATGCAGCTCCAGCCAGTCCACCGTCTCGGCCATGGCCTCGATCATCGCGAAATGGCCGCGCACGCCCAGCTCGGACAGCGGCGCATCGAGCGGACGGCCGGGGGCGGCGACGGATTGGTAGTCGCGCGCACCGGCCTGCGTCTGCAGCTTGGCCCAGCGCGACGACACGGCCAGCCCCGCGGTCTCGACGTTCAGGCGCACCTGCATGCGCAGCTGCCAGCCCAGTTCGCGGCTGTAGAAGATCAGCGTGCCTTGCGGCGACTGCTCGATCTGGCGCACCTTGGGCGAGCGCGCGTCGGTGTAGAAGACCAGGCGGCGCTCGGCCGCGTCCACCTCGCGCAGCACGAGGCTGCGGGCGTCGGCCTGGCCATTGTCGACAGTGGCCAACACCGCCACGCGCCACTCGTGCGGCCGCTCGTCCGCATCCATCTCGCCGGGCTCGGGGCGCTGGCGCGCGGCAACGCATTGCTCGAGTTCGCTCCAGATGCTGGTCTCGATCTCGTCGAGTTCCTGCAGACGCTCAGTCATGGCAGACCTCCGGGCGGGAAGGGGAACAACCACCTTAGTCCCGCTGGCGCCGCCGGTCAATTGCCCGAGGGTAAATTTTCTTGATCGGTTTGCGATGGACGCAATGCGATCTAACCAGTGTCTCAACCCTCGTGACGCAGCGCCGGGAACAGGATCACGTCGCGGATGCTAGCGCTATCAGTCAGCAGCATCATCAAACGGTCGATGCCGATGCCGCAGCCGCCGGTGGGCGGCATGCCGTATTCGAGCGCGCGGATGAAGTCGGCGTCGTAGAACATTGCCTCCTCGTCGCCGGCGTCCTTGTTGGCGACCTGGGCCTGGAAGCGCGCGGCCTGGTCCTCGGCGTCGTTCAACTCGGAGAACCCGTTGGCGTATTCGCGGCCGGTGATGAACAGCTCGAAGCGTTCGGTGATGGCCGGGTTCGAGTCGGAGGCACGCGCCAGCGGGCTCACCTCGACCGGGTAGTCGATGATGAAGGTCGGCTGCCACAGCTTGGCCTCGACCTCCGCTTCGAACAGGCCGAACTGCAACTCGGCCAGCGTCCAATGCGCGGGCGCCTTCTCGTGCGCGGCGACGATGCGGGCGCGCAGCAGGTCCTTGTCCTCGGTCTGCGCGAGCGTCAGGCCGCAGTGCTCGACCAGCGAATCGCGCACGGTCAGGCGGGCGAACGGCTTGTCCAGGTGAACCTCCTTGCCGGCGTAGGTCAGCGCGGCCGAGCCGGTGGCGGCGACCGCGGCGTGGCGCAGCACCTGCTCGGTGAAGTCCATCAGGTCGTGGTGGTTCCAGTACGCCGCGTAGAACTCCATCATCGTGAATTCGGGGTTGTGCCGAACCGAGATGCCTTCGTTGCGGAAGCTGCGGTTGATCTCGAACACGCGCTCGAAGCCGCCGACGATCAGGCGCTTGAGGTACAGCTCGGGCGCGATGCGCAGGTACATCGCCTGGTCGAGCGCGTTGTGGTGCGTGACGAAGGGGCGCGCGTTGGCGCCGCCCGGGATCGGGTGCAGCATCGGCGTCTCGACTTCCATGAAGCCGTTGGCGATCATGAAGGCGCGGATCGAGCCGAGCGCGTCGCTGCGGGCGCGGAAGCGCTTGCGCGCGTCGGCGTCCGTGATGAGGTCGACATACCGCTGGCGGTATTTCACTTCCTGGTCGGCGACGCCGTACCAGTCGCTGGGCAGCGGGCGCAGCGACTTGGTCAGCAGGCGCAGCTTGAGCACCTTGATCGTCAGCTCGCCCGTCTTGGTGATGAACAGCGTGCCTTCGGCGCCCAGGATGTCGCCGAGGTCCCAGTGCTTGAACTGGCCGTAGACTTCTTCGCCGACGTTGTCGATGGCCACGCGCAGCTGGATGCGGCCGGTGGCGTCCTGCAGCGAGCAGAACGACGCCTTGCCCATGGTGCGCTTGAGCATCATGCGGCCAGCGATGCTGACCGGGATGTCCTGCGGCTCGAGCGCCTCGTTGGTGAGCTGGCCGTACTTGGCGATCAGGTCGGCGGCACGATGCGTGGGCTTGAAGTCGTTCGGGAACGCGACGCCGCCCCTGGCCCGGATCGCGGCCAGTTTCTCGCGACGCTCCGCAATCAGCTTGTTCTCGTCGAGCGGCGGGGTGGGCGGAGTGGTGTCCATGCGGGGATCTGCTGGCAAAAGAGGCGTGGAGCGGCACGAGGGCCGGCGAAGGGGAACCGCGAATTTTAGTTGATCTGCGGGGGACGGCATGCCCTGGGGACCGTGGCGGCTTCCGGAAAGTCGCACCGAAACGGTGTGGTGACTTAAAATCGCCGATTGCCTTCTTTCACCTGCCCGCCCGCGTCACGCGCGGGCGCAGGCGCGCCGCGGCCCCGAGGCCGCGTTCCGCGCGCCGGGCCTTTGCACGCTGCCATGTCCTCGCACAGCCTTCGTCCCCAGACCCACGCCCCCGTCACCGACCGCAAGCTGCGCTTCGCGCTGGCTGGTGCCGGACGCATCGCCGCCAACCACATGGAGTCGATCAAGGCGCACGCCGAGCGCGCGGAATTGATCGCTGTGTGTGACACGGATCCCGTCAAACTGGCCGCGGCGGTCGAGCGCACCGGCGCGCGTAGCTACCCGAGCCTGGAGGCGATGCTGGCCGCCGAGACGCCCGACTGCGTCATCATCACCACGCCCAGCGGCCTGCACTCGCAGCAGGTGATCCAGGTGGCGCGCGCGGGTTTCAACGTGATGACCGAAAAGCCCATGGCCACGCGCTGGCAGGACGGCCTGGCGATGGTGCGCGCCTGCGACGAGGCCGGCGTCCGTCTGTTCGTCGTCAAGCAGAATCGCCGCAACAAGACGCTGCAGCTGCTCAAGAAGGCGATGGACCTGGGCCGCTTCGGCCGCATCTACATGGTCAACGTCAACGTGTTCTGGACGCGTCCGCAGGAGTACTACGACTCGGCCGCCTGGCGCGGCACCTGGGAATTCGACGGCGGCGCCTTCATGAACCAGGCCAGCCACTACGTCGACCTGCTCGAATGGATAGGCGGCCCGGTCGAAAGCGTGATGGCCTACACCGGCACGCTGGCGCGCAACATCGAGGTCGAGGACACCGGCGCGGCCGCGCTCAAGTGGCGCAACGGCGCGATGGGCACGATCAACGTGACCATGCTCACGTACCCGAAGAACCTCGAGGGCTCGATCACCATCCTCGGCGAGAAGGGCTCCGTGCGCGTGGGTGGCCTGGCCGTCAACGAGATCAAGCACTGGGAGTTCGCCGACAAGCACGAGATGGACGCCGAGGTGGAGGCCGCCAGCTACCAGACGACCTCCGTCTACGGCTTCGGCCACCCGCTGTACTACGACAACGTGATCAACACGCTGCGCGGCCAGGCCCAGCCCGAGACCGATGGCCGCGAAGGGCTGAAGTCGCTGGAACTGCTGATCGCGATGTACCTGTCGTCGCGCGACGGCCGCAGGGTCAACCTGCCTTTGGAATATTGATCTTGCCGACGACGATCCATCCGACCGCCATCGTCGACGCCGGCGCCGTCCTCGGCGACAACTGCCGCGTCTGGCACTGGGTGCACATCAGCGCCGGCGCGCGCATCGGCGCGGGGTGCTCGTTCGGCCAGAACGTCTACGTGGGCAACGACGTGGCGATCGGCAACAACGTCAAGATCCAGAACAACGTGTCGGTGTACGACGCGGTCACGCTGGAGGACGACGTGTTCTGCGGCCCCAGCATGGTCTTCACCAACGTCTACAACCCACGCGCCGCGGTCGTGCGCAAGGACGAATATCGCCGCACGCTGGTGCGCCAGGGCGCGACGCTGGGCGCCAATTCCACGCTCGTGTGCGGCATCACCGTCGGCCGCCACGCCTTCATCGGCGCCGGCGCGGTGGTGCAAAAGGACGTGCCCGACTTCGCGCTGATGGTGGGCGTGCCCGCGCGCCAGATCGGCTGGATGAGCCGCTTCGGCGAGCGCCTGGAACTGCCGCTGCAAGGCCAGGCGGAAATCGCCTGCCCGAACAGCGCCGACCGTTACCGACTCGATGGCCGCGTGCTGTCGCTGATGTGAGAATTTTCGAAAGAGGCGCATGAACGCTCCGCTCCCGCCGCAATCCAAGATCGAGTTCATCGACCTGAAGGCGCAGTACGCCGCGCTCAAGGATGAGATCGCCGTGCGCATGCAGAAGGTGCTCGACCACGGCCAGTACATCATGGGCCCGGAGGTCAAGGAGCTCGAGGCCGCGCTGGTCGCGCACACCGGCGCGAAACACTGCATCACGGTGGCCAGCGGCACCGAGGCGCTGCTGATCGCCCTGATGGCGCTCGACCTGAAGCCGGGCGACGAGGTCATCACGACGCCGTTCACCTTTGCGGCCACGGCCGAGACCATCGTGCTGCTGGGCGGCGTGCCGGTGTGGGTGGACATCGAGCCCGACACCTGCAACATCGACGCCTCCAGGATCGAGGCCGCGATCACGCCGCGCACCCGGGCCATCATGCCGGTGAGCCTGTACGGCCAGTGTGCCGACATGGACGAGATCAACGCGATCGCCGCGCGCCACGGGCTGCCCGTGATCGAGGACGCGGCGCAGAGCTACGGCGCCACCTACAAGGGCAAGCGCAGCAACAACCTGTCGACCATCGGCTGCACCAGCTTCTTCCCGAGCAAGCCGCTGGGCTGCTACGGCGACGGCGGCGCCATCTTCACCAGCGACGACGCGCTGGCCCAGGCCGCGCGCGAGATCCGCGTGCACGGCCAGAGCGCGCGCTATACCCATACCCGCGTGGGTGTCGGCGGCCGCATGGACACGCTGCAATGCGCCGTGGTGCTGGCCAAGCTGGGCCGGCTCGACTGGGAACTGCAACGCCGCCGCGAGATCGGCGCGGCGTACCACCGGCGTCTGGCGCCGCTGAACCTGGCGACGCTGACGGTGCGTCCCGATCGCGACAGCGTCTGGGGCCAGTACACGGTGCGCGTGGCCGATCGCGCGCACGTGCAGGCGGTGCTCGCCGAAGCCGGCGTTCCCACGGCGGTGCACTATCCCAAGCCGCTGCATCGCCAGCCGGCCTACGTGAAGTACGGCGATCCCGACAGCTGCCCGATGGCGATCGCCGCGGCCGGCGAGGTGATGAGCCTGCCGATGAGCGCCGACCTGTCGGACACCGACCTCGACCGCGTGGTCGCCGCGCTGGCGGCGGCCGTCGGCCTGCGCGCGCAGTGATCGCGCCGTGACGACGGCGTCGTCATCGCGGCACGGCGGCCTGCTCCGGGCGGTGCTGACGCTGGTCGCCGGCGGCGCCATCGCGCAGGCGCTGCCGCTGCTGCTGGGGCCGTGGCTGACGCGCCTGTACACGCCGCAGCAATTCGGCATCTACCACCTGTTCGCGGCCGTCTCGGCCAACCTGGCGGTGGTGGCCTGTGCGCGCTACGAGTTCGCGTTGCCCCTGGTGGGCGACGGCGCCGATGCCGCGGCCTTGCGCGCGCTGTGCCTGCGCGTGCTCGCGGGCGTGACGCTGGTGAGCGCCATTGCCGCCGCGGCCTGGTTCGCGCTGTCGGCAAACGGCTGGACGGGCTGGCTGCCAGTGGCCGTGGCGGTGCTCGGGTGGCTGTCGCTCGCGACGCTGTGGGCCACGCGCGCGCAGGCGTACCGCGCGCTGGCGATCGCGCGCGTCGTGCAGTACGGCGGCGCGGCACTGGCGCAGGCCGGCGCGGCCTTGCTTGGTGCGGGCGTGCAAGGGCTGATCGTCGCGCCGATTGCCGCCGCGGCAGCCGCGGGCGCGGTCTTGCGCATGCCGCTGAAGGACGGCGTGACGCCCGCGCCGCAGCGCTGGCGTGAACTCGCGCGGCGCTTTCGCGACTTCCCGCTGCTCAACACGCCGCACGCCTTCATGGGCGCGCTGCAGGACACCGTCTCGATCGGCATGATCGCCGCGTGGCAAGGCCCGGTCGCGGCCGGCTTCTGGGGCTTGTCGCTGCGCTACCTGAAGGCGCCGGCGACGCTGGTCGGTGGCGCGGTGTCGCAGGCGCTCTATCCGCAGCTGGCGGCGCATGGCGCAGCGGTCGACCACGACGCGAACGCGCACGCGCCCCTGCGCGTCACGCGCGCGGGGCGCGCGGCCGTGCGGCGCGTGATGGCCGGCCTCGCGGCCATCGCGTTGCCACTGGTGCTGCTGCTGTGGGCCTTCGCGCCCTGGGCGTTCGAGCGCCTGTTCGGCAGCGAGTGGCGCGGCGCCGGCGAACTCGCGCGCGCGCTGGCCCTGTACATTGGCGTGCATTTCGTGGCGGCGCCGCTGGCCGTGGTCACGCTCGCGTGGGGCGCGCAGGCGTGGGCGCTGCGGCTGGCGCTGGTCGGCCAGGTGGCGTTCGTCGCCGCATTGGCTGCAGGCCTGAAACTGGACGGCCTGCAGGGCGCCGGCTGGGGGGTGTCGATCGCGATGGTGCTGTACTTCGGCTATTACTTCGTGCGCCTGGCCACGTGGCCGCTCACGCCAGGAGAACACGCATGACGGTGCGCACGACCTTGAACCGCCTGCGCCGCAAGTGGCTGCGCCGCTGGATCTGGCAGCCGGTGTTTGGCGAGCAGCAAGGCAGCCGGTTGCTGCCGCACACGCGCATCTCCAGCGCCAGCGTGATCGAGCACGAGGACAGGCTGACCCTGGGCGACAACGTGTTCATCGGTGCGTTCAACTTCATCGAGGCCAGCGGCGGCATCACGATCGAGGAGGGCGTGCAGATCACGAGCCACAACGCGATCGTCACGCACAGCTCGCACCGTTCGCAGCGCCTGCTCGGGCCGGCCTACGTCACTTGGCCCGTGACGCCGGGCAACGAGCGGCCGGGCTGGATCTCCGGCTCGATCCACATCGGCGCCTACAGCTTCATCGGCCCGCACTGCCTGATCGAGGCCAACACGCGCATCGGGCGCGGCACGCTGGTGTGCGCCGGCAGCTTCGTGCGCGGCACCTTCCCCGATTTCGCGATCCTTGAAGGCCGGCCCGCGCGCGTGGTCGGCGACAGCCGGCGCGCCGACGAGCGGGCATTGGTGCGTTTCCCGGAGCTGCAGGTGCTGTACGACGCGTGGACGGTCGCGCCGCAACCCATCGACCTCGAAGGGCCGAAATGAGCCTGGCGCGGCGTCCGTTGCGGGTCGTGCTGCTGGGCGACGGCCAGAGCCCCCACCTGCTGAAGTGGGCGCGGGCGCTGGCGCCGCGCGTCGAGCTTCACGTGGCATCGAGCCGCGGACTCGCGCCGGCGCTGGCGGCGCTCGTCGCGCCGGAGCGCACGCTGCTGCTGGGCCATGACGTGAAATTTTCCGGCGGCAACGTCGCGCTGCTCAAGACGCTGCCCCGGCTCGCGCGCTGGCTGCGCGGCGTCGACGCCGACTGGATCAATGCGCACTACCTGACCTCGCACGGCACGCTGGCGTGGCTCGCGCGCAAGCTGGGCGTGCGGTCGCGGCTGGCAGCGTCGGCGTGGGGCTCGGACATCCTCGTCGCGCCCGCGCAGAGCCGTGCGCTGCGCTGGGTCACCTCGCGCGTGCTGCGCGACGCGACGCTGTGCACCAGCGATTCCGCGCACATGGCCAGTTGCATGCGCGAACTGGGCGCTCGCGACGTGATGACCTTCCCGTTCGGGCTCGACGCGTTGCCCGCGGCGCCCGCCGCCAAGGAGCCGCTGCTGTTCTTCGCCAACCGAGGCCTCGAGGACATCTACGATCCGCATCGCGTGCTGACATTGTTTGCAAGTGTCGCCGCAGCGTGGCCCGATGCCCGCCTGGTCGTCGCCAACAGCGGCTCGATGGCCGAGGCCCTGCAGCGCCGGGCGGCAGAACTCGGGCTGGCCGATCACATCGAATTCGTCGGCCGGCTGGACGCCGCGGCGCAGTCCGCGTTCTATGCCCGCGCGCGCTGGTACCTGAGCGTGCCGCGCAGCGATTCGGTGTCGGTCTCGGTGCTGGAGGCGATGGCGCAAGGCTGCATCCCGCTGCTGTCGGACCTGCCGGCCAACCGCGAGCTGGTGCGCGACGGCGGCAACGGCCTGATCGTGCCGGATGGCCAGGCCACGCTGTCGGCCACCGCGCTCGAGCGGCTCGCGGCCAACGCAGTGGCCATCGCCGTCGCCAACCGCGAGTGGGTCGGCACCAACGCGCTGTTCGGCCCCAGCGTCGACGCCTTCGTCGCGCGGCTGGAACAATCTCCCCTTCCGTCCCGAAGCATCGCCGCACGCTAGCCCGCATGAACATCGTCTACATCGAACACTACGCCGGCACGCCGTCGCTGGGCATGGAGTTCCGCCCGTACTACCTGGCGCGCGAATGGGTGCGGGCGGGGCACCGGGTGCAGATCCTCGCGGCCTCGTATTCGCATGTGCGCGCGCGCCAGCCGGCGGTGGCCGACAGGCCGCGCGACGAGACCGTCGACGGCATCGCCTACCGCTGGTACCCGACTCGCGCCTACCAGGGCAACGGCTTCGGGCGGGTGCGCAACATCTGGGAGTTCCTGAGCCAGGTGTGGCGCGAGACCGACCGCATCGCACGCGCGATGAAGCCGGATGTCGTGATCGCGTCCAGCACCTACCCGATGGACATCTGGGTGGCACGCCGGCTCGCGCGCCGCTGCAAGGCCAAGCTGGTGTTCGAGGTGCACGACCTTTGGCCGCTGTCGCCGATCGAGCTGTCGGGCATGTCGCCCAAGCACCCGTTCGCGCGGATGTGCTTCAAGGCCGAGTCGGATGCGTATCGCGACGCCGACGTCGTCGTCTCGATGCTGCCGGTCGTGCACAGCTACATGGCCTCGCGCGGCCTGGATCTGGACAAGCTCGTGATCGTGCCCAACGGCATCTCGCCCGACGACTGGGCCGCCAAGCCGCAGCCCTTGCAAGGCGACCTGCCCGGCGTGCTCGCCACCGCGCGCGCGGTCGGCGAAACGGTGGTGGGGTATGCCGGCTCGATGGGCGAGCCCAACGCGCTCGACACCCTGCTCGACGCCGCCGCGCTGCTGCGCAACCACCCGGTGGGCGGCAACCTGCGCTTCGTGCTGGTGGGCGACGGCCACCTGCGCGAGCACCTGCGCGAACGCGTTCGCAAGGAAGGCCTGACCAACGTTTCGATGTTCGCGCCCATTCCCAAGATGCAGGTGCCTTCGCTGCTGGCTCAGGTCGACATCGCCTACATCGGCTGGCAGCGCGTGCCGATCTATCGCTTCGGCATCGCTCCCAACAAGCTGATGGACTACATGATGGCCGGCCGCGCCGTGCTGCATTCGGTCGAAGCCGGCAACGATCCCGTGGCCGAGGCCGGCTGCGGCGTCACCGTCGCCCCGCAGGACGCCCGCGCCGTCGCCGACGGGCTGCTGAAGATGATGCAGCTGGCGCCGACGGCGCGCGCGGTGATGGGGCATCGCGGGCGGGAGTATGTGATGGCCAGGCATACGTATCCGGTGCTGGCCAGGCGGTTCCTGGATGCGTTGGCGCGCACGAGGCAGGACGACCGCACGTGAGTACGAGCCGCGCGGCAACGCCTCAAATCGCCGACAATTGACGTCATGAACGCTCCCGCATTGCCGTTTCTTCCCTTCGCGCTGCCCGAGATCGGCGACGAGGAAATCGCTGAAGTCGTCGATACCCTGAAGTCCGGTTGGGTCACGACCGGCCCCAAGGCCAAGCGCTTCGAGACCGCGTTCACCGAATACCTGGGCGACCCGTCGCTGGAGTCCATCGCGGTCAATTCCGCCACGGCCGGCCTGCACCTGGCGCTCGAGGCGCTGGGCATCGGCCCGGGCGACGAGGTGATCACCACCACGCACACCTTCACCGCCACCGCCGAAGTGGTGCGCTACCTGGGCGCCGACGTGGTGCTGGTGGACGTCGATCCGAACACGCTGTGCATCGCACCGTGGGCGATCGAGGACGCGATCACGCGGCGCACCAAGGCCATCGTGCCGGTGCACTACGCGGGGCTCGCGGCCGACATGCCCGCGATCATGGAAATTGCCAGGAAGCACGGCCTGAAGGTGGTGGAGGACGCCGCGCACGCATTGCCGACGTTGAGCGCCGGCCGCCTGGTGGGCACGCTGGACTCCGACGTCACCGTCTTCAGCTTCTACGCCAACAAGACGATGACGACCGGCGAGGGCGGCATGGTCGTCACGCGCCATCCCGAGCTGGCCAGGCGCATGAAAGTGATGCGGCTGCACGGCATGAGCCGCGATGCGTTCGACCGCTTCACCTCCACCGCGCCGAGCTGGTACTACGAGATCGTCGCGCCCGGCTTCAAGTACAACCTGACCGACATTGCCGCCGCGCTGGGCCTGCAACAGCTCAAGCGCATCGACGCCTTCCAGAGGCGTCGCGTCGAGCTGGCCGACGCGTTCGAGGCCGGCCTCGCCGGACTGCCGCTGATCCTGCCGCCGAAGGCGCCGGCCGACGGCCAGCACTCGTGGCACCTGTACGTGGTGCGGCTGGCCGATGACGTGAAGGTGTCGCGCGACGCCTTCATCGAGCGCCTGTTCGCACTGGGCATCGGCGTCAGCGTGCACTACATCCCGCTGCACCTGCAGCCGTACTGGCGCGACCGCTACAGCCTCACGCCGCGGCAGTTCCCGCACAGCCAGCGCGCGTTCGAGCGCATGGTCAGCCTGCCGCTGTACACGCGCATGACCGATGCTGACGTGGCGCGCGTGTGCGACGCGGTGCGCACGGCGCTGGCGGGCTGAGCGCGTCCTCACGCCATGTTCAAGCGCGTCTTCGACGTGGTGTCGGCGCTCCTCGGCCTGCTGGTCTTCGGCCTGCCGATGCTGGCCGTCGCCGCGTGGATCCGGCTGGATTCGCCCGGGCCGGTGTTCTTCCGCCAGGACCGCGTGGGCCGGCACGGCAAGGTGTTTCGCATCCACAAGTTCCGCACGATGGCGGTCGACGCCGAACGCCGCGGCCCGCAGCTGACGGTGGGCGCGGACGCGCGCGTCACGCGCGCGGGGCGTGCGCTGCGCGCGCATCGGCTCGACGAACTGCCGCAGTTCCTCGACGTGCTGGCCGGCGACATGAGCCTGGTCGGCCCCCGGCCTGACGTGCCGCGCTACGTCGAGCAATGGCCTCCAGCGTTGCGCGAGCGCGTACTCGCGGTGCGGCCCGGCATCACCGATCCGGCGTCGCTGAAGTTCCGCGACGAGGCCACGCTGCTCGCGCAAGCCGCGGATCCGGAACGCGAGTACATGGACGTCATCCTGCCGCGCAAGCTGGCGCTGGCCGCCGACTATGCCGACCATGCCTCGGTCTGGACCGACCTGGCCGTGATCGGCCGCAGCGTCGGCGTCCTCCTTTTCCGTTGAGATCGCCCGTTCCGTGAATCCGCCCTCGAAGACTCCGCCGCCCACCGTCTGGCATCGCCTGGATCATTTCCTGGCGCGCCTGCGCCCGCATCGCGAGCCCTTGTCGCTGCTGGTCGACGCGCTGCTGATCGCGTTCGCATGGAACGTCACCTATCTGTTTCGCATCGGCTTTGACCGCTGGTTCGATGCCCGGCCCTGGTACGACTTCTGGGTGATGCTGGGCATCATCGCGGTCTATCTGATCCTGTTCACCATCCTGCGCGTGCCGCAGAGCATGTGGCGCTTCTCGGGCTTCGGCGAAGTCAAGCGCCTGACCTGGGCCTGCCTGGGCGCCGGCGTGGCCTGCGCCGCCACGGTGATGGGCCTGCAGCTGTACGGCGTGCCGCGCTCCGTGCTGGCGCTGCATCCGCTGGTCACGCTGATGTCGGTGTGCATGGTGCGTGTCGGATACCGCATGCTGTATGAGCACTCGCGCGCGCAGATCACCGGTGGCGACAACGAGGTGCGGCGCGCGCTGATCCTGGGCGCGGGCCAGGCTGCCAAGCGGCTGATGGCGGGCATCCACCAGCAGGGCTGGATCGTTCTGGGCATGCTGGATGACGACCCGGCCAAGCAGGGGGCGCGCATCGCTGGCGTGCCGGTGCTCGGGCCGCTGGAAGCCGTCAGCGATCGTGCCGTCCTGGGCGCCGCGACGCACCTGATCATCGCGCTGCCTGGCGCCGCAGCGCGGCAGCGCCGGCGCGCCTTCGAGCTGGCCAGCGCGGCCGGCTTGCCGGTCTTGACGGTGCCTTCGGCTGCGGAGCTGCGTCCTGGCGATCCGGATATGGCCCGCGGCGTGCGCGACATCGAACCGGAAGACCTCTTGGGGCGCGAGCCCGTGCGACTCGACGAGCAGGGCATCGACCTTGTGCTGCACGGCAAGACGGTGCTCATCACCGGCGCCGGCGGCAGCATCGGCTCGGAGTTGTGCCGGCAGGTGGCGCGGTACAAGCCGGCGCGGCTGGTGCTGGTCGAGCTGTCCGAGTTCAACCTCTACACGATCGAACAGGAACTCGGGCAGCTGTTTCCCGACCTGCCGCTGGTGCGGCTCATTTGCGATGTCAAGGACCAGCCTGGCCTGCAACGCGTCTTCACCTCGTGGAAGCCGCAAGTCGTCTTCCACGCCGCGGCCTACAAGCACGTTCCATTGATGGAAGAGCACAACGCGGCCGCTGCGGTGCGCAACAACACGCTGGGCACCTTCCACGCGGCCCTGGCGGCGGCGCAATCGGGCGCGGAGCGATTTGTTCTGATCAGCACCGACAAGGCCGTCAACCCGACCAACGTGATGGGCGCGACCAAGCGGGCGGCCGAGATGGTGGTGTCGTCGCTGGCCGCCGATCATCCGGCCACGCGTTTCATGGCCGTGCGCTTCGGCAACGTGCTCGGTTCGTCCGGCAGCGTGATCCCGAAGTTCAAGGAGCAGATCGCGCGCGGCGGTCCGATCACGGTGACTCACCCGGACATCATCCGTTACTTCATGACCATTCCCGAGGCCGCGCGGTTGGTGATCCAGGCGGCTGCGATCGGCGAGTCGGGCCAGGTGCTGGTGCTGGACATGGGCGAGCCCGTGAAGATCGTCGACCTGGCGCGCGACATGATCAAGTTGTCGGGCCACAGCGTCGACGACATCCGCATCGTCTTCACAGGCCTGCG
>Ga0302279_10002739_pt1 | contig 22871 bp, 21 predicted proteins | sample III_Bog_N3_3_FD_194541 | JGI IMG/M metagenome (GOLD analysis project Ga0302279, IMG submission 194541) | Peat permafrost microbial communities from Stordalen Mire near Abisko, Sweden - III_Bog_N3_3 | ecosystem: Environmental > Terrestrial > Soil > Wetlands > Peat | place: Sweden: Abisko...
GCCAGCGCATGAAAATGGGGCGGTCGCCGACAGCTTTTTCGAGAAATATTCCGACGATCAAAGCTATGAAGACGTTTTCGAGGACGCGTTCAACGGGAAATATCTGGTCGATTTGATCAAGGCCGTTTGGGGGGCGGAGCCGTCCTATCGATTGCTCGATTGCGGCAGCGCCAATGGCCTGACCCTCGAAGTATTCGACAAACTGGGGGTTGAAGCCTGGGGCATCGAAAACAACGCACATATCCATTCCAGGACCCCGGAGCAGTGGCGCGTACGAAACCTGCTCGGCGATGTCTGCCGGATGCCGTTCGAGGACGATGCGTTCGACTTTCTCTACGTCACCTGCCTTCCTCACCTGCCCGAGGAAATCATCGGCCAGGCGATCAGGGAGTTGCTTCGGGTGTGTCGTGTCGGAGTCCTGCTCCAGGGCGTGACCACCGACATGACGGAAGAAGTCATCGAGGACTATGAATTGTTCAAGGGCTTGCAGACCTTCTGGACGTGCGAGGAGTGGTCCGACGCGATGCTGGCCGCCGGCTTCAGGCTTGCCGTTTCCGATCCGCTCCTGCTCGACGAGGTCTGGCGCATCGAACAGGAAACCGACGAGGATGACTGGAACTGGTATCCGGACATTGAGACCATGCGGTATCACTTCTTCAGCAAGCCACGGAACGAACGCAATCCATGACCGTTATGGGGCGATCGAGTCGATCGCCTGAGTGCGTCGCCTGCCATGTGGGGAGAGGCATATATGGTCCGCTCAATCCTGGTGTTTTCCGCGATCGCCTTTCTCGTTGGCCCGGCAGCCGCGTTTCCTTTGGGCATCAGCCCGGTTGCCCCGGTCAGCGAGAAGCCGCTCGAGGTCCGCTTGACGAAGAGCAACGCCTGCAAGCTGAAATACAAGCACAAGAAGGCGGCGCAGGACCTTCGGGAGAAGGCCCACTGCAAGTGACGCGGATCAGAACGGCTCATGTCAAAAACAATGCGCCGCACGGCGTCCGCCACATCCGGCACAACGGTCTGCTCGCGGAATTGGAGCGGAAATGCGCTGCGCGGCGGTGACGATTGTAACGCCCGTCGTCTTGGTGTTCGCAGGCTCGTCGACGATATGACCGCAGCTGCAGTCAAATCATGAATCGCCCACTCGCCGTCAACCGATGATCGGTACGCCCGCCCGGGCCATTGCCTGCGCCGGGGAGATCCCTATGTTTCGGGCACGGCAATCCACTCCAGTCAGGGAAACTGCATGGCCAAGCTTGACGGCAAGATCGCTCTCATCAGCGGAGGCACCACCGGTATCGGCGCGGAGACCGCCAAACTCTTTCAATCCGAGGGCGCGACGGTCATCGTTACCGGCTCCAGCGAACGCTCGGCGGAGGCCGCCAGGGCGGCGCTACCCCGGATCGAGGTGTTGGTCTCCGACGCCAGCAACGTGGCCGCTACCAAGGCCCTGGTCGACCAGGTCGAGACCAAATACGGCCGCATCGACGTGCTGTTCGTGAACGCCGGCGTCGCCAGGTTCGCGCCGATCGCGCAAGTCGACGAGGCGTTTTACGACAGCCAGTTCAATATCAACGTCAAGGGCGCGTTCTTCCTGCTCAAGCACGCCATCCCGATCATTCCGAACGGCGGCGCCATCATCCTGACGGCTTCCGTGGCCGGCGCGGCCGGCGGCCTGGGCGGCAGCACGATCTACGGCTCGACCAAGGCAGCGCTGCGCTCGTTCGGCCGTACCTTCGCCAAGGAACTCACGCCACGCGGCATCCGCGTGAACACCATCAGCCCCGGTCCCATCGTCACCCCGATTCTGGACAAGAACGGGTTCACGCCGGCCCAGAAGGACGCTTTTATCGAGGGGGCCAAAACGCGCATTCCGCTCGGCCGCACCGGCACCGCCGCCGAAGTCGCTGCTGCCGCCCTCTATCTTGCCGCCGATGCCACTTACACCACCGGCGCCGAACTGTTCGTGGACGGCGGCTTGATCGACCTCTAGTCCGCCCGAGCTGCCGATCCGCTTTATCTGCAAGATCGGCGCGAACATGTTGCGACGTTGCGGGCCGCCGTCGCCTGAAGCCGGCGCAGGAGTTCCGGCTTTTTGCATGGGCTGGATCTGCGCGTGCAGCCTGGCGATGCCTGCTCCTGGGCGCGAGCGGGCATGCCGCAACGGCTGGCTGCGATGTCCGTTGACGATCCAGGCGCACCTTGCCGATCCGGTTTCTGCAAGAAATCCAGTTCTGCAAAAAAAATCTCCTGGGCCGAACGCACGAATAGCGACGGCCCTTGAGCTCGATCAATGTGCAGGCCGTGGAGGGCTATTTAGATCGACACAACGAAGCTGTTTGCAGCGAGCCGGTATGCGGAACGCCTGGCGCTGCAGGAGAAAGCCTTTCAATGCCGTTCAGGAGCATAGCTGTCTTTGTCGAACCCACGCCGGCAGGTGAGGCGCGCACCTCCTACGCGGTCAGGATGGCATTCCGTCATGGAGCCCACCTCGTCGGGATTTTCGCGGTGCCCTCCATTTCGAGCAACAGTTCCGCAGAATCCTTCGTTCGGGGACATCACGCCGTTCGGCAGGTCATTGCCAATCATCGGTCAATCGATGCCGCCGCGATAGACGACGCAAGGCGGAGTTTTTCGGCAGGCTGTGCGCGAGAAGGCATCAGCTTCGAGTTTCGTTTTCTCCATCAAGATGCAATCGATGACAGCGCCAGGCTGAATTCCCTGCATGCCGATCTGGTGATCGTCGGGGGCCCGCGGGCCGGTGGATTGCCCCGCGATTGGTCGGCCGAACAGCTGCTTCTCGCTACGGGAGTGCCGTTCCTCATCCTGCCGGAGAGCTGGACCGGGTCCTCGACCGAGCATGTCGTCGTCGCCTGGAATGCCAGTCGCGAGGCGCGGCGTGCGATATCGGATGCGCTTCCGTTTCTCGTCGGCGCCCAGACCGTTACCCTCCTCGTGGTCGATCCGCAGAAGAACCCTCGCCACGGCGAAGAGCCGGGCGCCGATGTGGCTCATTACCTGACGCGTCACGGAGCCAGAGTCGTCGTCGAGCAGGTGCAGTCGCGCGGCGAGGCAATCGCCAACGTCATCCTTGCTCATGCACAACGTTGCACCGCAGACCTCATCGTCGTCGGCGCCTATAGCCATGCCCGAACAACGGAAATGATATTTGGCGGGGTGACCCGATCGCTACTGCGAGACGCTGCCGTTCCGCTGTTGATTGCCCACTGAGACCGACGTCACGCCATGATCGAGCGACTTCCGGTCTTCCGCAATGGCGGACATTCTCGATGCAGGAAAGCCGAGGGATGTAGATTGCCCCTCCCGGGCGCGGGCCTTTAGCCGTCGCGCGATCCGCGCGCCAGATCGCCGCTGCGCAGCCGGCCGCGCCGGATCGACCAGCGCTCGGAAGTGTTGGCCATCACCTCGTGCAACGCTGCACGCGCATTCAACTGCCGTTCCGGCACGCAGGCCAGAATTGCGTTGCGGTCCTGGATGCCTTGCTCATCGGCGACCCAGACCTGCAAGGCGTCGCCGGCGAGCCGAGCGGCGATCCGGTCGGGCAGGGGATCGATGTCGTTTGCCGCCAGCACGTTCATCACGATGCGGCCGCCCGGGTTGAGGCGAGCGCGGATCGCCTCGCAGGTGACATCGTCGAACTCCTCGTTGAAGCGGAAACCCGGACCGCCGATATCGATCGCGATGGCGTCGTAGCGCGCCGTGTCCCTGTAGATGAATGTGCGGAAATCGCAGACCATGCAGTCGAGGTCGTCGGGCAGGGCGAAGAATTTCTGGGCGATCATGAAGCTGATCGGATTGTTGTCGACGATCGTCAGCTTCTTGCCGAGCCGGGCCAGCCGCGTGGCGAGGTTGCCGCCGCCGCATCCGAGCACGAGGACGTTCTCCGCGCGCGCCAGTAGTTCGTCCATCAGCTTGACATAGGTGAAGACGCTCTCGCCGTCGGGCGTGGCCTGGCTCTGCCGGACGCCCTGCTCGAAATAGATGCGGGTGCCGTCGTCGAGGGATTCGACGATCTCGATCTCCCCGTTCCTGCCCTGATAGCGTCCCAGCAGCCGCACATGCCACCATGCATTAATTAGTATGTTTCAGACATCTCTTATCATGCTTTGAACTTGATGCCAATTCCTATCGGACGGCCGCGCGGTTCGATGCGGGTGCCGGGCCGCGGCGCAGCAGTGATATATTTTGCCTCTGAATTGATGCTTGAAGCCCTAATTCATGCGATATAAAACTATATCCGTCCGGAACCGGAGAAGCCCTTTTCATGATCACCGCCAATCAGCTCAGGGCCGCGCGTGCGCTCCTGAACATCGATCAGCGGCAGATGGCGGAACTCGCGGACCTCTCGGTGCCGACCATCCAGCGCATGGAAGCCAGCGACGGTGTGGTCCGCGGCAACGTCGATTCGCTGATGAAGCTCGTCGCCGCATTGGACCATGCCGGGATCGAACTGATCAATCCCGGCGCGCCGAGCACGGCCGGGGGCCGCGGCGTCCGTCTGCGTGAGCATGTTGCTAGACCGAAGCTGAAGAAGATCCGGCCGCCAAAGCCGTCGTCGGCGCGGACGCTGGAGCGGGCGCGCTGAACGATCGCGCTACCGCTCGAGCCCGTGCTGGCCTGCCTGCGCCGGATTAATACCTCAGCGCTGCAGGACGCCGATCACCTTGCTGGCAAAACTCAACCGCTCCGCCATCACCCCGATCACGAAGGTGAACAGCGCCTGGGCCAGGACCGGACGCTCCGTCTTCAGCGCCTCGAACGCATCGGCCCGCAACTCGTAAGCCACGCTGGCGATCTCCGCCTGCACGGTGGCGCTGCGCGGACGCCCGGTGATCAGGCCCATCTCGCCGATGGTGGTATGCCGGCCGAGACTTCGCACGCGCACCGAGCGACCGCCCGGCAGGTTGACGATGATGCCGACGCGGCCTTCGAGAATGAAGTGCATGGAATCGGCCGGCTCGCCCTGATGCGCGATGACGTCGCCCTCGCCGAACTCGAGACGCTGGCATTGCGCGGCGAGCAGTTCGGCATGCTCGACATTGCCGAGCACTTCCGCGAGCCAGTCGCGCAGCGAGCGCGTCTCGCCTTCGGCGTCACTGTGCGCGAGAATGATGGCGTTCTCGCAGGACTCGAGCGCGCGATCGAGCTCCGGGATGACCAGGATATCCTTGGTGATGAATTTGATATTGTTGAAGGCCTTGGCCATCGCCGGCGACAGGTTGACGAGGACCAGGCGCGCGCCCAGCGCGTCGGCGACCTGTTTGATCTGCGTGAAGCTGTGGGTGGCGGAGGAATCAAGGCCGGTGACGAGCTTGAAATCGAACAGCAGGAACCGGCATTGCGGCTGCTTGGCCAGCAACGCCTTGACATGCTCGTAGAGCCTGTTGGCGGACCCGAAGAACAGATAGCTCTGCAGGCAAAGGCCCTGCAGTTCGCGGCCGTTGGCCCCGAGCAGCGCGAGTTCGTGCGGGCCGCGATCGAGCGAGCTGCGGTATTCCGTGCCGTCGAAGGCGAACTTGATGGCGTTGACGCGACCGGCGCTCAGCGCAAAGGTGGCGCAGCCGATGATTACGCCGATCGACACGCCGGCGACGAAGCCCCACCTGACGATGATGAAGGAGATGGCCAGCAGGGACAGGTATTCGAGCCGGGCAAGCTGGCGCGCGGTGCCGACCAGCCAGCGCCTGAGCGAGTCCTGGCCGATCGTGACCAGCAGCCCGCCAAGCACGCATTTGGGCATGTAGGCGATGAAGTCCGGATTGACCAGCAGCGCCGCGGCGGACATCGCCGCGATCAGCAAACCGGCGACGCGGCTGCTCTTTCCCAGCGCGAAATTCATGTTGGTGCGCGTCACCGTGATGCAGGCGACGTAGCCGCCCAGCGCGCCACACAGCAGGTTGGCGGCTCCCAGCACATTGAGCTCGCGGTCGAGATTGGCCTCGCGTTTGCTCGCCAGTTCGATGCCGGTGATATTGAGCAGGACGCAGACCGTCGTGACGAATACGACGGCGAAGAAATCCGCGCCCAGTTCAGGCAATGCCGACCACGGGAAGCGAGGAAATTCGAGCGTCCAGGGCGGTGCGAAATGCGCCGACGACGGCGCCCCGAACGTCCAGCCCTGCGCCTGGACATCCGCAAGAGGAACGCCAAGCAGGAGTACGGCGACGTAGAACGCCAGGATGCTGGCCAACAGCAGTGCCGGCGTCGCGAGCGGGGTTTTCCAGTAGGCCCGGCCAAGCAGCAGAAGCGCCGTGACCGCGAGGCCCGCGAGCAGCTTCTCGGCGTGGTCGACGTCCAGAAACTGGCCGACGGTGGAGAGCTGCAGGCGATCGCCGGTCAGTACCTGGGCCGCGCCGAGCAGCATCAGGCAGGCGGAGGCACCAATAAATCCGCCGATCACGGGGTACGGCACGAAGCGGATGGCGCGGCCGGCGCGCGCGAGGCCGAGACCGCACAGCACGACGCCGGTCAGGGCGGAACTCAACGCAAGCGCCACCAGCGTTGCCGTCAGCAGGCCGCTGTCGGCGCCCTTCGCCGCCATGTGGCCGGTCAGCGCTGTAACGAGCGCGGCGGTCACCGCGGATGTCGAACCGTCAGGGCCGCCGATCGCAAATGGGAGCGAGCTGTACATCGACACCGCTGCGCCGCCGACGGCGCCGGTGATGAAGGTCGCCGCCATGCCATAGGAAAGCCAGGGCGTCAGCGGTCCGGAGAAGATCAACGCTGCGTAGGACAGGTAGAAAAGGATGGAGAGGAGTCCGACCACCACGCCGGAGACGACGGACCGCGCGAGCGGAGCGCGTGCCCACGCGTTGACGGAACGAAAAAATGCCGGTGGCAGTAAGGCCGCGTCGCTCACGCAATTTCCACTTTCGATAACTCGCCGGCGGCGTGATGAAAAGGCATTACGAGCAATGAACGGTGACTTGCAAGCGGAGCGCTAAAATCGGCGGCCAACGTGGAACACCGGCGTCGCCTTTGGCTGACATTAGCTGCCTTTCCGAAGCGATAGCAAGTGAGGTTCCGCCGCGGGTCCGGATTTGCTCCGCGCCGACGGTCCACGCCGCAGGCCTGCGGCTCTTTCTGTAGGGGCTAGCCCGTCTGAATTGCCGACCTCGAGTTCCTTTGCCCGCCAAAATCCGGTCCAACGATGGCGGCGGCAATACCGCCGCGCCGAGGGGCGTGCAGCCCGTCGCTGCGGCCCTGGAACAAGGTTCGCTCCGCTTCGCCGGTGTTCAGCATCGATGTCTCCTGAAAACCCAGAGCAGCAAGATGCCGAATGATCTCCTCAGGATTGAAATACGTCCGCCAGGGCTCCCCGAGCGAACTGACCCTGTCAGCCAGGTCCGAGACCGCGCGGTCCGGAGTCGAGAACGTAAAGGCGATTTCACTCCCTTGCGGAAACCCTGCGACCAGCTCGAAGATCGCGTCGACGGTATCGCGGGTCAAATAGACCAGGACACCGAGGCACGAGAAGAATGTCGGTGTCGAGAAATCAAGGCTGCTTCGCTGCAATCCCTCGCGCAGCGAGGTCGTCTCGAAGTCGATGGCGACGTATTCCAGGTTGGCTGGCTGGGTGATACCCGCGCGTCCCAACCTGCGGCGTTTCTCCTCCTGCGTGCCGTGATGATCGACTTCGAATATTCGTAACGTGTGCGCCCAATCCGGCTGGCGATACGCAAAGGTGTCAAACCCCGCACCGAGGATGACGCACTGGCGCGCGCCGCGTCGCACGGCGTCAGCCAGGCGGTCCTCCGCAAAGCGGCTTCGGAGAACCACCTGGGAGCGCAACTCCATGCTCCGGGGTTCGCGGGCCCGGTCCTGATAGGCGGTGACACGCTCGTCGAATTCGTCGCCCAGCAAAACAGCCGCGATCGGATCATCGAGAATTTTCGGCTGCCCATCCAAAACCTGGTGGACCGCCCGCAGCATGGCGACGTTGAGCGCCGTCGTGCTTGCCTTGCGCCGGGGGTCGGAGGTGTTCATCGCGCGTCGCCTCTGGAATTGCGGATGACCTCAACATAGCCGCCGCGCCCGGGAAGCCACCGAGGAAAATGCCGCCAGAGCGTTTTCGAGCGAAAGCCTGCCCCGGACTTGATCCGGGGTGGAAACCGGTTCGCGTGAAGAAAACGCGTCAAAACAAGAATCTAGAACCCCATTTCGATTCAATCGAAACGGGGTTCTAGCCTGACACCTTGCTGTCGGCCCGCTGCAGCAGCGCCAGCAAGCCCCTTAGCATCGCCGTCGGCGTCGGCGGGCAGCCGGGAATGTGGAGATCTACCGGGATCACCGCGGCAACCCCGCCGACCACCGCATAGCTGCCGGCGAAACAGCCACCGTCCTTGGCGCAGTCGCCGACCGCGACCACCCATTTCGGCGCCGGCGTGGCCTGATAGGTGCGCTCCAGCGCTTCGCGCATGTTTCTGGTGACGGGGCCGGTGACGAGAAGCACATCGGCATGGCGCGGCGAGGCGACGAAGCGCAGGCCGAAACGCTCGACGTCGTAATAGGCGTTGCTGAGCGCGTGGATCTCGAGTTCGCAGCCGTTGCAGGAGCCGGCGTCGACCTCGCGGATCGACAGGCTGCGGCCGAGCCGCCGCCGCGCCGTGTTGCCGAGCGCCGTCGCGAGTTCCGCGATGGAGGCGTCGTCCGGCGACGGCGCCTTCTCGGTGAAGGGCTGGCGAAACAGGCTTTGAAACAGCAGCTTGCGCATCTCAGTTGTCCTTAAACGTTATTGCGAGGAGCGAAGCGACGAAGCAATCCATTCTTTCTTTAGGTCGAGAGATGGATTGCTTCGCTTCGCTCGCAATGACGGTTTCATTTTCCTAGAGATCCTGGCCCGAATAGGAACAGTTGAACGACTTGTTGCAGAGTGGGAAGTCCGCGACGATGTTGCCCTCGATCACGGCTTCCAGCAGCGGCCATTGGAACCAGGAGGGATCGCGCAAATGACAGCGTTCGATCCGGCCGTCGTTGAGGCGCAGCCAGACCAGGACGTCGCCGCGGAATCCTTCCACGACAGCCATTCCCTCGCGGGCATCCGTGCGCTGCGCCAGATCGGCGCGCACAGGTCCGATCGGAAGCCGCGTCAGGATCTGGTCGATCAGCGCAAGGCTTTGCTCGACCTCGCGCACCCGGATCCAGACCCGCGCATTGACGTCGCCCTCGCTCAGCACCGGCACCTCGAAGCGCAGGCTGTCATAGGGCGGATAGGCAAGGGCCCGCCGCGCGTCGAACGACCTGCCGGAGGCGCGGCCGACAAAGCCGCCGGCAGCGTATTGCCGGGCCAGCGCCGGCGTCAGCCTGCCGGTATCGACGGTACGGTCCTGCAGCGAAGCGGTGTTGTCGTAGAGTTCGACCAGCGGCGGAAAGCGCCGGCGGATGTTTTGCAGGGCCGCCCGGATCGCCTCCATGCCGCCCTCGCCGAGGTCGCGGGCAACGCCGCCGGGCACGATGATGTCCCGCATCAGGCGATGGCCGAAGGCGGTATCGGCCGCGCGCAGCACGGTCTCGCGCAGCACGCTGGTATGCGCATGGATCAGCGCGAAGGAGGCGTCGTTGCAGACGGCGCCGATGTCGCCGAGATGGTTGGCGAGCCGCTCCAGTTCGGCGACGAGCGCCCGCAGCCACACCGCGCGGTCGGGCACGGCGGCTTGCAGCGCTGCTTCAACGGCCCGCGCAAACGCGTAGGCATAGGCAACCGTGCTGTCGCCGGAGACGCGGCCGGCAAGCTCGGCGCCGCGCGCCAGATCGGCGCCCGCCATCAGCCCCTCGATGCCCTTGTGGGTATAGCCCAGCCGCTGTTCCAGCCGCACCACGGTTTCGCCGCTGGCGGTGAAGCGGAAATGTCCGGGCTCGATGATGCCGGCATGCACCGGGCCGACCGCGATCTGGTGCAGGCCGTCACCTTGCGCCGTCAGGAAAGGGTAGGGCGCCGCCGAGGGCAGCGCGTCGAAGCGGCCGCCGAGCGGAAAGCGCACGCCCCATTTGTTGTGGTCGAGCCATGGGCGCGGATCGGGCAGGCCTTCCGCCTTCAGGCCGAACAGATCGTGGATGCTGCGCTCCAGCCGCAGCGCCGGCGGATGATGCTGGCCGACCGAAGGATAGCTGCGATCCGCACAATCGAGGCTGATGACTGCGAGCTCCGCGGCCGGCTCGTCCAGCACCGCCATGTGCACGAGCGCAGGTTCGCCCCACAGGCCGAGCAGGCTCCAGCGTCCCTGCGCCAACTGGCTGATGGCGAATTCCCATTGCTCGGCATCGACCACGGCGCGCGGCCACGGGCCGTGGGGCTCGGCCTTGCGGCCCTGCTGCGTCAGATCGGTCAGCGACGGCATTGGCGGTTGGTCCTATCCAAGGAGGCGAGCCACATGCTGGAACCAGGCGACGAACGGCGCGGGAAGATAGATCCCCGCACATAAAACCAGAGCGAGATGCGCGAACATCGGCACATAGGAGGCTTCCGCCGACGCGGTCGAGCCGCGCGGCGCGCCGAAGGCGACGCTGGTCAGGCGCAAGGTCAGCGCGCCGAACGCCAGCAGCAGTCCGAACACCAGCACGATCGCCAGCCACGGCTGGCGCGCGAAGGTCGAGCTTACCACCAGAAATTCGCTCATGAAGATGCCGAGCGGCGGCAATCCGGCGATCGCGACCACGCCGACCACGAGGCCCCAGCCCAGCGCCGGATGGGTCACGGTCAGTCCGCGGATCTTGTTGATGCGCTGCGTGCCCTTGATCTGCGAGATGTGGCCGACCGCATAGAAGATCGCCGATTTGGTCAGGCTGTGCATCACCATGTGCAGCAGGCCGGCGAAATTGGCGAGCGGGCCGCCCATGCCGAAGGCGAACACGATGATGCCCATGTGCTCGATCGAGGAATAGGCGAACAGCCGTTTGATGTCGCGGCGGCGGTAGAGCATGAAGGCGGCGAACACCACCGACACCAGCCCCATCGTCACCATCAGCGGGCCGGGCGCGATGGCGTGCGGATTGGCGGCGAGCAGGATCTTGAAGCGCAGCAATGCGTAGAGCGCGACGTTCAGCAGCAGGCCCGACAGCACGGCCGATATCGGGGTCGGTCCTTCCGCGTGCGCGTCGGGCAGCCAGGCGTGCAGCGGCGCGAGGCCGACCTTGGTGCCGTAGCCGAGAAACAGGAAGATGAAGGCGACGTTGAGCAGCGCCGGATCGAAATCCGCCGCATGCTGGATCAACAATGTCCAGATCATGCCGTCCTGGCCTTCGCCGACCACCGGGCGCGCGGCCATGTAGACCAGGATGGTGCCGAACAGCGCGAACGCGATGCCGACGCTGCCAAGAATAAAGTATTTCCAGGCCGCTTCGAGCGCGGCATGGGTGCGGTAGATGCCGACCATCAGCACCGTGGTCAGGGTGGCGATTTCCACCGCCACCCACATCAGGCCGATATTGTTGGACACGAACGCGAGATTCATGCCGAACATCATGGTCTGGTACATGGCGTGGTAGAAGCGCAGGTAGACCGGCGTCAGCCGGCCGCTATCGAGTTCGTGGGCGATATAGCTGGCGCTGAAGATCGAGGTGGTGAAGCCCACGAAGGTGTTGAGCACGATGAAGACGATGTTGAGATCGTCGATCAGCACGTAGGGTCCGGGCTCCGGGCGGTCGACCACAAACAGCGACAGCGCCGCCAGGAAAGTCGCGAGGCTTGCCAGCACGTTGAGCCGCGCCGTCAGCCGGTAGCCGGGCAGCACCGCCAGCAGCGCCGCCGAGCCGATCGGAATCAGCAGGACCGCCGCCACCGAATCGAAGGAGGCCACGCTCATCGGTGCTCTCCCCGGTAGTCGTCGAGGGCGGAGACGTCGACGGAATCAAAGCGCTCGCGGATCCGGAACAGGAAGATGCCGATCACGATGAAGGCGATCAGGATCGAGAAGGCGACGCTGATCTCGACCACCAGCGGCATGCCCTTGGCGCCGGTCGCCGCCAGCACCAGGCCGTTTTCGAGCGACATGAAGCCCACGACCTGGCTGACGGCGTTGCGGCGCGTCACCATGACCAGCAGCCCGAGCAGCACCACCGACAGCGCGAAGGCGAGGTCCTCGCGCGCCAGGGGATCGGCTTCCGCGGTGACCCGCAGCATTAGCACCATCGACAGCGCCACCAGCCCCATGCCCGCCAGCATGGTCGGCCCGATGCCGACGGCGGATTCGATGTCGCGGTGGATGCCGAGCTGCTTGACGATGCGGTGCAGCGCCACCGGGATGACGATCGCCTTGAACACCAGCGCGATGGCGGCGGTAACGTAGAGATGCGGCGCGTTCTGGATATAGGCCTGCCAGGCCACCGACAGCGCCAGCACCAGCGCGTGGAACGCGAACACGTTGAGCAGTGAATAGAGCCGGTCCTGGTACAGCATCATGAAGCTGATCAGCACCAGCCCGCCGGCCAGCGTATGAGAGACGTCGAAGGAGAGGCTGTGCATCTGCATCAGAAGCTCCTCGACACGAACAGCAACAGCGTCCCGAGCAGGCCGAGCATCAGCGCAGCCCCCAGGAATTGCGGAACGCGAAACACCCGCATCTTCGCCGTCGCGGTCTCGAACAGCGCCAGCAGGAAGCCGGCGACCGCGAGCTTGACGATGTAGACGACGGCGCCGACGGCGTAAGCCAGCGGTCCGGTTCCGAACAGCGCGATCTTCCAGGGCACGAACACGCAGGCGATCAGCGAGATGTAGAGCAACAGTTTGAGAAAGGCGCCGATTTCGATCATCGCCAGATGGCGTCCGGAATATTCCAGCACCATTGCCTCGTGCACCATGGTGAGTTCGAGATGGGTGGCGGGATTGTCGACCGGGATGCGCGCGTTCTCCGCCAGCGCCACCATGATCAGCGCGACCAGCGCCATGCCGAGCGAGACCCGCAATCCGACGTAGGACGAGGCCAGGAAATTCGCGACCGTCGACAACTGCGTCGAGCCCGCGACCAGCGCCACGCAAAACACCATCAGCAGCATCGCCGGCTCGGCCAGCGCCGCGATCATCACCTCGCGGCTGGAGCCGATGCCGCCGAACGCCGTGCCGACATCCATCCCGGCCAGCGCCAGGAAGAAGCGCGCGCTGCCCAGCAGTGCCACGATGGCGATCAGGTCCGCGGTCCAGTTGAATAAAAGTCCGGTCGCAAACGTCGGCACCAGCGCGGCGGCGACCCAGATCGCGGCGAAGGTAATGTAGGGCGTGACGCGGAACAGCCACGAGGCGTTGTCGGCCAGCACCACTTCCTTGCGCAGCAGCCGCAACAGGTCGCGGTAAGGCTGGAAGATCGAGGCGCCCTGCCGGCGCACCAGCCGCGCCTTGACCTTGCGCACGAAGCCGGTCAGCAGCGGCGCGAGCAAGAGCACCAGCAGCATCTGCGCGCCCTGCACGGCGATGTCCGTGATCACGACCATATCGCGAGCACCAGCAGGAGGGTGACGAGGGTGGCGAAGACCAGGCTGAGATAGCGCCGGATGGTCAGGAACTGCAGCCGGTTGAGCCATTCCGACGACAGCTCGACCGCGGCGACGACCGGCTCGTACATTCCTTCCCAGACCGGGTCATGCAGTTCGATTCGGAGGCGCGCCGGCCTGGTATCGCCGGGAGCGGGCATGTCGACATGATCGCGGGCGTAGAACAGCATGGTGCCGAATACCCGGCGGATCGGCTGGGCGAAGCTCGCGCCCGAATACTGCGCCGCGGGGGTGGAATCGGAAAAACCGCAGCCCCAGGCCGGCCCGCGCCGGATCGCGCGCGAGGCGAAGCGGTGAATCACGAAGACGGACAGCGACGCGGACATCGCGACGAACAGCATCACCAGCAATCCGTTGTAGGAACTGCGGCTCTCGGCGATCGGCGCGATCGACAGCCAGGCCTCATTGGCCTGGATCGGCATCCGGCCGCCGAGGATCTGCAGCGAAATCGGCGACAGCGCGTCGATCACCAGCCCCGGCAGGATTCCGCCGAGCAGACACAGCGCGGCGAGGATGAACATCGCGGCGAGCGAAAAGCGGTCGACTTCGCCCGCCGTTTCCGCCGCCGCGCCGCGCGGCCGTCCGAGAAAGGTAATGCCGTAGGCCTTGACGAAACAGGCCGCGGCCAGCGCCGCGGCCAGCGCCAGCATCGCGCCGACGGCGGGCACCATGATCTTCAGCGCCCATTGCGGCAGGTCCGGGCTTTGCAGCACCGCCTGGAACATCAGCCATTCCGAAACGAAGCCGTTGAACGGCGGCAGCGCCGAGATGGCGACGCAGCCGACCAGCATGGCGAAGCTGGTATAGGGCATGCGGTGAATGAGGCCGCCGAGCTTGTCCATGTCGCGCTCGCCGGTCGAAGTCAGCACGGCGCCGGCGCAGAAGAACAGCAGGCTCTTGAAGAAGGAGTGGTTGAGCACGTGAAACAGCGCGGCGGTGAAGGCGAGTGCTGCGGCGAGTTTCATGCCGTTGGCCTGGAACGCCAGCGCCAGCCCGAGGCCGACGAAGATGATGCCGACATTCTCGATCGTGGAGTAGGCGAGCAGGCGCTTGAGGTCCTTCTCCATCATGGCATAGAGAATCCCCATCACGGCGGTGATGCTGCCGAACAAAAGCACCACCACGCTCGCCGACCAGGCCGGCGGCCCCAGGAGATCGAAGATGACGCGGATGAAGCCGTAGATCGCGACCTTGGTCATGACGCCGCTCATCAGCGCCGACACATGGCTGGGGGCGGCGGGATGGGCGAGCGGCAGCCAGACATGCAGCGGCACCAGGCCGGCTTTCGAACCGGCGCCGAGCAGCATCAGGATCAACACCAGGGCGGCGACGTAAGGCGTGTGCGGCGCCGCGCGGATGGCGGCAAATCCGTATTCGCCCGCCGGTCCAGCCAAAAGGCCGAACGCCAGCAGCAGGGCCAGCGTGCCGAAGCTGGCCATCACCAGATAGACGTAGCCCGCCTTGACGTTGCCGGGCTCGCGGTGGTGCGCCATCACCAGCGCCCAGGACGCCAGCGACATGAATTCCCAGCACAACAGATAGGAAAATGCGTCGTCGGCCAGCACCACCAGATTCATGCCGGCGAGAAAGGCCGGGAAGAACGGCAGCACGCGGTGCGGCGCCTCTTCGTGGTGGCCGTAGCCGAGGCCATACAGGCTCGCCGCGGCGCCGCCGAGATTGACGACCACCAGGAAGAACGCGGCCAGCGCGTCGAGCCGGAAATGCGCGCCGAGCCAGGGCAATCCGACCGGCAGGGTAACCATGGAGGCATTGGCGGTGTCGCCGAGCAGCCAGCGCAGCGATCCGAACAAGGCGGCCGCGCAAATCACCAGCGTGGCGCCGTAGATGACCGCGGTGGCGCGCGCGCTGCGGCTGAGCGCGATCGCGACGATGGCCGTTACCAGGAAGGCTGCGACACAGGATAGTTGCAGGGCCACCGCCGACATCATGGGCGCGCCCTGGTTGCGCTGGAGCCCGAGGCGATCTTCAGCCGGACCCCGCGCCCCTGCGAATGGCTGGCGGCGCCTTCGTCGATCATCTCGATTCCGGCGGCGTCGAAGGCTGCGATCAGCTTGACCAGGGAATCGACATTGCCGCGCACCATCAGCTCGGAAGCCTCCATGCGCTGAATCGTCGGCACGGAAAGCCCGGACAGTTCGGCGAGCCGGCGCTGGTCGATGCCGAGAAGCACCCGCGCAGCCCGCAATTGCGCTGCTGTGATCATAGGTCTGGCCCGGGGACCCCATGGTCCCCCTGAAACATCACTGCTGCATCATAATTAATGATGTTAAAGTGTCAACAAGTGATGTCTAAGATATCAATTATGAGGGGTTTGCCAAATCCTTCAATGACTTGTGAGTGTCTTGGCGGCCGGCGGGAACCATCGCCGCCGGCGGGCGCTAACCTTGTCGGCGACATCGTCTGGAATTGCGCAGGGGTGCTGCCTAGATTGAGCGTTGTCGCCCGATGTTCTCGTTTCAGGAGGCCTGTCATGGTCCTGAAAAACGTTTTGACCGCCGCCGCCTGCAGCGTGCTGCTGGTCATGAGCGGGTTGGCTTTGGCGGACGAATACCGTCCGGACGAGTTCCTCAGTCTCGACCTTTCCACGGCGGTGCTGTCGCCGAAGCGGCTGGGGCCGCCGACGGAATTCGCACCCGTGCCGGTGGAAGCGAATGCCGATCGCGGCGAGGGTGCCCAGGCCCGCGTCGAACCGAAAGCCGAGCCCAAAATCGCCGAGTCCCGCCCAGCGCCCCATATTGTCGTCCGCAACACCCGCGTCGCCCATGTTCGCAGCGAGCACCCGCGCGGCGCCGCGCGTACCCGGCTGGCGCATCGCCACGGCAATCCGCTCGATGCCCAAGCCTTCGATACGCGGATTCAGGTCTGGCCCTGCCGCTCCGGCGGCATCTGCAACTGGAAGCATTAGCGGATTTTGTCATTGGATCCAGCGATGGTCGCCTCGTACTTTTCGTCATTGCGAGGAGCGGAGCGACGAAGCAATCCATGCACCGACGCATTCGATAGATGGATTGCTTCGCTGGCGCTCGCAATGACGGCTTCGGCACCTCCATCGAGTCACACGCCCGTCGCAAAACCTTCGGCCAGGAGTCAAACTGAGCGGGCACCCTCCGTCGCGATTCGACGAGGGTGCCTTCGATGGTTATTGCAAGACGCGGCAAGCACGGTCTGACCCGGCGTCATCTGCTGGTCCGCTCCGCGTCCACCCTGGCGCTGGCCGGTCTCGGCGGTCTTGCCCGGCCCGCTCTCAGCCGCGCCGCGGATCGTCCGCGGATCACCTGCGGCATCCAGTCCGGCGATGTGTCGCAAACTGGCGCGATGGTGTGGGCGCGCGCCGACCGGCCCGCGCGCATGCGGGTGGAATATTCAACGGTCGAGAGTTTTGCCAACATCCTCGGCGCCGCTTCGGCGGACGCGCTGCCCGATCATGATTTCGCGGCGAAGATCTCGCTCGAAGGCCTGCCGCCCGGGCAGGATGTTTTCTACCGGGTGCGTTTCGAAGATATCGCCGACACGACGGTTTCAGGCGAAACGCAGGTCGGACATTTCCGTACCGCGCCGGCGGACAAGACAAATGTTTCGTTCGTGTGGTCGGGCGATACGGCAGGCCAGGGCTGGGGCATCGATCCCTCCCGCGGCGGCATGCGAACCTACCGCACCATGCTGCAGAACCGCCCCGATTTCTTCATCCATTCCGGCGATCACATCTACGCCGATTGCCCGGTGCCGTCGGAGCTGAAGCTTCCGGACGGCGGCATCTGGCGCAATATCGTCACGGAGGAAAAATCCGTGGTGGCGCATAGCCTCACGGAGTTTCGCGGCAATTATAAATACAATCTGCTCGACGATAATCTGCGCGCATTCAATGCTGAAGTGCCGATGCTGGCGCAGTGGGACGACCACGAGGTGACCAACGACTGGTCGCCGATCGGCTCCGCCGACGAGACGGGCTACGACGAAGACGGCACCGCGCGGCTGGTGCAGCGGGCGCGGCAAGCGTTTTTCGAATTCATGCCGATCCGCGAAGTGCCGCAGCAAGCCGGCCGAGTCTATCGCAAGATCGGCTACGGGCCGCTGCTCGACGTCTTCCTGATCGACATGCGCAGCTACCGCGATTCCACCTGGAACAAGCGCGACGACCCCGGCGACACTTTCATCCTGGGCGCGGCGCAGCTGGCCTGGCTGAAGCGGGAGCTGGCTTCGTCCGACGCCACCTGGAAAGTGATCGCCGCCGACTTGCCGATCGGGCTGATCAGCCTCGACGCGATCGCGCTCGGCGATGGCCCACCGGAGCGGCGCGAGCACGAGATCGCCGATTTGCTGTCATTCATCAAGCGCGCCGGTGCCCGCAATACCGTGTGGCTGACCGCCGACATGCATTATACGGCCGCGCACCACTACGATCCGAACCGGGCGCAATTCTCCGATTTCGAGCCGTTCTGGGAATTCGTCTCCGGCCCGCTGCATGCCGGAACCTGGTCTCCCGGCGAGCTGGACAATACGTTCGGCCCGAAGGCCATGTTCCAGAAGGGCTGCAGCGCTGAGCAGGGCGAAAATCTGGCCCCCTGTTTCGGACTGCAGTTCTTCGGCCGGGTCGATATCGACGGCCGCACCGAGGTCATGACCGTGACCCTGAAGGATGTCGACAATACCGACCTGTGGTCGGTCGACATCGCGCCGCGTCCCGACGCGCGGCCGGGAAGGATGCTGGCGCAGCATATCTGACGAGGGCGCGTACTCGTCAATCGAGATTGGTTGGTGCGGCTTGAGCAATGTCCGCCATGCCTCGGCAGCGACCAGATTCCGCAGCGCAGAGAAGTGTCGCGATGTGTCAAACTGCGACATCGCAACCTTGACTAGGTACATACGATGCCGCCTCAGCGCGGACTTGCGAATTCCTACTATGGCCCCTTATCGGAGCGCCACTAGGGTGATCGATAGCGCAGCTTGCGAACGGCTTTATCGTCCGCGTCGAACGACACTACCCAGACGTCCGTAAACGCTAGAATTGACAGATAAGCGAATTCTTTGATGCATCCGGCCAGTGGCTCTCCTCCCCACTTGCCACATTGTGCAACGCTGTTCGGTTCGCCAATGGCTCGAACGACCTCTGTTTCTGAAGTTTCCTGCTTTATGCGGGAGAAACCTGACTTCAAGCGCAGGTGCTGAGCGACGGCCCACGCCAACAAAGTTAGCGGCAGGAGCATTAATATGAGAATTGTTAGCTTCCTCACGGCACGCCCCATCCAGCCCCTAGCGCGTCACCAGCAGATAGCCGCCGAGCACCAGCACCATCGACAGCAGCAGCAGCCCGCCGACCACGGCGGTGATGATCGCGAACAATTCGTTGGCCTCGAGCCATCGCCGCAACGCCTTGACCATCTTTGCCTGACCCGATCGTGATTTGGAGTTTGCCCACCGGGCAGACTATCAAACGGCGGATACGCTGTCTCACTCCTCCTCGCAAGCGCCATCGGGCGGGCCTCGTCCCCGCGCGTTCACATCTCAGGGAAGCCATATGGAACATCTGCAAACCCAGGGCATCAGCCTGCCGCGGCTCGGGCTCGGCACCTTTCGCATGCAGGGTGATGCCTGCCGCGCGGCGGTCGAAAGCGCGCTGGCGCTCGGCTACCGGCATATCGACACCGCTGAAATGTACGGCAACGAGGAGGCCATCGGGGCCGCCATCGCCGGTTCCGGCGTCGCGCGCAAGGACCTGCATGTGACAACAAAAGTCTGGCACGAGAACCTGGCGCCGGACGCGATCCGCCGCGCTTTCGACGCCTCGCTGAAAAAGTTAGGGCTCGATCACGTCGATCTCTATCTGGTGCACTGGCCCTCGAAGGCCATGAACCTGCCGGCGATCTTCGAAACCCTGCTCAAGCTCAGGCAGGACGGTCGCACCCGCGCCATCGGCGTCGCCAATTTCAACCTCGCGCTGCTCAAGACGGCGGTCGAGGAGATCAAGGCGCCGATCGCCTGTAACCAGATCGAATATCACGTGATGCTCGATCAGACGCCAGTGCGCCGGTATCTGGCGGCGAAAGCGATCCCGCTGGTGGCCTATTGCCCGCTGGCGCAGGGCAAGGTGGCGTCCGACCCGACGCTGCTGACGATCGGCCGCAAGCACGGCGCCAGCGCCGCCCAGGTGGCGCTGAAATGGCTGCTCGATCAGGACGGCGTCGCCGCGATCCCGAAGGCGTCGCGGCCCGAGAGCCAGCAGGCCAATCTCGATGCGCTCCATCTCGGGCTCGACGACGAGGACCTGAAAGCGATCGCTTTGCTGCCGAAGGACAAGCGCTGCGTCAATCCCGGTTTTGCCCCGGCTTGGGATTAGGGCGCCAGATCATCCCGTGGCACTGTATCTGAAACCGTCATTGCGAGCGAAGCGAAGCAATCCATGTCGCAGCCCCAAGAAAGCATGGATTGCTTCGTCGCTTCGCTCCTCGCAATGACGAAAGCTGCGTGTTGGCCCGACTACACGTTTTTTGCGGCCGCCGTCTGTTCGTCCCTCACCAGGTCGGCCACTGCGTCGAGCCCCATCAGATAGGAGCGGATGCCGAAGCCGGCAACGATGCCGCGCGCGGCCTCGGCGGTCACCGAATGCAGGCCGCGCTTGTCGATGTTGCTCATATGTACTTCGACGATCGGCGGCTCGAACGAACGCAGGCAATCGCGCAACGCAAAGCCTGCGTGGAGAAAGCCGGCGGGATTGATCACGAGCCCGTCGATGCCGTCGTCCATCGCCTGGTAGACCCGCCCGATCGCCTCGCCCTCGACATGGGTATAGAATCTCCAGCGTGTAGCCGCGGCTCGCCGCATGTCGGCGCATGATCTCGTCGAGCTCGGCCGCGGTAGTGGTGCCATAGATTTCCGGCTGACGCTTGCCGAGACGCGCCATGTTGGCGCCCTGGACGACCAGGATCTTCATCATACCCTCCTCATGCACGCCCGGCGGCGGCGAATCCCATCTTCAGGATCCGACGGTCAATCGTCGAAATCGATGCGCTTTTCCACGACGATGTTGCCGTTGTCGTTCTTGACGATGTTGTAGCCGTGCAGGCCGTCGCCGTTCTTGTCGAAATTGTAGGTGCCCTCGACGCCGCGGTAGCCTTTCACGGCGAGCAGCGCCTCGCGGATCTTCTGCGGATCGGTGCTGCCGGCCGACTCGATCGCCTTGGCGAGGACGTGGACGGCGTCATAGGGCCATGACGCGAAGAAGTCGGGCGTGGTCTTGTAGCTGGCGAGATATTTGTCGGAGAAGGCTCTCGCTTCCGGATTGGCGTCGGGATGGAAATCGGCGACCGCGAAGGTGCCGAACAATGTAGCGCCGGCGAGCTTGCGCGCCGTCGTGGTGGTGATCGAAGGTGATCCCAGCCAGACGATATTGACGCCGAGCTGGCGCAGCTGGCGGGCGAAGATCGCAACATCGGGCTCGAAGGTGATGAAGGTGGCCAGCACGTCGGCGCCGGATTGCTTCACCGCCAGGGCCACCGCGGTATAATCGGGAGAATTGTTGGGCTGGCCTTCGACCATTACCGGCTCGACGCCCTGGCGCTTCAGCGCGTCGGTGAACAGGTTCTTCGCGGTGGTCCCGAACGCGTCGGTGGCGTGCACGATCGCCCATTTCTTCTTGCCGAGCTTGTTCAGCCCGTAGTCGCCCATCACCCGCGCGGTGTAGGTGTCGTTGGGCCTGAACCTGAACAGCCACGGATTGCCCGCCAGCGTCAGCGAAGGATCGGTGCCGCCGATCATCACCGGCCTGCCGGCCAGCTTGACGCCGGGCGCGATCGACTGGATCTGGGTGCTGCGGGTGGGGCCGAGGAAGGCGACGATGTCCTTGTCGTCGGCGAGCTTGCTGAAGGCCAGCACGGTGGCCGGGTTCAGCGACTGATCGTCCTCGATCACCAGTTCGAGCGGCCGCCCCAGCGCGCCGCCGGCCTTGTTGACTTCCTCGATGGCGAGTTTGGCGCCCTGCACCCCGTAACGGCCGGCATCGGCAATCGATCCGGTCAGCGGCACCACCATGCCGATCTTGATGGGCTCGGCGGCCTGCGCCGCGGCGGGCAGGGCGATGGCGAGCGCGATCCCGAGCGCCGCGCACCGGCGTGACATGGCCATGGATAATTCCTCCCTGAAATTCTTCGTCGCTGCCTTGCCTGGCAGTCTGGAAAGCGGCGGGAATATAGATTTCACATTACCGCAGGTCAAACCATATTATGAGATAGGAGAAAAATGGCTTGCCTTCGGGCTTTCCGCCCCGAAGCCGGCGCTCGCTTTTCCGCCGCTGGCCCAAACGAAAATGGCCCCCTCGCGGGGGCCATTGGTGTGTCGGCGTGTTGTCTTCAGCCTTCGTGGTGACGGTGCTTGATGACCACCATCCGGTCACCGTGGTGACGATGCATGCCTTCGTGCCGGGCGTGATCGCGGAATTCGGCGCGGGCGCCGCGGTGATGATCTCCATCCCTGGCCATGACGGTCTCGGCGCTGGCGATCGAAGGCGCTGCGACGGCGATCGCGGCAAGGGCGGCAATGACGTAACCAAAATTCTTCATGATATCCTCCTCGGTTGATGCGGAGACAATCATCGAGGCGAGGCAACGTTCCCGCGCGATCCGAAGAGAATTCTGAACGGATGTTCAGCCGCGATCGACGCGCACGGCATGCGCGCGCTATTTGCATCGATGGTGGGACGGCGTCGGCTTGCGGTCGCCGACGAACTTGCCGTCCCGGATGGTGTATTCGTCCTTCAGGGTGCGATTGTAGATCGCGCGCATGGCGCCGTCGGGCTGCAGCATCAGGCCGTATTCGCGGGTCTGCTTGAGGCTCGGGAAATATACCCGCAGGTTCAAAAGGCCATCCCGCGCAAGTTCGGCGCTGACCACCTCGTTTTCATCCGACGCGTCGCCGAAATTGCGCCGGTACAGAACCCGGCCGTCACCAGCGATTTCGTAGTCGAGTACCGCGTTCTGGTCCCTGCTGGGCTTGAGCGAACAATCCAGCGCCCAGGAGCCGATCAATCCCCATTTGCGCACGGTCTGCGCGACGGTTTCGGCGCCGGCGCTGCGCTCCAGCGTCAGAGAAAGCAGCAGCGTCAGCGCCAGCCGGCCGAATTGCCCGTTCAACTTTCAGCTCCGCTGCCGGCCCATCGCCGCTGACCGAAGCTTAGCATCAAGGTCTTGCCGTGCAATGCGGCCACCGCGCTTCGGCTTGCCGAAAGCGCGGGCCCGGCGCATCATCGATCAAAATATCAAAAGGGGAGGGATCCGCATGTCCGCCGTGTCGCGCCGCCATTTTCTCAATCTCACGGGATCGGCGGCAGCCGCCGCGATCTCCGGCCGCCTGACCGG
>Ga0302279_10002741_pt1 | contig 22865 bp, 21 predicted proteins | sample III_Bog_N3_3_FD_194541 | JGI IMG/M metagenome (GOLD analysis project Ga0302279, IMG submission 194541) | Peat permafrost microbial communities from Stordalen Mire near Abisko, Sweden - III_Bog_N3_3 | ecosystem: Environmental > Terrestrial > Soil > Wetlands > Peat | place: Sweden: Abisko...
TCCAAGGACCGATCGGGTAACTCGATCGGGGCTTCTGCTCGGAGACTGGGCCTAGGTTTTCCTACGTCCCCACGGGTAGCGCGAGCGGCAGGGGCGGTCTACAGGCCCGGGTCCCTTCGCCGCCTACGCGTTCTCCTGCGGCCCGCCATCGGCTGCCTCGTCGGACTCCGTGGTGACCGGCGCCGCGAGCGCGTCTAGATTTTTGGCTCATCCGGCTTCTCCGTGGGTCTCGATTGGCAGCTTGAAGGTCGCCGCCTAGCCTGAAGGCATGCAAGACACCGAGCTGTACCGCCACCTGTTGGGGATCGAGAAGCCATGGACGGTTGCCCGCGTGGAGCTCGCGGTGAAGGAGCGACGGGTTGACGTGTTCGTTGAGCACAAGGCCGGCGAAGAGTTCACGTGCCCCGAGCCCTCCAGCTCCTTGCGGACGAAGCCGGGGAGCGTGATCGGGATCGCACCCTCGTCGACCGCCCCGTAGAGCGTCTCGAGGCTCTCGCATTTCAGGTGGGCAAAACCCCGGCACAACAGACCGCAGTCCAGGTAGCCCTCCAGCTCCTTGCGGACGAAGCCGGGGAGCGTGATCGGGATCGCCCCCTCGTCGACCGCCCCGTAGAGCGTCTCGAGGTTGTCACGCACGACCGCGTACAGCGTCGTTGCCTCGGGGCGGTGGCGTTCGTAGACGAACGGCGCGCCCGCGCTTGCGGGGGAGCTCCCGGAGAACACCGCCCGCCATGCGCAACTTCGGCGCCAGCGCCACGACCATGCGATCCCGAGACGTTGCGCTGATCGCGGGGTGGCCCCGCCAGGTCACGCGCTGTCCTGGGCCACCCCCCGTCGAAGGCGCTGCTCGCGTCGGCCCCGATCTCAACTGGTTCGGCGTCGACCGCGGCAGGAGCTGGTCGAACGCGGGCGCGCCGCCCCGTGCTCGGCTGCGCCTGCTCTGCCGCCTCGACCAGGTAAGCGAGCACCTCGTCCGACGGACCCAGCCTTCTTCACGGGAGCCACCGGCGACACCTACATCGGCCCGGCCGAGCGGCTCGGCCTGAGAACCACCGCCCCTTCCACTGGAGCGGCTGGCTGATTGCAGGGGCGGGAGTGGTCGCGTCGGCCGGGTACGCTTGGCCAAAGGCGGTATAGCGATACAAACCAGGGTTCGACGTGAGTCTCGGCCTTCGAGACGATCTTCCCCAAGAGAGTCGGTGCCCTACGCGGTCGCGTTCGATATGTGCATCTTGCAGATCGAACCCCGAGAGCCAGATCAGCGGTTTCGAGGGTGACGGCGAGCAGCACGACGAAGTGTACCGCCCCCGTGCAGCTCGGACTACAGCTTCGGACGGCCTCGGCGCGCTCCCCAGACCGTGTGGATGATGATGATGTCGTTCGCCTCGTCCACGGCGTAGTAGACGTGCTGCGCCGTCCTCGGAAGCAGGGCACGACGTACCACCTCACCGTCCACGGTTTGGTACACGCCGCCAAGGGTAGGCTGCTGCTTCAGCCTCTCGACGACCCCCTTCAATTCGTCCTCGAAGAGCATCGGGGCAGCCTGGCGGTTTCGTCGCCACCAGGTGGCTACAAGCTTCACCCGACGCTGCGCTCGGGGCGAGAAGCGAACGTTCACCTCATGGCTCGCAGGTCGGCGAGCACCTCATCGGCGTCGATGAGGTTACCCGTCTTGGCCTCTGCGATGGAGGCCTTCAGCTCCGCGTGCAGCCGAGCACGCTCTTCATCGTCAAGATCGTCGCCACCGTTCGCGAGCATCGTGTCGATGGAGACAAGCTCAACCACCTCGCCCTCAGGCAGGTCGGTGGGCTCATCCAGGACGAGACGGCCGTTGCGGACTTGGGCTCTGTGGGGCTGCATCGTCCCGAAGTCTACGTCTCCTGCGCCCTGTTCGCCACGGCGGCGTCTTCCTCGGCGGCTTCGTCGGCAAGGGCAACGAGAAGGTCTTCGGCCTCGGCCCCCGCGCCATGGCTCACGCCGTTGCGCACGGACTTCCCGAGCTTCGCTGCGGGATGCGTCCGCAGGTAGACCTCCCTCAACTTCCCAATGCTGACCTGCGTGTAGATTTGCGTGGTCTCCGGCTTGGTGTGCCCGAGCATCTCCTGCACGTACCGCACGTCGGCCCCGCCTTCGAGCATCAGCGTGGCCATCGAATGGCGGAACAGGTGGCACGAGCCCTTCTTGCCGATGCCGCTCTCGTTGACGTACCCACGCTGCCCCTCACCAGCGCACCCCGCGCCTTCTCTCTGCTCCACCGGGTGCCTCCCCCTTGCGCGCGCAGCCCGTGCCCGCACCTGCCCCCGCTCGCTCCACGAGTCGGGCACGGGCGAGCACGCATTTGGGGGAGGCCGCGGGGGCGGAGGCGGCGTCACATGGGCCAACTCGTTGCCCTGCGTAGCCGCCGAGCACCCGCGGGTGGGGGGATCATCAACCGTGACCGCGGGCGTGATCATCGAGGACGGACGCGTCCTCATCACGCAGCGCAAGGCCGGGGGGCACCTCGCGGGGATGTGGGAGTTTCCGGGCGGGAAGGTCGAGGCCGGCGAGGACCCGCGCGAGGCCCTCCGGCGCGAGCTGCGCGAGGAGCTCGGGATCGAGACGGAGGTGGGGGAGATCCTGGACGTTACGTTCCACCGGTACGCGGACGCGGACAAGCCGGTGCTGCTTCTCTTCTTCGAGGCCCGACGCACGGCCGCATCGAGCGCCCCTCGCGCGCTGGACGTCGCGGCCTTCGAGTGGGCCGACGCCGGCGCCCTCGCGCCTCAACGCTTCCCGCCGGCCGACGTGCCCGTGCTCCGCAAGGTGCGGGCTCGCTGCGTGTAGACCGGGGACCGCGATTCTCATCCCTGACAGACGTCGCCTCGCGTGCACGCGCTACCGCCCGCCGCCCAGCGACGCGATGGTCTCCTGGATGAGCGCGATGGCCGCCGCCTCGTCACCCACGACCAGGCTCGGCGCCTTGCCAAGGAGACCGCAGCCCCGGAAAAGCTTGCGCTGCTCCAGCGACTTCAGCCCCGGGCCCCTTTGCCCTTCCGAGCGCCGACGTTTCGGCGCTCTGGAGACCGGTGATGGCCGCCGTGATGGTCCGAAGCGGAGGGACTGGCGCGGGAAAGGAAGAGTTGCCCGTCATGGCCTTCACGATGCCCTCGGCATACGTGATGAGGGCCGCGACGCGTGTGGGAAGCTTGAGCACGACGATGGAGCGGTCGGTCTTGCGCCTCGATCGGGCGGCGATGTTCCTCGAACGGGCGGCGATCTTCCGCGAACGGCCCGCGATGTTCCTCGAGCGGGCGGTCTTGCGCCTCGAACGGGCCGCTTCGTTCGGTCAACGGTCGTGACGTCCAGGAAAGCGGGCGTCCAGGTCGACAGAGGGCCCCGTTCATCGAGCCCGACCGCCCTCTCGTCGAAGCCGACCGCCCGCTCGTCGAAGCCGACCGCCCGCTCGTCGAAGCCAACCGCCCGCTCGTCGAAGCCGACCGCCCGCCCGTCGAAGCCAACCGCCCGCTCGTCGAGACCGACCGCCCGCTCGTCGAGACCGACCGCCCGGCGCGTAGGAAGTCCTTGTGATCCTGCGGGGTCAAAGGTCCCTGGCGAGTCAACGGTTCGCTGCTTATGCGGGATTTTTGGGACCTTTCGTCCCATTGGTTCGAAATTGCGAACCGACTTGGTCGGCTGTCGCGCAGCGACCCATCCTTCGGTCGTCACGTCCGTGCGTGCGCGCCATGCCGGCATCGCGTTGTCCTCAACGACAAGACAGGAGCGCTCCTCCGCGCGTTGACCAACGAGTCCGTGATGCCGGAAAAGATGCATTTTCGTCGCCTGCGCGCGCGCCTACTTCGAGATGCCTCGACGTCCGGAAGACTCTGCGGCTCGCGCCGTCTGCCGTATGTCGGCGCGGCAGCGACTGCATTCGCTCTCGCCGCCATACTGCTCGTGGCCAAGCTCCGGCCGCGACCCGCGCCGGACCGCATCAGCCAGGTGGCTCGGCAGTCGAGCGATGTTGCAAGCGCGGCCCCGAGCGCACCTGCGCTCGCAAGTGCCACCGCGGCTGTCCGGTTCGCGGGATCGGTGACCCCTGGACCTGAAGCGCGTTGGTTGCAAGTCCGTGAGGATCAAGTGGAGCGGGTGTCGTTGCTGGGCGGCGAGATTCGCGTCCGTGTGCGCAAGCAGGCGCCGAACGAGCGATTCATCGTCGAGGTTCCCGATGGGACGGTCGAAGTCCGAGGAACGACGTTCGACGTCCGCGTGCTCGACGGGAAGACCCGGAAGGTCCACGTTGTCGAGGGTGTCGTGCAGGTGCGCGTGCGTGCTCAATCCGACGCCACGCTGACGGCGGGACAAGACTGGGAGCCGAGCGCCACGGCGTCGGTGTCATCGTCTGCGCGTGCGGGCTCGTCGAGACGATCTTCCCTGCCGGACGATGGGACGGCTGACTACGCGGCTGCCGCGGGCTTGTACCGCGATGGTCAATTCGAGGATGCGGCAGAGGCGTTTCATCACTTTGCCCTTGCCCATCCGAGCTCCAGCACCGCGGACGACGCGGACTTCCTCGAGGCTGCCGCTCTTGCGCGAATGGGCCGCGCGGACGCCGCTGCGGTCGTCGCGGCAAGGCACATCGAGAGATTTCCGAGGTCGTTCCACCGAAGGGACTCTGCCATCTTGGTGGCCAGAGCGGCCCGAGCCCACGATGACTGTCAGACCGCGCGCACCGCCCTCGCGCCCTGGCTAGGCGACCCGGAAGGTGGGTTAGCCCGGGAGCTTGGAAGCTGCGCAATCCCGTAACAGTCGAGAGAACGACGGCCCCGCAAGGAAGAACTTACCGTCGATCCCGGTCTGCACCGGCGGGACGAACCTTTACTCGCGATCCCGCAGCCAGAGCACCGTAGTCTGCTCCCGAACAAGCGCCGTCAGACGGGAGGGGCCCTTTGCGCCGAGATTCGGGAGCAGACGGCGGGGCACTGTGACGACCTCGCAAGCTGTATTGCCCGCCCGGCGTGAGTTCGTTCGCATTTATTGACGCTCGAGCTGGCTGGAGGGAAGCCTGCCCAGAAGAGGGCGGGCAGCTCCCATTTCTTATCTTGGCATGGGAGGCGCTGCGCGACCCCGCGCTCGGGCCAGCCGTGCCGCGTAAGAAATTGTAAGCGGCATGAACAACACGCCCGGTGACTTGCAATAACGATCGGCCCAGGGCATGCGCGCCATGCTGGCGTCGCATGGCGGTTTGGATCCGCAGGTGCGCGAGGAACGTATGAGCCGCGGGACGACCCTTCAGCAAGCCTTGTCCTTTGCCGCCCTCGGCGCGCTGGGCGCGTGGACCCTCGGTGTGATGCTCCCCGGTCACGACGATGAGCTGACTGTGCCCGTTCTCGTGGCCACGCCCGTGTTTGCCGGCCTGCTCGGCGGGCTCCTGATCTGGCGGGCTCGCTCTGTCCGACGCCCCTATCGCGAGGTGCTATGGGTTTGGTTTCCTGTCGCAACGACGTGCACGGGGGCTTTCACGGGCGTCGTCGTGACGTTCGCTGTCGTGTGCGGCAACGGCGGCCCGGGGGGGTGGCGTTCTTGTCTATTTGGCGTCCTGGCATCGCCCGCGGGGGTCCTGGTGGGTTCAGTCGCCGGGGCGGCCTTCATCCCACTGCTCCTCCCTAGCTTCCAGGCGGGCCTCTGCATTGGTCGGGCTCGGAGGGACAGCGTCATCGACCGTTCCGACCATCGGGGTCTCTGGAGGGCTACGGCGGCCTCCATGGCGGTGGTGATCACGGCCGTAGATCTCATCGTTCCAGGCGACCGCTCCGACACAGTCCCGCTCCTGGCCGACCCGTTCGGGCCCGTGTTGGTCGTCGCACTGGGCGCAGCCCTCGTGTCGCTCGGAGTTCTTGCTGCGGATGCATGGACGTTCGGGCACCTCGTTTGGAGCGTCCGGCTCCCTGCGAGGGGCGCACGTTGGCTCTCGAGCGTCGACCTGGGTCTTGGCGAAGAGCTGGCGGAGGCACGCGTGGGCGACGGGTCAGCATACCGCGACACCGGCCGTTGCCTGGCCACCCTCCGGGGCTCACCCGAACGCGCGCGGCGTGTTCTTGGCCGCGCCGTACTGGTGGACGCAAGCGCCCTGGTTGCTTTGACGATGGGGGCTCTTCACCTCGCCTGGAGGCTCCGAATCGGGGCTTGGTTCGCTCCGTGAAGCGGACGCGGCATCGGTCAGGATGCTGCATCGGTTTGGGCATCCGTTGCGCGGCGCGGGGGGAAGCGTCGCGCCGTCGAGGTTCTCTCCCGTTCACGACAGCGACGTTTCTGGACACCTTCAGTGTCCTGCCAGCATGTCGCGCACCTGGGTCCGGTTGTCGCACGCGAACTTCGAGCCGAGGCTGCAGCCCTTGTCGTAGTACCCGAGCGCCGTCGTGAGGCTCTTCTTCACGCCGAGCCCCTTCACGTACAGGACGCCAAGATGGTTGCATCCCTCGGCCGACCCGCGCTCGCAGGCCGTGGCGAACAGGCCGCGCGCCCGTGACGGGTCCTCCTTCTGGGCGACGACGCCCTCCTTGTCGCATCCATCGGCGTACCCGCCCAGGCACGCAACATGGTACGCGTGCTCCTCGTCCTTGGTCGTGTCTCCCTTCAGCCCCGCGTAGATGTCGACCGTCTGCTTGCAGCTCGGTGCGTCGCCCGCCTCGCAGCGGCGGGCGTAGAAGTCGGCTCCGTTGACGCACCGGTTCCTGTCGCCGCTGCACGCCTTGTCGAACAGGGCGGCCGCGCCGGCCATGTCCGGGCTTCCCTGGTGCTCGAGCATCCACGCTGCGTTGGAGCAGCCCATGAACAATCCGGCGTCGCACGCCCGCCGGTAGAGCGCGAGGCCCTTGCCCTCGTCCTTGGCAACTCCCTTTCCGTTCGCGATCATGTACCCGAGGTCGCTCGTCGCGCCGGCGTTGCCGAGATCGGACCCGCGCTGGTAGAGGGCCACGGCCTTCGCAGGGTCCCCAGCCGCGTCGTAGCGATTCGCGGCGACGTCGCACGCACGCCCGTCCCCCGCGCCGCACCCCTTCTCGAGCAGCGGGAGCACGCTGGCGTCAGCCTTGTACCGGCTCCAGGTGTAGACCGCCCTCGCCGCCTCCTTGCACGCCTCGGGCGCTCCGTGCTCGCAGCCGATCCGGAACGCATCGACGGCGCCGACCACGTCGTCGTCGCCACCGTCGTCGGCCTTGTCGAGAGCTTCGCGCGCGCGCCCGTCGCGCAGGCACGCGGCCGTCTCCCCGGCCCTGCAGCGCGCCCGGTCTCCGTGCGCCGCGAAGGCGTAGGGGAGCGTCCAGCGGGTCCCGACGAGGGCGAAGCAGGAAGCGACGGCCAGGGTGGTCCACACAGCGCGCTCTCGCGCTCGCCGCGAGAGCTCCGCGGCGAGGCTGCGTTGCTGTTTGACCTCCCGGCCGGCCTCCGATCGGAGATCGAGGCCGAGGATGTTCTCGGCATCGCAGTAGGCGCAATGCACGAGGAGCTGGTCCGGTGAGGCCTGGATCGGCGCCAGGCATGAACGGCATTGTTGCGGGTCTCCCGCGTTCTGCGGGGCCAGCGCGCCGAACCGGGCGGAGACGATGGAGAGCGCCTGGCGCTTCACGACCGCCGCGCGCATGAGGAAGAAGAACGACAGGATCGCGGCGAGGGCCGTGGGCACGAGCATCGCGACGTTGACGGCGGCGAGGGTCCCTCTGTGGAAGAGGACGTAGACCGCCACGCCGGTCGCCGGCCATACGAGGAGAATGGGGACCGCCATGGCGAGCATGATGACGCCGACCGTGCTCGCCCGCGGCTGGGCCAGCAGCGCGGCGAGCCGCGCCTCGTTCCTGGGCAGCGTCTTGAGGAGGATGCGCTGCGCGCGCTGGCGCTGCTGCAAGTCGCTCGGGATTGCCACCGGGGCCTGGCATTGCGCGCAGGCAACCGTCGCCTCATCACGGGGCGCCACGATGGCGCCGCACCCGTCGCACGTGACGACCGTGACCTTGGGCTTGCGCGGGCGGCCGTGGGGCTTGGTACCGTCGGCGCGCTGCCGCTGCGTCGCGATCGTATCGAGGAGCGCGCGGAGAGACTCCGCCTCGATCGGCCGCCCCGAGGTGGCGATCACCTTGCCGTCGACCTTGAGCGAGACGAGCTCGAGGTCTTCGGTCGCGAAGGGCTCCCCCTTCGAGAAGTTGAAGATCCGCATCCGATCCTTGTGGACGGTCTCGACGGTGCACTTGGCCCGGGCGAGGTCGACGACGGTACCGTCGAACGGCCCGCCGACGACGCGCATCCTTCCCTCGTCGAACTCCACGTCGCTCGGTCGCTCGCGCATCGCGAGGCGGATGTGTTTCACGGCGGAGACGACGAACGCGAGGATCCCGAGAACCGCGCCCGCCCCCACGACGAGAATGACGGTGGCCGCCTTCGGCTCCCCGGCCTCGAGGGACTCCCAGGCACCAACCATCGCGACTCCGAGGACGACGGGGCCGCCCGCGAGGAGCGCGAGGACGCTCGGCAGGAAGATCGCCGCGCAGCGCGCGAGGCTCCAGCACGCGGTCGTGCCAACCTGCAGCGGGAGCCGGAGCTTCATGTGGTTCGGGTCCTCTCGTGGAGCGGTTGGGCGAGGAGCCCTGGCACGAAGCGCGGCGCGCCCCGTGACCGCCGATTGTGCACGCGCCCCATGGACGAGAACCTCACTCTACGAAGCTTGTGCGAAAGAAGCACCACCTCTCCACGAGGGAGCCTCGCCCGCCGGCGAACACCGCGGGCCATCCCGAGCCCGTAGCGGCGTCCTCCTGCGAAATGCCGCGACGCACGCAACTGCGCTCGCTAGGCTCACTCGATGTCGGCTTCAAGGGGTGGTCGCCGGGGTCTCATCGTCGTTGCCGCGTGCCTGATCGCGGGCGGCGGCTACGCCTGGCTGACGCGGTTCTCACGTACCGTGAAGGACGCGGCGACCGAGACCGTGTCGGACGGCGACTGGGAGCTGCTTCGAGCGCACGCAGACGATCCCCGCGTCGGCGTGGCCGCGATCGTCGAGCTCGAAGCGGCATCGGCCAGCGACTGCGGAACGGCCTCCCAGCGACTGGAGAAGCGCCTCGGCACCTTCCTCGACGAGCACCCCTCGGACGACGACAAGAGCCTCGACGCCGTCGTGGCGATGGTCCGCAAATGCGGAGACGTGAAGTTCCTGAAATGGACCAGGCGACCCCCGGCCGACGTGGTGGGCGAGCTTCACAAGCACATCACCGAGCGACGCTTCGACGTCCCAGGTGCGGCGCTGAACGCGCTCGTCCTGCTGCATCCGCCGGTGACCCAGGCGGTGATCGACGTCGTGGTCGCCCAGATGGCCGGGACGCCCGGACCTGCGGATGCCTACCTCGCGGCAGGGTTTCCTCCCGACGGCGAGCCCTTCGTCGCGAGCGATGCCAAGGTCGACCGGCGACCTTCGGCGACCGACCCTCGCGTCACGAGCGCCTTCGCCACGTGGGTCGGCGCGTTCCGTACGGGGGGCGCAGCCGAGGACCTCGCGGCGTTCGCGCGCGCGGCCCCCCTGGTGAAGCTGCCTGCGCTCGACGAGCCGATGGCGGTGGCGCTGGCCAACTCCGGCGCGGTGGATGGGAGCATTGGACCCGAGGGCCGCGCGGCGTACCGAGCGATCATCCGGCCCGACGACGCCGCGCTCGTCCGCCGGTCGGTGCAACCCGAGCAGGCAGCGAAGCTGCTCGGCCATCTCGGCGACGCGAGCGGAGCGGCCAGGGTCCTCGCCAACGCGGCGGCGGGCTTCCGGAGTCATGAGGACCCCGAGCGCGACGCGTTCGCGGAGAGCCAGGCCGAGATACTGGCGAACATGGGCCCCGCGGCCGTGCCGGCCCTTCGCGCTGCGCTCGCCGATCCGGAGCTGGGGACGCGCAGCGTGGCGGCGCGGGCGTTCGCCCGGATCGACCGCCACGAATACGCGAAGGCGATCGCGGACCAGATGCGCAAGAGCCCGAGCTTCAACGACGCGGACCTCGCGATGAAGCTGCTCGCCGGCGAGCCCATCGAGCTCGAGCCCTACTTCGTCGCGTTCAACAGCGGGAACGACCTGACGGTGGCGAACGCCGGCAGGTTCGTCACGGCTCACGCGAAGCCCGACGTGTGGGTACCGCAGCTGTTCGCGAACGTCCCGCTGGACGACGGGTTCTCGTCGCGCGCCGTCGCCGCTTACACCATCCTGCTCTTCGAGACGCCTGGGGTCGGCGAGCCGGCGGCGCGAGCGCTGGACGCCGAGCTGACGCGCGCGGGCGGCGCGCCTTCGAAGGTCAACTGGCTCACCAAGAAGCTCGCGCTCGAAGCGCTCGCGAGGTGGGGTACCGAAGCCGACGCTCCGCTCGTCGCGAAGTTCGTCGCCGACCCGACGATCTACACGGAGGTGAAGACCACGACGAACAGGCAGACGGGCGCCACCCTCCACGAGGAGCGCACGCAGGTCGGCTTCTCGGCGCTGGCATCCAAGACGCTCGCCGAGGTGCGTGCGAGGCCGTCGCCGACGCACTGACGAAGCGTTCGGTCCGCCGGACGACGGCGCGGTATCACCGTGCCCGGTGCGCGTCGCCCTGGGCGGCCTTGTACGTCACCCGATGGATGGCGGCTTCGTAGGCGATGGCCGTGCCCGCCACCCGCGGCGGGACGGCGAACGGATCGCCCGCGCAGGGGTGAGACGCAATCGGGCTAGTGAGGCTCACGTCGAGGCACGCGCCCCCGACGTGCCGCAGAAAGACCTCGCCGTCGCCGATCGCCACGTCATCCACTTGGGTCGGGGTCACGGCGAACCGCGCGACCGAGAGGTCCCTTGTCCGTACGATCTCGAGCGCGTCCGCCGCCTCCTCTCCCCCGGCGACGCAGACGACCATGCCCCGGGCTGCGCTGTACGCGTGCGCCGTGCAGACCTGGTCGAGCGCCACTTCGGTCCGTCTGCCCGTGGATAGATCGTAGTGAACGAGGGCTCGCCACTTCCGCGTCGCGAACATCTCCTCCGGCCCGGTGCCCACGAACAGCTCGCGCACGTTCGGGTCGGGCTCGCGCCAGGCGCAGCTCGTCGGAAACGGGCAAGGGCTGGGCAAGACCCGGCGCGTCCAGCGGTCGCCCTCCTTCTGAAAGAAGCAGAGATCGTCACCGCACGCGACGAGGATACGGTCGCCGTCGGGGCTCACGCGAAAGAGCGCGCCGTTGAGGGCCCCCTTGGGGCCCGTCAGGCGGTCCAGCGTTCGTCGATCGCGGATCGAGATCACGTCGAGGCTGTCGCCATGGTTCAAGTAGAAGAGGAGCGGCGCGCGGCGAGGTCCTGCGATGGCCTTCGCGTACGACGGCCCCGTGTCGGCGGGATCGGTGACGGGTCCGAACCACTGAAGCGCGCCGAGGTCCCAGATCCCGGTCCCCGCTATCAGCCATCGCCCCCACCCGCCCTCGGCCTGGATCCAGCCGCTGGCGACGTCCGGGAGGTCGAAGGAGACGCTGTCCTCGCCCCTCGCTGCGGCGCTCGCGACCGCGGCCGCGGCCGGGACCTTGGCCTCCGGCGCGTCCATCCCGGCGAGCAGCGCGTCGACCCGATCTTCGTACGGAACCACCTCCACCTCGAGAGGGAACGAGACCGGCGCGAAGTTTCCCTCCGCCACGAGCTGCCCCTGGTAGTGTCCCGGCGGCGTGTCCTCCGGGATGACCACGCGAAGCTCGCCTACTCCTTGGTGGCCCCTCGGAACGTCGAGCGAGAGCAGCGTCGGCGCGGCGGGAGAGGGGCTCTTCGTGGGAGGTCCCGCCAGCAAGTCGAGGATGCCGAGGCCGATCCCAGCCGCCAGCGAGGCGCCGAGCTCCACCATCGTAGCCGGCACCACGAAGTGCTGCTCGAGGCCGACCCCGACGCGCTCGAAGCCGGCGACACGGAGCGTGTGGATCGCCGCCGGAGTTTCTCCGTCCGTGAGCGGCTTGAGGGCGTAGAGGACGCTTCGCGTCTCGCCCGGCGCGAGCGGCCCGATCGGCGCGAGGTCGATCGCCAGCGTCCCCTTGAAGCGCGCAGAGGGCGCGGCGACCTGGGAGGTCAGCTCGAGCGGCGCCGAGGCGTGCTTCGCGCCCGCGTGCGTCGGGTCTCGGAATCCGACGGTGGCGTCCAGGGTCGGCGGGACCGGGGCCGCGGGTGGAGGAGGGACGGAGGCACAACCGCTCGCCGCGCAGATCAAAGCGACTGCGGTCGCGCGAACGGTGCGCATCGAACGATTCTTTCCCGGTCCGATCGCCGAAGCAACCAAATGAGGCGCGCGCGGGATGGTAGGCTCGACGCCCAGGGAGGTCTCTCGATGGGAAATTGGCAGGGCAACGGGCCGCCGGGTGGGCCGCCTCCGGGGGGGCCGCCGCCCCAGGGCTGGGGTCAACCGCCGGGATATGCACAGCAGCCGCAGGAGCCGCATCGACAACCCCAGGGCTACGGGCAGCCGCAGCAACCCCAGGGCTACGGGCAGCCGCAGCAACAACCGCAGGGCTATGGGCCGCCGCAACCTGCCTACGGACAGCCAGCGCAGCACGCCCCGCAAGGCTACGGGCCGCCTCCAGGGGCCCCGGGGTATGCCCCGCCGCCCGGGCAAGCGATGGTGCCTGCCGCCGGGCAGGCCCTTGCCTCCGGCGGCGCCAGCGTGATGGGCGTCCCGCTCATGCCGGGCGAGCGCGTCGTCTACTTCTACAAGCCGAGCTACACCGCCGATAAGGTCGTCTTCTGGATCTTCGGCGTCCTGATGCTCGTCATCCTCATCGGCATCATCTTCATCGTCCTCGCGTTGCTCGTCGACAAGCGCAACCCACGCGCGCAGATCGTGACCAACATGAGGGTCATCGAGATCAGCGGCAAGGGATTCGTCACGTCGATCCCCCTGTCGGACGCGGTCGACCTGACCCCGGAGCGGCAGCAGAACAACGGCGGAGCGGGCGGCGGCCTCATCGGCCTGGCCATCGGCGCCGCCGTCAACGCCATCGCCAACAGCATGGCGGAGAAGAACTCGAAGATGACGCCGGACTACTGGAAGCGCACCGTCGCGATCCATGTGCTCGGCCGGTCGCAGCGGATGAAGGTGATGACGCGCGAACCTCGCAAGCTCGGGCCGTTCCTGGCCCACTGCGTGTTCGAGCCCGGCTCGGCGGACCGCGCCCCCACCGTCGTGTACGACGCGTAGTTGTCAGGTTGCGACGTTCGCTTCTCGCGCAAGCGTCATGAAGCGCCTCGTTCGACAGACGGGTCTCCGCCCACCGCGCGCCGCAGCAAATGCTCCACGGCGAGGTGCACCCGCATGCCGCTCCGGATTGCGGGCGCCGGATTGATGTCCGTCCGCGACGCTCCCGAAGCGTAGACGTTCGCGTCGCTGGGATCCCCGAAGTGTGCGCCCGCGGCGTCCGCGAGAAGGCAGACCGACGCCAGGTCGAGGAGCGCCTTCCGCATGGCCGGCTGGCGGACCATCGCGCAGGCAGAGGGTGCGTCCGGTGCAAACAGGGCGAAGTGGGCGTCGAGCGCTGCGTCGCCGGTCGGATGAGGCCCGGGGTATGCGATCTGCAGGGTGCGCCTGGAGAGACCGGTGACGTTGAGCAGCGCCTGGAGGTTGCCGAGCAGCTTCCTGTCGACGAGCTGAAAGACCGGACCTCGTGCCGCGCACTCGAGCTGCCAGCCCTGGGCGGTGACGCGGGAGCGGCCCTCCGTGTAGACCTCGTAGCGGTGGGTCAGCCGCCCGTCCGGCGTCATCTTCCGGCGGAGCGGGCTCGAGCTCACCGTGAGCCCGCTCGCGTACTCGTAGCCGACGCGGCGGAGGAATTCGGCCTTGGCAGCGGTGACTTCTCCCCTGACCCGCTTGCCCTTGATCACCAGCACGAGGATCCCAGCGAAGAGGAGCAGCCCGAAGGCAATGGCGAGGAGCGAGGCGCCCATAGAGGAGAAGGAAGCACCTCGGCGCACCATTGTGAACGGTCAACACGGGAGCCGAGGTCCTCGAAGAGGCGTTCGAGGAGGAGGCCGCGATGCGGAAGGCCGCGCGCAAGCACCCCTCGCGCGTCCGCGCCTCGATCGTGGCGCTTGGAGACGACGGCGCCGCCGCGATGCGCGCCATGACGCTCGCCATCGCCGCCCACGCAAAGGCCGCGCGCGGTGAGCACAAACCCGGCGACGGCGATGCCGGAGCCGCGTTGTGGATGGAATGGGTCCCGTCGGGCTCCGCGATCTTCGTCGCGGGCACGCTCCTCGTCTATTCGATCATGGCGGGCGATGTGGCTTGGGCCGCGGTACCGGCAGTTCCACTCACGTCGTTCCTGATCTGGGGCCCGGCGGGACCGAAGGCGCCGCGGCGCTTCGGAGGCCGTCCCGCCGCTCCCGGCGCTCACGGATCAGAGGACCGGCTCCTCGATCCACACGAGCTCGCTGCCCTGCTTGGCCCCGAACGCCAGGACCTTGCCGCCGCTCTGCCAGCTCATCCCGTGGACGTCGTCGAAGGCGCCCGCCATCCTCTTGCCATCGACGAAGACCGAGCCGTGCGGCAGGGGCCCACGGTCGATGAGGTTGGCGTTCATGTCGATGGGAAGGGCGTTGCTGGCCCAGGCGACGTGGGCGCCGTCGGGGCTGATCACCAGCGCCTCGATGGCCAGATCCGCGTCCCACTTCTTGACGCCGTCGTAGGCCACGAAGTTGGAGGCCGGAAAGGCGCCGCCGGGCACGTTCTTGTCCGCGATGATGCCCACGAACGCCATGTGCTTTCCGTCTGCGCTGAAGACGGCGTTGGCCGCGATGTCGTACGTCTTCGGGTTCTCTGGTGGATAGCTGCGCTTGCCGATGCGAAGCTCGTTCTTCGGCAGGTCGACGGCGTTGTAGACGACCTCCCCCGTCGGCGCGATGCAGTCGATGATCAGAAATGAGCTCTCGGCCACGCGCGCACCGTCCACGTACAGGCCCCGGGTGGGATGGTCGTGATCGCTGGCGACGAACGCCACGCGCTTGCCGTCGGCCGAGAGCGTGACCTGGTTGATGATCGAGAACGAGCCGCCGATCTTTTGCCCGTTGACGATGAGGCTCAGCGGGTCGCCCGTCGCCGGGCGGGTCATTCCGACGTAGGCGAACGTCGAGCCGCCGGCGGAGAAGTGAAGCTCGCTCACCGCCGCGAATCCGGGGCCGACGATCGCGCCGTCCACCGCCGCGAACGTCTGGCCGCCCTTGCGCACGGCGAAGGCAAAGTGCTTCGCGTCCGCGCTCACCGCGGCGGCCTGGAAGGTGAGCTTCTTGCCGGAGTAGGCGTCTGGCCAGATCTCGTCGAAGTCCGCGCCGAGCGTCCTCTGCCCGAGCACGAGGCGATCCTTGCCGCCCTTCTTGCGCGCGAAGTAGCCGAGCTCACCCTGGGCGTCGAAGAAGGGGTCCTCGGCCGTCTCTTCGTCCTCGCCGACCTTGCGGCCGTCCGCGACGATGACCGAGCGCAGGAAAAGCAGGTCGCCCGTCCGACTCTCGTAGGCGAGGTGCGCACCGTCGTGGCTGAAGACGAGGTCGCCGATCTGCTGAAACTCGGGGTCGCGTGTATTGTCGAGCACGACGAACCCGTGGCTCGGGTTACGGGTGCCGGGCTTCTCGACCTTCGGATCGTAGCCGACGTACGCGACGTGCTTGCCGAACGGGGCGAAGACGAGGGAGCGGAAGGACACCGCGACGTCGGCAGGGATGGTCGCGATGACGCGCCGCGATTTTGCGACTTTTCCACCCGCCCGGACGGCTCCGTCAGACGCGCCCCCAGGCGGAGACGTTGAAGACGGCGCGGTGACCACGGGCTGCTTGGGCCCGCAGGAGGAGCTGCCGAGCGCGGACGCGACCAGCAGAGGCAGAAGGAAGGCAGGGGGACGGCTCGCGGGCATCGGGCGGATCCTCATCGGTGGAAGCGAGGGGCGACCGCGCGAGCATAAAGGAGCGTCGGGCCGGGAGGCCATCAGACGGCGCGTCTTCGACGCGCGGAAGGACATCACCGCCTGGAGGCGAGCGGAAGAAACCATCACCGCGCCTCCGCGACCCAGTCATGCATGCGGACAAGGCGGGAGGAAGCCAGGCTGAGATGCGCCGCTCGTCGGTGGAGGCCGTCATCGTGGGTCACGAACGCGCGGCCTCGTTCCCGGAGAAGAAGACTTCATGGGCCGGCAGCTTGCGCCGTCGTCGAGCCTCCCTTGCGTATGGATGCGGACCGGCCCGCGGGCCTCCCTACTGGATGAGCCGCGTGCTACGGCGAGCGGCCGGCGACGACGAGTCCGCCGCATAGCGAGCTGGGGGGGCACAGCTTCCGCGTGGACACCGTGTGGACGCTGCGGGTGCAGGGGTCTGCCCGGTGACCCGAAAGCACGACCCCAAGACGGCTGCACGTCCCCTCACGGGCGCGAAGCCCGGCCTGCGCAAGGCGTCCGGCTCGAACGGAGCGGACGCAATGACCCCAGCGGGTCGGTGGGCGCGGGTGAAATGGCGCTTCTTTCGCTTACGCTCTCGCGGGTCGCGAGGTGTCGACCGCCCCTGCACCGGTGCCCATCCCCGAGGGCGAGGGCGTCGCGGATAGCAAGCGGGCCCAGTAGGCGGCCAAGGCGATCTTGCCTTGTCACGGCCGCACGAGGGGCGGGCGCACGATGAGCATGAACGCCGCGACGACACGCTCATCCACCATAGGCGCCGACGTACCCGTCGATGACCCGTGTACGTTCTTCATCGTCCCGTCCGCGCGATCCACCCGGCGCTTCGGTTCAGGGCATCATCCCAACACCTCCTACCGGTTCTTCTTGCGTGCCTTGCGCGCAGCTTTGCGCTCGTTCCTCTTCGCTCGCGCAGCCGCCGGGTTCACGCTTCGCGTGGGAAGACCCGAGGGCATGGGGAATCCGGTCGGCAGTGGCATACCTTGTGTCTCGCGCATGAACGCCTCGATCCCCTGCTTCGAGCTCATGTCGAAGCCGGCGTCGCTCCCTGTCATGAACAGCGACTTCGCCATTCCGAAGTTTCGGCGATCGCCGAGTGCAACCTCGAGCCTCTTCACGGCGTCGCCGCCGAGCACGCGCAGGCAGGCGTCGGCATGCTCGAGCCCCAGCTCGCGCTTCAAGAAGGCGAAGAAGGCACGGTTCTCGCTGATGATCCAGCTCGCGCGCGAGGCGTCGATGCTGACCTTGCGCGGGATGATCTCGAAGATGATCTCGCGTAGCTGGGATGGGCGCAGGTTCGCGATGGTGGCGCCGAAGTAGTCGGCCGCGAAGTCCATCACGAAATGACACGACTGCACGTCGGTCAGCGACTTGGCCTCCGGCGACTTGACGAACCGTTGGACGAGCTCGCCCTCGAGCATCCTCCGTGCGCTGGCGTCGATCTCCTCGCCGCCCTTCCCGAGGTTGGCGAGGTCGGCAAGCAAGTCGCCAGCCGGACGCTGCCTCTGTGGCGCCTCGTCGTACGGCGCCCGGAACGTGACCTCGATCTCACGAGCATGCGTCTTCACGCGCAGAGTGCGCGCGAAGGGGGTCCCCTCTGCCCACGCTGCGAGAAGCGGCCCCTTGTCTGCCAGGATGGAGGACAGGGCGAGTGAGATCGCCTCCGCTATCGTCAGCTCCTCGGCGGTCGGTGGTCGCGCGACGAGGTCTTCGTCGATCGCGACCAGCCAAGGATACGCATCGGCACCAGCGACCTCCCATTGGTGCTTGGTGATCTCCTTGCGGAGAGCTGCAGACAGCTCCGCTCCGCGCTCGAAGTTGAGGGCGAAGTGTGGCGGCATATGCGGCTCCTCGCCGCGCTCTACCGCACCGGCCGCTTCGAGATACATCTCGAAGTCGTCAAGCCCGGAGAACAAGATGAGCCCACGACTCTGACCCATCTGACCGATGATCGACATCGCGGCGTCTTGCACGCCGAGACTCTCGATGGTGACGCCGAGCAGGCTCTCGTCGGTCGGCACGATGCCCCAGGGGCTCGCGCGAAATAGGCGAGCGGCGGCGCGGAAGAGAGAAGAGACCGCCTCGGCGCTGATCTCGGGCGACAGGTAGGACTGCTCGGTCTCCGCGTCGTCGTCCATCTGCTGTCGCATCGACGCCAGCACGTTGTCGATCTCCGGCGTCGGCGCGCAGAGCAGCTCAATGGTCGGCGGTAGCGTCTCACGGAGAGCGCTGGCGAGCTCGGGCGATGCCACTCGAACCCTCGCCGGCATGTGTGGGGCTCCGAACATCGGGCTCCTCGTCGTCTCGCGAAAGTTCTCGGACACACCCGCGAGGAGCTCCCCTGGCTTCGCGGTCGAGAAGCCCAGGACGGGACCATCCGCGATCATCCACACGAGCACCTCAGGTCGATAGGGCTCACCTTCGCCGGTGACGTACGCCGGTAGCGAGACGATCCCACCCGCCCACTCAACCCCGGTCATCGGGCCCTTTCTCTTCGCGGCCATCGTTCTCGTTCCCTCCTTCATTGTCGCCACTGCCAACGCTTCTGTCCGAGCGCATCGACAGCGTCAAGGGTGGCGGGGGAGCTCCAAGACGCCCAGCAGCTCCTCGCATGCCTCGCGGATGTGGGCGAAGCGCCGGGCGAGTTGATCGGCCGGGATGTCGTCGCTCCCAGGGAACGTGCCCTGCAATAGGGCCAGTGCCAAGAGGGCTGCACGTCCCCTCACGGGCTCGAAGCCCGGCCTGCGCAAGGCGTCCGGCTCGAACGGAGCGGACGGAATGACCCCCAGCGGGTCGGTGGGCGCGGGTGAAATGGCGCTTCTTTCGCTTACGCTCCTGTCGGAGACGGGAAAGCGGGTCGAACCGTAGTTCACGGGCCGGGGGATACCGCGCTCGTCATCCACGCGAACGCCGGCGTCGCGAGGGTGCCTCGACGCATCGCTCTACTTCTTCACGAGCGTTACCGTCACCACCGCGGTGGCGCCGGGCGGGCCGCCGCTCACGGGCTTGACGACCTTCAGATCCACCGCGTCGGGCGCGGGCGAGTACCCCGAGGGCACGACGATCTGCGAGCAGTCCGCCGCGTTCTTACGGCAGGTGTCCTCGGCGTAGCCGGAGCCGTTCCCGGAGATCTCGTGGAGGCCGCGCAGGGAGCCCAGCCCCTGGCCGCACGAGGTGGTGGGGTTCGCGCCGGGCGCGGAGGTCGGCGCTTCGCACATCACCTGGACGTCGGCGACGCTCGCGTTCGACTCGAGCGGCGTTCCCTTGGCCGGGCTCGGGATTTCGGGGACGAGCTTCTCGCCGGGCAGCACGTTGAGGGCGCAGCCGCCGCCCTTGACCGTGAAGCGCCCGCTCGCGTACTGGGCGGCGCAGACAGTCGCCGCCGCGAGCGCGACCTTCTCCGCCTCGGGGCGGACGCCATCGACGGTGGACTGCATGCCGGGAGGCACCGTCTTGCCGCATCCGACGAGGTGCCGCGCGCGCGGTGAACGCCGCCATGACGGCCGCGTACTGGAGCATCGGTCGGCGCATCGTTGAGCAGGAGCAGCGTGGTCGCGCGCGCGCCGAGTACGGCAGCGAGCTGGTCGATCACCTCGCGACGGATCTGACGAAGCGGTTCGGACGAGGGTTCTTACGCCGGAACCTCTTTCAGATGAAGGCCTTCTATCTTGCCTACCCCCAGATTGTGCAGACGGCGTCTGCACAATCTCGCGCTCGCGCGGCTCCCGGAAAAGTGCAGACGATGTCTGCACTTTCTCGCGTCGAGAGCCAACTCGCGGAGAGAGCCTTTCCCCTGCCCTGGTCGCATTACGTTCGGCTTCTCGCGGTGCGCGACGAGGCGGCGCGTTCTCAGCGCCTCGGCGCTGGGGAGGCCCATTGCTTCGGTGCTTGCGACCCGTCCTCGGACGGTTGGATCCTCGGCGACGCCGGCGAAGCTGCCGACGAGTGAAGGAACCGACGAACATCCGGCTGGGCAAGGCTCGGCGAGGTCGCGGTGCGCTTGGAGGCGGTCGAATTAGAGACCGCGATTACAGCGTGATCGTACGAATGGGGCGAGCTGATTCGAACGTGACCTCGAACTGGACCTCGTCAGTTGAGATCGGCCAGGTACGGGAACACGTTCGACGCCTGCTGGGTCGCCTGCTCGACGCCGCTGTGGAGCGCGTTCGGATCGAGGACCGAGGCGCTCGGGCCGCGCACGAGGAAGTTCGCCGTGACGTCGAACGCGTTCTCGTTCGGCATCCGGCCTCCGCAGGTCGCGTACGTGCCGCCCGTCAGCTGCGCGCGCTCGATCTCGAGGTACGTCTTGGGGGTTGTCGTAGTTGCACGGCATCGACGTGTCGATGACCAGGTAGTTTCCGCCGGCCATGCGCCCGCCCCACGTCGAGACCTGCGAGGGCTGCCAGTCGGTGTTGCCGTCGACGGCGTCGAACGTCGCCAGCTGCTGCGTGAACGTCGGGGCGTAAGCGGCGGCGTTGACGTTGAAGGGATCCTCCTCGTTGTAGGAGTCGAACAGCGGCGAGGTCGCGCTCGTCGCGAGCATCATCGTCGTGGACTCGACGATGGCTGCCGTATCGACGTTGCCGCTCGGGAACACCGACAGGGCCTCGCTCGAGGTCGTCCCCGTGGCGGCCGGCGCGCTGCAGCCGTAGATGACCGCGGCCGTCGCGAAGGCGATGCGCGCCGCCGAGGACCTCAGGCTCGCGCGGCTCACTGGCGCACCGTCTGGGCGGTGATGGCGAGCAGGCTGCCTGGCAGGTGGCCCTTGTCCACCTCCACGACGATCGAGAGGACGTTCTGACCCGCCAGCCCGTTGGTGCCGGGGTCGCTCGAGATGGGCTGGCCGCCGTTGAGCTTCAAGATCTTCCCGAGGTCGAGAAACCAGGGGTCGGACCGCACGCCGGCGAAGGTGCGCGTCTGGCCGTCCTGGCCCGAGCCGCCTGCCGTGTAGTCGCCCGTGCGCGTGGGGAACGTGAGCGTGTCGGTGCCGTCGAGGAAGTTGAAGTTGCAGGTCGCGGTCTGCGTGGGATCGATGAGGGGCACGCCCCCGGCGAAGGTGCACACGATGGTCACCTCCTGCGTCGGGTCGGAGCTGGGGGTGAGCAGCGTCGCGTCGGGGACCGGGCGGATCCGGAAGGTGTAGTTCACGGCGTCCGAGAACTGCGAGCTGCTGAAGGCGAGCGGGTGGACATCCATGATGAGGACGAGCCGCGTAGCTGCTCGTGAAGTATCCGGAGGCGATGTACTGGCACGCGTCGGAGTTCTACCTGAAGGTCGGCGACACGGGCCGCGCGCTCGAGCTTCTCCAGAAGAACCTCGAGCTGCGGCCGAACAGCACAAGCCTGGTCGCGCTCGCACGCGCAGAGATGGCAAGCTCCAAGGCGACGGAGGCCAGGGCGTCGATCGACCGTGCGCTGGCGATGCCGGTGCGCTCGGCCGCGCTGTTCTGGGTCGCGTCCGTCGTCTACCGGGGAGATCCCGCCAAGGCGGAGGAATTTCACGCGCGCGCCGTCCGGATGAACCCGCGCATCGACGAGGACGAGGTCCTCCCGGCCCTCCGCACGGCGAAGAGCCCACCCTGACGGGGCCCAGGCGCCGCCGCGGTCAGCCTGCGTGGTCGGCCACGGCCTTGGAGACGCTGGCCGCCGACGCCGCGCGGCAGCGAAGGCGCGCGGCGTCTCGTCGAGCGGGGCTCGCGTACGTCGCGGCGAGCACGTCGCAGACGGCCTTGCCGGCTTCCATGGTGCGGCCGAGCGTCAGCGACACCTGCTCGGACGTGTTGCCGAACGCCGCCAGCGGGTCGCCCAGGGCCCCTTTGTCCGGGACGAAGGCTGCGACCTTCGCGCTCATCTGCGCCGTCGCGCAGCCCACGAAGTTACTCCACGCCTCCGCGTCGCCGCCGCGGGCGGTCTTGAGGACTTCGTCGCAGGTGGCGGTGCCCGACGCGATGACCCCTGCGCCGCCTCCGCCCGACGCGTACTCGTCGACGAGGCGCGCAAGCTCGCCTTCACGGACCGCGACGCACTCCGCGAGCTCGAGGGCCCGCTGGCCCGGCTCGGTCGCGGCGCTCTTCTTGGAGAGAACGGCGCAGAACGCCGAAGACGCGTCCCGGTACGTCTGGATGGTACCCGGCACATCGGTCGCGTCTTGGTCGTCGGCGGCAGGGTGGCCGGCGAGCGCCGGAATCACCGCGTCGTTGGCGGCGACGAGGCAGTCCTCCTCCCTCACCGCGATCTGCCTGCGCGCGGCCTCGTCATGCGAGGTCGCGCGCGCCTGCGCGTACGCTGCGCGGCAAGCGCGGGCCTGCTGCAGGTGGGCGGGGATACCCGCCGCGAAGGCGATCGAGCTCACGACGACGGTTGCCAGCACGAGGGGAAGAGGTCGCACGCGGGTTTTCATGGGCGGGCGCACTAGCCCGCTGCCCGGCGGTCCGGCAAGGCACAAGCCCGTCTCCTAAGAACGACCCGGTTAGGGTCCAGGCACTTCGCTCGCACAAGGAGCGGCGATCGTCGGAGAAAACCCGCCCCGGGACGTCGCGGCTACGACAGTGCGCGAGTCCTCCCGGCCGCGCAATCGGCACCAAGCAAACCCGTCTGTGGGGCAGCCAGCGCTACGACGAGGAAGGCGCGGACCGCCAGGCTCGAGACGTGACGCTTGGCGACCACCTTCTTCATCGCCGAGACGGCCCTCGGAGCCCGACGAGATGAATCCACCCCCGCCGAATCCGGGCCGGCGACCCGCATCGAGCGCTCTCTAGTACGCAGAGAACGCTGGGCCCGCGATCGCTGAGCGCTTCCTCGTAGCGGTACGACGGTCGATCGACGCGATCATGGAAGCGCCAGAGGCATGGCCCGCGGTGACCGCCACGAAACGGCAGTACCCCATCTTCGTCGAAGACTCGTCATTCCAGCACTTGCTCTATTACAGCGTCACCGCGTCGGAGGTGG
>Ga0302279_10002742_pt1 | contig 22865 bp, 13 predicted proteins | sample III_Bog_N3_3_FD_194541 | JGI IMG/M metagenome (GOLD analysis project Ga0302279, IMG submission 194541) | Peat permafrost microbial communities from Stordalen Mire near Abisko, Sweden - III_Bog_N3_3 | ecosystem: Environmental > Terrestrial > Soil > Wetlands > Peat | place: Sweden: Abisko...
GAAGGAGCTGGTGGCGGCGGTGCGCGAGCACATGGCGAAGCAGGCAGGCGTAGCGGTCCCTGAACCCGTAGTGTTGCAAGGGTCGGAGGAGGCGCTGGAGGCGCTCTTGGGCGTGCTGCCCGAGGTTGCGGGGGCGACGGTGCGATCGCTGGCGCTCGGCGGGGAGATGAAGGAGACGCTGCGGGCGCTGAACTGGCACCGGGAGAAGCTGCTCAAGGGGGCGCCGGTGGTGCTGTGGATCGATGGGGTGGATGGGCTCACGGAGATGCGTGAGGCGGCACCGGATGCGTACGCGTTCCGGGATGTGGTGGTAATGGTGCGGGGGGATGGGGGACGGCTGCCGCAGATTCCTTACAAGGAGTCGCGGCGGATCCTGGAGGCGCGGCGGCGGGTGGCCCGGGCGAAGACGGCTCTGGAGCGTGCGCGTGCGTATGCGCAACTTTCCGATGGATTTCGCATCCATGACCATCTGATCGAGGCGGAGACTGCCGCGAGGCGAGGGCTGGATGCTCTACCCATGGCCAAGTACACGGACGAGAGCGCGCGCAACGCGAGGGCTGACCTCTGGTACAGAATCGCGGTCTCTGCAGGCGAGCGTGGCTCGCAGGTGCGCCAGCGAGAAGCTACGCGCACTGGTCTCAATGAAATCAATGACATCCATCGTGGAACCGCGCAGGAGCACCGCGCATGGCTGTTGGCTCAGGCCCCGGGGCCAGTTGGAAGATCTGACCGCGCCAGCGTGGAGCAGGCATCTGTTCTGAACAAGGAGTTTGGTAAGGATAGGGAACTCAGCTCGCAAGTGACCAGGGCCTTGGCGCAGACTGCTGCGTGGAGAGGAGACATTGCTCGGGCGCGGCGCCTCCTTGGTGAGTTCGACTTGGCTAATGCGGTCAGAGTAAACGCGTCATTCGTTCGTGGCGACCAAAGCGAGGTCGAACGCGCTGCCGGGCGCATGCTCGCCGCAGAGAATTACCTCTTGCAGGCGATAGCTATCAATCACAGAGATGAAGCGGACATCCCTGCGTTTGCTATGCTTTTTGCGGCGTGCTGGCTTGAGAGGGGCGAGGTCGAGACTGCCGAGCGAATCATCGAGGAGTCGTCGGCGCAGTGGAAGCCAGACCGCGAGCCCGAGAAGCGCCTGGTTTGGGGCACCCTCGAGGCCGCAAGAGGCAACATTGCTCGCGCCCAGCATGATGTGCGGATCGCGTTGCGAGACTCTGCCAGTCTCGGGCTGGATCGGCGGCACGTTCACGCCGCTGGACAGTTTGCGGAAGTGACTGTTGCGGCTTATGAGACAGAACGCTTCGACGCCCCGATGCTTCACAAGGTTGCGGCCGAGCTGGAGGTAGCCGAAGACGTCTCTCGCTCTCTCTCCAACAACGACCCTCCCCCCTGGTACCCCATCTGGTTCCTCAGCTACCGCGCCGACCTTCTCATCCGCACCGACCGCCACGCCGAGGCCCTTACCCTCGCCCGCCGCGCCCTCGATCTCGCGCACACCACCTGCGAAGACCTCATCCCCGAGACCGGCCGCACCCTCGCCGACCACTTCCTCCGCACCGGCAACGCCGACGAAGCCCTCCCCCTCCTCGCTGACGTCGAGCCCGAAGCCATCTCCCGCGGCATGCTCAAGGAGCTCGCCCGCATTCGCGCCGCCCGCGTCCTCGCGCTCGTCCTCCGCAACGAGCCCCCCTCCGCCGTCGAGCCTGCCATGGCCGCCCTGCGCGAGGCCCTGGAGAGCACGGGCGCCCCGCGCATCAAGGCGGAGACCTTGCAAGAGCTCGCCATCCGTCTCCCTCCGGCCACCACGCTTCCCGATCCCCTCGCTCTGGCCTCCGAGACGCATACGCTCTTCGTCGAGATGCCCATGCCTGCCAAGGAAGCGCGCAGCCTGGAGCTTGCCGGCGACGTGCTCGCGGCACGCGGCAAGCCCGCGGACGCCAGGCGCCGCTACCTGACCGCGCACGGAATCCTGGAGCGCCGCGGCCTCGGGCTCCGCATCCCGCTGATCACCACCAAGATCCAGCGTTTGGGCTGAGGCTTTCGCGCGATGAGCTGTCCCCGGCCACCTTCGCCGAGGGTGAGCGGCCGTGGCTGGATCTCGTCGGATGAGCGGGACCGTGGCCCATCCCTGGCCCGTGGTGCGTAGCCTCGGCCCGACCTGGTCCGTTTTCGACGCGAGGTGCGGCGCCTCTGCCAGCGTTGCCCCACTTCCAGGCCGAGCGGCGTAGCCTCCAGCCGCCGCGGGCCACCCCCGGAGAGACCGCCCCGTTCCCAGGACGACTGGGCCGGACCGGCAACGAGCGGGATGCTCCTTCCGCGCCGCGCGGCACCCACGACGGATCGGGGCGATCTCTCCGCGCCCCTCGCCCACCTCCGCGCGATCTGCGCCACACCTCCCGCTCGTGCGCGAGAACCGGGGGCGACGGAGGTTCGCGGCCGGCGAACCTGCGCCACGATGGCGATTGCTGGGTGGCTTTTCCCGGCGCTGCGGATCCTTGCCGGGCGGTGCGGCAGATTGGAGGCGATCGGGCCGCCTCGCCCGGCCTTGCGCCGGATGCCACCGAGCAGCGCCGCCTCGCCCGGCCGTGGACCCGCGCCGCGAGACCTGCGCCCGGTCCGCTGGCCGTGCGTCACCCTCGCGAGAAACGTCCGATCGTTTCTCCCGGCGGCGCGCCAGACCGGGGACGAGGTCGATCGCTTCGCCCCGCGGTGCGCCGGAGCCGGCGGATCTGTGCCGAAGCTCCCGGTCGTGGGGAACGTCCGCCTCCTTCCAGCGACACGGGAAACCTCGTCCGGGGCGGCCGCCCCTACCGCCGCAACGCCGCCGCCAACCCCTGGTGGAGCCGCTTCACATCCTCCACCTTCCACCGCTCCCGCGGCGCCCGCACGAACGTGGTCAGGTCCTCCCGGTTGTCGAACCGCCCCACCGGCAGGTGGAACACCCGCGCGGCGTACTTCCCTCCGGCCTCCACGATCCGCTCCACCCGGATCGTCCCTGGCCGGTCCGACTGCGACTCCAGCCAGGCCATGTCGTCGAGGCCGTACTGCCCGAGCATCACCTCCATCGGCACGCTGTGGTGGAGGATGCTGCCCTGCCCATCCGGCCGCCCGCGCTCGATGTTCTTGCGGCGGCTCTCGGCCGGGTCGACCTGGATGTAGAGGATGCTCGACCGCTCCAGGATCGCCGGCGAGAGCTGCTGGAACGCCGCGTCGTAGCCGTACGGCGGCGTGAGCGGGAAGGCCGAGCCGTTGGCCCCGCCGCGGGCGGCCTCGATGACGATGGTCTTGCCGGCGATCCCGGCGGCGGCCTGCCGGTTCTGGGCGTCGAGCTCGGTGCGGCACTCCTGCTCGAGGGCCTCGCCCATCGTGCGCCGGATGCGCCAGGGCACGTCGCCGAGGGGGGCGTGCAGGCCGACCCTGGCGTGGGCGGCGTCGAGGCGGTCGAAGAGGTGCTGGGCGGCGCTGGCGACCTCGACGTGGCGGCCCTGGACGAGGTGCTGGTAGTCCTCGTTGAGCAGCTCGATCAGGACGGCCCAGCTCCAGTCGTCCTGGAAGGGGCGGGTCGGGCCCTTGTAGTAGAGGTGACGCCACCCGCCGGCGCGGAGCTCCTCGTCGATGCGGTGCATGAAGTGCACGTAGGGGTAGTCGTCCAGCTGCGCGGTCGGGCCGAGGCCGAAGTCGTCACGGCACTGCTCGGGGGTGAGGTGGGCGAGGTAGCGCCGCATCTCGGACTTGCCCGAGGCGGGCAGGGAGAAGAGGAGCAGCGTGTCGATCAGCGTCGTCATGCGCCCGCGCTCTACCACGGCGAAAGCGCAGGTGGAGCGGGCAACCCGCCGCGGAACGCTCTCGGGCGTTCCGCAGGATGATCAGCCGTCGTCGTCGAGCATGACGCCGTGCGCCGCGACGAACTCGGCGAAGCGATCGGCGATGTAGCTGAGCGCGTGCTCGTCTCCGGCGGCGAAGGCGCCCGGCGTCTCCGGGTCGGGCGCGGCCAGGTTGACCAGCTCGACGAGGCCGAGGAAGCGCCCCGCCTGCGCCGCGCGCGCCACGGCGATGGACGCCACCGCCGAGCCCGTGGCGTTGCGCATCGCCGCCCAGCGCTGTCCCGAGGTCCGGGCGTCGCTGCTCGGCGCCGACACGATGATGGCGCCGCGCGTGCGCATCGCCTCGTCGGCGAGGGGATCGGTGTCCGCCGTGCGCAGCCCGCGGAGGACGGAGGCTCCGGGGCCGGCCGCGTGGACCACCACGAACTCGCGCCGGTCGATGTCGTAGAGGTGGACCACGCCCGCGTCGCTGGCGAGCTTGCTCATGGCGAGCTTGAGCGTGAACGTGGCGGCGTCGATCGAGTCGGTGCAGAAGTCGAGCTCGTGCATGGCCTCGAAGAGATCGGCGATGAGCTCCTCGCCGGAGATGCGGCTCCGGGTCGGTCCGGACGGGGGAGTCGGGGTCGGCGGTCGGGGCTCGGGGAGCGAGGGAGCAGGGAAGACTCCCGGAGCTGCCGGCTTGGGGATCGCACCGGGCGGGGCCGCGGCCGGAGGGCTGGCGGCGCGCGCCGGGATCGCCGGGGGCGGCGCGAACGGGTCGCGCATCACCATCAGCGGCGCCTTGCCGACCTTGCGCCGGCTCGAGGCTCCGGCGGGGCGCGCCGCGGCGGGGGCCTCCGGCGTCACGGGCGAGGCGGTTGCGGCGGCTGGCGCCGGCATCACGGGCGAGGCCGCCGCGGCGGCCAGCACGGGCGAGGCGGGCGGCGTCGGCGGGGTGTCGAGAGTCGGTGCGATCGGCGTCGCGTCCGCGGGCGCGGCAGGCGGTGGAGGCGGCGCTGCGAGAGGAGGGGGCGCGACCGTCGGGGGCCGGATCAGCACCGGGGGGATGGTCGGGGAACGCTCCTGGAGGGGCGCCGGTCGGTTGAGGGTGGCAGCCGGAGGAACCGGCGGCGGCAACGTCGCCGGGCGGGTCGCAGGGACCTCCAGGCGGGGCACCGGTGGCGGAGGCGGCGGCATCGAGGCGCGTGCGGCAGGCGCGTCGACCCGAACGATGGGCGGCGGGGGCGGCGGCGGCGCCGGTGGCGGAGCGGCTGGCCTGGCGGGACCTGCCTCGGCGCGCACGCTCGGCGGCGGCGGTGCGTCGAAGCGGGGACTCGGCGGCGGTAGCGGCCTGGGGGCGGAGGTCGCCTCCGGAGAGGGAACCGCCGGCGCGGGCGGGACGGTCGGCGGGCGCGGGGCTACGGGGAGGGCGTCGGCGCGAACGCTCGGCGGCGGCGGCGCGGGCCTCTGGGGCAGGTCCGGCGCGCGCGGCACCGGCGGCATCAGCGGAGGCAGCCTGGGCCCGCGGCTCGCGAGCACCTCGACGCGGGCGACGGGCGGCGGGGTGAGCGAGGTGGGCGATGCCGCGATCGCGGGCTTGGGGGGAGCGACCGTGAGGGGAGGGGGCGGGGGAGGCTGAGTGGGGAGGCGCTCGGCTTTCACCGGGATGGCCACGGGCCCAGGGGCCGCGCCGCTGGTGAGGTGCTCGAGCGGGGCCAGGCCCTCTTCGAGGGCGCCTTCGAGGCGGGCGAAGAGCGCGTCACCGAGCCACTCGAAGGCCAGATCGGGGTCGCCCAGATCGCGGCGGGCGATGCGGGAGGCGCGGCGGAGCAGGGCGCTGCGGGTGCGTCCGCCGTCGATCACGTCGGGCTCGGTGTGCGCGAGGGCGGCGGCGAGGATGCCGCGGAGCACCGTCCCGCCGCGGCGATGATCGCCCTCGGCCGTGGCGCGCTCGAGGGCGGCGAGCGAGGGCTCCTCCGAGGCGTGGACGGTGATCGCCGCGAAGAACCGCTCGATGCGGTCGAGCGAGCCGTGCTTGACGGCGGCCCGCGTGGCGAGGCCGACCGCGGCGGCGCGGCCCTCGGCGGTGGTGGCGCGGTCGATGGCGCGCTCGTGGAGGGCGATCGCCTCCTCCGGACCGGCGATGGACTCGAGGCGCTCGAGGAGGGGCGCCGCTTCCGCGGCGGAGAGATCGGCGAGGGCCGGCTCGGCGTGCCGCACGGCCAGGGGGCGCTCGGCGCCGAGCCCCACCAGAACCTCTGCCTGGCGCACCAGCTCGGCGGCGCGGGGCGCCCCTTCGAGCGCGCGGACGGCGAGCGCGAAGGCGAGCTTGAGCCCGGCGAGATCGTGCGCGGGCAGCGCGGTCGCCTCGAGCTTGGCGGCCACGGTGGCGAGGATGGCGGTGGCCTCGGCTTTCTCCTCCGGCAGGACGGGCTCGCCGGCCGCGACGCGATCGCGGATCGAACGCCACAGATCCTCGGCGAGGCCCGTCGCGTCCGGGGTCAGCTTGTAGGCGAGGCGCAGCACCGCGCTGGCGCCGGCCCCGTCGCCGGCGAGCTCCCGGGCGCGGGCCTCCTCGCGGTAGAGGGCGACGAGGGCCGCCGGGTCCGCGCAGCGCTCGCGCTCCATGGCGAAGAGCGGGAGCGCATCGGCGCTCTGCTCGGCCTCGAGGTAGAGCGCGCGGGCGGCACGGAAGGCCTCGATGGGGGCGGCCCGCGTGGCGATGGCGCGGCCATAGGCAGCGATGGCTTCGACCGGGCTTTCGAGGGGAGGATCGCGGAGCAGGTGGCCGAGCGTGGTGAACGCCTCGCCGGCGCGCGCGAGAGCCGCGGTTTCTTCACCTGCTTCATCGAGGAGCAGCTCGGCGCGGCGCTCGAGGAGGCGGGCGAGCGGGCGGTGCTTGCCGTTCTCCCGGTAGAGGCGGGTGAGCTGGGCCAGCGCTTCGTCGTCGGTGGGGGAGACGTCGACCGCGGCCCGCAGCGCTCGCGCGGCGCGCTTGGCGTCGCCGGCGGCGCCCGACCAGAGCGCGGCGGCCTCGACCAGCCAGCGGGTCGCGCGCTCGGGCTCGGCGTCGGCAGCAGCCTGGGCCAGCCGCTCCAGCAGGGCGGCGCCCTCGGCCGGGGTGCTCGCCGCGAGCGCTGCCCGCGCGCGCTCGCCGTCGGGGTCGTCGGCGAGGATCGCCGTGACGATCGGGTCGGTGTCGGGTGCCTCCATCTCCATGCGAGCGCTCTCCGGAGCCGACGCTACCACCGGTCCGGCCTCGACGCGAAAAGCCTCGAAGGGATAATTCGCCATATCTGTCGGGGCATTCTCGGGCGCTCCGGAGGAGGGTCGGGGAACGGTCGGCGGTCGCGCGGGAGGGGAGCGCTCGATCACCGGATTTCGAAGCTGAGCTTGACCGGCTTGGGGGCGCGCTGGAAGCGCACCTTGCGGACGGCCTCGACCACGCAGTCGGCGACGTCCTCGCCCTTCTCGCTGGGCACGGAGACGCCGGCGCTGGTGACGCTGCCGTCGGGCTCGAGGTACACGGTGGCGAAGAAGCTGCCGGGCACGCCGCGCCGGCACTTGCCGGCCTCGGCGCGGGCGCGGGTAATCTGGGCGAGGGTCCGCCGCTCGTCGAGGGCGGTGGGCTCGGCGCGGGGGTCGATGCTGAGCTCCTTCTCGGCGAGGCCCTCCCCGCCGAGGGGCCGCGGCCAGCTCTTGGCGCGGACGAGATCGAGGACGCACTTCTCGGCGCCGCGGTCGCCGAGCGTCGACCGGCTCAGGTACGCCCAGCGGGCGCCGCCGCGACGATCGATGCGGAGCTTGAGCTTGAGCTTGCCGCCCACCGTGTCGGCGCGCTGCTCCATGCAGCGGTCGACGTCGAGCGAGGCGAACGCCTGGTCCATCGCCTCCTCGTTGAGCCCGCCGATCTCGGACTCCATCGAGGTCGGCCCGGTGTCGACCTTCTCCGGCTCGGGCGGCGCGTCGGCGAGGACGGTGCGGGGCGGGGGCGCCGGCGACGCGCAGGCAGCGAGGGCGAGCGCCAGACACGAGGTGAGGAGTGGGCGGCTCATGGTGCCCCCGTCTCTGCTCCCTTCGTCGCCGGGCGACAATCCCCTCCATTTGCCTATTTCAAGCGGCATTTCTAGCTCCACGGGAGAATTGAGGCGGACGCTGGAACGGCCGGTGCGAGCCCCGCTCGGACTGGGACCCTGACCGAGCGGGACCGGGGCATGCTGCCGCCTGCGTCCGATCTGCCCGAGGAGCCGCCCCCGGCGCCGCGACCGTGTCGTAACCATTTTGTCACCGGACTGCCGCGCGCAGACCGAGCCTCCTCGGCTAGCCTCCGTCGGCTCAACCCGATGCGATCCTCCTCCCCTCTCGCCACCGCCTGCGCGTGCGCCGCGCTCGCCTGGGCCGCCCCGGCCGCCGCCGACGTGACGGTCTTCGACGCGCCGTCCGTCGCCGACTTCAAGCTCGACCTCTACGGCTGGGTGCAGCCTCGCTTCACCTACCAGGAGCAGGACAACCGCCCGACCGTGAACTTCCAGCCCACCCCGGCGTTCACCGTGCAGCGCGCCCGCATGGGCACCGTCGCGACCATGGGGCCCTGGGCCCGGGCGCAGGTCGAGGTCGACTTCTCGGGGGAGTACGCGGTCCCCTACGACGCCTACGTGGTCCTGTCGCCCATCCACGAGGAGGTCGCCTCGCTCAACCTCACGGTGGGCCAGTTCCGCGTCCCCTTCAGCCGGCAGAACCTCCTGCCCAGCGTGGCCTATCAGTTCGCGGACGTGGCCTACTTCGTCGCGCCCAACTTCATCGTCGACCGCGACATCGGCGGGATGCTCTGGAGCGATCTGTTCAGCGGCATCCTCCGCCTCGAGGTCGGCGTCTTCGACGGCAACAACCCCGCCAAGGGCGCCAAGGTCAAGACCGACCCCGACTTCCTCTACGCGGCCCGCGTCTCCGTCTCCCCCTTCGGCCCGGCCCCGCGCTTCGAGGGCGACCTCCGGCCGCTCGGCGCCCAGCACCGCTTCGTGCTCACCATGGCCGGGAGCGTCATGAAGCACCGCGCCGACGAGCTGAACTTCGTCCGCAACTACGCCGGCGCCGACGTCGCCGCCTACTGGGAGGGCGCCTCCCTCTACGGCGAGTTCTACTACCACGTCGACGATCCCATCCCGGTGCCCGGCGCCGCCACCGGCCAGCGCGTCCGCCAGCTCGGGTGGAACGTGCAGGCCGGCTATTTCCCGCCGCTGCCCTGGGTGCGCGAGCACCTCGAGGCCGTGGCGCGGGTGGAGTTCTTCGACCCCAACACCGACGTCTTGCACCCCACCAACGACAGCGGGGCGCGGGATCTCGACCAGACCAACCCCACCTGGGGATACATGGGCTACGTCTTCGGGGCCAATTACTTCCTCAATCACAAGCACACGCTCAAGGCCCAGGCGAGCTACGAGATCCGCAACGAGACCAAGCAGTGCCTGCTCGGCCAGACGTTGCCCAACTGCACCGGGTACATCGCCAACAACCTGTTCGTGGCCCAGATCACGGCGGGCTTCTGACCTGCCTCGGACCTGCCCAACCAGCGAGACCAACCATGCACAAGAGACTTCGGATTCAGGTGGGGGCGATGGGAGCGGCGGCGCTGCTGGCGGCGGGCGGCCTCTTCGTCGCTTGCCAGAACACCAGCGGTGGCGGGAGCGGGGCGGGCGGCGGCTCCGTGGACGGCGGGGGCGGCGCGGGCGGCGGCTCGCCCATCGTCAGCTTCGCGCCCCAGGGGTGCGGGTTCACCATCCAGTCTCGCCCCGAGTACCTCGGCTTCACCCCCTCCCAGCCCACCGTCGGGGCCACGCCCAACATCCGCCGGGTGCGCCTCGGCCTCGGGGGCAACGTCGAGGGCACCCTCGGGCGCGCGGACCCGGCGACGAGCATCGGCATCGCCTGGCAGACCGACGAGGGCACCGACGTCAGCCAGGTGCAGTGGGGGGCCAGCGCCGATCCGACCACGTGGCCGGCGGCCAACGTCGTCAGCGGGGTCACCTGGGACACGCCGCAGGGCGAGCTCAACCCCGACGGCAACGAGCGGATGCACGAGGCGTACATCTGCGGGCTCACCGCGGCGACGACCTACTACTACCGGGTCGGCGGCGGCCCCGCCGGCAGCGCCCAGTGGGGCCCGGTGCTCACGTTCACCACCACGCCCGCGGCCGGGCCCGCCACCCCGGTGACCATCGCCATCACCGGCGACTCCCGCGGCGAGCAGAGCGACGCCTGGCAGATCCTCCAGCGCCGTCTCCACGTGCTCGGGCCCACCCTGGCGATCTTCTCCGGCGACGTGATCAACCTCGCCACCGATCAAGGCGAGTGGGAGGAGTGGCTCGACCGCGCCTACCTCGACACCGACAACACCACGCACCTGACGCTCTCCTCGCTGCTGACGCTGGCCGCCCACGGCAACCACGACAACCACACCGCGCTGTTCTTCGGCAACCTGACCTTGCCCCAGGACAACGTGAAATATCCCCAGTACGGGGAGCTCTTCTATTCGGTGGACGTGGGCCCGGTGCACGTGATCGTCACCGACGACTCGTGGGTCGCGGACCCCAGCGGCGACTCCGCTTATGCGGGCATCCTCCAGACCTGGCTCGACGCCGATCTCACCGCCGCCGCTGCCAACCGCACCAACGTGCCGTGGATCATCACCGTCAACCACCGGCCCGCGTACTCGTCCTCGCTCCACGGCATGGATCCGGACGTGCTCCTGTCGCGCGCGTTCTACGCGCCGATCTTCCAGAAGTACCACGTCGACATGTCCTTCAACGGGCACGACCACGACTACGAGCGCACCCAGCCCCTCGACATCGGCGCGGACGTCAACAGCCCCACCGTCACCACCGCCGACCAGGGCACGGTCTTCGTCACCTGCGCCGGCTCCGGCGCCGACGCGTACTCCGCCGCCACCAGCTCGTTCACGGCCTTCAGCACGGACTTCACCTCCGGCTCGGCGATCGGGCTCTACGGCATCCTCACCGCCACGGCCACGACGCTCAAGCTCGACGGGCACCAGCTGCTCTCGGACGCGACCGATCCCATCTTCGACACGTACACCATCACCAAGTAGCTCCGGGGTAGGGGTCTCACGATGGGCCCCCCATCGTCCCGATCGGTGCGTCCTTCGTCGGCGGCGGCGCCGGGCGTCACCAAATCGCCATGATGGGGCCGCGGGCCACGCACGCTACGATCGCTAGGATGGCAGCCGCAGGTCAGGTCGGACGCCCGCCCTCGCCGGAGTCGCGCGCATCGCGGAGGTTGTCATGGCGGCAGCGGATGAAGCCCAGGCGTTACGCAAGTACCGCCTGATCGCGGAGATTGGCCGCGGCGGGATGGCCGACGTTTACCTGGCGGTCGTCCAGGGCCCAGCCGGCTTCAACAAGCTGGTGGTGATCAAGAAAACGCGGTCCGAGCTGGCGCAAGATCCCGAGTTCCTGGCCATGTTCCTCGACGAGGCGCGCCTCGCGGCCCGCCTCAACCACCCCAACGTCGTCCAGACCACCGAGGTCGGGCAGGACGGCGAGCGGTACTTCATCGCGATGGAGTACCTGGACGGCCAGCCGCTCAACCGCATCCGGGCGCGCGCCGCGGGGGCCTTCACCGCGCTCATGCAGGCGCGGGTGCTCGCCGACGTGCTCGCCGGGCTCCACCACGCCCACGAGCTCTGCGACTTCGACGGGACCCCGCTCGGCGTGGTCCACCGCGACGCCACGCCGCAGAACGTCTTCGTCACCTACGACGGCCTCATCAAGGTCGTCGACTTCGGCATCGCCAAGGCCGTCGACTCGTCGTCCGAGACCCGCACCGGCGTGGTCAAGGGCAAGGTCACCTACATGGCGCCCGAGCAGGCCCGCGGCGAGCGCGTCGATCGGCGCGCCGACGTCTTCGCGGTCGGGGTGATGCTCTGGGAGGCCATCGCGGGCCGCCGCATGTGGAAGGGGATCCCGGAGCTCACCGTCGTCCACGAGCTGATGAACGGCAAGCTCCCCTCCCTCCGCGCCGCCGTCCCCGAGGTCCCGGACGCGCTGGCCCGCATCTGCGAGCGCGCCCTGGCCATCGAGCCCGACGCTCGCTACGCGACCGCGCAGGAGATGCACGACGCGCTGTCGGAGTACGTCGACGGCGCCGGGCACACCAGCGCGCGCGAGGTCGGTAAGTTCGTCGCCGACCGGTTCGCCGAGGACCGCGCCAAGGTCAAGAACCTGATCGAGTCGCAGCTCAAGGACATCCGCTGGTCGGGCGCGTATCCCAAGGTGACTGCCACCGACCTGCCCAGCATCGATCCGGGGCAGGTGCTCATCACCCCGACCGGCACCAAGCCGGTGGAGGCGGGCTCGGGGCTGACCGCCGCCCCCTCGTCGGCGGACGCTGGACACCGCAACAGCTCGCTCACCAACGCGGCCACCGCGCTCGCGACCGCGTCGCCGCCCAGGCCCCAGCGACCGGTCGCCCTCCTCGCCGTGGCCGTCGTCGCGGCCGTCGCCGTGCTGCTGCTGGGCGTGCGGTTCCTCGCGCCCGGGAGCAGGACCGAGAGCAACACCCCGGCGCACCCCGTGGAGGCGAAGGCGCCGGAGGTGAAAGACGTCGCCAGCGCAGCTCCGCACGATGCCGCCGCGGCGGCGGGGCAGGAGGCGGTCAAGCTCACCGTCCACGTCTCCCCCGCCAGCGCCAAGATCTACCTGGACGACGCGCTGCTCTCGGCGGGCCCCTTCGAGGGCAAGGTCGTCAAGAGCGACAAGGAGCGGCACCTGCGCGTCGAGGCGGCGCACTACCTCTCGAAGGAAGAGACCGTGACGCTGGGCGCGGACGTGATGTTGAGCTTCGCCCTCGAGAAAGAGGCCGCCGGGGCCGCTCCGGCGGCGCCCTACGTGCCGCGCGGTGGCCCTCGCCCGTCGTCGCCCGAAGCGCCGACCCCCGTCGTCGCCGCGCCTACCCCTGCCGCCGTCGCACCGGCCCCCGCGCCCCTTCCGGCGCCCGCGACCACGCCCGTACCTCCTCCCAACGGCCAGAAGCCGAAGCGCGCCATCGACTCCGACAGCCCCTACGCCCAATGAAGAAACGAGCCCTCGCCCTCGCCGCTGCCGCGCTGTTCTTCTCGCTCCCGCCGGCGGCCGTCCTCGCTCAGCAGGCGCCGCCCCCAGCGGCCCCCGCAGCCGCAGGTCCTGCCAGAGGTCCCGCCGCCGGGCCGGCAGGAGAGGCGGACTCGCGCTTCCGCCGCGGCGTCGAGCTCTACAAGGAGGGCGACTACTCCGCCGCTCTCATCGAGTTCCGCCGCGCCTACGAGCTGGATCCGCGCTACCAGGCCCTCTACAACATCGGCGAGACCTATTTCCAGCTCAACGACTACGCCAGCGCGCTCCGCACGCTGGACAAGTACCTGCACGACGGCGGCGCCCAGATCTTGCCGGGCCGCCGCGACGAGGTGCAGAAGGAGATCGACAAGCTCCGCACCCGCGTCGCGACGCTGGAGGTCACGACGAACCTCCCCGACGTGGACATCACCGTCGACGACCTGCCCATGGGCAAGACCCCGCTGGCCGCGCCGCTGGTGGTGAGCTCGGGCCGCCGGAAGGTGACCGCGACCCGGCCGGGCAAGGCGCCCGTCATCCAGATCGTCGAGCTGGCGGGCGGCGACATCAAGAAAGTCACGCTCATCGTCGTCGACGACGACGCGGCGGGCATCAGGGTGCCGGCGGCGCCGTGGGTGATCACGGGAGCCCTCGTCGCGGGCGCGGTCGTGACGGGCGCGATCGCGCTCAGCGCCAGCAGCGCCCTCAAGGCCGACCTCGCCGTCTTCCCCGGCGCGAACGCCGGCCAGATCACCAGCGACCACAGCAAGACGGTCACCACCGCGCTCGTCACGGACATCCTCATCGGCGCCGCCGTCGTGTCGGGTGTGGTCTCCATCGTCCTCACCGCGTCGGCGAACAGGCGCCGGCCGACCGATGCCGCGCCGCCCGCCGCCGCGCAGAGCGGCGCGCCCCGCGTGTCGCTGCACTCCGTGCTCTCTCCGGCGCGATCGGAGCAAGGGGCTTCCCCCACCGTCCGGCTCGGCGCCGGTCCGCAGGGCGTCTTGCTCTCCGGCACTTTCTGACCTCGAGGACGTTCGCCATGCGAAAATCGCCCCGCTCCCTCTCCCGCCGCGCCGTGCGCGCCGCGCTGGCGATCCTCGCCGCCGGCGCGGGCTTCGCGACGATCTACTCCTGCTCGCTGATCGTGGACACGCAGGCGCAGCAGTGCCTGGCCGACGGCGATTGCTCCGGCTTCCCGGGCGCCTCGTGCGATCTGAAGACCGGGGTCTGCGTGGGCGCGACGACCAGCAGCAGCAGCACGGGGAGCAGCAGCAGCACCGGCAGCAGCAGCAGCTCCACGACCAGCAGCTCGAGCTCCTCCTCGTCCTCGAGCTCGACGAGCAGCGGCTCGTCCTGCGACGTCGGGGGAGGCATCGACGGTGGGGGTTGCTACGACAGCACCCTCGCCACCTGCTCGTTGAGCACCGACCCCGTGCTCCTCAACTCCGAGCTCCTCAACGGCTGCACGACCGGCTGCGTCCCGTTCGACAACAGCGCCAGGGTGCCTGGCCTGCTCGCCGGCGGGCAGCTCCCGCCGCTGCCGACCACCGGTCCCGACGGGGGGTTCTGATGAAGCCCCGGCAGCCCAGGCGAAAGGCCTCGACCATGCGATCCATCCAGCTCACCACCGCGGCCCTCGCCTTCGGCGCCGCGTCGCTCGTCCCGGGCCTCGCGCGCGCCGGGCAGGACTGTGCTCAGCTCCCGAACCCCGTCTACGTCGAGGGGTCCACCGCGATCAAGCCGACCCTCTCGCAGATCGGGGCCTTCCTCGCCGGCCAGAGTCCTGCGGTGACGATCGTGTACTACGGCTCGGGCTCCTGCAACGGCGTCAGCGCCGTCATCAACGCGGCCAGCCCCGCGCCCACGCCGCTCCAGACTCCCGCCGGCTCGAGCAACTACTTCACCTACTGGACCCCCACGGGGACCGCCGTCTCGTGCGACGTCAGCCCGCCGGACGGCGGCCCCGGGACCGCCTACCTCAACATCGGCCTGTCCGACGTCTTCGCGACGACCTGCGCCGGCATGCCCAACCTTCCCTCGAACGTGACCGACTATCAGGGCCCCGTGCAGGCGATGACCTTCGTGGTGCCGAGCGGCTCGTCGGAGTACGCGATCAGCGCGGAGGCCGCCTACATCGTCTTCGGCTTCGGCGGCGGGCACGGGGTCAAGCCGGTGGCGCCGTGGAGCACGGATTTGACCATGTACCAGCGCGGAGCCACCTCGGGCACCCAGAGCATGATCGCGGCTGCGATCTCGCTGCCGCCCGCCTCCTGGTTCGGCAACGTCGAGACGAGCACCGGCAAGATGGTCACGGCGATCGTCGCCGCCGACGTCACCGGCTCCGCGCAGAGCAGCACCATCGGCATCATGGCGGCCGAGGACGTGGATGCGCAGCGCGCCGACATCCTGAAAGGGACCACCATGCCCGGGCCCGACGGCGGGATGGTGGCGGTGACCGACGCGCCCCGCGAGCTCGCCTACAAGCACTTCGGGCAGAACTGCGCCTACCTCCCCGACTCGTCGAAGACCCTCTTCGACAAGCGCAACGTGCGCGATGGCCACTATGCCATCTGGGGGCCGGTGCACGCGTTGCCGGTGCCGACGAGCAACACGACGGTGGCCACCAACATCGCGACCATCGTCGGGCTGCTGACGGGCACGGCCCAGATGAGCGGCATCGATCTGGTCACCTTCGAGGCGCAGAACGGGATCATCCCGCAGTGCGCGATGGCCGTGAAGCGGACCACGGAGATCGGCACGATGACGCCGCAGAGCTCCCCCTGCGGCTGCTACTACGAGCATATCGCCAATCAGGTCGCCGGCGCGGACACGGCGTGTACCCCGTGCCAGAACACCACGCAGTGCCCGGCGGGCTACACCTGCCAGACCTACAACAGCATCGGATACTGCGAGCCGTCCTGAGCCCCGGCCACCTGCCCACTCTCCGTGGGGGGATGTGGGTGCGGTCAGCACCTCCCGCCGGCGGCCGGTCGCCCTGCGAGGCGGGCGTCGCTTGTTCTCGATCGGGGGGGAGGATATGGTCCCCGCGATGCGGGCTGGGGACGTTCGCCGCTGACGACGATGTTGAAGGGCGAGGTCATCTCCGGGCGCTTCGAGGTCGAGCACTTATCGGGCGCGGGAGGCATGGGGCAGGTCTACCGGGCGCGGGACCTTCGCACCGGTGAGCCCGTGGCGCTCAAGGTGCTCTACCAGGTGGGGCCGCTCGAGATCGAGCGCTTCGCCCGGGAGGCCGACGTGCTGTCGAACCTCCGCCATCCCGGCATCGTCCGCTACATCGAGGGGGGGGCGGCGCCTGGAGGCGGGCCGTACCTGGCGATGGAGTGGCTCGACGGAGAGCCGCTGTCGGAGCGGCTCAAGCGCGTCCAGCTCACCCTGAGCGAGAGCCTGACGCTCGGGGTGCGGGTCGCCTCGGCGCTCAGCGCGGTGCACCAGCATTTCGTGGTCCACCGCGACCTCAAGCCGTCCAACATATTCCTGCGCGGCGGCGCCATCGACGACATCACGCTCATCGACTTCGGCATCGCCTGGCGGCCCGACGGCGGTCGCCACCTCACCATCCCCGGGGCGATGCTGGGCACGCCCGGATACATCGCGCCCGAGCAGGCGCACGGCGCGCCGGACATCGACTCGCGCGCCGACGTGTTCTCGCTGGGGTGCGTGCTCTTCCGCTGCCTGGCCGGGCGCGGCGCCTTCCAGGGCAACGACGCGCTCTCGGTGCTGCTCAAGGTCGCCGCGGACGAGCCGCCGCGTCTGCGGGAGCTGCGGCCCGCCATCCCGACCGAGCTCGACGCCCTCGTGGCGCGCATGCTCTCCAAGTCGCGCGACGACCGCCCGCGTGACGGGGGCGAGGTCGCGGAGGCGCTCCTCGCCATGGCCGACGTCATCGCCGACGCCGATCCCCTGTCGAGCGGGGTCGTCTCGGTCCGCCGCGGCGGCTCGCTCGAGCTCACCGGCGTGGAGCGGCGGGTGATGAGCCTGGTCCTGGCGCGTGGCCCGGACCGTGCCGGCGACGCCACGCTGCCCGCCGCCCGCGAGGGCGACGAGTCGCGGACCCCCGGTGCCGAGAGCGGCGGTGACCGGGGTGTCCGCGCCGTGGCCGAGCGACACCGAGGCAAGCTGGAGATCCTCGCGGACGGCTCGCTGCTCGTCCTCCTTTCCAGCGCCGACGCCGCCACCGACCTGGTGGCGCGGGCGGCGCGCTGCGCCCTGGCGCTGCGGTCCCAGCTCGACGGCCTGCCGGTGGTGATCGTCTCGGGGCGGGAGATCCTGGGCCCGCGCCTCCCCACCGGCGAGCTCATCGATCGCGCCGTCCACCTCTTGGCCCTCTCCTCCCCGGCGGACGAGGTCATCGCCATCGACGACGTGACGGCCGGCCTGCTCGGCGCGGGGTTCGGCGTCGAGGCCGACGGCGAGGGCTTTTGCCTGCGCGGCGAGCGCAGCGCGCTCGACGGCCAGCGGCCCCTCCTCGGCAAGCCCACGGCCTGTGTCGGGCGGGAGCGGGAGCTGCTCCAGCTCGAGGCGCTCTTCGATCAGTGCGTCGAGGAGCGAATGGCCAGCGCCGTGCTCGTCACCGCCGCCGCCGGCGTGGGGAAGTCGCGCCTCGTGCACGAGCTGCTGCGCAAGCTCGAGGGCCGCGCCGCCGCCGGCCCGGGGCCGCTGGAGGCGCCCGAGGTCTCCGTGCTCGCCCCGGCCGGGGAGGCCCGCCCGATCGAGATCTGGTACTGCCAGGGCGACTCGATGAGCGCCGGCTCGGCCTTCGGGCTGCTGGCGCGGGCGCTGCGCCGGGCCTTCGGGATCGTCGACGGCGAGCCGCTCGCCTCGCGCCGGCAAAAGCTCCGCGCGCGCGTCGACCGCCGCGTCCCCCCCGCCGACGCCCCGCGCGTCGCGGAGCTCCTCGGCGAGCTCGTCGGCACCTCGTTCGTCGAGGCGTCCGGCTCCCTGCCACGGGATCCGGTGCTGCTCGGCGAGCAGATGCGGTGGGCGTTCCTCACCTTCCTGCGGGCCGAGTGCGCGGCGGCGCCGCTCCTGCTGGTCGTCGAGGACCTGCAGTGGGGGGACCTGCCCACGGTCCGGTTCCTCGACGCCGCGCTCGACGACCTCCGCGAGCGGCCGCTGATGGTCCTGGCCGTGGGCAGGCCCGAGGTGCAGGTCATCTTCCCCCGGCTGTGGGCCGGGCGGGGGGCGCAGGAGATCCGCCTCCGGCAGCTCTCGCGCCGCGCCAGCGAGCGGCTGGTGCGCCAGGTGCTCGGCTCCGAGGTCGGCCCCGACACCCTGGACGCGCTCGTCAGCCGCGCCGACGGGCACGCGTTCTATCTCGAGGAGCTGATCCGCGCCGTGTCCGCCGGCAAGGGCAAGGAGCTCCCCGAGACGGTGCTGGCGATGGTCCAGGCGCGCCTGGAGCGCCTCGATCCGGAGGCCAGGCGTGTCCTCCGGGCCGCGAGCGTCTTCGGGGAGACCTTCTGGCGCGGCGGCGTCGAGGCGCTCCTCGGCACCACCGGCCCGGGCCCCTGGCTCACCGAGCTCTGCGCGCAGGAGGTCATCGCGGCCAAGGAGCACGACCGGTTCCCCGAGCAGATCGAGTATCGATTCCGTCACTCGCTGGTGCGGCAGGCCGCCTACGGCATGCTCGCCGACGCCGACCGCGTCCTCGGTCATCGCCTCGCGGGCCAGTGGCTGGAGCAGGCCGGCGAGACCGACGCCATGGTCCTCGCCGAGCACTTCGAGCGCGGCGACGCCTCCGATCGCGCGGTGTCCTGGTTCTTCCGCGCCACCGAGCAGGCCCTCGAGGGCGGTGACCTCGACGCGGTCCTGGCCCGGTCTGCGCGCGGGCTCGCCTGCGGCGCGACCGGCGCGACCCGGGGCTCGCTCCTCGGGATGGCGGGGTACGTGTACACCTGGCGCACCCGGTACGCGGAAGCCGCGGCATCCTACCGCGAGGCGCTGCTCGAGCTGCCCCGCGGCGGTGCGGCCTGGCACCTCGCCATCGGCGGCGGCCTCCACGCCAGCGCCTCCACCGGCGATTTCGCCCGGATGGGCGAGATGATCGAGGAGCTCCGCGCCGGCCTCGGCGAGGAGCTCGCCCCCATCCCGCCGCTCCAGGGGATGACCGCCGCCGTGCCCACCCTCTGCATCGCTGGCCAGCACGCGCTGGCGCGCGATTTCATCGACCGGCTGTCGAACGGCGCCGTCGGGGCCGAGATCGCTCGCTGCCACTACGCCTTCTTTGCCGCGGGCGACCCCTGGGCGCTGCGGGCGCACGCCACCGCCGCCGTCGCCCACGGCGAGCGAACCGGCGAGGCGCGGGTCATCCACATGGCCCGCACCTACGAGGGCATCGCGCTGGCCAAGCTCGGGGATGCGAAGCGCGGCGAGCAGGCGCTGCGCGAGGCGCGCGCGTCGGCCGCCTCCCGCGGGCTGCGCCTCGTGGGCCATTTCGCCGATCTGTTCCTCGCCGACCTGCTGACCAACCGCCGTGCCCTCGACGAAGCCTCCACGCTCCTCGAGGAGTCCCGCGAGCACGCCGCCGAGAGCGCGGTGTGGGGGGCCGTGTGGTCCATCTGCTCGGCGCGCGTCGCCCGCCGTCGCGGCGCGCTCGACGCGGCGCGCGGCTTCCTCCTCGCCGCGATGGCGGTGTGCGACGGACTGTCGCCGGGCTACCACGCGCACGCCCTGGCGATCCTCGCCAACGTCGAGCGCGAGAGCGGCGCCGATCCCGCCGTCCCCGTGGCCCACTTCCACGAGGCGCTGCGCGTCCTCGACACGATCGGCACCTGCTACAACGACGTCGGCATCCGCGTGTACAGCGCCGAGGGGCTGGACCTGATCGGCGATCGCGCCGGCGCCCTCGTCGCGCTCGCCGCCGCGCGGGCTCAGGTCGCCGCGCGCGCCGCCGCGATCGACGACGACGGCTACCGCGAGAGCTACCTCGAGCGGGTCCCGGAGAACGTGCGCGCCGTGGCGCTGGCGAGGAGGTGGGGGCTGGAGGAGCGCCCAGGTGGCGGGTGACCTCAGTGGGTCTCGCAGTCCATGAACGGCGGCGCGCAGTCGGTCATCAAGCACTGCTCGCAGAGGGCGTCGATGCCGTGCTCCAGGCAAAAGCTCGTGCAGGTCAGCGTGCATGGGCCCGGCGCGCCGCACCCGGCGCAGGCCCTGACCTGGTCATAGTAGAGGTCGCCGAGGGTGCCGGGGCAGACCGTGCCGCCGGTGGTGAGCGCCTTCACGCAGGTCGGGACGCAGGCCGCCGCGGCGTCCGAGCCGCCATCGTGGAGGCCACCGTCGGATCCCCCGTCGTCGCCGGCGTCCTTGCCGCCGGCGCCTCCGGTCCCCGCGTCGCAGGCGTCGCCGGCGCACGAGCACTGACCCCCGTTGCAGACGCTGCCGGGTGCGTAGGAGCAGTCCGACGAGGTCAGGCAGCCCACGCAGGTCCCCGTGACCGTGTCGCAGACCGCGGTGGGGAAGGGACAGTCGGCGTTGGAGCGGCAGCCGGAGGCGGCGTCGCCCGTGGCGGTGGTGCTGCCCGCCGAGGCGCCGCCAGCGCCCGCGCCGGAAGGATCGAGGTGGACCGAGTCCGCACAGGCGGCGAACCCGGCGCAGAGGAGGATGCCGAAGAGGACGGCGGTGCGAACGTGGACTGGATGGGGGGCGGTGGCGTGCATCGGGGCGACCGCGAGAGATATCAGAGAGGCACCCCTTCCGCTGCTACTGCTGGGCGCTACCGCCGCAGACGCTCGCCGTCCCGCCGCCGCCGCAGGTCTGCGGCACCGAGCAGGCGCCGCACTGGACCACGTTGCCGCACCCGTCCCCGACCGGCCGTGGCCTGGAGGCGAGTCGATCCAGCCGGGCGCGTGCGCCCAGCAGGCCCGGCGATCCACCCCGCCCCCCTCCGATCGACTACGCTCGCAGGGCTTCCCATGTCCAAACCGAGCGCCCACGCCTCCGGCGACATCCCCCTCCGTGCCCTGGACGCGCTCCCGTTCGCCGATCGGGCCCGGCGCACGCTCGAGACCGGCGTGCTCGACCTGGTCTCCGGTGGGGGCGCGCCCCGCCTCGACTACGCGCAGCCCCCTGGAGATCCCGGGCTGTTCGGGCCGGACTCGGTGTGCTGGCGGGTGCACGCCGATTTCACCTCGATGCTGGTGGGGGGCGTTGCTGCGCTGATGTTGCAGATGCTCCACCCCCTCGCGCTCGCGGGGGTGCTCGACCACTCCGACTTTCGCCGGGATATCCTCGGGCGGCTGCGCCGCACCGCCACCTTCGTCGCGGGCACCACCTACGGGAGCCGGCACGACGCGGAGAGCCTCATCGCCCGGGTGCGCCGCATCCACCGGGCGGTGGTCGGCACCGCGCCGGACGGGCGCCCCTATGCGGCCGACGATCCCGCGCTCCTCACCTGGATCCACGTGGCCGAGGTCCACTGCTTCCTCCAGGGCTACCTCCGCTACATGAACGGCGCGCTCTCCGTCGCCGATCAGGACCGCTATTACGACGAGACCGCGCTCGTCGCCGAGCAGCTCGGCGCCCGCGAGATCCCGCGCTCCTCTGCGGCGGTCGCCAGCTACCTGGAGGCGATGCGGCCCCAGCTCTCGGTGAGCGAGCGGACCCTGATGGTCTCGCGCCTGCTCCTCGACGCGCCGTCCCCCAGCGCGGTCACGCGGCCGTTCGGCAAGCTCTACGTCCTCGCCGGGATCGATCTCCTGCCCGACTGGGCCCGGCGGCTCCACGGCTTCTCCACGCTGGCGCCGCTGCGCGGGCCGCTGGTGGAGGCGGGCGTGCGCAACGTGGCGCCGCTGCTCCGCTGGGCGATGCGGGAGGGGGCCGCGAGGAACGCGAGGCGGCGGATGGGTACCCTGGGCGAGTAACGCGGCCTGGTGCGGGAGGCTGCGTCAGGGTGGATCGAGAGGGAATCCACGGGCGTGCAGGTAGGCGCGGACCATGGCCGAGTACTCTGCCTCGGGGCTCGCCGCGTGGCGTAGCCAGGCTATCGCTTGCGCCTTCCGCGGTGTGTGCGGCGGCTCCACGACGAGCTCGTAAATCATCTGCACGGTCCGGAGGTGCGGCTCGCGATGCCCTGCGAGATCGCGCCGGTTGAGCCCGAGCCCACGGCGCGTCATCTTGCCCTTCTTGCTGCCGTTCACCGCGATCACGACGTGCTCGCGAAACGTGAGGTGAGCCCCCGGGTCCTCCGCCGCGGGATCGATGAAGCGAGCTCGCTCCTCGGTGATCGCATTGCGCGGGCTCCGGGCGCGCTTGGATCCCTTCTCCAGCGGGAACCAGTTGCGCTTTTCGCGCCGGTTGCACAGCTCGCAGACGAAGAGGAGGTTCTCCCAAGCGTACGCGAGCCAGTAATACCCGGGCCGCTTCAGCGGACCGTCGCGCAGTTGCCGGTAGGCAGCCTTGGGCCGGAAGTGCTCGATGTCGCCGAACGCGATCTGAGGGATCTTCGACTCGCAGAAGGCACACTTGTCGTGCTGTGCGGCCTGCAACCCGGCTTTGACGGTCGGGTGCTGGTAGTGCTTTTCGAAGGTGAAGGACTTGTCGCCCCGGCGATAGGCGGCGCGGTTCGCTTCGTGGTCGGCGCACATCGCCGCCGTGCTCGCGGCGCCTTCGTTCGCGAGCACCGCCGGAACGACCGGCGGGCGATGGACGCGGATCAAACGCGCCTCGCCCGCGCTCGGGCCACCGTACGCTTGCGGGGAGCTTTCTTCTTGCCGGCGACCTCCTTGGCCGCGCGCCGCAGGATCTCCTCTGCCTCCATTGCCAGCGGGGTCTCGCCGCCCGGCAGGGCGCCGATGCGCTCGCGCAGGGTCACGAGATCGGCCTCGTCCCTGGGCGTGAGCGTGTCCTTGGCGAGGATCGCGTCGCGAAGCGCGAGTGCGTCATCGAGCGCGGCGGGGCGCGCGCTGGGGAGGCCGAAGAGGTCGCTGGTGAGGAT
>Ga0302279_10002743_pt1 | contig 22859 bp, 11 predicted proteins | sample III_Bog_N3_3_FD_194541 | JGI IMG/M metagenome (GOLD analysis project Ga0302279, IMG submission 194541) | Peat permafrost microbial communities from Stordalen Mire near Abisko, Sweden - III_Bog_N3_3 | ecosystem: Environmental > Terrestrial > Soil > Wetlands > Peat | place: Sweden: Abisko...
TCCGGCGAAGGTGTTTACGAAGGTGAGCGAGGCGGAGATATTCGCGGCGACCGGCGTGCAGACGATGCAGATTAATACGCTGTTTCAGCTCGCGTCGATGGAGGACGATCCGCGACTGGAGCGCGCAGAGACTTTGCTGATGATTCCGGACATGTTCAGCTACTTTCTGAGTGGGGCGAAGGCGGTTGAGTATACGGAGGCTTCGACTACGCAGATGTATGCGCTGGGCGCGAGGGATTGGGATCGCGCGATGCTGCGGAGGGTGGGTGTGCCGGAGCGGATTCTGCCGGGAGTAGTGCAACCGGGGACGGTGCTGGGCGAGCTGAGCGGCGAGGTGCTGGAGGTCTGCGGGCTGGGTGGGACGATTCCGGTGATTGCGGTCGCGTCGCACGATACGGCGAGTGCGGTGGCTTCGATTCCGGGCCTGGATGAGGAGAGCGCATTCATCAGCAGCGGGACTTGGAGTTTGATGGGAGTGGAACTGGACGCTCCAGTGACGAGCGAGCGGGCGCGAGCGCTGGGCTTTACGAATGAGGGAGGGTGCGGAGGGAAGACTCTGCTGATGAGGAATATTACGGGCTTGTGGATTCTGCAGGAATGCGTGCGGCAGTGGGAGCGGGAAGGCAAAAAGTGTGGGTGGGGCGAGATTATTTCGGCGGCGAAAGAGAGCGCGACATTCCGGCAGGTGATCCTGCCGAATGCACCGGAGTTTGGTGCGCCGGGCAATATGCTGGAGGCGATTCGGGGCTTCTGCAAGAAGAGCGGGCAGACAGAGCCGGAGACGATGGGCGAGTTTGCGCGATGCTGCTTTGAAAGTTTGAGTCTGGCGTATTGGAGTGCGCTGACGGCGCTGCGTGATTTGACAGGTAGAGATGTCCGAACGATTCGGGTGGTGGGCGGCGGATGCTTGAATACGTTCCTATGCCAGATGACGGCGGATGCTTGTGGATGTACGGTGGTGAGCGGGCCGGCCGAGGCGTCGGCGTTGGGAAATGTGATGCTGCAGGCGGTGTCGGTAGGCGAGTTGGAGGATGTTGCGGAGGGGCGGGCGGCTGTGGGCGATTCGTTGGAATCGGAGTTGGTGGTGTATGAGCCGCGGCGAGGCGAGGGATGGGCTGAGGCGCGGGCGCGCTATGGGAGGCTGGCAGCGACGTGATTTGAGAAGCGAATCACAGAGGAAACGGAGAAACACAGAAAGCACAGAGATTTCGAACAGGATAATCAAGAATTGGACGATCAGGAGACAAGATGGCAACGTATTTGATACCCGAGATAGAGGCGCCGATTCCGGCGGTAGCCAACGAAGTGGTAATGATTGCAAACGGCGATTTGCGGCAGTCGGCGAACCAGGTTTGCTGGACGGCGCAGGCTGAGGTTGAGGCCGCGGTGACGAAAGCGTTTGCGGCGGAAGGCTGGAAGGTAAGGCGCGCACATGCGTATCGCGAGGACCTGAAGCACGGGTTCATCTTCAGTCAGCGGATGGGCATGGATGTGTTCACAGGCATCGATCCGACGGCTCCAATTGTGGTGGTGGAGGCGGTGTGGCAGTACAGCCACCACATTCTGGCGGGGTTGGTGAATCATCGCGGGCCGATATTGACAGTGGCGAACTGGTCGGGACAGTGGCCGGGCCTGGTGGGAATGCTGAATCTGAATGGCTGCCTGGCGAAGGCGGGCGTGAAGTTCTCGACGATCTGGAGCAAGGACTTCGACGATGCGTTCTTTGTGAAGGGGCTGAAGCAGTGGATCAAGGAAGGCAAGATTGATCATGACACGAGCCAGGTGCACAGCTTCGACGCGGCGAAGATGCCGGCAGCGGAGCGGGAGCTGGGCGTGGCGTTGGCGAAGGCGCTGAAGGGCAAAAAGGCGATATTGGGCGTGTTCGACGAAGGCTGCATGGGGATGTTCAACGCGATTATTGAGGATAGCCTGCTGAATGCGACGGGTGTGTTCAAGGAGCGGCTAAGCCAGTCGGCGCTGTTTGCGGGAATGCAGGCGGTGACGGACGCCGAGGCGGACAAGGTTCGCGCGTGGCTGGATAAGAGCGGGATTACATTTGCGACTGGGCCGAAGGAAGAAACAGACCTTACCGATGCGCAGATTCTGCAGCAGTGCAAGATGTATATTGCGGCGTTGCGGATCGCGGATGAGTTTGGATGTGACGCGATCGGGATTCAGTATCAGCAGGGGTTGAAGGACCTGGCGCCGGCATCGGATTTGGTGGAGGGGCTGCTGAACAATGCGGACCGGCCCCCGGCTTTCAATGCGGCGGGGAAAGAACTATACGCGGGCAAGCCGCTGCCGCACTTCAACGAGGTAGATGAGTGCGCGGGGCTGGATGCGGTGATCACCAACCGCGTGCTTACGGCGATGCGCCTTGATCCGGCAACGACCCTGCACGATGTTCGCTGGGGCGAGCACTACAAAGGCGAGGGTGTGGACGACTTTGTGTGGGTCTTCCAGATTTCGGGCGCGGTGCCTGCATCGCATATTGCGGGCGGATATAAGGGGGCGAGAAGCGAACGGCAGCCGCCAATGTACTTCCGGCTGGGCGGCGGGACGCTGAAGGGCGTGTGCAAGCCAGGCGATGTGGTGTGGAGCCGGATCTTTACTGAGGGCGGCAAGCTCCACGTCGATATGGGACGGGCAACCGCGATCGCACTGCCAGCAGCGGAGACCGAGCGGAGGTTGAAGTCAGTGACGCCGCAATGGCCGATTATGCATGTGCTGCTGCATGGGATTTCGCGGGACCAGTTTATGGCGCGGCATCATGCGAACCATGTGAATGTGGCGTATGCGGATTCGGCTGAGAATGCGGATAAGGTGCTTGCGGCCAAGGCGGCGATGATGGCCGAGATGGGGATTAAGGTGCATCTGTGCGGGAAGTGAGGGGGATGCCACAGAATCGATAGGGGCTTAAACAAAGAGGCGCGACCAGCAATCTGGCCGCGCCTCTTTATTGAATAACAAGTTGATTAGAAGTTGAAGTTAGCCGAAAGCGTGATGTGCCGGACCGCATTCGAGCCGCCAAAGCCGCCGCCAAGGGTAGTAACCTTGCCGAAGTAGGCTGAAGATAAGGTTCCTCCCGGAGCCCCATACGGAACTTCGTTGAACAGATTCAGCGCCTGCAGCCCGATGGACAGGTTGTACTTGCGCCCGGTGTTGGAACCACGACCTCCTCCGCCACCACCACCACCGCCGCCGCCGCCACGTCCGCCGCCGCCACCACCGCCAAAGCCGCCACCACCACCACCACGTCCGCCGCCACCGCCTGGACCACCCGGACCACCAGGTCCACCTGGACCACCCGGCCCGCCACCAGCTGCTGCTGCAGCCGCGTTACGGGCGTCGCGCGCGAGACCAGCTGCCGTCTTCGGACCAAATCCAAAGGTTCTTGAAAGCCGCAGATTGAAGCTGACGTTGTTTGGCCCGGTGCAGAAGTTTACGGGAATCTCGTTATTGTCCGCGCTCGGCGTATAGGTCGTTGCCGGCGTGTTCACTGAGAAGCTGTTCGCATTGGTGCAGCTTGCGTTGGCTGCCGTGACACCCGGCGCAAACTGCGGACGATCGTCGGTGACTCCGTCGAAGTTGGTGTCCTGTCCCGTCGTGATGCTGTACGGACGGCCTGAAGACACGTTGACGATTGGGCTCGCCGAAATCAGCCAGGGCAGCGGAATCGTGCCCAGCAGCGTCATCTGGCTGCGGACATCGAACGCCGCCCGCCCATAGTCCGTAGCTGAGTTATACGGGTTGGTGATGCCGCTCAGGTTGGAGTGCGCCCAGTTCGCCGAATAGAACCCCGTGATGCTGATGCCCTTCGGAGTCTGCAGGCGGATGCTGGTGTTAATCTGGTCCTGCCGGTAAATGCCTTCCGACTGGTTGCAGGTCAGGTAACCCACCGTAAACGAGGTTGGGTTGGTGCAGTAGCCCGACGTAATCGGGAACACGCGATTCAGGTACTGATGCTCGCCGCGAATGTTCGTATACGTTACGGAGACACTGGCGTACTTGCCGACCTGCTGTTCCACGGTACCCGCGCCCTCCATCATGTAGGGGGAGCGAATGCCGGGGCCAGTAACCGGGATCTGTACTTTACCCACGTTGGCGCCCCCCCCCGCGGTGCAGGCTGCCGTGGGAGTGCCCGCCGCGGTTAACGTGCAGGCTGAGGTCAGATTCTGGTAAAGCGTCGTGGTCTGATTCGTCGGGTTGTTCTGGATGATGTTCGTGATGCTGCCTAGGCCGAAGCGGTCATAAAAGATGCCGAATCCGCCGCGCAGCACGGTGATCGTCTTCTTCCCATTCTTCCGCGGAACGCCGAATGCCAGCGACACGCGCGGAGCCAGGTCGTGCATGCTGTTGATATAGTTCTGCGCCTCGTACCGAATGCCATAGCTGATGGTCAGGTTGTCCCTGGCCTTCCAATCGTCCTCCGCATACAAGCCGACATCCGTCTCCCGCGCACTCACTCCCAGGTGATTGATGGTGGTTATCGAAAACTGGAACGGAATGCCGCATTGATAGGACGAGATGGCTGAGTTCGCGGCCGCGCACGGGGGCAAGTTAAGGGTGCAACTACTCGGCTTATTCGTGATCGTGGAATCGGAGCATGGATCCAGGAGGAAGGAGTAGTTTAGCGATCCGTTCACGTTGCCGTTCTGAGTATCCGTGTTGGATGAAGTGCGCAGGCGTCCGCCCAGCCGCACAAAGTTCTTGGCCAGTTGCAGCGACGTGTAGTTCTGGAGTTCGATATGGCCTGAGGTCGACGAATTGATGTTGCCGCCGCCGCTGCCGTGCGCGCTGAAATATCCGGAGACGGAAACTGAGGTCGCGGGATTGAACGGGGAGGTGCTCGAGGAGTCGCGCTGATACTCAAAGCGCGTCTCGTTGATTACCCGATCGCTCAACAACTGCGTATCGCTGATCTGAATCGTGTTTTCCGAACTGCTCGAAGTGTTTCCCTGCGTGGGCAGCGAATTGCCGCTTCCCGGGTTCGTGTCGGTGCCCGTCTCATAGGCGTAGCGACCCGTCAGTGTGTTTTTCGCACCGACCATGGTATCGATGCGCGGGTTGATCTCCCAACGCGTCCGCGGAGCCGCTACGGCTCGCGCTGTTAGCGGATACACATACGCGGTGCAGGTGAGATCGCCAGGGTTGCAGACGGTGGTGGATGTAGCCGAACTCGCGTAGATCTCGGGCGGATTGATGATGTTGTTGTTGGCAATGTCGCGGTAGGTGCCGGCAACGGTAAACGACGTACCCGTCTTGATGGGCCCCGTCAGATTGCCCGTGATGAAGTCCTGGTGATAGTTAGGCTGGACATTCGCCGGTCCCAGGAACGGCGTCGACGTGTTGAATATCTTGTCCTGGAACTGAAAGCTGCCGCCGCCGTGAAACTTGTCGGTCCCGGGCTTGGTGATGATCTCAATCCGCCCATAGCCCGGCTGATCGTACTGCGCCGAGAACGGGTTCGAGTTGATGCGAATTGCCAGGATAGATGCCTTCGGAGGCAGTTGGCCGCCCGTAAAGCCGTCAATGTAAATTTGCCCGCCATTCGGTCCCGCCGAGGGCCCCGCCAGCGCCGTAAGTTCCGCCGAAAGCTCGTCCGGATCATCTGAGAGAGCATTCAACGCGTCGCCCGTGATCACCGTTGCGCTCGCGTTGTTGTCCGGATCGACGCTCAGTTGCACCGTGTCTGTCGTGACGTTCACGGTCTGCGTCGTGTCCTGCAGAGTCATCTTGATGTCCGAGCTCACGTTCGCGCCCGCGGTCACCGCAACCGCCGGATTGGAGAAACTCGCGAACCCCGGTGCCGTCGCCGTCAGCGTGTATGTGCCCGCAGCCACTCCGCGGAACGTATAGGTGCCGTCGCTCTTCGCGGTGGTGCTCTGGGACTTGCCGGCAGCCGACGTCAACGTCACTGTTGTACCCGGAATCAACGCATCATCCGGATCTACGACCACTCCATGTACTGTTGCACCGGTGGGCGCCGCCTGTTGTGCCACTGCAAACGGCAGCGAAGCGATGAGTAAAACCAAGAGCATAGACAGACAATTTCGAAGAGACATCCTCACTCCTAAGAAAATCCAAGCAACAAAATGAGCAGCAAAAAGGGGAGATAGCATTATTGTTCGCTGCCGCCCCCGCCCCCGCCGCCAAGACTCATGGACAAATCCATGCCGCCGTTCGGATTGGCAGTCAGAATCGGGTCGACCCCCGTCAACACAGTCACCGCGGTTAGGGTGGTTGCGCCGGGTGTCGGTTCAGAAGCCACAATCATCACCGCATCGCCTTTTTGCAGATCGGCGAGCGTAATCGTGGGAAAACGAGCAATCATCTGCGATAGATCCGCACCCGCGGAGCGCCGCATGCCCGCGGCGTCGCCGCCCGGGGCGCCGGCTACAGCGGGAGCCGCTGCTGCCCCACCACCACCCCTGCGGCCGCCGCCCGCTGTCGTGGCTCCGCCGTTGGTCCGCGCTGCGAACATCGTCGCCGTCTGCAGCGGCATCTTGCGTACGTCGGAGTTTGCCGTCACCGTTATCGTCACAACTTTCTTGGTCGCAAGGTCCCTCAGCGTGATCTTTCCCGCCGTCGCATCCACGGTAACCAGTTGACCAGAGAGATTCTCGAACGATCCGCTGATCACTTCTTCCGCCTGCATCGTCGTTCCGTCGTCGGACTTGGTGCCGCGTGCCTGCAACTGGTCCTTGGGCTGGATCTCCGCGATCGTCCCTGGCTTCGCATCCTGATACTTTACAGAATCGCCCGCGAACCGCTTGAACGCCGTCTTGCTGGTTGTGCTGATGACCAATTTCTTGGTGCCGGACGTGACCGTGATCGTACCGGCAGCCGGATCAACCGCACTGACAATGCCGCCGGTCCCGCGCGACTTCCAGTCGGCCTGCTGCCCAGCCTGCATCTGCGCGATGTCGGCGGACTTCATCACCACCACTTGTTTCGCCACAAAACTGTCGGGCGTATCGCCAGCCTTAACCGCTGCCAGAACCCGGTCGCCCACCGCGATGTCAGAGAACTGCGCAGGCTTCGCTGTCTTCAAATCGGTGCTGCCCACCGCGAGCTGTTGCACCTTGGCGGTGGCGGGGATGGCGATCGTCACCGACGCGCCCGCGTCGGTGGTCAGGGTGACGGTAGTGCCGGATATCGTCTTGACGGTGCCAAGCTTGGGCGGGATCGTGGCCGCCGCAGGAGCCGGAGTCTGGGCCGGGAGTACGGGGCCAACCCCACCTGCAAACGTGAAGAGAATTCCTAGACTGAACGCGATCCTGAGGGAAAGCGAGTTGTGCCGAGCTGCCATTTCCATCCTCATCTAATGCCCGCTCCCGGAAGCACTTCCCCGGTCAGGGATTCGGCGAACTTTCGCATCCAGGCATTGGATTTGCGTTCCATTGGCAATGGGAAAGTTTGTCTATCTAAGAATACGAGCCCGCACCCCAAAAGTTTCGAGGGATTGCAAACATTCCAGTCGGGAACCAGGCTTTCACCCCGGCGAACATTCGGCGAATACGCAATCCTGCCGCACCGTCGCACGCTCCGATCTCAACCCACTCAACCATTCCAGTCTATAGGGAGGGCGCTTAAGTGACCCTGAACCTCGCGTTTCGCAGGAAAAACCCGCCATTCGGGTTCGCTCGACAGCACCGCCAGAGAATTCGGGGGCACAACAATCTTGCCAGCATCCGGCCCAGCCATCTCGCGCGAGACCAGCACAACGCGAAACCCGTCCGGCACCTCGAAACTCGCATCCTGCTGCCCCAGATTCGCCAACACCCGAACAGTTCCTCGATCCATCACCAGCCAGCGGTCCACCTCGCTCGATTGCACTTTCGTGTGCCCCAGGTCGCCATCATTCAGCGCAGCCGACCCGCGCCGCAGACGGATCAGCGCGCGATACCACTCCAGCATTTCCCGGTGATGGCCCTCGGCAGTCTCCTGCCAGTTCAGCCGGGAGCGCTCGAACGTTGCGCGCGCCGCCGGATCGGGAACCTCCTGCTCGGCGAACCCGAACGCTGCAAACTCCCGCCTGCGCCCCTCGCGCACCAGCCTCGCCATCTCCGCGTCGTCATGGTCCGCGAAATAGAGAAACGGCGTCGACGCCGCAAACTCCTCCCCCTGAAAGAGCAGCGGTACAAACGGGGCCATCAGCACAATTCCAGCCGCCACTTTTGCCGTATCCATGCCCACAATCTGTTCCACCCGGTCGCCTGTCGCCCGATTTCCTACCTGGTCATGGTTCTGGATGAACCCGATAAAGTGGTGCGCGGACAGCCCCTCCACCGGCCTGCCATGCCGCCGCCCGCGATACTCCGAGTACTGCCCGTCATACACAAAAACCTGTGTCAGCGCCTTCGCCAGCTTGTCGAACGAGCCAAAGTCCGAATAGTAGCCCCAACCCTCCTCGTGATGGAGCACGGTGAACAGCGCATGATGAAAATCGTCGCTCCACTGGGCGTCGATGCCGTATCCCCCGGCCTTACGCGTCCGCACCACGCGCGGATCGTTCAGGTCACTCTCTGCGATCAGCACCAGCCTTCGTCCCAGCGTCGCGGCCAGCACCTCCACCTCGGCCGAGAGCTGCTCCAGAAAGTGGATCGCCGAGCGGTCGACAAGCCCATGCACCGCGTCCAGCCGCAGCCCATCCATGTGGAAGTCGCGCATCCACATCAGTGCGTTGTCGCAGAAGAATCGCCGCACCTCGTCGCTGCCGCCCTCCTCCAGGTTCACTGCATCGCCCCACGGCGTGCCGTGGCGGTTAGTGAGATACGGCCCAAATTTTCCCGCATAATTGCCAACCGGGCCAAAGTGGTTGTAGACCACATCCAGAATGACTGCCAGCCCCCGCGCATGGCACGCATCGACAAAGCGCTTCAGGCCATCCGGCCCGCCATAGTGCACGGCCACCGCAAACAGATCGACGCCGTCGTACCCCCAACCCCGATCGCCCGCAAACTCCACCACTGGCATCAGCTCCACATGCGTGATCCCCAACTCAACCAGGTAATCCAGCCGCTCGATCGCGCTCGCCAGCGTCCCTCCCGTAGTAAACGTGCCCACATGCAACTCGTACTGAATCGAACTCTCCAGCGGCAGCGCGTGCCAGAGCGCATCGTGCCAGGCAAATGCCGCGTGGTCGTATATCCGCGACAACCCGTGCACTCCCTTCGGCTGCCACGCACTGCGCGGATCGGGATATACCGTAGCATCGTCGTCCAGTACAAACCCGTAGTCCGAGCCGGGCCCCGCATCCTCTACAGTCCCCTTCCACCACCCCCGTGCGTCCGGACCATCCAACGCGTACGAGCGATCTCCCACCTTCACCGAGACCTTCTTTGCCTTCGGTGCCCACACCGTGAACTCATGCATCGCCCGCCGCCGTTTCCCTCACCAGCAGCGCCACCGGAAACTCCCGCAGCGCCTCCTCTATGGCAAGCTTCCCGCCCTCCATCTGTGCTCCTGTCAGCCGGTTCGTCCACCGGCCCGGAGGCAGCTCAACCACAGTCTGCCGCCAATCGCGACCCACTCGCTTGTTGCCCATCGAAGTCACAAGCCGAGGCACGACTGTCGCAACATCTTCGCCACGCAGGTACGCCACCACGTGTGCCGCCTGAAGACCCTCTACCGGCAGCGGCGCATAAGCCGCCTGCGCGTTAAAGCTCGCAGGCCGTTCGCGGCGCAGGCAAAGCGCCCGGTGAATCGTCCACAGCTTGGGCAGTCCCTCATCCACGCGCCGCATCGCCTCGGCTGCGGCTTCGGTTGCAGGCAGCCTTGCAATTTCTCGCAAAAGCTTCGCGCGCAACGCATAGTCCACTGGCCGCCGATTGTCCGGATCGACCAGGCTCAGGTCCCACAACTCCGCTCCTTGATAAAGGTCCGGTACACCCGGCGCCGTATGTTTTATCAGCGTCTGTGCCAACGAGTTCACTCGCCCCGCGTCCTTCACCTTCTCCACAAACCGCTCAAGGTCGGTTACAAATTCAATATTCCACATCACCGCATCGATGAACCTGCGCAGGGCATCCTCAAACTCCGCATTGTTGCTCGTCCAAGACGTCTTCTGCTTGGCCTCGCGGGTTGCCTTCAACATGTATTCCTGCAGGCGTTCCAGCGTTATCGGCCACGCTCCGATCAGCGTTTGATACAGCAGGTACTCGGTGTTTCGATCGGGCATATCGCCATATCTGCCGCCAAACAGCTCAGCCCGCAGTTCATTGTTCATCCGCGACCAACGGTTCAGCGCATCGCCAAACTCCGCCGGCATCTCCGATAGCACCGCCAGTCGCGCCCGCACATCGTCGCTGCGCTTGGTATCGTGTGTCGACAGCGTCGTCATCGTATGCGGATGCGTCGCCTGCATCTTCACCTGGTAAGCGTGAAACTCCGCCACGCTCTTCCCGTTCGACCCCGGATCGCCGCCCACCTCGCACATCGCCACCAGCCGGTTGTAGCAGTAGAATGCTGTGTCCTCTACACCCTTCGCCATCACGGGCGGCGTGAACTGCTGGAACCGCCTCAGAAACTCGGTTTCCTGCTTGCCTTTCACCTCCATCGTCAGCACACCGCACACGAAATCGAACAGTCCCGCGCCGATGTCCGGCCGCTTCTGTTTCGCACATTCAACCGCGCGCGTAATGGTCGCGCGGTCCTCGTCGGCAATCTCGCCCCGCGCCGGTTCCACATAGCTTCGGTAAATCGAAAAGCACGCGGCAATCTCACGGATCGTCCGCCGCATCTCCGCCCGCGTCGAGTCCCTCTGGTCGCGGTTCGATTCGCAGATCTCCACCAGCAGCGTAGTCAGCCGGTTCACGTCGCTGCCCAGCGCCTCCTGCATCACAGCGATCTTCTTGTCGTGCGCAATCGCGGAGAAGTTCGTCGGCTCCCCTGTGAACTCCTCATAAATCGCGTTCAGCTCCGTCATCCCTGCCGGCGAAACCAGCACCCCCAGCGCCACGTTCAGAAAGTCGTATCCGCTCGTGCCCTCAATCGGCCAGCTCTCGCGCAGAAACTCGCCCGGCTCGAGGATCTTCTCGCCGACGATCCACGCGTCCGGCGCATGATCGCGCAACCTGCGGAAGTATTCAAGTGGATCGCGCAGCCCATCCGGATGATCGATTCGCACCCCATCCACCACCCCACGCCGCAGCCAGTCCAGTACCAGCGCATGCGTCTCTTCGAACACATGCTCGCGCTCTACGCGTAATCCGATCAGCGTGCTTACATCGAAGAAGCGCCTGTAGCCAAGTTGCTGGTCCGCTGTCTTCCAATAAGCCAGCCGGTAGTTTTGCTGATTCAGCAGATCGTCCAGTGCATCTTTGTTCTCGTTCAACTCGGCCACTGCCTGGTCCAGCGCGTCGCCCACTGCCGGCTCCTCCAGGCAGAGTCGGGCCAGCAGTCCCTTCAGCACCGCCTTGTCCCGATGTCGCGCCAGAATCGTGCGCCGGTCCACATACTCCGGCGCCGGCAGGCGCCCAAACGACGCCGCCAGAAAATTCAGCGTGTCCGACTTTGCATACTCCGCCGCCTTCGCCAGAATCACCGGCAGCGACTGTGGGGCCACCGGCAGATTCTGGTCCGCGCACTCCACCTGGAAGCTGTTGCCATGCCGCACCACGCGTATGCCGCCCATCTCCAGCACTCGTCCATACTGGTCCGCCAGCACCGGCACCAACACCTTGTTGCGCAGCCGCTCTTCATACGGTTGCCAGTCGATGTCGAAGAACGACGCGTAACGGCTCGACGGCCCATTCTCCAGGACGTCCCACCAGTAACGGTTCTCCTTGCCCAGCGACATGTGATTCGGCACAATGTCCAGCACCTGCCCCAGCTTCACCGTGTCCAGCCGCTTGCAGAAGCGCTCGTGTCCCTCCTCTCCTCCCAACTCCTGGTTCACCCTCTGGTGGTCCACAACGTCATACCCATGCGTGCTTCCCGGCGCCGCCTGCAGGTACGGCGAGCAATATACGTGCGACACACCCAGCTCGCGCAGATACTCGGCGATGCCCGCAGCATCATCGAAGTTGAACCCTTTATGCAGTTGCAGGCGATAGGTCGAAGATGGAATTCTTGGCATCAGTTGCGTTCGAGATCAAGCGTGATCAAGCAATTTGAGGGAGGTGGCCGATCTGATTTCTCAGCAACCTACATGCCTGTTAGGAGCGCTTTGAGAGCCCTTTGGTTGTACCCCGCGCCACGGTTGCGACTGCTGCGCTCTTTGTCTTGTGCGAGATTTTCGCCACGGTGCCTTCGTCCGAACGGTGGGGAGTCCACGCCCCCGACATGGCAAACGCTGCATGCACCAGTGCGATATGCGAGAGTGCCTGCGGGAAATTCCCCACCAAGCGCTTCGCGCCCGAGTCGTATTCCTCCGCCAACAGTCCCACATCATTGCGAAGCGCCAGCAGACGCTCGAACATCGCCCGTGCGTCGCCCTTGCGCCCGATCAGCCATAGATTCGCCACCATCCAGAAGCTGCACGCAAGGAACTGCCCCTCACCGCCCGCCACCCCGTCGTCGGTCTGCCGCGTGCTGTAGCGCTGCACCAATCCATTCCGCATCAGCTTCTTCTCAATCGCCTCTACCGTTCCAATGATCCGCGGGTCTGTCGCCGGCAGGAACCCCACCAGCACAATCCGCAGGCACGAAGCATCTAGCGTCTTCGAGCCGTAGTACTGCACAAAGCTATTCAATTTTCGATCGAAACCCTTCTTGCAGACGTCCTTGTGAATCTCCGCGCGCACCTTCCTCCATCGCTCAACATCGCGTCCCCATTCTCTCCTCACCTTCGCATCGCTCTCTTCGCCGCGCTTGCACTCAATAAACTGGATCGCGCGGTCCAGTGCGACCCACGCCATTACTTTCGAGTGGACAAAGTGTTTCGCCCCGCCGCGCACTTCCCAGATCCCTTCATCGGGCAATTTCCAGACGCCGCACAGGTGATTCGACAGCGCAATCTGCACTGCGGTCGCGGAGACTCGTATGTCGTCCTCTGCCTCTGGCATCCGCGCCAGCGCCGACGCCACCTCGCCGAACACGTCGAGCTGAAACTGCTCCGCAGCCCCATTGCCGATCCGCACTGGTCGCGAACCTTCGTAGCCGGGCAACCACTCGGCCTCCCACTCATTCAAATCGCGCTCGCCGGAGATACCGTAAATTGTCTGCACTTGGTCCGGCGCGCCCGCTACCGCCCGCAGCAGCCATCGCCGCCACTCCACCGCCTCCTCGCGATAGCCCGCATGCAGCAGCACCAGCAGCATGAACGCTGTGTCGCGCAGCCAGCAGTAGCGGTAGTCCCAGTTGCGGGGGCCCCCAATCCTCTCAGGTAGAGACGTGGTCACCGCTGCAACAATCCCGCCCGTCGGCCTGTAGGTCAGCGCCTTCAGCGTCATCAGCGATCGCGCGACCGCCTCTGCATACTCGCCGCGATATGTATTCTTCCCTAGCCAGCGCGTCCAGAAGGTCCGCGTTTCCTTGAGTGCCCGCGCCACCGACCCCCCTGCTGGCCCCTTCTCCAGTGATGAGCAATAAGTAAGCGTAAACGCCATCGTCTCGCCCTTGCGCACCGTGAACTCGCTCGACGTCGAGTGGTCTTCTCCCCGCAGCGGCACCTTCGTCTGCAACACCACCATGTCCGAACCCGCCACCGCGCGCCACTCTCCATTCTTGTTTCGGGCATTAGCGCGCGAAGTCACCCACGGCACCGTCCTCCCATAGTCGAAACGGATCGCCATGTCCATCCGCATCCGAACACTGCCGCGCACGCCCCGCACCATCCGCACCAGTTGCGAGTGGCGCCGTCGCGGAGGCATGAAGTCCGTCACGCACACCTCGCCGCCCGCCGTCTCGAAACACGTCTCGACAATCAGCGTTCCCTCCTTATAATGGCGCCAATTCCGCTTTACCTTGGCCTTCGGCGCGATCCTCCAGAAGCCGTGGTCGCAAGTTCCCAGCAGCGCAGCGAAACACGCCGGCGAAGAAAACGCAGGCCAACAGAGCCAGTCGATCGAAGCTTCCCGCGAAACCAGCGCCGCCGTCTCGCAGTCCCCAATCAGCGCGTAGTCTTCAATCGCCGCCCCATGCAATCGCTTCGGCCCCGTGCCGCCGGACCTGCTAACCGTCTTGCCTCGTGCCATGTGCCTTCTCCGTCGCCTCCCTGCACTCAGCCGCCGTCCGGCAACCGCGTGCCACCTGCGCGCATCTTCCTTCAGAGTGCCTTCCTCCCCGTCGTCGAAACCCACAGGAAAACAACTCTTCGGTAAGATGCATATGCAGCACGTCCCGGCGAATCGAGTCCAATGAAACCTGAAGAAGGTCGTAAACGAGTCATCATCGAAGCCATCCAGCCGCAGGTCGACTGCGGACGTTATCCAGCCCGTCGCTTCCTCGGCGATCGCGTCGACATCTCCGCTGCCATCTTTGGTGATGGCCACGACCACGTCGCCGCGCATCTCATGTATAAGCACGAGAGCGAACGCGCCTGGCGCACCACACCCATGACGGCGCTCGTCAACGATATGTGGTCCGCCACTTTCTTCGTCGACCAGCTCGGTGCATGGACCTACACCATTCAGGCCTGGATCGACCACTTCGACACTTGGTGCGACGACCTAAAGAAACGCCTCGCCGCGCAGCCCGATGCATCCAGCCCCGACCCCGCCAAGCGCGATCTCCCACCGCAGGACATTCCCATCGCCTTCGAGATTGGCGCACAGCTTCTCGACCAGATCGCTACCCGCGCCGGCGCCAGCGGCAAGGGATCGAAGGCCACCGACGCCAAACAGCTCAAGGCTGTAGCCGCCTCGCTGCGTGGGCTCGCGGAGCAGAATTCCGCGCTCTACGAGTACCCACTCTCCGCGGAAATCGAGCAGCTCGCCGCCCGTTATCCCGACCTCGACTTAGCCTCCAGCGCCAAAGAGCTGCACCTGTGGGTCGACCGTGAGCGCGCGCGATTCTCCAGTTGGTACGAGCTCTTCCCACGCTCGACCTCGCCAGATCCCGCGCGCCACGGCACCTTCGCCGATGTCGAGGCGCTCCTCCCAGACATCGCCGCCATGGGTTTCGACATCCTCTACATGCCGCCCATCCACCCCATCGGCACGGCTTTCCGCAAGGGCCCCAACAATACCGCCTCCACCAACCCAGACGATGTCGGCAGTCCCTGGGCAATCGGCTCACCCGAAGGCGGCCACAAGTCCATCCATTCCCAACTTGGCACCTTTGCCGACTTCGACCACCTGGTCGCCAAGGCCCGCGCCAACGGCATGGAACTCGCACTCGACATCGCCTTCCAGTGCTCGCCCGACCATCCCTGGGTCAAGGAACATCCCGACTGGTTCCTGCACCGTCCCGACGGCACTATCCAGTACGCAGAGAACCCGCCCAAGAAGTATCAGGACATCTACCCGATCAACTTTGAGTCGCCCGACTGGCAGGGCCTCTGGGACGAACTCCGCTCCGTCTTCCAGTTCTGGATCCACCGCGGCGTCCGCGTCTTCCGCGTCGACAACCCGCACACCAAGGCCTTCGCCTTCTGGGAGTGGTGCATCGCCGACCTGCACACCGAAGCGCCCGACGTCATCTTCCTCGCCGAAGCCTTCACTCGGCCGCACGTCATGTATTCGCTCGCCAAGGGCGGCTACTCGCAGTCCTACACCTACTTCACCTGGCGCACGGGCAAGGACGAGCTGCAGGCCTACTTCGAAGAGATCACCAAGCCGCCCGTTAGCGACTTTTTCACCCCGAATGTCTGGCCTAATACGCCCGACATCCTCCACGCCTCGCTCCAGAACGGTGCCCGCCCCGCCTTCATGCAGCGCATCATCCTCGCCACCACGCTCGCCGCTAGCTATGGCATCTATGGCCCCGCCTATGAGCTTGGCGAGAACGTTCCCGCCAAGCCCGGCAGCGAAGAGTACCTCAACAGCGAGAAGTACCAGATTCGCCATTGGGACCGCTCCGCCCCGTATTCCATCGCACCGCTCATCGCGCGCCTCAACCATATCCGCCGTGCCAACCCCGCGCTGCAAAGCGACCTCTCGCTCCACTTCCACGACGTCGACAACTCGCAAATTATTGCCTACTCCAAGGTCGCGCCTGCTAACGGCGACCGCCCCGCCAACGTCATCCTCACCGTCGTCAACCTGGATCCCCAAAATGAGCAGGGCGGCTGGGTCGATCTCGACCTCAAACAGCTCGGCATCGGTCACGACGAGACCTTCGACGTCGAAGACCTGCTCACTGGCGCCCACTACCAGTGGCACGACCGCTCCAACTACGTCGCTCTCCGCCCCGCCGTCATGCCCGCCCACATCCTCCGCGTCACCCGCCGGTCGCTCGACACCTCCGGCATGCTCGACATCCGCTCAATCTGATCAACGATGTACGCGAAAGTCTTATGCGTCGTTGCCAATATGCATCTCGATCTGTAGCCCCGCCGCAGACAGCATATTTACCAAACTATCGATCGCAAATAGATTGATGCGTCCCCGCACAAGATCGGAGATCCTCGGCTGTGTAACGCCCAGCTTCTTTGCAGCCTGTTTCTGGGTTAGCCCCTCCGCCTTTATGTAGTCGCGGAGCGCGATCATCATTGCAGATCGAAGCTTCATATTCTGTGCCTCGCCAGGACCGTCTTCGATCGCGTCCCAAATGCTTTCAAATACTTCATTCATAGCGGGCTCGCCTCGCACATACAAATATTTGTATATCACGCTCAGTGTGGGCCCGAAACGATCGAAAAGCGCATCATACGAGCTGGAGCCCGACACGCGTGAAGAAAGCTGGCAGCGCCACCGACCCCCTCTGGTACAAAGACGCCGTCATCTATGAGTTGCATGTCCGCGCCTTCCAGGACTCCAATGGCGATGGCATCGGCGACTTCCCCGGCCTGCTCTCCCGCCTCGACTACCTCCAGGATCTCGGCGTTACCTGCCTCTGGCTGCTCCCGTTCTTTCCCTCGCCCGGGCGCGACGACGGGTACGACATCTCCAACTATGTCGACATCAATCCCGCCTATGGCACCCTCAACGACTTCAAGCAATTCCTCGACGCTGCCCACCAGCGCAACATGCAGGTCCTCATCGAGCTGGTCATCAACCACACCTCCGACCAGCACCCCTGGTTCCAGGCGGCTCGTCACACGCCCAAGGGCTCACCCGAGCGCAACATGTACGTCTGGTCCGACACCGACAAGCTCTATTCCGGCGTCCGCATCATCTTCACCGACACCGAAAAGTCCAACTGGACGTGGGACGAAACTGCCCAACAGTTTTATTGGCACCGCTTCTTCTCCCATCAGCCCGACCTCAACTTCGACAATCCGCGCGTCATGGACGAAGTCCTCAAAGCCATGCGCTTCTGGCTCGATCTCGGAGTTGATGCCCTCCGTCTCGACGCCATCCCCTACCTCATCGAACGCGATGGCACTTCCTGCGAGAACGTCCCCGAGACCCACGTCAAGATCAAGGAAATCCGCGCCGTAATCGACGCCGAATATGAGGACCGCACCATCCTTGCTGAAGCCAACATGTGGCCCGCCGATGTCCGCCCCTACTTCGGCTCGGGCGACGAGTGCCACATGGCCTTCCACTTCCCGCTGATGCCGCGAATCTACATGGCGCTCCGCCAGGAGGACCGCCTGCCCATCACCGACATCATGGCGCAGACGCCGCCCATCCCCGCTACCTGCCAGTGGGCACTCTTCCTGCGCAACCACGACGAACTCACCCTCGAGATGGTCACCAACGACGAGCGCGACTACATGTACCTCGCCTACTCCGCCGACCCGCGCATGCGCATCAACGTTGGCATCCGCCGCCGCCTTGCCCCGTTGCTTGACAACAACCGCGGCCGCATCGAGCTGCTCAACTCGCTGCTCTTCAGCTTCCCCGGCACGCCCATCCTCTACTATGGCGACGAGATCGGCATGGGCGACAACATCTACCTCGGCGACCGTAACGGCGTTCGCACCCCCATGCAGTGGACCTCCGACCGCAACGCCGGATTCTCACGCGCCACCCCCGCCCGCCTCTACGCGCCAGTCATCATGGACCCCATTTGGGGCTATCAAGCCGTCAACGTCGAAGCCCAGCTAAGCGATCAGTCTTCGCTGCTCCACTGGACGCGCAACATGATCGCCCTGCGCAAGCTCTTCAAAGTCTTCGGCCGCGGCACCCAGGAGTTCCTCGCCCCGGACAACCGCAAGGTCCTCGCCTATATTCGCCAGTACACCCACGAAGACGGCGCCCACGAAACCGTGCTTTGCGTCGCCAATCTCTCCCGTTTCGCCCAGCCCGCCGCGCTCGACCTCTCCCGCTTCGCCGGCATGGTTCCTGTAGAGATGCTCGGCTATGTCTCCTTCCCGCCTATCGACAAGACGCCCTACGCGCTCACCCTCGCGCCCTACTCCTTCCTCTGGCTCGAACTCCAGCCCGCCCCTCAAGTCCCAGAAGCCCCCACCGTCAAGCCGGAAGAGTCCGCACTCAATCTCGTCTCCACCTCGTGGGCGGATCTCCTCGCGGGCCCCGGCCTCTCGCTCATTCAGGAACTTCTCCCCGCGTACCTCACCGGCCAACGCTGGTTTGGCGCCAAATCCCGCACCATCGCTACCGTCCGCATCCTCGACTGGGTCGAACTCCCCAGCCTCGCCGCCGCCATCGTCTTCGTCCAAATCACCTACGCCGAAGGTGACCCCGACATTTACCAACTGCCCCTGGCCCTTACCACCGGCCCAGAGGCCGACGCCGTCCGCGACACCGCGCCCGCCTCCGTTCTTGCCTCGCTCGCCACCACCGACGGCCCCGCCATCCTCCATGACGCCACCGCCCGCGAGGACGTTCGCCAATTTCTGCTAACTCTTATCGAAGCCGAATCCACCCTCTCCGCCGTAGTCCCATTCTCCGCCACATCAACCCAAGACTCCGTCATCCTGCACGGAGCCCGTAGCGCGCAGTCGAAGGACCCCGAAGAACCCAGCCCCGCCATAGCCGCCAAGATCCTTTCGGCCACGGATCCCGCCTTACCCACTCTCACCGGTCACCGATCCACCGCCTTCGCCACCGCTCGCGCAACCGGCCCACTTCCCGCCCGCACCGGCGCAGCGGAGCAATCCAACACCTCCATCCTCTACGACAAGAAACTCATTCTCAAGCTCTTCCGCCGCCTCCAGCCCGGGGAAAATCCCGACACCGAAATCGCCCGCTTCCTGACCGAAGTCGCCCACTTCCCGCGCATCCCCCCTTTCCTCGGAGAAATCCGCGGCCAAAGCTCTCCCGAGGCCGAACCCACAACCCTTGCCATGCTCCAGGGATTCATCGAAAACGAGGGCGACGGCTGGCAGTTCACCCTCGACGAGCTCGCCCGGTTCTACGAAGGAGTCGTCGCCCGCCCGCTTCCCCTGGATACCGGCGCACCGCCCAGCTTTCTCGACGAACCCGGCTCCCACCCCATCCCCGACGAAGCCCGTGAGCAGGCCGGCCTCTCCCTCGATGCAGCCGCCCTCCTCGGTCGCCGCACCGCCGAGATGCACCTCGCGCTCGCCACTCCAACCGACAATCCCGCCTTCACCGCCGAACCCTTCACCGCCGACCTCCTCTCAGCCGAAGTTACCCGCATCCGAACCCAGATCACCCACTCACTCGACGCCCTCAAGCACGCCTTCAATACCCTCCCCGATTCTGAAACCCTCACCATCGACTCCGCGGCGCTCGTGCTCTCCCGCCGCATCGAGATCTTCGCCCGCGCCCACGCCATCACCGGAATCCCGCCCGAAGCCGCAGGCCAGCGCATCCGCATACACGGCGACTATCACCTGGGCCAGCTCCTCCGCGCCCGCGCCGACTACATCATCCTCGACTTCGAGGGCGAGCCTGCCCGTGCCCTTTCCGAGCGCCGTGCCAAGCAGTCCCCTCTCAAAGACGTCGCCGGCATGCTCCGCTCCTTCAGCTACGCCGCCTACGCCGCCCTCGACCATTTCACCCAGCGCCACCCCAACACCGCCCGTACCCTCGAACCGTGGGCCCAGCTATGGCAGAACGCCGTCTCCACCGAATTCCTTACTGCGTGGCGCACCACCATCGCCTCGAACCCGCATCTCACTCCACAGCCCTTGCAGGCCCACCGCCTGCTCAACGCCTACCTGCTCGAAAAGGCCCTGTATGAACTCCTCTACGAGCTCAATAACCGCCCCACCTGGGTCCGCATCCCCCTGGCCGGCATCCTCGCCCTACAGGAGTAGACCTCGAACTTCGCGTCTTGAGACTTGAGCCTCGCACGTATGGCCACCACCTCCACCATCGCCGAGAACGCCATCCCTCCCGCCCCGGGAAGCTCTGCGTCCGCCCTGCTCGTCAGCCTCAGCCCGCTCGCCCCCGAAACCCTCGCCACCACCCTCGCCAACCTCGCCGCCGCCTTCCCCGATCAATCCGTCCTCGTAGCCACACCTGACCCCGCTCAGCCCGAGCTCCCCTCCAGCCCCCACCTCCGCGTCACCACTTACATCCCCGTCACTCCTGCACCCGGCGGATGGGTCCTCACCGCCGCCGACTACCTCAACACCTTCAAGCTGATGCAGGAGCACCAATCCTCCGCCTGCCTCCTGCTCGGCCCCGAAGCCCAATCCCTCGCGCCCGAAGCCCTCCGCGCTTTCGCCAGCGCCGTCCTAACCGCAGACCTCATCACCCCGCACTACTCGCTCGGCCCCCGCGACGGCCTGGTCAACTCCGCCATCCTCTATCCCACCACCCGCGCCCTCTTCGGCACGCGGCCCCGCTATCCGCTCGCCATCGACCTCGCCTTCTCCACGCGCATGGCCGAGCGCCTCGCCGCCTGTGCGCAGAAGCACACCGCCTCCGGCCAATCCACCGCCCTCATGTGGCCCGTCGCGGAGGCCGCCATCGCCGGCTTCCCCCTCACCGAAGTCCCTGTCGGCGCCCGTGCGCTCCCCCCACCCGACTTCGCCGACCTCACCTCGCTCCTCACCCAGGTCGCCGGCTCCCTCTTCGCGGACCTCGACGCCAAGGCCAGCTTCTGGCAGCGCGCCCGCCTCGCCTACCCGCCAAAGCCCTCGCCCGCACACTCCGAATCCACCGCCCGCACCCCTGGCACCGAACCCTCCATCCCATCCGACATCCAGCCCATGCTGGACTCCTTCCACCTCGCCTACACCAACTTGCAGGAGATCTGGTCGCTCGTCCTGCCGCCCAACTCGCTGCTCGGCCTCAAGAAGCTCTCGCTACTGTCCGCAGCCAGCTTCCGCATGCCCGACTCTCTCTGGACCCGCATCGTCTACGACTTCATCCTGGCCTATCGCTTGCGGACCATCAACCGAGGCCACCTGCTCGGCGCGCTCACGCCTCTCTACCTTGCCTGGGTTGCATCTCACTTAGTACTGACCAGCGACGCCAATCCAGATTCCGTCGCACCGGAGGACCACATCCAAACGCTGGCTGCCGCATTCGAGGCCGACAAGCCCTACCTCGTCTCCCGCTGGCGCTGGCCGGACCGCTTCAACCCGTAACCTGGAGGTCATCATGCTTATTCCTTGGAGGTCGTCATTCTGACTAGCAGAGTCAGGATCCCAGTCGTTGCCTTTCCCTCGAACCTAGAACCTCGAACCCCAGGAGTTCTTCATGGGTCAACAAATCGCAACCGCACTCCGTGATTCCATGCACCGCGTGCTGGTCAAACTGGCCAGCTTCCTCCCCGGCCTGCTCGCCCTGCTCGTCGCGGTCGGGGTCCTCACCGTAGTCGGGATTCTGCTTGCCAGCCTACTGCGCCGCATTCTCACCGCCGCCAAATTCGACGAGCGCTTTGCCCGCAGCCAGACCACCAATGTCTCCGACTGGTCGCCCGAGCACTCGCCCACCGCGCTCGTCGCCCGCACCGCCTTCTGGGCCTGCGTCGTCCTCGGCTTCATCATCGGCATCTCCGCATTCGACGCCTCCTACGCGGGCAACGCGCAGCTGGCGCCCATCCTCATCCCCTACCTCACTCACTCGGTCGGCGCGGTCCTCATCCTGCTCGCCGGTACCGTCATCGCCCGCTTCCTCGCCCGCTCCGTCCTCATCGGTGCGGTCAATCTGCAATTGCAGTACGCGCGCTTCCTCTCGCTCGGCATCAAGTGGCTCGTCCTCGTCCTCACCGCGGCCATGGTTCTCGACCACCTCGAAATCGGCGGCATCGTCGTCGAACTCGCCTTCGGAATCCTCTTCGGCGGTATCGTCCTCACCCTCGCGCTCGCCATCGGCCTCGGCTCCCGCGACCTGGTCAGCCGCTCCCTCGAGAGAACCACCGACCGCCCCCCGCGTGAACCCGAATCCGAAGCCGCCCTCGACGACACCATCCCCACCGTCCGCCCCCGGCCCACGGGAACCCTCCGTCACTTCTAAGAACAGTTGCAGGTTTCCAGTTGCGAGTTGTCAGTTGCCGCCGTCTTGCCTTTGCTTTCAACTAACAACCTTCGACCTGCAACTGGCAACTATCCCTAGAAGCCCTGTCCGTACTCCGCCACAATTGCCCCGGCCTCCGGGTCCGTATTCCCCGGTTTCGGCAGAATCCACGGTGCCGCGAACCCATACAACGCGACGCCCGCAAAGCATACCAGCGGCACCAAATACCCCAACGCCATGCTGCCCGTAAGGTCTGCAATCTTACCCAGCAGGATCGGAAACACCGCTCCTCCCACAATCGCCATCACCAGCATCGACCCTGCCAGCTTGGTATTCTCTCCCAGCCCCTTCAGCCCCAGCGCAAAGATCGTCGGGAACATGATCGACAGGAAGAAGCTCGACGCCACAATCGCATACGCGCCGCCCCATCCCGGTCGAGTTACGGCCACCGCCATCATAAGCACG